>Ga0116229_10006727_pt1 | contig 18414 bp, 15 predicted proteins | sample S1TSphgellanicum_3_FD_87313 | JGI IMG/M metagenome (GOLD analysis project Ga0116229, IMG submission 87313) | Host-associated microbial communities from peat moss isolated from Minnesota, USA - S1T2_Fc - Sphagnum magellanicum MG | ecosystem: Host-associated > Plants > Peat moss > Unclassified... | reverse complement strand
CTGGTGTTTGTTTTTCTTTCCCCAGCCTTCTAGAGATTTCTCATCCCTACTTCCGCCAGTAAGGTTCCAAAACTATGGTTTATCAACTCTTTGCTGCAAAAAAGAACTAACCCAACTAATATCGTATTTCAGACAACTAAACCCCCCCTCTCACACCTTGTGCACACTCATCAACCCCTATTCTAACATAAAGTTGTTAAACCCCCCTAATAACTTCACCACACTCACATATTCCTAACCCAATTTTTAAATATTGTGACTACTAGCCATGGCCATGTCGGTAGAGCTCACAACAAGATATTGCACATCAATATATATGTGAAAACCATTCCACATTGTCTCCATCGCTATAATGACTTGTTATTTGAGTGAGCTAATTTTTTGAACTTTATTTATGTCTTCAATTGTACAATCTGACATAATATGGACACTTACCCAACGTTTAGTCTAACGCTCTTGTGATGTAGTTGACATTGTTAGTTTTTAAAAAAAACAATTTGGACTAGCTAATAGATTGTATTAGGCTACCTTGAAGGTGATGCATCTTTTATTTAGTTCGTTTTCTTGAATGAATTCTACTATTTGGCATATTACACATGGGTAGCCTCCATTGTGATGCACTCTAACATGTTGTAATCATGGTTTGTTTAAGTTTATCTTTAACTATACAAACTGCCACATTGTTACTTATTTAGCCTTTAGTTTGATGCACTTGTGATGGAACTCAATTCTTGCTTTGTTTCTTTGTTGATGTTAGGCCTAGTTGGTAGACAATACTAGGATGTGTTAAATTTGATGCATTTGATATTAAGCTCATATTTTAAATTTATTTCTTAATTGAATTGTACTAGTTGGCAAATTCTACGAGCCAATAGATTGTAGGTAGTTTACATATTATATTACATTCAAAGTAATGATAAGTTGTTTGAGCTCATTTTATTGTTTCTTTTTCTTTAATGAATTATACTAGCTACTAGATTGTACATGGGCAACCTTAGCCTATAGTAATATATTGGCCTTTCTTCATTTGGTTGATTTATTTATTTCTTCAACTACATTAGTTGCCAAATTGTATCATGTAGCCTTCATAAGGGTGGTATCAATATTCAAAGGCTTACAAAACAATTTCTACTATGATGTGATGTAGGAAATTCAATGACAAAAAGGGATCTAGTCAAGATGATCCCATGTTTCCCAACATGGCTAAAAGTAGCATTGGCAAGTGACATTATGGGGCTCATGGGCGAAAATGAACATGAGATACAAGACTTGTTAGTACCCCCCCCCTCCCTCCCCCTCCCCCTCCCCCCCCTTCATTGCATTGTCTTATAGAGGCATTGCAACCTATGGGAACCACTATTGAGCAACTACATGGCCTAGTACACAAACAATGGTAACATATGATTATGGTGTAATGGAGAATTTGAACACACTTTGCCCATTATTGTAGAAAATCCCAATCCAATTTGTCAAATTGTGAGTTACATAAAGGAATGCAAGGAAATTTTACAACTAGATTATGGATTAACAAAGGTCCTTGTGCTTTTATGCTCTTGGGTGCAAGCAAGGACACATGGTCCATATGCTAGTACAAAGAAGGATGAATTTGGTTCTACACTTGTAAATTTCATATGACTAATTCTTGCAAAGGAAGAACCATTTGTGTTCCCTTCTCAAGTAGAGCAAGTCTTCTTTTATGACTCCATTCAAAAACCTGGATGGAAAGTTATTCTACACAAAGCAACTAGGTCTCGACAAGTGGTTGGGGATCAAAACAATGTCACACTACCAACAAACCCTATGCTTGACATTGTAGATCAAAATGTCCGACTATGACAAATGGAGCAAAGTGAATGGCGTTGATTAGGTTGTACAACCTGGTGAAGGCCATCCAATTGGGCTACATGGGATTGTGTAATTGACCTTGAAATAGGTACTATTACATTATAATTTAGTAGTACAAATTTATAGGAAAAATGGCACAATTCTTTGATGTATGGTTATGTGGGCATTATGTCTTTAATTAATTTTGTGTTGTATTGTTGTTTAGGAGATGATGAAAATTCTGCCTCACAAAGGGATGCAAAAAATGATGATGATGATGTTCATATGTAACTTCATAACAATGCAAACGATGTGCATCCATATGATGAGGACTCCAATCCTAGTATGTTAACAAATAGGAAATATAGTCAAGTGCAAACATAAATCTTTATTTAAAGGAAATTAAAACATGATGCTCACAACATGGAACATAACATCAAAAACTCCTCAAGGTTCTTGTCACATGAAATACACAAACTTGTGCAATGAAGAAAAGAAAGCCAAACCATCAACATTAAGGTATTTAACTAAAAGACTAAACCACAAATAATCAAATTAATATAAGTAAAGAAAGTAATTTAATCTTGTGAAAGTAACCCAATTACTTTCCTACTCAAGTAACTAATGAAACCTAATTAGTTGAGCTTGAATTTTCAACATTCCCCCTCAAGTTCAAATCCACTTCCAATACACTAAGCATTTTTTTAATCCTCCTTCACTTGTTTGTACCTAAAGCCTTTGTGAAAATGTTAGCAATTTGATCTTCAGTACTGACATGAATAAGGTTAATTTCTTTTGCTATAATTTTTTTTCTAATAAAATGGTAGTGCACTTCAATGTGTTTTGTCCTAATGTGATAGATTGGGTTGTTAGCAAGTAGTATGCTATTGATGTTATCACAATAAATGACAACAGGAACATCCATTGATTGTCCCAAATCTAAAAATAATTTTTGTAACCAAATTACTTCACATGCAACGATTGTTATGCCTATGTATTCTGCTTCTATGCTTGATAATGCAACTGTTAGTTGTTTCTTACTACTCCAATTAACAACACCACTTCCAAAAGAAAACATGAAACCAATAGTTGATTTTCTATCTAAAACATTGCCAACCCAATTAGCATTTGTGTATCCATGTACTTGTAATTGGCTCTTGGGTTCATAAAAAATTCCACCTTACAAAGTATGTTTTATGTACCTTAATATGCGTTTCATTACATCCTAATGTGGCTTTCATGGTGTTTGCTTGAATCGACTCACCATTCCAACTGCATAACTCAAATCTAGCCTTGTGATGGTCATGTAAATCAAACTCCCCACTATGTGTTTGTACATAGTGGTATCCTCCACAAGGTCACCTTCATTTACACTTAACTTCACATTTTGCTCCAATGGAATTGAAATGGGTTTGCAATTCGTCATCCCATATCTAGACAATTTGTTCGAGGCATATTGCCTTTGTAGTAACCATATCCCTTTAAGGGACTGGATTACTTCAATGTCGAGGAAGTAACGCAACTATCCCAAATCCTTCATCTCAAACTTTTGTTTTAAAAACTTAATTTCTTCAAATCAGAAATGTATACATCACTATCTCCTGTGATAATCAAGTCATCAATATAGATGACTATGATTACAATCCCACGATATGTCTTTCACGTATAGTAAAATATCTACATTGGATGTTTGAAATCCACTTGTGACAAGATACCAACCTATCTTGTTTGACCAAGCTCTAGGTGCTTGCTTCAAGCCGTACAAAACTTTTTCAACCTACAAACAAAATTAGGATGTGTTTGATCAACATAACCTGGTGGTTGTTCCATGTACATTTCTTCCTGTAAATCTCCATGAAAAAAAAATTTATTTACATCCATTTGATGTAAAAACCATCCTTTTGTTGCTACCATAACAATGATTACTATCACAATTGTCATTTTTGCAACCGGACTATAGGTCTCTTCATAGTCTATGCCATAAGTTTGGACATAACCTTTGGCAACTAATCTTGTTTTGTATATGCTCATAGATCCATTTGCATTGTGCTTGACTTTGTACACCCATTTACACGCAATTGCTTTCTTGTCCTTTGGTAAAGCTACTAATTCCCAAGTAACATTAGCATCCAACACTGCCATCTCTTCATCCATGGCATTGTCCCACTTAGGGTTTCCAATCGTTTGTTCAAAACAAGTGGGTTCAACCTCTTGTATAACTTTCATCATGTATGTGTACTGACAAGCTACAAAGCCATCATATGTGAGCTTTTGTATAAGGTACTTGATTTGTGTGGATTTTCATACTCCATTGCTGTTGTCATGTATTTTCAAAGCTTTTGTAGCCATCCGAGCTTCAAAAGTAGTAATTGAAAGGACTCTTGATCTTTCATCCACACTCTTCTCTGAGTCACTTGATTTAACATTTACATGAAAATTTTTAGATAATGTTTGAGAACTACCATGTATAATGTTTGAAGATCTTAATCTTCCTTTCGATATAGTGCTATTGGACTTACTAATTGAAGACTCTTGTGGTCCATTAATTAATTGTGATTCTTGTTCCACATTTGATGTAACATCACCATTTCTAACCTCTCCATCTTTTGCTATCTTCAATGGTGAGTACCAACTAACCATCTCATCAAACACAACATCTTTACTCACTTGCAACTTTCGAGTGGAAGGGTTGAAGCATCCATATCCTTTTTGTTTTAAGGAATATCTAATGAAGATACATTTCTCAGCTTTTTGGTTTAGTTTTGATTTCTTCTCATCAAAAACATGCACATATGCAATGCAACCAAACACTTTAAGGTGTGAGACATTTGATTTCTTGCCTATGAATTTTTCTTTGAGTGTCATGCCATGAATTGCTGCTATGGGTGTTTGATTCATGATAGAGATTACAATTGCTGCCACTTCAACCCAAAGTAATTTGGCAATTTTTTTTCATTCAACATGGCACGTGTTATTTTTGCAATGTGCATGTTCTTCCTTTCAACAACTCCATTTTGTTGTGGGGAATAACTACATGAGTATTTCCTTTGAATTCCATGTTTTTTCAATTATTTTTAAAATTCATTTGAAAAATACTTTCCCCTTCCATTAGACCTCAAACATTTGATGCTCACACCTTTCTTCTTTTCCACCATTGTTTTGAAATTCAAAAAATGTTGAAACACTTCACTTTTCTGTTTCATGAAGTAGACCCACACCTTCCTTGTGTGGTCATTAATGAGTCTCACGCAATACCTGCATCTTCCAATGGATTTTATCTTTGTGGTCCACACATCTGAATGGATCATTTCCAAAGGTTTGGAACTTACATGAGTTGTTTGAATTGGGAATGGATGCCTAACTTACTTCCCCAATTGGCATGTTTCATAAACTTTTGACATCACCTCTTCTGTTCCAAATTTAGGAAGACCTCCAACAAGATTTTTAAATGTTGGAGATTAACATGGCCAACTCGCTTGTGCCAAATTCCAATGTCTCCAACTCCTTTTCCATGTGTGAATAACATGGAATTCACCTCAAGCATGTTCACATCCATGGTGAACATTTGTACATTTTTTTTCCCTTTTGCAATCAATTTGCCTTGGTTTTTCATGTCATCTATAAACCTTGTTCCACCATCTCACCTATCGAGACTAATTTTTTTATTATGGTTAGAACATAAAGTACATCTTTCAAGTATTTTGTTTGCCCATCTTGCATGGACAATGGCACCTTGCAAAATTTGTGTGATGGGATGTGTAGTGTCATCACCAGTTTCCACAAACCTTGGTGTTTCAAATCCTTTATGTCTCAAAACCATTCTCCATGACTAGTCATGTGGTTTGAAGCTCCAAAAATCACATATTAGACATTGTTATTTGATACACCTCCTATCATTAAATTTGTCAGGTGTTGCAGCACAAACAATTGTTCATCACTTTGATTACTAGTTGATGCATAATTCCCTTGTTGCAGTTTTCCATTTTGTGCATCATGCTCCCTTTGATAATAGTTATTTGCCATGTGCCTAGGTTTCCCATAGTAGTAGTAGTTTAAATTGCCATTTGGTTGTTGACGTCGATGATTTCCACACGACCTCCATGACTTCCTCTTCCTCTAAAGTTTCCTTGTCCACCTCCATGAACTTGACCTTCATGTTGATGATGTTCACCATGCGAGTTTCCATGTCGACCTCAAAATGAGGTTTTACCACCTCTACCTCTATTAGTATTTGAATAGAAAGCACTTTCTTGTGATCTTCCATTGGATGAAATACCAACAATTTTCATCTCTTCACTTATAAATAAGGTTATCAAGTTTTGGAAATCAAGAAACGTTTTTCAACCGCAATTGAAATATGAAACTAGCTATAGTCTTTTCCAAGTCCATTCAAGGTCACAACCACTAAATCTTCATCATCTACTGGGGCTCCTATAAATGCAAGAACATCTACAAGGTTTTCACCTTTGTAGAATAGTCACTAATTTTCATTTTGTTTTTTTATAGATTATGCAACTTTTGTTTGAACTACATTTTGCAAACTTGTGTATTAGTATTATACATCTTCACCAATGTATCCCAAGCTTGCTTGGGTGATTTTGCATCTTGAATATGCACAATCATGGAATTAGACACACTCACAGAAAGCCAATACAAGACTTTCCTAGTTTTTTCATGCCAAGTTTTATTAACTTGAATTTGTTATTGTGTGGGGTTTTTTGGGAGAGGAGGTTTTTTCTCATCATCAGTTATGAACTCCCAATAGCCTTTCCCTATCAAAAAATTCATAATCCTAAATTTCCACACTTGGAATTGTTTTTGTTTAATTTTTCAATTGTAATTTGAGAAAGATCGTTTGCCATCTCTCAAGGCAACACTCAATGTCTTTTTAGGGTTTCACAAATGATTTGTTTCAAAAAATGATTTTATTTCCTTCCTTGGGTTTCTAGGGTTAGGATTAGGGTTTTCCTTCTTTAGGTTTTTAGGATTAGGGTTAGGGTTGAACAAGATGGACCTTGCATATGTATGTATGTCTTGAATATTATACGAAATTTTATACTATACATAGGTTTGATGTATATGTCCTTATTTCGTATAATATTTTGTATAGTATTAAATACATGTTACATACCAAACTTTTGTGAAGGTCTTGATAATGTATTTATGCTTCACTTCAAAATTTATTTTGATGTCTTCTCAATGTAAACTTTTGTCACATCAAATTTGTAAAGCTACACCATTCACATATGAACTTGGATTGATCCAAAATTTTGATGAAACATAAAAACTTATGTCTACTATCATTTTTCAAAATTTCAACTCATTTAACTTCATAAATTGAGAGATCTTGCTACTTCTTTGAAATCACCTCAAATTGGGACCTGAACACAAAATGACTTACAACTCGTTCTCAACAACTTTAAACTCCTTGAGATTTTGTGAGACAATTTGAATATATGTTTTCTATATTTGTTCAAAATTTTAGCTTTATTGATGATGATCATAAGGAGTTATCACATTCAAAGAAATTGACTTCAAAACTGAGGCTGAAATTTTAGATACTTGGATCTCTCTCAATACATATCCAAATGAAATGAAATTTTTCACATATATATAATTTTTCTCACAAGCTGCAGATCCAAAAATGCTCAAACAAAGGAGATATGACCAAAAAACCAGATTTGACATAAAGTCTTCAAAAGTTCATAACTCACATATCCTTTTCATTTTGTGAAAATTATGAACTTTAGAAGACTCTATATACCGTCTTATAGTTTTTTATGACCTTTCCAAGTTTCATTCTAAAATCTTTTCATAGTAGATCTATCTAAATTTAAAGATTTGACTTCCACAACCTTTGATATGTTGATTTCTTTTCACCTCTTTTCTTTTCTTTTCTTTCCCTTCATATTTTTTCCTTTCCTCGTTTCTCTTTTGCACTCAACAAACTCCTATGATACTACTACAGACTCTCAAACTCTAGTTCTAGAGACTTTGTAACTTTAGATCTTTTTCAACTTTCTCATCAAACAACCTAAGCTTTGATAACATGTTAACAAATAGGAAATCTAGTCAAGTGCAAACATAAATATTTATTGAACGAAAATTAAACCATGATGCTCATAACATGGAACATAACATTAAGAACTCCTCAAGGTTCTTGTCACATGAAATACACAAACTTGTGCAATGAAGAAAAGAGAACCAAACCATCAACACCAAGGTATTTAACTAAAAGACCAAACCACAAATAACCAAACTAATATAAGTAAAAAAAGTAATTCAACCTTGTGAAAATAACCTATTTACTTTCCTACTCAAGTAACTAATGGAACCTAATTAATTGAGTTTGAATTTTCAACATAGTAATGCATAGGGAAGGTGGCAATTTGTGGATAACAAGCTAAATTCAATTTGTTAACTATGGTTATTCTTATTTTGTTTCTTGGCAACTTTTCATTTTTTATCCATTGTCTTTGCAAAAATTCTTCCTAATTTCATTTGATTTAGTTAAAAAGGTTTTACAATTGATCCATTTTGTTGACAAATTCGGGTGATCAAACAATTGTATGGGAATGAAATTAAGGATTGTTTATTTAATCTAAAATCTTACTATCTTCAAATATGTGACTTAGTTGTGACATTCTAGGTGGTGTTTGATGAAATGGGACAAACTGGATATCTGAAGGTGATATATTTTAGACCATTAACAAGCATAATCACTTGCTCCTATTCTTCATATTTAAATTGAACATGAGTTATTTTCATGTGTAAAATTATATTGCTAATTGTGAATGATGACAACTTTGTTGTTGTGGATATGGAAATAAGCTTTAGTAGTTTAATTATGGAATTTAATGTGAATAGTGATCAACTACATTGTCATTGTTTTCAATATGGAAACAAATTGATATACTCTAATTGTGGAGTTGGTCATGACTAGTCAACATTCTATCATTGTTTTCAATATGGAAACAAGCATCATTAATTGTGGAGTTTGTGTGGACAGTGACAACTCTGTCGTTGCTCTCAATATGGAAACATTCAACTATAGTTTATCGATTGTGCTTTTGTTGTGAACAGTCACAATTATGTCATTGTTCTCAATATGGAAATAAGCTTCTCTATAATATTCTGATTGTGTATTTGTTGTGAACAATGACAACTCTATTGTTGTTCTTAATATGGAAATAAGCTTCAATATGTACATTATGGAATTTGTGTGGACAGTGACAATTCAATTGTTCCTTTCAATGTGGAAACAAGCTTCAATATGTACATTGCTCAGTTTGTGTGGAATGTGACAACTCTATTGTTGCTTTCAATATGGAAACAAGCATCAATATTTTGATTAAGGAGTTTGTGTGGACAATGCCAATTTTGTTATTGCTCTCAATATGGAAACAAGCTTCAGTATGCACATTGTGGAGTTTGTGTGGATAATGACAACTTTGTTGTTGCTCTCAATATGGAAACAAGAAATACAATATGTTAATTGTGTTTTTGTTGTGAACAATGACAACTCTATTGTTGTTTTCAATATGGAATCAAGCTTCAGTATTCTAATTGTGGAGTTTGTGTGGACATTGACAACTTTCGTGTTGTTCTTGATATGGAAACAAGCTTCAATATAATGATGAAACTAAACGAAGCTATGAATAATGACATTTACGTCATTGCTTTCAATATGGAAAATTACAAAAAATTGTTTGTTAATTATGTTTTTGTTGTGAACAGCATGACAACTATGTCATTGGTCTCAATATGGAAACAATATTTATAAAGTTGATTGTGGAGTTTGTGGTGAACAATGACAACTTTGTCATTGTTTTCAATATGGAAACATCTTGGAGTATTTTGATTATGGACGAAGCTATGAACGATGACATTTTTGCCATTGCTTTCAATATGGAAGTAAAATTCATAATGCTAGTTGTGGAGTTTGTTGTGAATAATGACAACTATGTTGTTGCTCTCAATATGGAAATAAGTTGGAGTATGCTGATTGTGGAGTTTGTTGTGGATAGTGAGAAATTTGTTGTAATTGTATGTAGGCTTTCTAAAATTTTCTTCCACTTTTAAATGTTATAGGAATCATATTGGCTTTTGGATTAAGGATATGCTTCAAGGTGTTATTTTTTTGTGCTTGTAGCTAATCAACACCAACACTTTGACTTGAATCTAATTGGTGTTTTGTTGTTGTGAAGTATTCCCACTTCCTTTCTCTCTTCGTTTTGAATTTTCCATTGCGCCAAGTTCTTGTGAATTTGAATCTACCATTGAAATTCATGTTGGTAGAATGTGTGTAGGTAAAATGCATGAAAGCTCTATTCAAAATATGATGAATGAATAAAATTGTAGTGAAATGTGGAAGGTAGTGCTAAGCTTGCAAGACTTTGAAATGCAAAATGTGAAGCAACCTTTAAGGTGTAGAATGTAATTAAAGTTCTAAGGCATGTGTGTCATGTGAACTTTGAGGCAATAAGTGTGAAATGCAAGTAGAGCTTTGAGATTGAAACTTTAAGGTCAAGCTCTAATGTTGCACAATGTTTTTGAAATTGTATTGCAAGTAGAAAGTACTCTTTTCAATAGGCTATCACATAGGAATTAAAGATCATAGGCAATCAATGATGTTAATGACATAAATGTTTTTGTAAAAAGATATTACTTACAACATAATTTTCTTAACTTTAGCTTTGACATACAAAAATTCTGTAGAAATTAACGATGCCATCAATAGCTAGGTCAATTAGTTATTCACAATTCCATACACATTTGAATAGTAATAATCATTTTCAAGTTTATCGCCCATGTTATCTCCATGTCTGAATAGACCATTATTATATTTGTTAATGTCCCTATCTCATTTTAAAGTCCTTTCATTTGCATTGTTATTGTTGTTCAAGTGCCATCTTATAGTTGAATACAACTCTTGAAAAAGTTCATAGCATTATTTTTTCATTTTCATGTGGCTTATAAAGCGTTTGATTTAGTTGGCATCCTTTAAAATATACTAAGAAATATAGTCTTACTTTTATCTATTTCAGCATGTAATAGAAGACATCTTCTTATGTACACTTGAGTAGTGAAAGCTTTTATTGCATGCAACTCTTTCATCAATGATGGAAAGATAAAACAATAAATCAGTCAAAGCACAAAAAAAGATTCAATTGTGATCAAAGTTAAGCACATGAACCTATTTATTGAAAAAATCAACCTTCATTTACAAAAAAGCTACAAATGACCTTCATATCAATGAAAATAATTATCATAAATCTATTGTGGGCACAACAACTATAATGAGCTTCAACACAGCAGGCAATATAACCCTAACCACATAGCAAATAGCAAGAAGCATTTAAAATGTAAATGGCTAACTGAGTTCCATTCAAAACATGAAAAACAATTGATACATGGGCATTAAGTTTACAAAGCTAGGCTGCAAAGTGGCATCTGCCTAAACTAATGTCAATCAACTATACTGACTTCCATTATTATATCATTATGTATCCATGCCAGGGAAATTTGTCCAATCTTTAGAGAAAGCCTTGACTATTTGGGCAACCCATCTCTTGCACAAGCCCAAAACATTCTTGCATCTAAGGCTCCAATGTTGTGGTAGTGGGAAGATGAGAGGGGTGTCTTGTCTTGCCGAAGGCACCTTGGGTGATATGTGTGACCTAATCTACTTTAAGAGATTCATCTGACCCCTTCAACTCCATCAAGGACCTTGCTACATCTTGTGGAGTTGAAGGTCAATGAATTGAAGATGACAATATCTTCAATGTTTGAACATTCAAGCATGAGTTATGAATGTGCTTCAATACTCATTATATGTGTTGATTCAGTCAATTGGGCTCTGAAGCACTGGCATTATCATTGAAACTTATACTAGTTTAAAGAGAAGAACACCCACCACAGTCTGAATCAGCAATAGCTCAAAGCTCAGGAAGGATGTGGCATGGAACTTCAGAGTTTCTGGTAGCCCAGTTTTGAGCTGCAGAGATATAGATCAGTTGGTGATCAAACTAATTCACTCCTACCCACAGTCTTACCATCACTAACGAAAACAATTTCCACTGTATCCCCACCTTGTGGAGAGATATTTTGATCTGCAAAATGGTTTCATGGAGTATATATCATTCCAATCACACTTTTGCAACAGAACAGCATGTAAAATTTTAAGCAGGTCTAAATGTCATATATGTTTCTGATATATGGCTCAACTGAGCAACCAAGCTTCAAAGTTCAACAGCTTTAATTAATATCTTCTTTGTGAGTAACAGAGAGAGAAGAGCCTAGATTCAAAGAGTAGAGGGATTTCCCTAATCTCTAAACCTCAATATTTGAAGTCATAGTACCAAAGAACTTTTGTAGACTCAAACAAAAGCTCATGTGGATTCAAACAAGAGTTTATCTTTTCTGGGCTGAAGATCCCTTCTTCAGCACCACCAGCTGTGAAAACACCGAATGCAGAAGAAATCTAAATCTAGAACAGAAAGAACACTTGCAACACATCGGCCACCCTATTAGCAGTTTGTGAGAATTTTTTCTTTTCTCAGCTGCAGCTCAGATGCATGTACAAGGCAAAAAAGAGTATTACAATTTAGCTGAACTGGAATTGGAACCGGCCCCATCTTAGACCTGCCCTGCACACTGTTGCGTTGCTGGATTGTAGATCCATGGCAGTAGAAACTGACGACCCTTCACCCCCTGAGCATTGAAACTAGCTCCTTTCTTGTTAGTCAAGAGATTGCCAGGGTATCCAGGATATGCACCCTCACCATAGATTCCACCGCAAACTCCTGCGATTTCTAAGGGGTCGTCTGCATCTCCTTGGAAATAGCCGTTGCCGTACGGATCGGTTGCAGCTCCCGCAATCAGGGATGCCAGTGTGATGATCATTCCATCGATTCCCAAGTCGCTGTTGGGTGGTTTCAGAGCCGGGGTCTTGGGTCCAGTGCCAGGGGCAGCCTGTGCGTAGGGCCAGTCGCAGAAACCTGGACACTGTTTGACGGCATTGCCGACCCAGGCGTAAGGGAGAACATGGTTATGAGTCGCCTTCACAGGTGTGGTGTACAAGTGCGTTCCACATTCTTGGCTACAGAAGCCTTGTACTGCAACATTAGCAGCTGTGAGCACAACGTACAATCCGGATGTGTCTAAAGGAAGTTGACCAGCGGTGATTGCATCTATGACCAGAGCTTCAACATCAGAGACCTTGAGTGTTTTGCCTTTGATGTACGTAACGTAGTCATACACGTGTCCGGCAATCACGGTTGGTGCAACGGATACCTTTTCTGCGTCCTTGAATCCTTTGGTGATAGCCCACCAGCCAGCAACAGTGGGGGTTCCCTTCACGGCTTTGCCAGCGAAAGATGCCAAAAACTCCCCCAGTGTAGCTCTTTGACTGAGACTGAAGAGACCGTAATAGATCAAGTAGACCTTGAGAACCCCTTGCTTGTTCCCTGTGAGTACGGGTCCTTTGTGGTAGGGGACAACCAGCGGTTCAGGCGTGACGAGAAACTTACTGCTCCCGAGCTGCTTCGATACCGAAAGTTGGCGATGATACGGGAGAACTCGGGCGGCATTCGCCCATTTGGTCTGAAACGGATCAGATCTAGTACCTTCACCCACACGACTGACGCCCTGCAATGGACTGTCATCATCCCTCTGATATGCCGCAGACGACGGACCAACGCTCCCATGCCAGGGCCACGAAACGATCGTGAGCAACAGGAACGTAGACAGCACCCCGATCACGATATTACGGTTACGGATGGCAGAGCTGAACTTGTTCACTCCCATGACTGCATCCAGCTTCAAAGACGTGGACGTCAATGACTTCACAGGCAGCTGCTGCTGCAGACTCCCCTTCAACGTCGAGCTTGTCCGAGGTAAAATGGGCTCCTTCATGGTAGAGTTACTCCTCTGCACCGCCGCCATTACTACTTCTTGCAAGACACCAAGAAAATTTGCTGGGCCAGGTACTACCACTTACACCCGCCCGCCAATTCTATCAGAATGCAGTCACATTCACAACCAACAAACATTAACACGCACAAACCTCTCCTCTCCCCCGCCCCCCCCAAATGCTCTTCTTTCACAGGGAAAAAGGGAGCTGCGGACGCAAGAGCGCTTGGGGTAACTTAGGTGTCTGTGTAGTTGGCTGCTCGGGACTCGGAGCAAATGACAATGCCACAGACAGCGACTGGTCGTGAAAGAATCAGACACTAGCAACTACATCTCGCGAAACCCCACTTGAGATTGTTGTAACGTCTACTGCTACTACGAAGCTCAGATTGCTACTGCTGCTGCTGCTGCTGACAAAATGCTGACACGAACGCGAAAATAGGGAGAAAATAAGAAGACGAAGAAGAAGATAATGTAGCCGGCGCACGCCGAGCGTCGCGGCATTCACGCGCCGAGTTCTGACAGCCGAGCACTTGACGCGGTAACCGCACGATCCTTAATGCGGTCACCTGCTCCGGCGTCGTCCCCGACGCGCTGCTTACCTAGCCAACGTAGGCAGAGTGTGCCTCTTGGGCATGTTCCCTACTGTAAAGGTCTGTAACTAGGTCGTAAAGTAGCTAAGTAGGTCAGAAAAAACAGTAGGTACGTAGAAATGACGGAATTGGCTCTAATAGCTGATTCTGCCATCTAAGAGGGCTCGAAAACTTGCTGACTTGGCAAATTTGGATCTTCCAGCCCAGAAGCCCAGGCTTTTGTGAATATTCCTTGTAACCAGGGTCAATAGCTTTTTCAAATGCATGCAACAAGCATATTAAAGTCTCGTGTGGCAAACATTGTCATTTTCTTAACTCCATTATATGACATAATCTTCCAATAATGATTATACATTTAAAATAGTGACCAAAATGTGTATATTGAACATGGAATTTTCTTTTGAAGTTGTTCAAACTTCTACTTCAGATGTTAATGTCAAAAGGTTTCACCTTTGTCCATTATGTTGGGTGTGTAGACCAACAAGTGGGTATATGATTGAAACTATGTATATTTATTACATAGTGGTAGAAATTTATATTTTTGTTTGCACAAATATCTTTTCATTTTGTAATTTTCTATGTGTAACTATTATGTCATATCATTTTCCTACCATGTATTTCACACAATCATAAACTTTATCAAAACCTTTGAAAACTAAAATTTCAATTCCCTTCACAATTTTATTTCATGAAACTTTATATTCATATAACAATTTGTTCTCATTAGATGAAAGTCTCTCCAAAAGTCACAAACACTCAATTATATATACTAACCAAAAGGAAACGAAACAATAAATTTTCGAAAGTTTACACATCACATGGCTCCCTATGTGATTCAACATGCACATTAATGTGAAAAAGATTTTCCACATGAACTATAATGTGTGGGTCAATGCAAAAACTATGACCAAATCATAATTAAATTATGAAATCCAATCTCCAAGTAAATTACCAAATTTAACCTTTAGGTAATTACATCGATAATTATTTAATTACATCAAGTTATAGGTGAATTATCTAATTCACCGTAATAAACTCATTAGAATGTTATTCAATATAATGAGTTGATATTTTACAATTATTTTGTGCATAAAGACCTAGGATTTTTTATGAATGCCATATTATGGGATATAATTTCATTTGATTTCTTGTGTGGGTAATATGATTTTCATAAAACCTACCTACCATCTTTGTAGGTTTTATGAATTTCACAAAATTTGTTTCTTTCCCTATTCACCCTTTCTTTGCGCTATTACACCGATGTAGGTCTTGACCTACAATCTTTACATCCGATAAAACCTTCAACCGTAGTCTTTATTGGAATTAGACCCAATTTTGGTTTTGCTTCACATGGGCTTTTACTTTGTTGAAGCCTACCACCTTCAATTTTTCTTACCGCATGCCTACCACATGTGAACATTATGAGTCTATAAAATAGCCTACATAGTCATCTATCATAAGCTCTTGGAAATGCCATGATGTCAAAAATTGTTGATTTGTAAAACCAAGTTCACAACCACTAGCTACTTAGCTTGGTCCTCCTAGTGGCCACTACCAAATGTCAAAGGAATGACATTTGGTTTGTCCAAATGAAATTTCCCAATCATCACATGTTGGTCAAGTCCAAAGGACTTTCATTGTTTAAGAACATTTGAAAAGCCCTTGACAACCCAAAAACAAAAGGAGGGAAATTTTATTCAATCCACCATAACTAGAAGGCACAAATTATTTCTAGGAACTCAAGGCATCAAATGATAATCACTAGAACTCAACAAGAACTCTCTTCAATAACATCTCTCCCACTTCCACTACTTTACACCCCTTTCATTTAATTGAACATTCACGATCTAGATTGACTATGTTGAAGAAGAAAATTTTAGTGCATGAATAACGCGCTATAAACAATGAACATTGAATCAATTTATAAGTATTGAAGTATATTTGCAATTTTTCATACTTTGTGACGTGTATTTTTTTGACACAAATATACTTCATATGTTCAAGTTTATAAAATTTTGTTAGAATTTATTTTTAAATAAACTAGTTTAAGTCTAAAGTTAATGCAATATACTTTAAATGAACAAAAATAATCCAAGATGGGATGTCCAAACGTACCAAAAAAATCAAATGCATAATTTCTATTTCTATGACTACAACTTTTGGGGGGCATAAGGTGCTTTCACCCAAAGTTGAAATCAAGAATATGGACATAAAAAAACAAAGGATGAACTTCATGTTTCCAAGAAAATGAAATGATATCATTAAACAACATCTAGTGGATGAATAATCACCATCTACTTATGCCTATTGGTCCTTTTCCATATGGAACCCATCACGTGATTCAAAAGCCTCTAAGTTTAAAAAAACATTAACAACATGCAAAAATCTCTTTTGTTTTCTAAAGGAAATGGTATTGATAGGAGTCATTTGAAAATCTAGCTCAATTGATTGCATAGCCTCCTTCTCAACCCATGGTGGGAGGTATGGAGAAGGTGGTGGGCTCCTTAGTATGTTGTCAATGATGGATCTCAACCCTAGCCTACATCATGTCCAACAAATATCACTTCAAAAATCATACAAAGATAAAAGTGGAAGAATATTACAAATCCAATATTGAATTACAAAATGTAAAGGCTTCCACTTACATACTATGACATTGATGGAAGTTGGAACCTGTGAATTTTTGCAAATGGATCATCATTGTCATCACCTCCATCAACAAGATCATGCATTTCTAAAGGCATGGGTTGCTTGGACTTTCATAATGCAAATAGACATTGTTGCATGTATGTGGTCATGAAAAATAAATAAAAATTTGAGAAGATATGTTGCATGTATGTGGTTATTAACTAAGGTTATGAAATAAGGTCAAGAGTCATACATGTGCCCACAATAAAGTCAAGAACACATGATTTAATGACAAACAAATCTCTAATCTTGATGACTTCCATGAAAGCGGGACTATGATATGATGCTCATTGCCATGCTTGAGATGAGGATTGCTTTAGAAGCATATTATCCTTGATGTTATTGTAGAGCACATCAATTTCATATGGGTCTACGAGCAAATCAATTTGTTTGCCTATATCAAAAAACTTGAACTTTGATGTTTGCTTGGCATAGACAAAAACATTGAAAGCCAAGCTCTGCAAAAGTCAAGTAACATATTAAATTTGAATATCACTTGAACAAAATGAAGCAAAATGAAACATGTTATGATCACTTGGAGGTTAAAAATTTATCATTTTTTTGGTTTTGGTGTGTAATGGAATGGAATTGACATGATGCAATAATATTTATTTTTCAATTCAAACATAGAACTTCTTTTGGCATAAGCTCTCACTTGCCCCACTTAATTTGCATTTGCTCCTTGAATGAAGACTATGCATCCATTGTTTTTAAGGAATGAATCAGAAAGGCCAAATGTGTGATTCTAGTATTTAGGCTTCTAGGTAACCAATAATAGGGTTGCCATCAAGGCAATCAACAAGTATCATGTTGACTGTGTGGCTTTGCCTCTTCCCATTAACAAGATTTGAATGCCCATTAGAAACCTACACATTGAAAAACTTACATTAACATAACATCGAACAAGGAATGGCAATAAGGAATATTGTGAACATAAAGCCCATGTTGAGATTACCTTGGTAAAAAAAGAACATAATTCCTTTAGAGGTGGTGAAAGAATGCCTTTCTCCCAATTTGTATCATCAAGTATCTTGATGAAATGGACATGGATAACTTTCATATCAAAGGTGGATCTTCTATCATGGGATAGAAGTGGGAGAACAACATATGGGTGATATTGTGCTCGCATGCCAACATGAGGTATGGGTGGTGGTTGGCCCATATGTGGAAGGTCGATTAGTGAAGTTGGAACAAAAGTAATGGATCTTCTAAAGGTTTCAATGTTGACCTTAATGATTATGAAACAAACTTTTGGGTAACATGAGCCTTTTCATTGGATCTGGAAAAAAAAAAAAAAAAAAAAAAAAAAAAGAAAAAAAAGGAAAAAAAATTAAAGACAAAAAATTATAAAGGAAAAAAAATTAAGGTAAAAAATCACTTACATATTTACCCTACT
>Ga0116229_10006724_pt1 | contig 18418 bp, 8 predicted proteins | sample S1TSphgellanicum_3_FD_87313 | JGI IMG/M metagenome (GOLD analysis project Ga0116229, IMG submission 87313) | Host-associated microbial communities from peat moss isolated from Minnesota, USA - S1T2_Fc - Sphagnum magellanicum MG | ecosystem: Host-associated > Plants > Peat moss > Unclassified... | reverse complement strand
TTTTTTTTTTTTTTTTTTTTTTTTTTTTTTTTGGTGTTTTTTTTTTTTTTTTTTTTTTTTTTTTTTTTTTTTTAATCTCATATTCATTTACTTACATCTTGTCATTTGTTTACATACAATTATAATGAAGCTATCAAAGTTAATTTTGTTGATATGTTGTTTTACTATTTTTAAAAGCACATCATTCTTTGATTTTATGTTATGAAAATGATTCAAGCATGTATGTGTCATCATTTCCATTCCTTATTACCTTTTTGGAAAGAAAACCATTGTTCCATGGATGATACCTTCATGAATTCATTAATTTTACACCAATATAAATTATTTCACATTTATGAAATTATATTAAGTAGGGACCATGATGATTTAATAAAAATTAGGTTAATAATTTGGTCCATTTTTTTGTGATGAAATACAATGATGTTAAATGAATATGACATTTTAAAATGAATATCAATTTTGTTACACAATTGATAACAAAATTAAGTCATAGGATGGAGAAAAAAAAAAAAATTATCTAGGTGTGTAACATTTATAGGCATTCATGTTGTTTATTTTGTGAATATTGTGTTCAAGAATCAAATGAAGGCTATAAATTTGAAAGATTTCATGGTCATATTAAAAAGATGTTTGATGTTCTATCTAGTTGAGCTACAACACACAATTGGAAATTTTTTTAAATTTTATATGTCATTTATGTTGGATCAATATGAAGAAAATACATATATGAAAAAATATTCTTAAAATGATAGAAAAAATAATGTTGCACCTTCTTTGACTTTATATTGTTAGGCAATAATATACTAACAAAATTGTAACTTATGTCATTACTATTATATTGCATTATTAAACATTTATGTTTTTTACGTGTGATCGAAGGAAGTTTCATGTCATAGCAATATAATCAAATCATTCAAAATCTTGAATGTAATCTCATAGTTTAGTCACATAGGTTATAACATGTTAATAATAAGGTTTGAAAAGATTTTTGTGATAAAAATTTTACGTTTACTTCATGGGGCAATTCACTAATCCACATCCAGAAACCTAGACAACCTTTTTTTGGTGTGATGTTTTTCATATAAATTTAAAATTCGCCCCATGTTAGCTCCAAGCTATTGTCAATTATTACAAAAACTTCATGAATGTTTTTATCATGATGGTTGGCTCAATGAATGGTGCACAATGCCAAAACATGTCTTTCATGATTATGACATTTTATAGTTATGTCCTAATTTAATCATATGTCCATTAATCATATACCTTTAGTCATCTTTGCAATTACATTATAATTACATTATGACTACATGACTACAAGGTAAATATCTAAGGTGGTTACCCTATTTAGCTTAAATATTTAACTTTAGTACTTAAGTTAAATACATAGTAGTTAAGTAATAGGTACCTACCCATAGGTACCTATTAAGTAAAGTACCTAATATGTACTTACCTAAGATATGTACTAGTTAGGTAGTAGGTACCTACCCCACTAGTAACATACCTAATTATTAGTAGGTACCTAATGTCGTGGGCACAAAAATAACCAAGATTACGAAATTTCCTAAACCAAAACGAAAACAAAAATAAGCTTAATTTTTCAAATCCAGATCATGAAACAAGAATAATAACACGACATGTGCAAAATAAAAATCCAATAAAATTTTATTACAAAGAAGAAAAACAAAAGGATATAATAAGAAAACATACCAAAAATCAATGTTGAATATACTAAAAGTAATGAAAAATTCTACCTTTATTTATACACCTTGGGCATTTAGTTCAAGGAAGTTTTTCAAAAACTTTCCAATCTAGATGTGTCCCATATTCACCCATGGGCGTCAATGTGCACCCGTGTGTGTACTATGAATGAACTAAAATGAAACTAAAATTCAGCTAAAAATGAATTAAGAGCTAATTGGAAGTGAATTAAAGGTTTATTAGAAATGAACTGAAAGTGAATTACAAATTAACTAGAAATGAACTAAAAGTGAATTGGAAATGAACTATAAATCAAATGAAAATAAACAAAAACTTAACTGAAAGCTAACTAAAAGTGAATTGAAATTAAACAAAAAGTTAGATACAAGTTTATTACAAATCATGGATGAACATTCAAATGAATGAACCCTACGGCATTGAAATTTGTGACACCTAATGAATATATTGTACCTTGATACACATTTATTTACTTTAACCATTAGGTAGTAGGTTTATACTTTAGAAAACAATTGTTTATGATAATATGTTGACAACTTGTATCATGTAAAAAAATGTGGTGCAATGGTTAAGGATTTTATTTCTCAATGTGCAAGTAAAAGGTTCAAGTTTTCACAATTACAACTTAGTCCTGTAAAGCTAACTAGGTTAGGTTAAATTGTGAGCTCAATCTAAGTACTTAGCCTAGCCTAGGTTGCTAGCTAGATAGGTTAATATATATTCCTAGGTAGGTTAGGGTCTATGTTTTTTGCATGTAAACTAGGTTTTTTTAATGTAATCGACCTTAGGCTTACCTAGCCTATGCTAATAGGTTAAGAAAATAAACTATCCATGTTTTCATGACTATAGTTGCAAAATTCGTAGTCATAAAAGACACATCCTTCATGATTATAGGTGTGAAAAACATTTTAAAATACAACATGTTTTAATCGATTACATAATCATGTAATCATGGATTTTCTAAATGACTAGCAACCCAATCATGGATGGAATCATGAAAGAGATGTTTTGGTCTTATGATGTTTGGATATTGTGCATCTATAGCTTGTACCATAAGGTTGTAAAATGTGAACTTGTTTCCATTATAATGTAATGAAAAAAATGTCAAATGATATACAATCAATGATAAAAAGATATCCATTATTACCATGGTTGATGATTCATTATGAAAAGGTTGTTAATGTGTGGCACATGATTTTTGAAGCATTTCACAAATAAACATTTATGTTGCAACCAGAAAGTAATTGAAAATAATTTTGTTAGTTTGAAAAAATAAAATAAAATAATTGTATGCTTTAAATGGATTCAACAATGTACATTAAATAATTTATTTATTTATAATCTTAATTTTTTTAAGTTTTGAAAACTTCAACATAAAAAATATTATTAACAAGAAACACAAAAACCATAACAATATACAATGGTCCCAATGTGTTTAGACCATGTGTATGTTGGGCACATGGCCTTATTGTCATGTGTTCTTATGCTTACAACTATCATTGTCATCACACATACAAAACATAACATGAAAATAGTACCTTGAATGATACACCATGTCCAAACCAAAATGGTCATTCATTTGCAATGAAAACAAAAATACAAGTCCAACACCTCTACATAACAAAAAATGCAAAAACTAACATTGTGCACAAAACACAAGAAACTTACATACAATATAAAGTGTGTTAGAATTTCAAATCACCAAAATTGATTTGAAATCACACAAATTAAGATTATATCCCATCCATAGAATATTTGAAACCATGTTCACCTTGTTAGCATTTGAATTGATTCGAAATAAAAACCAAAACAACTAAATTAGCTTCATTTATTCTTAATTAACTAAAACATAACTGAACAATTCAACTAACACACGTGACACCATAGACTTGGGTTCAAATCCTAGATCTAACAAAATTTAATTATATTGAAATTTGATATTTTAAGTAATTATATTCCAAAAAATCAGATTAAAAAAAAAGAATTAATGCCAAATCAATTTTTGAAGTATGATAATGTAGAAATAAACTTCAACATGTTATTCTTACCATACATTGTGGTTTGTTGTTACATTATTTAAATATGATACTAACAATTAAAAAATTGATGCAAAAAATTTAACATTATAGATAATTTTTTTAAATACAAAATTTATGTGCATCCAAATGGTTAAAGTCATGTTAATTTTGAACAATTATATATTCTTGTTTAAAATGTCAATGACAATGATGTTGAACAAGAATTGGAAGGTGAATAAAATCAATACATTATGCTAAATAAATACCTTGGTAATAAACCATCTCGAACAATTTCAAATTGAGTCATTGTTTTACATTTGTAATTTGTCGAAATTAAAACCAAAGGTTTATGAAAATTGACCAAACAACATTACATTCAAGTCTTGTATGTACTCTTCAATCAAATTTTCAATTACCTTATTATCATCAATGCAAATTCAAAACAATTATTATTATAGTCACAACTATCAAGTACAAAAACCCTTGAACTAGATAAATCATCATCATCCATTTAGATTTTTCATGATTTATGTAAAACAAATTTCAAAAGGTGTAGGCATTTATGCTTTGTTTTGTGTAAAACATGGCACAAAATAATAAAGTTTGAAAGTACAATCACCATGTTTTTTATTGTTTTTTTGTTTCAAATTGATCATACGTAATCTAGTTGTTGATCATGGTGTGATATTATTAAATTTTTAATTGTGTGGCATTTACAAAATTCATGGCTTTCACTATCATTTTATTATTTTTCAATAATCACTACTATAATTCATGGTTTTTTAAGAGGTTCAATTGACTAACTTGTCATTTTAATTAATGGACATGTACATTTTGATTAAAGGTCAAGGGCTTGAATGACACATGTATTTATTGATTGATAAACTTAATTATAGTGATTTATTTGATTAAAAACACATAGTCAAGTTGTACAATTTTAGTCAAAATGGTCAAAAAAATTTAGTCAAATTGAACATTTAGTCAAAATGGCCAATGATCTTTAGTAAAAATGACCAATAATCTTTAGTCAAGTTGAACATTTAATCAAGATGACCAATGATTTTCAATCAAATTTGACATGGTCTACTACCTTATGAATCTACCTCTTACCTACTCATCCACCTATTTATTTGGTTAGTTACTTACCTACCTATTACCCACCCACCCACCCATAAGTACCTTTTATTTACCTACTCACCTTCTTATACTTTTTCACCTACCTACTTACATACCTACCTATATTTTTCACTTTTGTACCACCTACCAACATATTATTCATTTCCCTATCCACCCATTTACCTATTTAATTTTAGCCATTAAGTGTAACCTTTAGGTTTAACCATTATGTGTAGCCATTAAATTTAACCATTAGGTGGAGCCTAAATTTAGTCACTAAATATAACCTAGGTTTATTCAATATGTTTAACCATTAGAGTTAACCACTAGGTTTAACTTAACTTTAACCTAAATTTAAACATTTTGTTTAGCCAAGGTTTAGTCATTATGTTTAGCCACTAGATTTTTCCACAAGGTTTAGCCTAGGTTTAGCCATTAGGTTTATCGACTAAGTTTAACCACTATGTTCACCCATGAAATTTTTCCATTAAATATAATCAAGGTTTAACCATTATGTTTAATTATTCATTTAAGTCGTTGAGTTTAGCCACTAGGTTTAGTTATTAATTTAAATTGATCAATTTAACTAGGTTTAACCATTAGTTTAAGTTGATGAGTTTAGTCACTAAGTTTAGCCTTTAATTTAAATCTTTGAGTTTCGCCATTAAGTTTAACCAATAAATTTAATCAAGGTTTAACCATTAATTTAAGTTACTAAGTTTAATCACTAGGTTTAATCATTAGTTTAAATTGTTAAATGTAACCAGTAGGATTAGCCATTAATTCAAGTCGTTGAATGTAACCACTAGGTTTAACCATTAATTTAAGTCATTCATTTTAGCCATTAGGTTTAACCATTAATTTGAATCGTTGAGTTTAGCCACTAAGATTAACCATTAATTTAAGTCATTGAGTTTAACCATTAGGTTTAACCATTAATTTTTAATCGTTAAGTTTAGCCACTAAGATTAACCATTAATTTAAGTCATTGAATTTAACCACCATGATTAGCCAATAAATTGAATTCATTGAATTTAGTCATTAGGTTTAACCATTAGTTTAAGTTGTTGAGTTTCGTCACTAAGTTTAACCATTAGTTTGAGTCATTAAATTTAGCCATTAGATTTAGGTATTAATGTAAGTTATTGAATTTAGCCACTAGGTTTAACCATTAATTTAAGTCGTTGAATTTAACTATTAGGTTTAGCCATTAGTTTAAGTGGTCAAATTTAACCACTAAGTTTAACCATTAATTTAAGTTGTTGAATTTAGCCACTACTTGTCACCTAGGTTTAATCATTATGTTTAATGATGTGAAATAAACATGTCAAATAAAAAACTTGTTAAAAGTTGATGGTGTAGTCCATTAGTAAACACTTGGTTTGCCATTGTGAAAGTTAGGGGTTCAATTCTTTATACTTACAACCTATGTGCATACTTAGAAAGGTAAGGTAAGTAGGTTAGACTAAGGTAGTTTGGTGAGGTTAGGTAGGTTAGGCGGGTTAGGCTACGTTAGCACCTACCTACCTAAGTGTTTTTTTTCAACTTACCTAAACCTATTTACTATCTACCTACCTATTAATTTTCAAAATAATAATCCAAAAAATAATTTTAATTTAGGTATGAAATTAACCTACTCAAATGATGCATTATTTACCAATCGAATAGTCAATCATTTTATTAGTCGTGTTGTCAATCAAAATGACAAGGTCCAATTTCTACCTAGTCACGTAGGACATGGCCAAAAATGACTTATCCAAATTGACAAGGTGGTTTTTTTATGCTTGTCATTTTTGAATATTCTTTTACTATAAAACCTAGTCCAAAAAATCATGAATTGTAGTAGTGAGGTAAAGAAAACATGTTTGTACATTTATGTATGATCATTAAACATTCAATTATAATTTCATTTGAGGATAATTGTGTAGCACAAGCATTAGAAAAATCCAAAATGTTTCACAATGAAAAGAACATGTTGAATACTCTTTATGAATCATCAAAATTCTTAACACTAATGCCTTTTTAACTATGGTTGTCCCACTAATCATTTGCATAATAATCAATTTGTAGCTTTAATATATAATCATCTCCAAAGAGGTCCACACTCAATGAAGAAGCAAGTTGTGCCAAATCTTGTTCATGTTTTTCATAATTTTAGGACTTGTGCAACATGTTACCATGTTTTTTAACTTACAAGTCTTGAACATGTAATGGCACATCCATTATTTGATCTCCTTGCAAAACCTCTATTGTTTTATGGAACTTTTGATTGAATCGCCCGAGTAGATTAAACTCATTGAACTTTTCAATAAGTAAACCTTTATAACACTATTGTGATTGGTTGTCTTATGGTAATTGAACAGTTTTTTGAAACTAGAATTCAATTCAGTCCATTTATCTTTTCACATCTTGCCATTTTGTGGGATCCTTTCACATGTCATCTTTTAAAGTTCATTAGTTTGAACCTTGTGCCTAATGCACATGTGTGTGTGTATTTGATGGTACATATTACAAAATTACAATTACAAACTACATTTCCAAAACTCTTTGTCTTCCTTTCCACAAGCCATTTTACCAAGGCCAATTCACTTTTTGCTACCATGAAAATGTACACTGCATCTTGGCTAAGCAATTTGCGCACTGTTGCTACCCCTTGTGCATTTAGTCGCAGAAGCACATCTTGTCCATTGAGCATGTAATCCCAAATCTGTTTGGAAAAAAATTTTAAAAATTAAAAACCTCTTGGTATATCTAAGAATAATAACCCATCTAACCTCCATTTGCACAAAAGCTGTAAAGGTGTATAGAACGACAACAATGGAAGTGCGCTCAAAGGGATTCCAAGAATGCCCACATAGAAAAGCAAAGGAAGGAAATAAGTAACTGGAGTGAGGGTTGTTCGCACGGGAAGTCCCAAACCCTAATGCCATCTCGCCTCGCTTTCCTCATCATCATCATCACCCGTTGCCACCACCCACTGGCCACAAAATCACGCGTTCCTATTGGCCAATATCCTAGGCCATGGGCTAGTACTGTTCAAACACACAACGGGTGGATCTTCCTCTTCCAATGGCCAACGTGGTTTTCAAAGTTGTAGCTAATAATAAAGCCACATGAATTATTACAAGTATATTTGTTGGTTTTTCTTTTTAACCTTGTCTGTATATAAACATACTATTAGTGTATTAAATAAATAAGTACCCCCAATTTATAACGGGGGTATTAGCCCAGGCCAAAAATGGTGACGAATAGTTTTGGAAATAGAAATTTAATGCAGCCAATGGGAAGGCTCAGCATGCACTTAAAGTGCCTTGATTTTTTTCTTTTAATTTTTGGGTGGGGGTGGCAGGGGGGTGGGGGAAGGATTTTATTTTTTCCTTTGTTCCCAACATGTTCCCATCAAGTTCCCAATTTGTTCCCCAATGGTGTTCCCAATAGCACTTTGCTTTAATCCCATATTGAGGCTGGTAAAATATGGATCAAAATTATCCCCAAGTAGATTTTGACTTAATTGATGACACGTTTGTATGACACCATCAAAACAGTAGCCAACAAATATACTTGTAATGACACACACACTCTTTTAGAGAAAAAAAGAAGTTTGGCAACACAATTTTGAAAAACAAAGAATTTTTCACCAAAAAAAGGTCACCTCTTCTGCCAAAGGTGAGAATGATTAAGGAACAATAATGCAGTTTCATCTAGTCCCAAATTTTGAGGAATGGTCACCAAATGTTACTGGGAATTTTGAGTTCATTATTTGAGAGTGGCCAGGGTGAACCATCTTCTACACTAATACTCTCACCTTCTTGACTAAAATGTCCTTATTACACACTATAGGCAAGCAAGGCCAAAGGCAAGCTAGGATCTGTAACCGACCGAAACTGGTATGTAACAATTGTTGCAAAATTGGCAAGGTTTGCTTATTAATTGGCACATGTGTTGAACATCTGATTCCGGATGAGAAGGTCAATCCATCAAAAGGGAGAATAAAACCCAAGAGCTGTTGTTGACGCTTCCTTCCAAAATGGGTACATGAGGAAAAAATAACAATTTCTAACATTATTGATTGAGATTATTTTGGAAAAAAAGCTTGTGTAGTTTGGAGAATAACAGTTACACACCAAACTCAAAGCTTAATCTTGTTCCTTTATATCAAAACAGACCATGATGGGACGGATGGATGATCGGACGAATGGATGGATGGATGACAGGACAGATGGATGAATGATGTTTCATGTCATGATGTCCTTTAATATATGTAACTAGTTTGAACCTCGTGCCTAATGCATAAGTGTGTGTGTATTTGATGGTACATATTACAAAATTACAATTATAATCTACATTTCCAAAACCTATTTATATACAACATTTCACATGTATCCATCAGGACCCTGGCTATTGAAAATTTTGATATTTGCACTATTTGTGACCCATGAAATAACAACATATAGTTGACCATGGGAATAGACCGGAGACGGCAAATATACCCCAACGTTGTTCAATGTCTAACCTTGACTCTTGTTGATTGTGATTGCAAATGCCATTTGAATAAAAAATTGACGACACAAAATCCAAAATGCAAAGTTTAGTAATATTATTTAAATAATATCGTTGAGTACCTAACTCACAATTTATTTTTTCTTTTGTTTTGGGTAAATTGTTTTGAGAATGTTTTAGACAAATTTTTTTTGTCAATGCAATTTAAATCTTATTTTCAAATTGGGAATTTTTTTCCATTTTTTCAACCTCACAAAATTGAAAAAAAATCCTAATCCCAACATTATTTAAATAACATTATTTTGCTTTTGTTTTGTTTTACGATCTTTACTTTCCACTTTCACCATCAATTTTTTAACATCATAATGGTCACATAAAAACAATATTCCATCATTCACCCTAAGTTTCTTAGGGTCAAAGTTCATTCAAAAATATATTGCAAAGGGGCACATAAAAAATTGTGATGTCTAGCAAATAATCTCCAAAGGAGTTCCTAATTATGCTTTAGAATCTTTCATGATTGCCAATTACATCATATAATGGCTTATTAATCAAAACTGGATAATGACCACCCATAGCTTGGTCAAATCCTTTGTCCAATTCCCCTTTTTCTTCTCTTCTATAGCAATAATCTCCCAAGTTTCTAGTCTCCAAAGAAATTCCCAATTATAGCAGAATCTCTCCTGAGCGTCAATTACGACATATAATGGCTTATCGTTAGTGAAACCTGGTTGACAACCACCCGCAGCTTGGCTGGGTCCTTACTTTTTTTCTCTAGCAAATAATCTCCAAAGCTCTTTATTATGTAGCGGAATCTCTTCTAAATGCCAATTACGTCGTTTAATGGCTATTAGTCTGACTTGACTTCTGACCATTCGCAACTTGTGCGAATCCTTTTTCTAATTTTTTTTCTCTCTTCTCTTCTTCTTTTGTATTGTATTCTAGGTGAAAAGGTAGTATCAAGGTCAGGGTTGAGAAAAAAAAACAACCCAAAAAAAACTCATTGGTCAAAAACTAAAAAAAGTTGAGTGATTGAGGCTAGATGAAGAAATGCAACCCATCCCATGGACAAAATGGCCAACTGGTGTGCTGGTGGGTGCTGGTTCCACTTTTTTTTCTGCCTCGTCGAAGTAAACAGATCATGACGAGATGGATGGATGACCAAACGGATGGACAGATGGATGATGGGACAGATGGATGCACCTCGTGCCTAATGCACAGGTGTGTGTGTATTTAACGATACATTTGCCCTCGGCGCCATGTCTGTATTTCACTCTTTCTCCGCCCCGTTGGAATAAACAAACCATGACGAGACGGATGGATGACTAAATAGATGGACGGATGGATGATGGGACAGATGGATGAAATGATGCTTCACGACATCCTTTACTTTGCCCGCTGTGTCGCATATGTATTCCACTTTTTTTCCGCCTTGTTGAAATAAACAAACCATGACGGGATGGATGGATGATCAGACGGATGGACGGATGGATGATGGGATAGATGGATGAAATGATGTTTCACGACATCCTTTACTTTGCCCGTTATGCCGCGTCTGTATTCCACTATTTCTCTGCCCTGTCGAAGTAAACAGACCATGACAGGACGGATGGACAGATGGATGACGGGACAGATGGATGAAATGATGCTTCATGACATCCTTTACTATATGTAACCAGATGCACCAATAGAAGGGGTTCAAGTTTTGTTTAAGCACCAGAAACAATGGAGCCCTCCCTTTGGATTTGGCCTGCCTTGAGAGTTTAAGTGTTTGGTCACCAGTTGGTTTACCTAATAAATATGAATTTTAATAGTATGGATACCCACACTCTTAGGAAGGGAGTATTATTTTTAGCCCAGATTGAAAATGGTGACCAAGAGTTTTAGAAAAAATAAAATCATGAAAAAGCTTAGCATGAACTAGGGAGGGCACAACATTTTTATTCCAAGTTGAAGGAGGGGTTGAAGGAGGGGGTTTTTTTGCTCAGAAGGTGGTGCTCTTCTATCTAGGCAGGTTTACATGAGCCTTAGTTGGCCTATTAAGAAGATACTTTCTAAAATTGGAGTTAACTTACATTTGAACACACTAGCCCTTTTCTTTTGGTGGTTTTCTTTTCTGATTTTATCCCAAGTACTTTGCTTAAAGTTGAATTGTCACATATATATAAAAGTTAAAATGGTGTGTCACATGGAAGCCCCTATGCTTCTATTTTAAATAGTGGGGATGACATAGTTGCATCCATCTCAATGGATGATGGGATAGATGGATAAAATGATGCTTCACATCAGGAGGTCTTTTAATATATGTAATTATAAGGAAGAAATACCATAAACCATGAAGGTACCAAAAAACAAGACCTAATGTGGGCCTGAAAAATGGTGTGTATTTGCAAAACCTTCATTTTAAGAAGATTATTGGTTTTAGAATACTGAAATGGTATTGATGACCCCACCAAGTGATTTAACAAAAGTACCCTATACATTAAATGTGCATTAAAAAGTGGGAAAATAAATGCAACTAATGGCATAATAAGAAATAAATTTTATTGGAATTTGAAATTCTGAGAGTCAAATCCTTGAGAGACCATTTTTTACCAATGGCATAATTGATTCAAGAACGAATATTAAATATTTGAAATTTGAAGTTTCAAATTCTTATTGAAAATTGAAATTGTGATACCAACTCCTTGAGAAATCACTTTTGAAATAAGTGGGGTCTGTTTAAGAAACATTTATTTTACTATTTTTGTACATGTGATTATTTTTGTAAATTATTTTTGGGTTACATTAAGGATTCCAAATGAAGAATTAAGGTTCTTGAGCCATGGTTCATGGAGTGACCTATTGCCAATAATGGGCTACCTTACCAAAGTTGTAAGAAAATTGATAGTTAATTCCAAAAATAAAATAAAATAATGATTTCATTTGGATTGAGTTTTAATACAATTTGTCTTTTTAAAGAAAAATAAGTATGCATGGAGAAATTAAACCTTATTTAAATCGCATTGCTTATTTCAACAATCTATGATGCTTTTACCTTATGCATTTTTGGATCCATTAAGATATTTTTTAACCACATGTTTAGCTTGTTTGCATTTGATGAGTGCAATTCTTTCATTGTGTTCCCAATTTTCATGCCTTTGTCAACTTGGTGTTCTACCACATCCTAGTTCCAACTCCTTTTCTTCTACTTCCTCCCCCACCCCATATTCCTCTTGTTTTTTCTTTCTCTCTTCTTACTCTAGCAATGTCAATCATTCATAACTGAAACCTAAATTGGTGAACATTGGTGAAACAAAATGCCATCACTAATATAACATCTTAGTGTTTACCAAAATGGACCTTTAAAAAAAAAACCTTGGGAAAAAAAAATAAAAATTGCCCCACCAAAAAAATAATTCAATAAATTTTTTAAATTAATTTCTTGGAAAGTATGGATATTCCCCGCACCAAAAAAATTAATGAAAAGAAGGGGAAAATGGATTAAAAAATTTCTTTGAGAAAATGGAAAATTTGGCCCACCACAAAATTATGTAATAAGAAGGGGCAATCGAAAAAAAGGGAGTCAAATTTACCATGCATTCAAAATGTTAATTATGAAGGTGAAAACATGGGCCTTAACCTATCTACCTAGGTTCCTACTAGTCTTGAATGGTTATTAGAAACAGGAGTAGACAATAAACCGGAGTGTTGAACGGTTATTAGGAACAGGAGTAGACAATAAACCGGAGTGTTGAATGGTTATCAAGGCGGTTTTTAGGATTCATAATTGCGGTTTTCAAAAGAATCAAAGACCCAGTTTTGGTATGTAACCAATGTTCTCAAAAAATTGAAAAAATAAAATAATAATGGTTTTGATTTTTGCAAAAAACCCTGAATCAAGGGTTCTTTGATATTGAAATTACTTTTTTTTAATAAAAACCAGAACCAGCGGTTATTTGAAAATTCAAATAACCATACAACACTGGTCCCTACCTACCCACCTACCAGGGTGCCTACCCTACCTACCTACCTAAGTTTTTTCCAATTTTCTCATTTGTGCTTTTAGTTGGAATGGAAAAAAGAGAGGCCAAATATCCGCGAAACAGTGAACCTGTTTCCACAGTTCATACTCTTCGTGGTCCCAGGTTTCACGTGAATGGGTGGCCAAGGGTAAATGCAACCGCCAATGTGTGAATGGGGCACAATAGCACAAGAGAAACCTGTGAAAAGAGGCGCGAGATATCCGCGAAACCGTGAACCCGTTTCCACCGCGCCCGTACATTTCGTGTCCCACGCTTCACGTCAAAAGCCAATGGAAAAGCAACCACAGTTTGTCATAATTGCGGTGTGAACGGGGTACAGAAACCCTAATCCAACAGAGAGCTTGCAGCCGAGTCTCGCGAGTCTCTCTCGCTCTATCTCTTTTGCGCGCGCGTCAGAGATCGAGTGGGAGCGTGCAGGACGCGAGCAAGACAGGAGGAGTAAGAGCGGGAGTTTGTTGGCTTTGTACCTGCCTGGATTTGAAGATTTGTACTGAGGAATCTGCTGTAACTACACACCATAAGGGCTGTTAAGGTTTGTTTCAGAAGCTCAGAGACAGGAAAAAGGGAAAGTAAGGGAGAAACGCGATTCATTTCCGAGGAAGTGGGGGTTTTCTCTTCTCTCTCCAATCGCAGGCTTCACCAACTCTTTTGCGCAGATTTTTTTGCAGGTCTGTTTTACTTTTCCCCCTTTGCTTGCACATTCCTTCACGAATTCAGTATAATATCTTTTGAAAGCGTCTTTGTCGAGTACAATCCCATCTTATGCAACAGCTATGGCAAAATGAAACCCACCATGATTGGCAGCAGCAATCAATGCCAAAAGGGTTTCGTTTTTTTTTTTGTGCCGTTGAAGAAGGCCCTTTCCAAATGCCAAGAAATGTTGCTTCCGTCAGAAAAAAAACCCTTCTGAGAGTCCGATGCAAAATGTATAATAAGACTGAGCACTTCTGCAGTCTTCAGTGATTTTTTTTCCCTTCAAAATGATGATGCAAAATGACGTAGGTCTTTGTTTATCCCTCATAAACGAGGAGCTGCCTGCACAAGGGAAAGCTCTAAAAAGTTGGGAGATTTTGTCTTTGTGCGAACAAACAGCAAAAGAGAGAGAGAGTGGTCGGAAGGTGAGTGCCATTGAAGAAGGTGAAGGACTGGCCAAGGTGCACACGCACATGCGCACTCTCTCTCTCTCTCTCTCTCTCTCTCTCCTGACATCATCCACAACCAAGCTCCACACACAAATGACTGTTGCTCTTGCACACCGAGCACAAGAATTTGGTCATTGCTCCTGCAGAGTCAGGTATAGAGAAAAGACAAGTGTGAGCTTTTTCACCGTGTTCATCATTCTTCTAAGCATCGGATCTGTCAGCAGCAGCACTGGAACCATGAGTTTTTTAGATAACAACATCCATGGCAATACTCCCATCAGTGGGGGTGGCTTCAGTGAAAATCTGAAGTTTGGCTATGGATATTCAAGCTTGCGTGGGAAGAGGGCTTCGATGGAGGATTTCTATGATATCAAGCTCAAAATAGTTGAGGATCAGGTGGTTGGGCTATTTGGAGTTTTTGATGGACATGGTGGTTCACGGGCAGCAGAATATGTGAAGAAAAACCTGTTTGAAAACTTGTTGAAACATCATAAATTTGTTTCTGACACCAAGGTAGCCATAGCTGAGTCATACCAGCAGACAGACCAAGATTATCTAAGAACAGAGAGCAGTCAGAACAGGGATGCTGGGTCAACAGCTTCTACAGCTGTCTTGGTGGGGGACCGTTTGCTTGTTGCCAATGTTGGTGATTCGAGGGCTGTGATTTGCAGAGGTGGTGAAGCATTTGCTCTGTCATCTGATCACAAGCCAAACCGAGCTGATGAGCGGCAACGCATTGAGGATGCAGGAGGTGTGGTAATGTGGGCTGGAACTTGGCGAGTAGGAGGTGTCCTTGCAGTATCCCGTGCATTTGGTGACCGGCTGTTGAAGCAATATGTGGTTGCAGAGCCAGAGATTCAGGAGGATGTAATACAGAAGGGAGTTGATTTTCTGATTCTGGCCAGTGATGGACTGTGGGATGTGATGACAAACCAGGAAGCAGTGTCTATGGTAAAGTCCATTGAAGATGCTGAGAAGGCTGCCAACAAACTCACAGAAGAAGCCTATCACAGAGGAAGTGCTGACAACATCACTTGTGTGATTGTTCGTTTCAATCATGACCATTAAGTGTCCAACCATTGATCCCATGTATGTGCAGCTTGATGGAGCATTCTAAGAGATGGGAAGTTGAATGCAGTCCTTAAGCATGAGTTTTGGAAGCCTCTTCAACCAGGCACAAAATGTGTTCTCTTCTGGTTCCTTCCCTGATAAGATTCTCATTATCTACTTGATGATTCTCTGTGTTGGAGAAGATAGCAGAGGGCAACATTGTGAATTATGCCAGGTAACATTCAACTAACTGGTGGTAATGAGATGAATGTGAAATGATTCAAAATGACATTAGTATGTGGTTTCACAGGGATGTACATGTATCCTGCATTATGATTGCTTATCCTGCAATGCTTTTTTAAGCCTTGAAGTGATCTCTTCCCTCTTTTCTTTCTTTTTCTCATGTCAGATACAGAGCTTAAGAGGCAAGCTGGTCTAGCCAGAACTGATTCTAAGGTTTCCACTGATCTCATTTTCTCTCCTTTTTCTTTCTGTTTTTTCAATGTTAATACACAGTGAGCTTTAGGGCCAAGCTGGCTTAATCAGCACTGACTCTTGTTCAAGTTTTTTCAGGCGATCTCCTTTTCTCTTTTCTTCTTGTTTGGGATATATGGGATTGGAAATTTTTAGGATTCATGACTTTTATCCAGCTTTTGTGTGATACTTTCGGTAACCAAACAGCCAAACAGCTGTTTTTTTTTTTTGGGGGGGGGGGTGAAATGGTGGCCCTGCAATTGATCCAGGCCTACAACTTTGTGTCCTACTGTGTAACAAGATTGGCCAGCTGTTTTCAAGAGTATTTGCTGTGGTGTGATCAAAGCCTCTCGCCTTTCCCCTATTGCATTGTGGAGAAGTCCCAATCCAAACTCTTTTGTGACATGTGTTCTGGTTTGGAGATCTTGCACGATATGTTATGAGGTTTTTACTGTCATTTCTTAACTGCCTACTTAGTTTACAACTTGCTCTTGTCATTTTGTACCTACCTACTTTAGTTTATGACCTACCCTATGGGCCTTAACAATAGGGAATGTGTCCCTAGGATGGCACATCCTGCCTCCATAGTGAGTCACTAGGAGGAAGCTGTGAGGCTGAACAATTAGAAGGCAGAATATAGTGTGTCCTCTAGTACATTTGTGTTCACTTTGATATGCACAATGCATCTGGTGGGCCGCGTGGCTTCTGCCATCTCTGAACTGTCCTTCCTTGATCAGTGTTTAGAAGACTGGAATTAGTTTGAACTAGTCAAATTTCTTCTGTCTCATGATACAAATTTTGTGGGTCCAAAGCAAAATTTGTACACACCAACAATGCATTGGTAGTAGTGGCAGAGTTTCCTGGCACAACAACACGAGATTTTGTGCTTCTGCTTGGTATGCTCCATCTTATTGGATTATGTGAACCAGCAGCACCCCAACAAACCGCGATCCATCAGGAAACCCAGTTTGACTCAAAAGTTGCTGGATGAACCACAGCTAAGTCACCAACCTTGGTTGAACCCTAAACCCTGACCTAGCTATATTATTGACCTCCATCTTGGCTATACCTACCAACCCCTTACTTACTTACATTCTATCTTTTCATTGCTAAATTTATATTTCTTGGTTAAACTTTTGCCTTTTGGCACAACTTTTAACTCTTCTTGGCTAAACTTTTATCTCTTAGCTAAACCTTTTTTTTTTGGCACAACTTATATTTCTTGGCTAAACCTTTCTTTTTTGTCACAATTTATATTTCTTGGCTAAACCTCGCTTTTTTGTCACAATTTATATTTCTTGGCTAAACTTTTTTTTTTTGTCACAACTTATATTTCTTGGTTAAATCTTTCTTTTTTGGCACAACTTCTAACTCTTCTTGGCTAAACTTCCATCTCTTCATGGCCAAACATTTACATGTTGACAAAATCTTTATATCTTTCTAGTTAAACGTCTATTTTTTGGCAAAACCTTTACTTTTCAACAAAACGTATATATATATTTAATTAAACTTCTACCTTTTGAAAAAAATTCTAATTTTTTTTGGCTAAACCTATATCTTTTGACAAAACCTTCGTTTCTTCATGGCTAAACCATTACATATTGGCAAAAATTCTATTTATTCTTAATTAAACTTTTACCTTTTGGCAAAATTTCAACCTTTTCTTAATTAAATTTTTACCTTTCAACAAAACCTTTATATTTTCTTACCTAAATTTCTACCACTTGAAAAAACTTTTAACTCTTCCTAACTAAACATTACCTTTTGGCAAAACCTTTATTTTTTTTGGGCTAAACTTTTACCACTTAGTAAAACCTTTATTTTTTCTTGGTTGAACCTCTACAAATTGGAAAACTTTTAATTCTTCCTAACTAAACCTATACCTTTTGGCAAAACTTCCATTTTTTCATGGTTAAACCTCTACTTGTTGGCAAAAGCTCCATCTTTTATTGGTTAAATTTTTAATTTTTTAAAAATTAACTTAAAGATTTTTTTTCAACAAAATCATTTAATAAAACTTTTGGCTACCCTATTGATCTAACCATCTTATTGACATAATTACATTATTGACCTAATTTGTTTTTATTTGTGTACACACCTACCTACTTAACCACCAACCTACCTACATATTTATTTATTTACCTACTTACTTAGCCACCAACCTACCCACATATTTATTTATTTACCTACCCACCCCCACTCACCTACCTACCTACCTATCATTTACACGATGTTAATGTCTACCAATGTATGATGTACAAAATATGAAGGTATTGTACTAAATGAACTCATAACCATTTTAATCATATTTGACCCCTTGATGTCAATAAATAATAACCTTGAATTCAAGTATTGCACATTTCATCAACTTTTTTGA
>Ga0116229_10006718_pt1 | contig 18426 bp, 14 predicted proteins | sample S1TSphgellanicum_3_FD_87313 | JGI IMG/M metagenome (GOLD analysis project Ga0116229, IMG submission 87313) | Host-associated microbial communities from peat moss isolated from Minnesota, USA - S1T2_Fc - Sphagnum magellanicum MG | ecosystem: Host-associated > Plants > Peat moss > Unclassified... | reverse complement strand
CCTTCCCAGACCGCAATTCTGTCCGGCGCATTCTGGACCTCGGCACTGGCACGGGTTGTTTGCTCCTCGCCGCCCTGCACGAATTTCCGTACGCTTTTGGAATCGGCGCCGATTTTTTCGCGCCCGCCGCCGCCCTGGCCCGCCGCAATGCCGAGTCGCTCGGCCTTTCCCACCGCGCCGCTTTCCTCGCCGGTGACTGGGCCGCCCCGATCAACGGCAAATTCAACCTCATCCTGAGCAACCCGCCCTATATCCCCGCGCAGGAACTTGTGGGCCTCATGCCGGAAGTGACAAATTACGAACCGCATCTCGCCCTCAATGGCGGCACCGATGGTCTGGCCGCCTACCGCGCCATCATCGCCACCCTGCCCCGCCTGCTCGCCCCGGCCGGCGCCGCCATCCTGGAACTAGGCATGGGGCAGGAGAAAGACGTAGCCGCCTTGGCCCAGGCTGCCGGTTTCTCCACAAAAACCCAGCCGGATCTCGCGAATATTCCCCGCGCCCTGGTTATCAGCCCTTGAACATCGCCAGGGCTTAAATAACATTTGGCATATCAGCCGGTTCGGGCTAAGGACATATGGCGTGGCGTGACCAACCCTCGAATCCTGGTAATTTCCGGTGTGTTTTCGGGTTTGGCAAGGAAGATACCCCCAAAGCCGCGCAGCAATCTGACGAGGATGTACATTAGCAGATGAATATGAAGCGCATGCGTGGCCGCAACCATCGCCCAAACGGTGGTGGCGGTGGTGGCGGCGGGTTTCGCAACCAGCAGAACGGTATCCCGCTCAACCGCAACCATGTTTTTGATTCAAGCGGCCCGGAAATGCGCGTGCGCGGCACCGCCCAGCAGCTTTATGAGAAGTACCAGCAACTGGCGCGCGACGCCTCCAGCAGCGGCGACCGGGTGCTTGGCGAGGCGTATTACCAGCATGCCGAGCATTATTTCCGCATCATCAACGCCATCAACCAGGCGCAGGGGCAGAACGGCCAGCAAGCCCAGATCGGCCAGTCGAATGGTCAGCCTTACCAGAGTAACGGCCAGGACCGCGGCAATTACCAGAATGGCAATGGCGACTATAACCGCCGCGACCAGAATACCGATGTGAGCACCGAGCCGCAGCCCGAGCAGCCCCGCGCCGAGCCGCGAAATCACGAACAGCGCGGCCAAGAGCCCCGCTCTCAGGAGCCGCGCCAGGACCGCCGCTACGAACAACGCCCCTATGAGCAGCGCAACAAACCCGAATACCAGCGCCAGGACCGCCCGGAGCGCACCGAGCGTTATCGCCCCGAGCAGCAAGTGGCGGATGCGCGAATCGACATAAGCTCCGCCCTGGAAGCCGAACTCGCCGCCACCGTGGCCGAGCCGCCGGACCTTTTCCCACCCGCCGGCTTCGGCGACCAGCCGGTGATCGCCGAGCCGCCGGCCGAAAGCCGCGCCATCCCCATCATTCCGGATGCGCCGCCACCGGCCTCGCAGGCCGCGCGCGCATCCCGCCCCCGCGGCCGCCCCCGCGCCGCCAGGGCCGATTCGGATGAAAAACCCGACGAAGCCGCCGAATAAAAAAGGCCCGGAAATCCGGGCCTTTTTTCTATCTTGGGGTCAGCACCATCACCATCTGCCGATTTTCCATTTTTGGCATCTGCTCGACCTTGGTGTCGGTATCCATATCCGCGCGAATCCGCTCAAGCACCTTCACGCCAAGCTCCTGGTGGGCCATTTCCCGCCCGCGGAAGCGCAAGGTCACCTTCACCTTGTCACCCTCGCCAATAAAGCTCTTCATGGCCCGCAATTTCACCTGGTAATCATTCTCGTCGATATTCGGGCGAACCTTCACCTCTTTAATCTCGACGACCTTCTGCTTCTTGCGCGCCTCGTTGCGCTTTTTCTGCTGTTCATATTTGAACTTGCCGTAGTCAAGAATTTTGGCAACCGGCGGCTCGGCGTTCGGGCTTATCTCCACCAGGTCGAGGCCCACGGCAAAGGCCCGCGCAATCGCATCGCGCGTGCTCAGCACACCTTGCATCTCGCCATTCTGGTCGATCAAACGCACTTGTGGAATTCTTATTTCATCGTTGACCCGTGGCCCTTCGCGTGAGGGCGGCGTGGGTGGCGCTGGCGGTCTGGCTATGGAAGTCTCCTATAAGTGTTGCGAGGCACCGGCTTAGACGAAAACCCCCCGCAAATGCAATCACGGCGCGCGCAGGGCCGTCAAAAGCCGGTAAACAGAATGTCCAGGGCGCGGGTAATCTCGTCACGATGCGCAGCCAATGATGCGACGGGGTGTTTAAGGTCGCGCTTCAAAATACTTGTCTATTGATTTGTCACAAGAACATGCTGATGCCCGCCAATCTCACATACCGGGTGCAGGCTGGCGATTCGTGCCTCCACTTTTCCTTCCAGCAGGATAGGAATGACCATCCGGCTCTCAAGATGCGAAAGAAAATCTGACTGCACGTCCACAACGTAAGGCGTCCCCCCACGGGGCATGGCATAAACGTCAAACCGCATTGAAAATGCGGTATTCCGCCAGCAACAACCCCTCCCGCTCCATCCTCTCATTCCAATATGCAATAGCTTCGCGATTCTGTTCCAGCCATTGCTTCTCCCGGGCCGCCTTCACCTGCGCGGCCAAACCAGCCTCGCAAGCCTGGCTGACATTCACTTTTAACGCTTTGGCCTGTGCGACAAGGGTTTCGGGTAAGGTGACATTGGTGGCCCGGCGTGCGTCAGTTGGAAGAACATGAGTGTCAGGCATATTCATGTTTCCTTCATATTGGAGATGCGCACATGTACCGCGCATGGACCGAAGACTTCAACCCAAATCCGGCGCCATCGCCTCTCGCCTTAACATCGCCACCGCGTCATCCAGCCCCAGCATCTCCTGCGCCACACCGCCCAACCGGCGCAGCGCCACCGTTCGCTCCTCGGCCTCCTTGCGCCCAACCACCAGAATGTTGGGCACATGGTGCAGGCTATGGTCCCGTATCTTGGCGTTGATTTTCTGGTTGGAAACATCCGTCTCCACCGCCAGCCCCGCCGCGCGCAGTGCCGCCGTCACCTCATGCGCATACTCATCCGCGTCAGACACAATCGTCGCCACCACCGCCTGCACCGGCGCCAGCCATAGCGGAAACCGCCCAGCATATTGCTCAATCAGAATACCCAGAAACCGCTCGAAACTCCCCAAAATCGCCCGGTGCAGCATCACCGGCCGCGCCCTGGAAGAGTCCGAGGTCACATATTCCGCGTCCAGGCGTTCGGGGAGAACGTAATCCACCTGCAGCGTCCCGCACTGCCAGTCCCGCCCAATCGCGTCCCGCAGCACGAATTCTAGTTTTGGCCCGTAAAACGCGCCTTCCCCCGGATTCGGGTCATACCCAATCCCCGCCTCCTCACAGGCCGCCCGCAAAGCCGCCTCCGCCTGGTCCCACACGGCGTCGGAGCCCGCCCGCGTCTCCGGCCTGTCCGAAAATTTCACGACGAAATTCTCAAACCCAAAATCCCGGTACACCGAGGAAAGCAGTTCAACGAATTTTACCGTCTCCGGCCCAATCTGCGCATCCGTGCAGAAAATATGCGCATCATCCTGGGTAAATGCCCGCACCCGCATAATGCCGTGCAGCGCGCCGGAAGGCTCGTAGCGGTGGCACGCCCCAAACTCCGCCATCCGCAGCGGCAATTGCCGGTATGAACGCAGCCCTTGCTTAAAAATCTGCACATGGCAGGGGCAGTTCATGGGCTTTAACGCCAGCATCGTCTCTTCATCGGCGACTTCCGCAATAAACATGTTTTTGCGGAACTTTTCCCAATGCCCAGACTGTTCCCACAGTTTGCGGTCCAGCAATTGCGGCGTGCGCACTTCTTCGTATCCCGCCGCTTCCAAGCGCCGGCGCATATAGGCTTCCACCGTCCGGTACAGCTTCCACCCTTTTGGGTGCCAGAAGACAGACCCAACGGCTTCTTCCTGAATGTGGAAAAGATCCATCTCCTTCCCAATTCGCCGGTGGTCGCGGCGCTCGGCTTCCTCAAGCTGGTGCAAATAAGCATCCAGCTCCTTCTGGTCCCGCCAGGCCGTGCCATAGATGCGCGAGAGCATCGGGTTGCGATGATCCCCCCGCCAATACGCCCCCGCGGTTTTCAAAAGCTTGAAGGCGCCGCCAACATCCCCGGTCCCCCGCATATGCGGCCCGCGGCAAAGGTCGATCCATTCGCCCTGCCGGTACATCGTAATCGTCTCGCTCTCCGGCAAATCACGGATCAGTTCCGCCTTGAACCGCTCACCACGCGCCTCAAAAAACGCGATCGCCTCCTCGCGCCGCCACACCTCGCGCACGAATTTTGCGTTGGCGGCGATAATCTCGCGCATCTTCGCCTCAATCGCCGGAAAATCCTCCGGCGTGAACGCCTCATTGCGGGCGAAATCATAGTAAAAACCATTCTCAATCGCCGGCCCAATGGTCACCTGCGTGCCGGGGTAGAGCGCCTGCACCGCCTCGGCCAGCACATGCGCGGTATCATGCCGGATCAATCCAAGTGCCACGTCATCCTTGCGGGTTATAAAACGGACCGCCGCATCGCCCGAAATCTCGCGCGAAAGATCCTGCAACGCGCCATCCACCTCCATCGCCAGCGCGGCTTTGGCGAGGCCGGGCCCAATATCCGCCGCGATGGTGGCGCCCGTCACCACGCCATTAAAATGGCGGATGGAACCATCGGGCAGGGTAATCGCGGGCATGGGAAAAACTCCGGTTTTGGACCCGCCTTATGGCAGGGCCGCCACAACTTGCGCAACCGGCAGGCCGGACAGGTGAGGGGCGCGCAAAATTTTTGGCCAGCCGCCATCCGGGTAGCGTGGCGCGGTAAGCGCCGGATCACTTTCTTCGGAAAACAGCACGACCGATGGCACGCCAAACGCCGCCGCCATATGCATCGGCCCTGTATCATTCCCAACCGCAAGTGCTGCCCGCCGGACCACCGCCGCCAACTGCGCCAGGCTGGTCTTGCCCATCAGGTCTATCGCGGCCGGCATCACCTTGCGGATCGGCCGCGCCAATTCCGCCTCGCCCGCGCCGCCCACCACCACCACCGGCACCCCCATTTGCGGTGCGAGGGCCGCAAATTTTTCCTCAGGCCAGCGCTTGGCCGGCCGGTGCGCCGCCGCACCCGGCACCAGCACCGCAAATTTTTCCGGCAGCCGGAACCCAGAAATATCCGCCTCCGCCCAACCCAAATCCGGTGCCGGCAACGCCGTTATGCCGGCAACGCCCAACTGGTCCGCCAGCCGCTCCCGCGTATGCATGGTCCCCCGCCGCGGATTGGCATGCGGCAGGCTGCACCCCTTGGCGATGCCCGACCATGCCGGCCGCCCCGCCAGCGCAAAATACCGGGAAGACCGGCCGGAAGTCTGCAAATCATAAACCAGGTCAAAACCGCGCAACTGCCGCCGCAATTTTAGCAGCCCAGCAACCCGCCACCATTCCGGCCGTGCATCCACCTCCACCGTGTCAAACCAAGGGCTCAGCCCCAAAAACGCGGCAAAAGGCGCCGCCGTCAGCAGCGAAATTGTTGCATCGGGCCACGCCGCCCGAATGGCTGAAAAGGCCGGAAAGGCCAAAAATATATCCCCCAGCGCCCCATGCTTGATGACCAGAATCCTCACCCCAGCAATTCACCGTAAACGCCCAGAATCGCGTGCTGCATCCCCGCCACGGCATATTTCACCTGCACCAGGTGCCGCGCCTGCTGCGCCCAGGCCAACCGCTCGGCCTCCGAAAAGTCCAGCGCCTTATCAATCGCATCGGCCAGGTCCCGCGCATCGCCCGGCGCAAATAAAAACCCGGTCCGGCCATTCATAATCGTCTCCCCGGCGCCACCATGGTTGGCGGCAATCACAATCCGCCCCATCGCCTGCGCCTCCACAATCGTGCGCCCGAACCCTTCCGGGTCGGTCGAGGCATTCACCACAATATCCGCCAGCATGAGCGCTGCCGGCATATCCTCGGTATGGTTGGCAAGCCGCAACCGGCTCGCCACCCCCAGCGACTCCGCTTGCGTGATCAGGCTCTGCGCATAGCTCTCCCGCCCCTGGTCATCGCCCACCAGCACCACCACCGCGTCCTTATGCCGCAGCAGCGACAGCGCCGAGATCAACAATCTCTGCCCTTTCCACGCGGTCAGCCTTCCTGGCAGCAATATCGTCGGCGCATCCACTTCCAACCGCCATTCCCGCGCCAGCCGCGCCACCCGGTCCCCCAGCACAAAAGCCGGATCAAATTTTTGGACATCCACGCCACCCGGAATGATCCGCAAGCGTTCTTCCGTCACACCGTGCCGCGCGCGAATGAGATCGGCGATGAAATGACTCACCGCAATCACCCGGTCGCCTGACGACATTACCGCATTATACCGGCGCTTTAACGGAAAACCTTCATTATAAGTGCCATGATATGTCGTCACGAACGGGATCCCTGTCCGCCGCGCCGCCCAAAACGCCGACCAGCCCGGCGCCCTGGAATGCGCATGAATCAGGTCGATTTTTTGCTCCTTGATCACCTTCGCTAGCCGCGAAGCGTTGCGGCGCAAGGCAAACGGGGATTTCGTGGCCAAAGGCATCGTCAAAATATCCGCCCCCGCCCGCATGGCTTGCTGCATCAGCGGCCCGTTCTCGCAGGCAATGAGCGTTTTATGGCCGGAAGCCGTCAACGCCTCCGCGGTTTCAATCACCACCCGCTCGGCACCCCCGGTATCCAGCTTGGGCAGCACCTGCAATATTCGTTTTGGGCGGTCACTCATGGCAGAGCCGCTAACATGGTTTTTAATAATTGGGGAGGTCCGCATGCCAACGACATTGAGCCGCAAGGACGGGGTGACCCTCACCTATGACCTGTTGCCCGGAAAAAGCCCCATCATCGTCTTCCTCCCCGGCTTCGCCTCGGACATGGCGGGCACCAAGGCGCTTTTCCTCCACGAAGCCTGCGCCGCGCGCGGCCAGGCCATGCTGCGCCTGGATTATTCCGGCCACGGCGCCTCCGGCGGCAAGTTTGAGGACGGCACAATCGGCGAGTGGACGGCGGATGCCGCGGCGGTCATCGCCCACGCTGCCCCGGATGCACCGTTGCTGCTCGTCGGCTCCTCCATGGGCGGCTGGATTGCGCTACTCCTCGCCCAAAAACTCGGCCCCCGCGTGGCCGCCATGCTGCTCATCGCCCCGGCGCCGGATTTCACGCAAGCCCTCATCGAACCCAGCCTAACGCCCGAACAGCGCGCCACCCTGGACCGCGACGGTTTTCTGCTCCCCCCCAGCGAATACGGTCCGCCTCTGCCCATCACCAAAAAACTCATCGAGGAAGGCCGCAACCATTTGCTCCTCGGCGGCCCCATTCCCATCACCTGCCCGGTCCGCATCCTGCACGGCATGCGCGATAACGACGTCCCCTGGCAACATTCCCTAAAACTCGCAAACTGCCTGGCCAGCGAGGATGTGCGGCTGATTTTCACCAAGGATGGCGGCCACCGCCTCTCCAGCGATACCGATCTTTTGCTCCTAAGCCAGACCCTGTTCACGCTCCTCGGCGAGAATGGCGCGTAGCCCTTCCCGATAAGTCGGGTATTTCCAAGCAATCCCTAGCGCCGCCTTGGTTTTGGCGCTGGCGACTTTCCGGTTTTCCGACCAGAAACTAAGCCCCATCGCCGACATTTTTGGCGCCGCATCCTCATAAGCAACCGGCTCGGGCGGGGTCACGCCAAGCAGTTGCGCCGCCTCCACCACCACATCGGCGCTCGCCGCCGGCTCATCATCCGAAAAATTGAATTTTTGTACCCCTACCGGGGCGTTTCGTTGCATGGCCGCCAGCACGCCAAGGGCAATATCGTCCCGATGAATGCGCCCAAAAAGATGGCCAGGCTTGACCACCCGCCGCGCCGAGCCTTCACGCAGATCATCAAACATTGAGCGCCCAGGCCCATAAATCCCGGCCAGCCGAAAAATATCCACCGCCGCCTGCCCGCCAAACTCCGCCCAGGCCAGTTCCGCTTCCACCCGCCGCTGCGCGCGCGGCGATTGCGGGGCCGGCGCAGACTCTTCATCCACCCAGCCGCCATCCCGGTTGCCGTAAACGCCGGTGGTAGAAAGATACCCCATCCACACCGCAGTCCCCACCGCAATCTGCGCCCCATACCGCGCCAGCACGGGGTCCCCCCGCTCCCCCGGCGCCGCGGTCGCCAAAATATGCGTCGCCTCCGCAATCGCCTCCTCGGCATCCTCAAAATGAATTTTTTGTACGCCGTCTTCGGCTTTCCGCGCCGCCGGCTCTCGCGACGTCACGGTCACGTCAAACCCCGCCTCCCGCGCCGCCCGCGCCACCGCCCGCCCGGAATAGCCGAAGCCGAAAACCAACAACCGGGACATCAGGCCCCTGCCCCGTAGGATGGGTTGCGCGAAGCGAAACCCATCACTTCCCAATCCCAAGGCGTGCCACGGGCAAAAATCAAAAATCCAAATCCGTATAATGCGGCGGCGGCACCATGCCGCTCACCCTGTCCGACAGAATCGCCCGGAACGATGGCCGGGACTTCATCCGCGCATACCATTCCTTGGCCGGCGCGGAAATCGACCAATCCACATCCCCGATAAAATCCAGCGACGATAAAAACGCCGCCGCCGAAAAATCCGCCAACGACAAATTTGCGCCCGCCAGCCATTTCCGCGTCTCCGCCAGCCAGCCAATATAGGCCAGGTGGTGCTTCATATTGGCGTACCCCGCCCGCAAAGCCGAAGCTTCCGGCGGCCCTAGCCCCAGAGCCTGCTTCATATTTTTTTCCCAAAGCAGGTTTTTGGCCACTTCATCGGCAAACTTGTTCTCAAACCAGCAAACCAGCCGCCGCACCTCCACCCGCTCGCCAATCGCCCGGCCGATGAGGGATGCATCCGGATATGCCTCATCCAGATACTCGCAAATCACCGTGGAATCCGCGACCACCAGCCCATTATCTTCAACCAGCGTCGGCACCGTCGCCGCCGGGTTCAGCACTAAATATTCCGGCCGCCGCTGCCACACTTTTTCCACCCGCAACTCAAACGGCAGCCGCTTCTCGGCCAGCACCATCCGCACTTTGCGCGCATAGGGAGATAAGGGCAGGTGATAGAGGAGTCGCATGCTTCTTTTTTACGCCATTTCAGCCGCCGGGCAATGAAATGAGCCCGCACATTTACAAAAAACCCGTCACCGTCACAGCCGCACAACCGTCATTCCCGCGAAAGCGGGAATCTTCTTGCGCTAGCCAACCAAAACATCCGTACTGACCAGGTTCCCATGCGTCACACGGTGATGATGAGTTGTTAAATCATCGTCCACCCAATAAATGATCGGGTAACTAACGCGTTGTTTTGGAATACTGCGAAACGGAGACATCTTTCAATGGGAAATGCTTTGCCACGCCGTGTGATGATCACATACTATATATTCGCAGGACTAGCGCTAATCATGTTGGAGATATTCAACGCTCGGGGTGGATTTTCGGCAGCCAGGGCGCAACACACATTTGCATTCTCCGGCCGCTTTGCGAATGGCGATATTCTGAGCGGGAGTGTCATGATCGTTGGCCGTGGAATGCCTAGTTTCGAGGGGGGACCGATTGTCATTTCCGGCCCCCAATCACTTGAATTTGACGAAATATCTTGGGGCAATCAGGTAGATACTCAGACGTTTCGGGATCAAGCCTTTGATTCGGGGGCCAGATGCCTGAAATTTACGTTCTTCATTCAGACTTCCGACATGCGGCATTTTACCGGAGGGCCATTGGACCCGCGAAGTGGGTTGACAATGTGTGACGGCTCATTTGTCCCGTTGGTGTACGGCGCACTGACGCATTGACTGGCGCGCCTGGACTCTTCACGCCCTCACCGCCTCTACCTCTTCATTCAACGGCGAAGACAGATATTTCACATAATCGCGCGGCACGATCTGCCAGAATTTTTTCACTTCCCGGTCCCAATCATTCAGCATCGTCGCGGCGTAGCGGCTTTGCGTCTCCGTCACATGCCGGGCGATGAGGTTTTTCAGGGTCTCTTCCCAATAAACCGTGGCGACGCGCTGCCAGGAGAGCGATTCCTTGTTCACCCGCGTCTCAAAATGCCCAGCCTCGTCATACACAAACGCCATGCCGCCGGTGAAGCCAGCGCCGAAATTCTCGCCCACCTCGCCCAGCACCACAACGGTCCCGCCGGTCATATACTCGCAACCATTGGAGCCAATGCCCTCCACCACCGTGGTGGCACCCGAATTGCGGACGGCGAACCGTTCCCCCGCCTTGCCGGCCGCGAACAGCTCACCGCTGGTCGCGCCATACAGCACGGTGTTGCCCACAATCGTATTCTCATTGCTGACCAGCTTCGAATACGGCGCGGGCCGCACCACGATGGTCGCACCAGAAAGCCCTTTTCCGACATAGTCGTTAGAGTCTCCGAACACTTCGAGCTTCAAACCAGACACCGCAAACGCGCCGAGTGACTGCCCAGCCGAGCCGTTCAGCCGCACCGTCACATGGTTAGGCTGCAGCTTTACACCCTTAAATTTTTTGACAATCTGCGAGGAGAATTTCGTGCCGATGGCCCGGTGCGTGTTGCGGATATTATACTGCAACTGCATCTTATCGCCGTGCTCAAAAAACGCCCGCGCATCGGCGATCATTTCCGCATCCAGCGTCTCCGGCACCTCGTTGCGCCCTTCGCGCGTGCAATACCGCGCATGCCCGCCAGGATCCGCCTGCGCCAGAATCGGGTTCAGATCCAAATCGTCCAGAATATCCGCGCCGCGGCTAACCTGGTGCAAAAGATCCGTCCGCCCGATAATTTCGGTTATTTTCCGAAACCCGAGCGAGGCCAGGATTTCGCGCACATCCTCGGCAATAAACGAGAACAGGTTGATAACCTTTTCCGGCGTGCCTTCAAATTTCTGGCGCAGCGCGTCATCCTGCGTGCACACGCCCACCGGGCAGGTATTGGAATGGCATTGCCGCACCATGATGCAGCCCATGGCGACGAGCGAGGCCGTGCCAATACCAAACTCCTCTGCCCCCAGCATCGCCGCAATCACCACGTCCCGCCCGGTTTTAATGCCACCATCCGTCCGGAGCACCACCTTGTGCCGCAGCCGGTTCAGCATCAGCACCTGATGCGCCTCCGAAAGCCCCATCTCCCACGGCATGCCGGCATATTTCACCGAAGATTGCGGTGACGCCCCAGTGCCGCCGACATGGCCAGAAATGAGAATCGCATCCGCCTTCGCCTTGGCAACACCCGCGGCAATCGTCCCAATCCCTGAGCGAGATACCAGCTTTACACAAACCGTCGCATCTGGATTGATCTGCTTAAGGTCATAGATAAGCTGCGCCAGATCCTCGATGGAATAAATATCATGATGCGGCGGCGGGGAGATCAGCATCACCCCTGGCGTCGCATGGCGCAGTTTGGCAATCAGCTCCGTCACCTTGAATCCAGGCAACTGCCCGCCCTCGCCGGGTTTTGCGCCCTGCGCGATTTTAATCTCGATCTCCCGGCAATTGTTTAGATATTGCGCGGTGACACCAAAACGCCCCGAGGCGATCTGCTTGATCGCCGAAGACGCGTTATCCCCATTCGCCCGCGGCTCAGCCCGCGCCGGGTCTTCGCCTCCCTCGCCAGAATCAGAACGCGCGCCAATCCGGTTCATCGCAATCGAAAGCGTCTCGTGCGCCTCCGGGCTTAGCGCCCCCAGCGAAATCCCCGGTGCCAGCAGCCGCTTGCGAATTTCGGTAACGGACTCAACCTCATCCACCGAAATCGGAGTCAGCCCATCGGTCCGAAAATCCAGCAAATCCCGCAACGCCACCGGCGCTTGTTTGCGCACCATATCCGCATAGCGCCGGTACATCTGGTAGGAATCAGAGCCAACCGCCGTCTGCAACAAATGGATTGCGTTATTGTCGAACGCATGGGTCTCCCCCTTGCGCCGCAGCCGGTACACGCCGCCAATTTCCAGCGGCACCACATTACCGCTCCACGCGGCTTTGTGGAGTTCCAGCACTTTGTGGGCAATACCCGGCAACCCAATGCCGGAAATTCTTGAAGCCATCCCAGGGAAAAATTCGCCAACCAGGGCGCGCGAAAGTCCTATCGCCTCAAAATTATAGCCGCCGCGATAGCTCGCCACCATGGAAATGCCCAGCTTGGACATCACCTTCAGCAGCCCCTTATCCACCGCCTTCTTATACCGCCCCACCGCTTCCTTCAACGTGAGTTTGCCAAAAAGCCCGCGCGCCTGCCGGTCCGCGATGCTCTCCTGCGCGAGATACGCATTCACCGTCGTCGCCCCCACGCCGATGAGCACCGCGAAATAATGCACATCCAAACACTCCGCCGTCCGCACATTCAAGCTGGTAAACGTGCGCAAAGATTGCCGCACCAGATGCGTATGCACCGCCCCGGTTGCGAGAATCATCGGAATCGGCGCCCGTTCCGGGCTCATCGCCTCATCGGTCAAAATCACATGCGTGCAGCCAGCGCGCACACCCTCTTCCGCCTCGCGCCTTATCCGCTCAATCGCCCGGCGCAACCCGCCCTCGCCGTTCACCACCTTGAACGTGCAATCCACCACGCAGGCCGCCTTGCCCATGGTCTTGCGCATCGCCTCAAACTCAGCGGTCGACAAAACAGGCGAATCCAACTGCAACAAATCACATTGCTCGGAATCCTCATCCAGCACATTGCCGAGATTCCCAAGCCGCGTTTTCAGGCTCATCACCCGCGTTTCCCGCAGTGAGTCAATCGCCGGGTTCGTCACCTGCGAAAAACTCTGCCGGAAATAATGGTGCAACCCGCGATATTTTTCCGAAAGCACCGCAATCGGCGTATCATCGCCCATCGAGCCCACAGCCTCGGCCGCATCCTCCACCATCGGCTGCAGCAAAAGCTCCAACTCTTCCAGCGTAAACCCAACCGCCAATTGCCGCCGCCGCAGCGCCTCGGCATCATATTTCACCGGCTCCGGCTCATCGGTTTTCACGATATGGTCAATCACCGTGATCCGCTTGATCCAACTGCCAAAATCCTGGCGCGCGGCCAGCATATCTTTCATTTCTGTATCATGATAAAATTTCGCGGCGTTCAAATCCACGCCAATCGTCTGCCCGGGCCCCACATGGCCTTTCTCAATGATGTCTTCTTCATCCAGCTTCACCATGCCGGTCTCTGATCCCACGATCAGCATGTGGTTGGCCGTCACGGAATAGCGCAGCGGCCGCAACCCGTTGCGGTCCAGCCCGGCAATCACAAACTGTCCATCCGTCGCCGCAATCGCCGCCGGGCCATCCCAGGGCTCCATCACCGCGTTGCAGTACAGAAACAAATTTTTATGCGCCTCCGGCATGGTCGAATCATTGCCAATAGATGGCGGAATCATCAGCGCCTTGGCCATCGGCGCATCCCGCCCCGCCCGCACCAGCAACTCGAACACGTTATCCAACGCCGCGGTGTCAGACCCAGCCGCCTGCACAACCGGTTTTACGGCATCCAAGAACTCGTTAAGCCCCTCGGCCGCGAGGCGCGTTTCATGGCTCTTCATCCAGTTAATGTTGCCGGCAACGGTATTAATCTCGCCATTATGCGCCAGCATCCGGAACGGCTGCGCCAGCCGCCACGTCGGAAACGTGTTGGTCGAGTAACGCTGATGATAAATCGCAAACCGCGAAACAAACCTTTTATCCAGCAAATCCGGATAAAAATCCGTTAGGCTCGCCGCCAAAAACATGCCCTTATAGATAATCGACCGGCAGGACAGTGAGCACAAATAAAGTTCCGGAATCTGCGCCGCAATCGCCGCCTTCTCAATCTTGCGGCGAATAATATAGAGCTCCCGCTCAAAAACATCCTCGGGAACGCCACGCGCATTCCACAGCATAATCTGCTCAATCTCCGGCCGCGTGGCATTGGCTTTCTCGCCAATACACGCAACATCAATCGGCACTTGCCGCCAGCCGTAAATGCGATACCCAAAATTCAAAATTTCGGTCTCGACAATCTGCCGGCATCTTTCCTGCGCCGAAAGATCGGTCTTCGGCAAAAACACCTGCCCCACCGCAATCGGCCCCTCGCGCAGCCGGTCGCCGCCGCGCTTAATCTCGGCCGCAAAAAAATCCTGCGGAATTTCAATGTGAATCCCAGCGCCATCGCCAGTTTTTCCATCCGCATCCACCGCACCCCGGTGCCAAACCGCCTTCAGCGCATCAATGCCCGCCTGCACAATGTCCCGCCGTTTTTTGCCGTCCAACGCCGCGACCATGCCTACGCCACAAGCATCATGTTCCTGCGAACGATCATAAGTATCGCGGAGCAATTCCTCATTCTTCAGCCAGCCAGCTACAAATTCAGCACCTGTTTCCATGGTCATCACTCCGCCGCCTGCGCCATGCCGGCACTCACCTGAATATATTGGTCAATCATCGCCGCCGCATCGCGCCCATCGCGTATCGCCCACACAACCAGGCTCGCCCCGCGCACAATATCCCCCGCCGCAAACACGCCAGGCAGGCTCGTCATGAATGTTTTCGGGTCCGTCTTCAGCGTGCCCCAGCGCGTCACCATCAATTCCGGCTCATCAAACGCCAGCGGCATATCCTCCGGGTCAAAGCCCAACGCCTTGATCACCAAATCCGCTTCCACCGTATAGGAACTCCCCGCGATGGGATCGACGGATTGCCGCCCCGACGCATCCGGCAGACCCAGATGCATCCGTATCGCCCGCACCCCCGTCACCTTCTCATCGCCAAGAAAAGCCTCGGGTGCCGCCAGCCAATCAAACACCACGCCCTCATCCTCGGCATTCTTCACCTCGCGCAAGCTCCCCGGCATGTTCGCCCGGTCGCGCCGATACAAACACGTAACGGATTTCGCGCCCTGCCGCACCGCGGTCCGCACGCAATCCATCGCCGTATCCCCGCCGCCAATCACCACAACTTTCTTGCCCGCGGCATTCAAAAGCCCGGAATCAAAATGCGGCACTTTGTCGCCCAGCCCCATCCGGTTGGACGTGATCAAATATTCCAGCGCCGGCACAATGCCAGCCAGGCCCGATCCCGGCCCCGCAATCTGCCGCGCCTTGTAAACCCCGGTCGCAATCAGCACCGCATTGTGTTTTTCTCGCAAGTCCGCGAAAGGCGTGGCGCCGCCAATATCCGCGTTCAGCACAAATTCCACCCCGCCATCCGTCAGCCATTTGGTGCGGCGGAGCACAATGTCTTTCTCCAGCTTAAAGCCAGGAATGCCGTATATAAGCAGCCCGCCCACGCGGTCATGCCTGTCATACACCGTCACCTTATAGCCAAACCGCCGCAACGCCTCCGCCGCCGCCAGCCCCGCCGGCCCAGCGCCCACAATTCCCACCGAATACGGCAATTCGCGCGCCGCCGTAATCGGCTTCACCCAGCCCTGCTCAAACGCGGTATCGGTGATGAATTTCTCCACGGCACCAATGGTAACGCTCTCAAACCCCTTCTCGATAACGCAATTGCCCTCGCAGAGCCGGTCCTGCGGACAAATCCGCCCGCAAATTTCCGGAAACGTATTGGTGGCGGAGGAAACCTCGTAAGCCTCCTCCAGCCGCCCCTCGGCCGTCAGCTTCAACCAGTCCGGAATATTATTGGATAAGGGACAGTGTATCGAACAAAACGGAATCCCGCATTGGCTGCAACGGCTGGACTGTACCTTGGCCGACTGCACATCAAAGCGGCGATAGATCTCATCAAAATCGGCCTGCCGCTCACCAATCGCGCGTTTCTCCGGCGTTTTTTGCGGCACATGGGTAAATTGCAGCATGCGTTCAGCCATGGCGGCTCCTTAATGCACAGTTATGCGCGCGGATTGGCCGCGGGCGCTTTTCTCCTCCCTATTAACCCGTCATTTCTGAGAATACCAGAAGTTTTTTACAAAAACAACAGCATCACTGCCCTAAAATCCCTCGCGCGCCGGACGCGTGACAAGCCCACAACGAAAACCGGCCAAATTTAGGTCCGCTTTGCTTACGATCTTGAGTATTCTCTTGTCCTGCGGCCACCCTTGCGGAACCGCGCCAGGTACCCGGGCACAATTAAATCCATCGGCGTCGGCACCAGACCCAATGATGCAAGGTCAAGCGCGCCTTCCGCAACAACATTATCGCGCCGCAACAATTTTATCTGGTCGCCAGTCAGCAATTTGCCCGGCAGCCGTTCCAAAAACACCGCCTGCAGCCGTGCCAGCGGTATCGGCAAGTCCAAAATATCGCGGGACTTCCCAATGCAACGCAACATATATTCAAGAAGTTGCCGAAAACTCCTCACATCCGGCCCGCCCAGTTCAAACAAACAGCCCGCCGCATCCTCGCGCGCAACACCCGCCAGCACCGCATCCGCCACATCGCCCACATAAACCGGCTGAAATTTTGTCGCCGCCGAGACCACCGGCAGCACCGGAGAGACCCGCGTCATCCCGGCAAATCTGTTGAAAAACTGGTCTTCCGGCCCAAACACGATGGAAGGCCGCAACACCACCGCCCGCGGAAAGGCGGAACGCACCGCCTCCTCCCCCAGCCCCTTGCTGCGCGCATAATCGCTCGCACTCTTCGTATCCGCGCCAATCGCCGAAACATGAATCAAATGCGTCGCCGTGGAACTCGCCGCCAGCCGCGCAATCCGGCCCGCCCCTTCCGCATGAACCCGGTAAAAATCGCCCTTCTTCCCCTCCGCCAAAATGCCGGTCAGGTTGACCACAACATCAGCACCTTCGGCCGCCCGCGCCACCAGCGCCTCCTGCCCCAGCGGCGCATAAAGCGGCACAATCTGCCCCACCGCCCCCATCGGCCGCAAAAACATCGCCGCCTCCGGGTCCCGCACCGCAACCCGCACCACATACCCGGCAGCCGCCAAGCGCTTAACCACATACCGCCCAATAAATCCGGAACCCCCGAAAACAGTCGCCACCCTACGCGTCACCATCCCCGCCCCCTCTGTCCGGCGCCCTTCTATGCCGCCAGCCCGCCACAGGGCAATCAGGGCAACGGCGGAACGGCAATGACGGCCAAACCGCTCCGCCACTGTCCTTCCGCCATTCACCCGGATTGCCCTGGCTGGCAGTTGACGGTGCCATGGTCCAGGCGCTACAGGGCCGTCTCTTGGTTGGCCCTGGTGGCGGAATTGGTAGACGCGCAGGTTTCAGGTACCTGTGACCGTAAGGTTGTGGAAGTTCGAGTCTTCTCCTGGGCACCAAGTTTTTTCCGGAATTTTAATTGCGTTTATGGCAAGCACCATTTTCATGAGCGGCGCGACGATTTTTCTGCACAAGCATGATCTGCCGGAGGGCCTAAACCTAGGCCCCCTCGTTGCCATCGACACTGAGACTATGGGCCTTAACCCGAATCGGGACCGTCTCTGCCTCGTCCAACTTTCTGGCGGTGACGGCACGGCGCACCTGGTCCAAATCATCCCGCCCGGGCTTGGCGGCAACGGCGCTGACTGCCCGAATCTGAAAGTGCTTCTCACCGACCCACGGGTGACAAAACTCTTCCACTTCGCCCGGTTCGATATTGCTGCCCTGCTCAACGGCCTCGGCATTCTCACCACCCCCGTCATCTGCACCAAAATCGCCTCCCGGCTCGTCCGCACCTATACGGACCGCCACGGCCTCAAAGACCTTGCCAAAGACCTCGCCGGCGTGGACCTTTCCAAACAGCAACAAACCACGGATTGGGGCAGCCCTGATCTCACCCCGGAACAACTCGCCTACGCGGCGTCCGATGTGCTGCATCTGCACGTCATCTGGCAAAAACTTTCCGCATTGCTGATCCGCGAAAACCGGGAGCAACTCGCCAAAGCGTGCTACGCTTTCTTGCCCAGCCGCGCCCAGTTAGACCTGCTTGGCTACGAGTCGCCTGACGTTTTTAGTCACTAGCCCTCTCGGGAACACGCGCCGCGCCGTTACATTGCATTGCCAAACCATATGTTGACCTATGGTCACGCGCTCTTCATAGCTTCGTCATGAGTATCGGCAGACAAGCGTTGCATTCCGCACCAACGGAGCGCCCGGTGAACGATCTCGCCATCGCCTCTCACGAGCATGACCTGGAAATCGGCCGCGACGTACTGGCAACCGAAGCCGCGGCGCTCACCGCGCTCGGCGCCAGTCTCGGAGAAAAATTTTCAGCCGCCATTAATAGCTTATTCGGCATTACCGGCCGCGTCGTCGTTACCGGCATGGGCAAATCCGGCCATGTCGCCCGCAAAATCGCCGCCACTTTGGCCTCCACCGGCACCCCCGCCCTCTTCGTCCACCCGGCTGAAGCAAGCCATGGTGATCTTGGCATGGTTGTGGCGGGCGATGCCGTCATCGCCCTGTCAAATTCCGGCGAAACCGTGGAACT
>Ga0116229_10006717_pt1 | contig 18427 bp, 11 predicted proteins | sample S1TSphgellanicum_3_FD_87313 | JGI IMG/M metagenome (GOLD analysis project Ga0116229, IMG submission 87313) | Host-associated microbial communities from peat moss isolated from Minnesota, USA - S1T2_Fc - Sphagnum magellanicum MG | ecosystem: Host-associated > Plants > Peat moss > Unclassified... | reverse complement strand
TTGGGAGCGTATGCTCAGAATTACCACCCAACAGGTATTACAGCTAAAATGCGCCAAATAGCTACAGATCTACAACATGCTGGCGTATCAATCGAATTAACTACGGATTTACTGTTAGGACGTTGGCAAAAGCTAGCCTGGAATATCCCCTTTAATGGTTTGTCTGTGATTCTGGATGCTACAACTGATGAATTAATGTCAAATTCTCATACCTGTGATTTAGTTAAGCAGTTAATAAAAGAAGTATTGCTTGCAGCTAAAAGTACGGGTCGGGTTATTCCAGAAACCTTTATCGCAAAAATGCTGGATGATACAGATAAAATGCAGCCGTATCGCACTAGTATGAAAATTGATTATGATCTGCACCATCCTTTAGAAGTAGAAGCAATTTTTGGGAATACGTTACGCAAAGCACAAGTATCAGGCATAGAATTACCAAAAATTAACTGTATATATCATCAGTTGAAATTTTTGGATACTAAAATCAGGCGGTGAAATGCTGAGATTTGTCCAGCCTATTTTCAGTAAAAAACATTTAAGTATTTTAAGATACATTAAACTTATTCTGGTACTTTATTTCTCTGTCTTATGGAGGAATAAAGTGGGTATGGATAAATAATAAATAATTAAACATTCCGATCACCTGACGATTTTTCATACTATATCTCCTGGTCTATAACTGAGAGCAGGGGATTTTTTATGTCTTTTGATTACTTTTGATCGCTTTTTATACTTAAGGATGAATTTTAGTGGGCAAATTATCTATCTAAAGGAAGAGAGGACAAATAGCAGATCAATATTAAATATTAAATAGCCCGATTACCCTACCGGACTTTAGCTCCAAATCCCCTCTTGTCATTAACGGATAAGAGGGGTTTTATTTTTTGGTTTTAGGGGAGTGGGGGAGGATGGAAAACAAACTGTGCCAAAATTCTACATACTAGGATGAGTAGATTGGGCTATAATCCAAGGACTAATCTAAATCTGAAAAATTGTTAATTAGCAACAAATATAGCTATAGAGTTATTTATGCATCAAATACATAGAGTGGCGATTGTAGGAGGAAATCATGGGAATGAGCTAACTGGTGTATATCTAGTCAAAAAATTTCAACAATATCCTCATTTAATTTCTAGGTCAAGTTTTCACACTCTAGCGCTACTAGGTAATCTTCAGGCGATCGCTCAAGTGAAGCGATATATAGAAAAAGATTCAAACCGATGTTTTCACTTGCAAGAGCTAGAAAAACCGCTAGATAATATTTATGAAAATATGAGAGCGAGGGAGATCCAGCAAATATTGCAACCGCCTACCAGTGAACCAGTTGATGTAATTATTGACTTACACAGTACAACTGCTAATATGGGATTGACCATGATTCTTGGTAATACACATCCTTTCTTAGTCCACCTAGCAGCTCATATCAGTTCTCAGAATTCTTTAGTGAAAATCTACATCCATCAGCGCCATAGCGCCACTGGATTCCTCCGTTCCTTGAGCGAGCTGGGCTTTGCGATAGAAGTTGGATCTGTGGCTCAAGGAGTTTTAGATGCTGAGTTATTTTGGCAAACTGAACAACTAATTTCTGAGATTCTAGACTATATTGAAAATTTCAACCAAGGGAAGATCACACCAGTTGAAGACTACTTGATCTATTACCAATTTTTGCAAGTAGTGGATTATCCCAGAAATGACCAAGGAGAGATAGCTGCTATGATCCATCCGCAACTCCAGTCTAGAGATTATCAACCTTTAAAGCCAGGTGCTTCTATGTTTGTGACTTTTACAGGCGTTGATATTCTTTATACTGGACAATCTATTACCTATCCCATCTTTATCAACGAAGCAGCTTACTATGAAAAACAAATTGCGATGTACTTGACTGAGAAACAACAGATTAAGCTATAGCAGGGAACGGGAGGTAAAAGTCTTTAATTTGCTATATATAGGAATTCAAGATTTTGGTAACTGGTAAATAATTACTTTTCCTTGTAAATCTTCTTCCGCAAAAACCAAGTATTCACCATCTTTGCGCCGAAAAGCACGAATACCATAAGGTATATCCACCCAACCGCTCTGGTTCCCCACTTCTGGACCTGGTTTTAACTTTTGTACCAACTTCCCTGTTGCTGCTTGATAAACATATACTTCAGCAGTTTTTACCGTGACAGCAAATACATATTCACCAGCTACACTCATTGCTGCGGTCATCACTTCTGATTTAGCAGTTGGATCATAAGGAATCATAGTACGCCAGCGCGGTGTACGGTTTCCTTGACTCCAGTGATCAAAACGCGCAATTTCTGAACCCACAATATTTGCTTGGTCGCCGATCGCTGGATGTTTGGTTGTGAAGCCAGATAAATACATTATATCAGTTTCTGGAAAATACTCAATCCGGTGTAAATCACTAAATATATCGGGGGTTCTTTGCTTTTGCATAGAACTGTATTTATAAATAGGATTTCCGCTAACATCAAAGCCATCTAAAGGATAGTGACGAATACCAATACCATCTTGAGTACGCAAAGCTTTCCAAACATCGCCTTTGTTGTCTACCCACCAACCACCCATATAAGGATAATCATGACTAACATCATATTCATTTGGATCAAAAGCACCATTTCCGTTATTATCTCGCCAAATCCATTCTCCTGCTAAGGGTTGGTATGGAGGCCAGTTACCAGAAAGGGATTTCCCTGCTTCCGCTTTAGACCCGACAAACATCCCTGACGGAATAGCAATTTTACCATCTGTATTCGGGTTAAACCGATAAATCTGTAAAAAGCTATTGTACATATCTGTCAAAAATAGTATGGGTCTACCCTGAATACGGCGGAAAAATGTCGCATTGGGAGATGTATGGAGGCGTGGGTCTTGGGGATATTTAAAGGAGTTGAGGGTATAAGCTTTGTATTTCCATTGCGAACCTAGAGGTTGGCTATAGTCCAGGGAGAATTCTCCTAATTTAGTGAATATCTCTTTTCCATCAGATTTGGGGTCAGTATCAGCATTATCGACAAAAAGTAATCCCAGTAATCGCCATTGTAGCTGTCCTGTAGGTGAAAACTTGCTTAGATTCGTACCAAATCTATGAAAACTGTTATTGAGATAGATATTCCCTTTTGTATCTGTACCGATACCAGTCAAACCATAAAGTTTTAAATCTTGTACTTCCCCTGGAACACCTCCATAGATACCTTTGTCTTGACCAAATGTTCCTACCTGTATTGGTCGGTTATTCACATCATAAATCAAGATTTGTTGATGGGGACCATCCTCTGCGATTAACAGTCTACCTTGAGAGTCGATGGCGATCGCCGTTGGTTCCACTACATCAGTAATTTCTTGCGGGAATTTGACCCCTTCAGGCGAATAATGAGATATCCGGGGAGACATCCCAGCAGTTTTCCCTTGAATTATCCATAAATTCCCTTGGCGGTCTACAGCGATCGCTTGCGGGTGATTTAGTTTAAAACTGCCAATTTGCTCCATTGTACTCGGATCGTAAATCAGCACTTGATTAGCCTGAGCTTGGCTGACATATAATCTACTTTTTAGATTATGTTCAGCTATAGCTAATCCAGTTATTTCATGGCGATCGCTCGTAATCAACATACTTTTATCCCAACCACGCCCACCAGAAAAAGGCGCAGGTTTTCCCGCTAGATTATAACGTCTTACACAATACCAAGTCGTATGTACTGGAGGATAATCATGTTGTATATCATCCATCCCGTCCTGAACCATTCCTAAGTAAATATAGTTTTGATCTACGGCTATAGCTTGACCACCTCCGCGATTCCAACCATGGGTATCTTCTAATGAAGCGATCGGTTTACCATCTTTATATATGCTTGACTCTGCTCCAGCTTCATCCCAATGGCTATTTGTATAAATAGTTCCATCTGGTACAACATACATACCTTCAACATTATTTTGTACTCGTAATTTTCCTCGTCCGATAGTATTACCTAACCAAGAAGTTTTATAAACAAGTCCTGAGTTTTTATAAGAAATTTTATCGCCAATATTGGTTATGTTATTACTTGTATTATTACTTATATTATGGGAAATTTGAGCACTGGAGCCAATTACATGTAATACAGTTGTCAAAAAAACTAACCCCAATAAATTAAGTAAAGTAAATTTTTGATAAAAGGAGAGCCAAGAATTAGATAGCTTCAGCCTGTAAACCCAAGCAAATATATGTTTAACATAATTAGGAATTTTTCTCAGGATTATTGCTAATTGTTTATCAATCTGACTGAAATTAAGTCCATTAAACGACGATTTATTTTTCATAAAAATACCCAGGTTCTAACTTGTGATTATATAGATTTATCAATAGCTTATGATAAAGCTTTACTTTAGGATACACATAAAGAGATTTTATCCTGCGGTTTTATCGTAAATTTATCGAAATTTTATATAAAAAGCCAATTATTAAATTTTTATCATAGTTGGAGGAAGATATATATTTTTTTATATATTTTACGCTATAAGAGATAACTAACTTGTATTTATAATTTCAATGAAAGACGAATTGCCTTTTTCTACATAATGCTGCTAATTTATGGCGGAGTTGACGGGGAAGACATTGAATAAATTAAGAGGGAACAGGGAACGGGCAACAAGGAACAGTGAATACATATAGGACTTCTATTTGATTTTTTGAACAGACAAACTACTCTTCCCATGTTCCCTGTTCCCTGTTCCCTAATTGAATTGATTAGAGGAGGTAAATTTGTGGAAGATAGCCAGAAACAAAATCAATCAACTTCTGCTTATATTCTATTGGTCGGTATGGGTTGGTTTCCCCATCACCCTGGCGGATTAGAAAGATATATTTATGAATTAACTCATCAACTGGTAGCCAATCAGGATCGCATAGAGTTATGTGGAGTCGGTTTACCAGCTAAATCCCACAATAGCTCCCTAAAATTGACTAATTTGGCTGCGCCTGAAAGTCCTATCTGGCAAAGATTATTATCAATTCGGACTAATTTTCAGAAAACCCGGATAGATATTCCTGATGCAATTAATCTACATTTTGCATTATATAGTTTTCCGATTATGCATCTCTTACCCAAAGGAGTACCGGTCACATTTAATTTTCATGGACCTTGGGCTTCTGAAAGTCAAGAAGAAGTATCGGCGCGAAATATCAGCATTTTTCTTAAACACTGGTTGATTGAAAACACAACTTATAAACAGTGCGATCGCTTTATTGTTCTTAGTCAAGCATTTGGCAAAATTTTACACCAAAGATACAATATTCCTTGGCAGAAAATTCATGTGATTCCTGGAGGAGTTGATATTCACCACTTTCAAGCTAAATTATCTCTCTCGAACGCTCGCCAAAAGCTGAATTGGCCTAGCGATCGCCCCATATTGTTTACATCTCGTCGCCTAGTCAACCGTATGGGAATTGATAAACTATTATTAGCCATAAATTTGATCAAACCGAAAATTCCCGATATTTGGTTAGCTATAGCTGGGCGAGGTCATATTCAGGAAGTTCTGCAAAAACAAGTCCAAGAGCTAGGCTTAGAAGATAACGTGAAATTTCTCGGTTTTTTGCCAGATGAGTATTTACCTTTAGCTTATCAATCAGCTAACTTAATGATCATGCCTAGTCAATCTTTTGAAGGATTTGGATTAGCTATACTGGAATCTCTCGCCTGTGGTACTCCTGTTTTATGTACGCCAGTCGGTGGAATGCCAGAAATCATGCAAAAATTTGCACCAGATTTGATTACTGATTCTATCAGTGCTGAAAGTATTGCAGAAAAAATAGAGTTAGCCATTTTAGGCAAAATATCTTTACCCTCTAGAGAAGAATGTCGCAATTATGTGACGACCAACTATAATTGGGTGAATATTGCTCAACAGGTCAGACAAGTTATTTTAGCTAAAAATATTTGAATCTACTAAACCGATATTATTTAATCATAGAATTATATGAGAATCTTTTTCTTAGATCAAACTGGAAAACTGGGAGGGGCTGAACTATGTTTAAAAGATCTGGCTCAAACCTATGGCGAAAATGCACTAGTTGGTTTATTCACTGACGGACCTTTTAAAGACTTACTCCGCCAACATCAAATTCCTGTAGAAGTTTTGACAACTCAAGTGATTAAAGTCACTAAACAAAGTAATTTATTCCAAGCATCAAGTAGTTTGACCGCTTTAATACCACTGATTTATCGGGTAATTCAGCGAGCTAGGAACTATGATTTAATTTACGCCAATACTCAAAAAGCCCTAGTTGTAGGCGCGATCGCTAGCTTATTCACTCATCGCCCTTTAATTTATCATTTACACGACATTCTTTCTCCAGATCACTTCAGCGCTACCAATATCCGAATTGCTGTCACTTTAGCTAATCGCTTTGCTTCAGCAGTAATTGCTAACTCTCAAGCTAGTAAAACTGAATTTATTCAATCTGGAGGAAATCCCCAAATTGTCAAAGTCATCTATAACGGTTTTGTACCAGAAACCTATCAAGTTTCCCCCGAAATCTCTCAGCAACTACGGGACAAATTAGGATTAGCTGATAAATTTGTAATTGGACAATTTAGCCGATTAGCTCCATGGAAGGGACAACATATTCTCATCGAAGCACTGACACAATGTGTACCAGAAGTAATAGCTATTTTAGTTGGTGACGCTTTATTTGGCGAGCAGAACCATGTAAAAGAACTACATCAACAAATTAAGCGCTTAGGACTAGAAAATCGCGTCAAATTTTTAGGATTTCGCTCAGACATTCCAGAACTCATGACAGCTTGCGATTTAGTCGCTCATACTTCTACTGCTCCAGAACCTTTTGGGAGAGTAATTGTCGAAGGGATGCTTTGTGGTAAACCTGTAGTCGCGTCCAAAGCTGGTGGAGTTGTGGAATTAATCCAAGATGGAATTAATGGATTTCTATTTGATCCAAATGATTTCCATCAATTGGCAAAAATTATCAATACTAGTATAAGCCTACCAGAACAAACAGCGATCGTCTCCAGTTATGCTAAAATCTATGCTACTCAACATTTCGACCTTAAAATCATCAATCGGGAAATTGACCAATTAATCCACTCAATATGGAATCCTCTCCAGTCAAGCTACAAATAAGTAGATATAGATTTATCAAACATTATATTTCTCGACTTGCAATTCAGGCGCAATTTATGACAAAATTGATACAGCTTCTGCTCCTGTTGGGTAAGATAAATGTTGATCGGCTCGATTTTGCGCGATCGTTACAAAATCATGAGACTTTTAGGTAAGGGCGGTTTTGGCGACACATACCTTGCTGAAGATAGTGATTTACCAGATCATCCACTGTGTGTAGTCAAGCATTTTCAGCCAAAATCCACCAAACCAGCAGTTCTACCCATAGCTAGGCGATTATTTGACCGGGAAGCGCAAGTTTTATATAGATTGGGTCGGAATCACGATCAAATCCCTACTTTATTCGCTCATTTTGAAGAGAAAGGCGAATTTTATTTAGTTCAGGAATTTATTGATGGCGATAATCTCACCAAAGAAGTTTATCCTGGGAATAAACTGAACGAGAAACAGTTACAAAAGCTGTTAAGAGAAATCTTAGAAGTTTTGGCTTATGTCCATCAGCAAAATATTATTCATCGCGACATCAAACCGCAAAACATTATGCGTCGTCGTCAGGATGGTCAAATCGTATTGATTGATTTTGGCGCAGTTAGAGAAATTAGTGCGATCACAGTAAATTCCCAAGGACAAAGCAGTCTCACAGTTATTGTGGGTAGCCCTGGCTACATGCCAAACGAACAAGCTGCGGGACAACCAAAATTATCTAGTGATGTTTGTGCGTTAGGAATGTTAGGCATTTTTGCTCTCACGGGAATACGACCCCATGAATTCCCCAAAGATCCCACCAACGGCGAAGTTATTTGGCGAGCTTGGGCTAAGGTCAACGAGGAAATGGCTCAGTTTTTGGATAAAATGATCCGCTATAATTTTAGCGAGCGTTATCAGTCAGCGGGAGAAGCTTTAATCGCATTAAATACGATTATTGAACCATTACCACAAATAGCGCTTCCACTAGTTGCAACAGTTCAACCTGGATTATTACAGTCAAAGCACGGATATTCCCGACGTTACATAATTCAAACCCTCGGCTTTATGGCTGCTGGGTTCAGTCTGGCGCTAATTACAGAGCGTTTAATGACATTGAGATTCAAGAGCCGTTTGGTACGCACAATCAATAATTTACCGATCGCATCTTCTATATTAGATCAACGCTGGAAAACTTTCCCATTTCAAGTAGTTATGGTAGATAAAAGGGGAAACACAATTAGTAAAACACCAGGAGAAGCTAGATATTTGACGGAATATCTAGGAGATGATCTGGCTACCGGAAATAGTATCACTTTAGACATGGTGCAAATACCCAAAGGAAACTTTATTATGGGTTCACCAAAAGACGAAACACCCAATATTGCCAGACCAGATGAAAATCCACAGCACCATGTTGAAGTTCCTGAGTTTTTCCTGGGTAAATATGAAGTAACACAGGAGCAGTACAAAATAATCATGGGGAACAATCCTGCTTATTTTCAAGTAGATGCTAAAAACCATCCTGTAGAACAAGTCAGTTGGGATGACGCACAAGAATTTTGTCGCCGGTTAAGCAAGAAAACAGGTCGTCCTTATCGATTACCTAGCGAAGCAGAATGGGAATACGCCTGTCGTGGCGGAACAACAACACCCTTCTATACAGGAGCAACTATCACTGTGGACTTAGCTAACTATGATAGTAGCACTACATATGCTAAAGAACCAACAGGTCAGGCTCGCAATCAAACTACTGTCGTAGGACAATTTCCTCCCAATCCTTTTGGACTATATGATATGTCTGGTAACGTCTCCGAGTGGTGCTTTGATTATTTTCATGCAAATTATCAGGGAGCGCCAAGGGACGGTAGTTCATGGATCAAGAATAAAACCGAAAATTACCGAATTATTCGAGGAGGTTCTTGGAGTAATATCCCTGCGTTTTGTCGTTCCGCCAACCGTCTAGGGATTTTACCCGTAGTCAAACTATCTACTGTAGGTTTTCGCTTAGCCATGAATTCTTTATAGAAATAGCTTAAGTTTGTTGTTCCAAATATTGTTGCAAATATTTCTCATATCCTTGTTCTTCTAGTTTAACTTGCTTTGCTTCTACCATAGCCGCTAGACTGGAACGATATTCTTGAATTTTATCCAGCAATTCAGATTGGTGAGTCGCTAAAATTCGCACTGCTAAAAGTCCAGCATTTTTCGCATTACCGATCGCCACAGTCGCGACCGGTATACCAGAAGGCATTTGGACAATAGAATATAGAGAGTCCAATCCCTGTAAATGACGGGTGGGAACTGGAACACCAATTACAGGTAATGGCGTTAAAGATGCAACCATACCTGGTAAATGTGCGGCTCCTCCCGCACCAGCGATAATTACTTTAATACCTCTTTGATGAGCCAGTTTAGCATATTCCACCATCTTTTCAGGAGTGCGATGGGCAGAAACAATCGCTACTTCGCAATCAATGCCAAATTCCTCACAAATAGCGATCGCCTCTTGCATAATTGGCAAATCAGAATCGCTTCCCATAATCACACTAACCACTGGATTCATAAATATATTAAGAGGCATTGAATATACTAACTTATTATCTACTATAACTTTCACCTCACAGCAGATTTCTGGTTTTAATATACCCCATAATATAAAGTTTTGTATCAATATCTAACATTTCTGGTTTTATCATATATAATCATTAACTGTACTTTCGTACTCTCAAATACTCAGCACATTGAGAGTTTTTTTACGCAAGTACTAACTTTTCCGTCTCCTCTTAAAACCAGCTTTTCATTATGAACAAATCTAGCAAGGATATGGATTCTTCTCATATCCCATATATTGATGGTTTGCGTGCGATCGCAGTTATTGCTGTGATTATCTATCATTTGAACTCAACTTGGCTACCAGGAGGTTTTACTGGAGTTGATATATTTTTCACAATTTCTGGCTTCGTTGTTAGCTTGTCTACAGCTAAAAAACGAGATCTGAGTCCTACAAACTTTGTAGCCTCTTTTTATGCTCGCCGAATTCTACGTATTGTTCCAGCTTTATTATTCTGCCTTATACTTGTTAGTATCGCTGGGGTTTTATTTATTCCTATTAGTTGGTTAGGTAAAATAGCTGTAAGTGTTAAATATGCTTTTTTTGGTCTTAGTAATCTGTTCTTCATGCAATCAAGTGATAAATATTTTGAACTAAAAACTGAATTCAATCCTTTCCTCCATACATGGTCTTTAGGAGTTGAAGAACAGTTTTATCTAACATTTCCCATTCTGTTTTACTGGTGGAATATCAGGGCTAAAAATAATCGTTTTAAATATATTTCAACTTCAATTTTTGCCTTGTTTTTTGCTTGTTCTATTACCTGCGCTGTGTGGTTTTCTTACACAAATACGACATTTGCATTTTATTCAATTATTACTCGATATTGGGAATTAGCTACTGGAGTAATTCTATATCAAATTACAGCATACAAATACAATAATTCTGAGATATCTTCTGGTATTAAGTATTTAATTGGATCATATATTTCGTTAGTAATTGTGATTTTAGGATTTATTTTTGCTAACTCAGATCACTTTCCTTTTCCTTGGGCTTTGTTGCCAGTATTTGGTACTGTAGGATTACTATTTTTTTTACATGGTGTCAAGAATAATCGGACTAATCTAGTCCATAGAGGGTTAAGCAATCAGTTACTGGAGTTCATTGGCAGAATATCATATTCGTTATATCTTTGGCATTGGCCTATTTTTGTGCTATTCCGTTGGACTGTGGGACTTGAATCAAGTCTTTGTTATGTTATTGCGATTTTTCTCACTTTTATCTTGGCTATTGCTTCCTATTATTTGGTTGAATGTCCTATTCGCTATTCTAGAAAGATTCGAGGCTTACCAAACACCAAAATTATTTTTGTTGGATTGTTAAGTATATTGATGACTTGGTACATGACAATCCGTCAACTTTTCCCACATACGGCACAACTATCCTTAAGTATTGCTTCAAAGCAAGATGATTTATTATTAGACGATATTAAGGTATCTAATAAGCTCAGAGGTAATTGCTTTACTGAAACGAGTGTCAGAAATATTAAAGGAGGGGAAGTTACTTCGTTCTCTCAACCTGCTTGCCCAAAAAAATCGCCCCAGCTTTTTGTAGCAGGGGATTCTCACGCTTATTTCTATCAATCTATATTGAATAAATTAACAATGGAAACTGGCATTAACGTGAATCTTTATACTAAAGGTGATTGTCCTCATATTGGACTTTTGGTGCCGATTGACATGCTTGCCCCTGAGTGCCAATTATATCATAGATCCATTACCACAGATATTCTTAATCATGCACAGCGGGGCGACATCGTTTTTTTGACAAGTTTAAGATTGCGGCGTTTGACAGAAACCTGGACATTGCTTCCAGAAGAAAAGGCGAGAGAAGGGATGTTCGGAAGAGATGCACTCTCTAAGCGCGATAGTGCAACAAAAGAAGCAATCACCTTATTAAAACAGTTCTCTCAAAGAGGAATTAAGGTTGTTTTTGAGGCACCAACACCGATTTTTCGATCTCCTAGTTTGCGATGTGCAGATTGGTTCAATCGAATGAATCCAATCTGTAAACCAGGACTGGAAATGCAGAAGGATATATTAATCAACTACCGTCTTCCTGTAATGAAATCAATTCAAGAAATATCACATCAGGATTCTAATGTAAGTGTGTATGATCCTTTTCCTGTGCTTTGTCCAGGTAGTATTTGTCAAGCTGTTGTAGATCATAAATTCATATTTATTGATGGCGACCATCTTGGCAGTTACGGAATTATGTTAGTATATCCTAGCTTTAAAACATTCATAGCAACATTGTTATCGCAAGAGAAAGCGCAAGCTGTGCAACAAGCTGAACAGTAGTTAATTATTCGTCAACTCAATCGGCAAATTGAGCAAATTTCTGGTTTATCGATTGAGCAATTAGGATATTTGGGAGAAGCATTGTTGAATTTCTCCGCGATCGCGGATTTATTATCTTGGCTGACGCAGCAGGAAATAAGATAAAATTGCTAGGGAGTAAAACAGAAACGATACAGAATAATTGATCCTAGTTTTCCTTGTGATTTTTTTATCCCAGAAGTTCTATCAGTTTAGCTTAACCTGTTCCTGTAACCAAGGATCTACAGGATTCCCATCTTTACGTCTTAATTCTATTTCTACAACCATAACCTCTTTGGAACCAGGAGGTGCTGGTTTTTTATGGAAGATAATATCGTAATCTTGAGGATCATGCTCGCGCTCTTTTAACCATTCTTGAACTTTTGTAATCGCAAAGAAAGATTGTCCTTGCTCAAACATCCGCGTAATTTGCAATTGTAAGTTGTAAGGATTAAGCCGACTCATTTACTCAAATCTCCTGGTGAAATTCCCAATATTCTTACTTTCCCGTGTAATCGTTTTGTCAGTTACTACTGGTAACTTATACAACAAATTTGACCCTAAACTGCAAAGTGATTATAGTCTGATTTTAGCACAGACTGGCGTATCCAGAAATTGTAGGGGACTCCATTATTGAGAATTTTGTCTTGATTTTTTACGTTGTCTTAATTCCCGTTTAATCGCAGTCACAACAGTTTCAATAACTTTAAATCTGGCATAAGGTTTACTATTTGCAGCTACAATTGTCCAAGGCGCAGTAGGTGTCGTAGTACGCTCGATCGCCTGATTGACAGCAACTGCGTAATATGGCCATTTTTCTCGATTTCGCCAATCGTCTTCCGTTAACTTATATTGTTTAAACGGATCGTTTTTTCGCTCCATAAAGCGTTTTATTTGTTCCTCTGGACTAATATGTAGCCAGAATTTGACTAAGACATAGCCGAAATTAGTTAACTGAGCTTCAAATTCATTAATTTCTCGATATGCTCTGCGCCATTCTATTTCTGAAGCTAATTCTTCTACCCGTTCTACTAATACTCGTCCATACCAGGAACGGTCAAAAATTCCAATCGTCCCAGCAGTGGGTAACTGTCGCCAAAATCGCCAAAGGTAATGGTGGGATAACTCTTCATCTGTAGGAGTACTAAAAGCATGGACAAAATAACTGCGAGGATCGAGAATATCCGTTAAACGCTTAATAGCACCACCTTTACCTGCTGCGTCCCAGCCTTCAAACATGATTAGTACCGGGATTTGATATTTGTAAATGCTTAATTGCAGTCGGCGCAGTTGAATTTGCAATTTGGCTAATTGCTTTTGGGCATTGATTTCTGGCAAATCTTGGCTCAAATCAACTTGTGCGAGTAAATCTGATTCGGTAGATTCTAAGTATTTTTGCGCTGGTAAGACTGGTACAGGAACCGATACTTGTAACCTATCCAGTGCTGCGGTTAAATGAGCAGCTAGTTGTTTTAATACTTTGATTCTAGCCCATCTGCCGGAATTGGCTTCTACCAAAGTCCACGGGGAATAACCTGTACTTGTTTGCACCAACATCTCTTCAGCTAATGCTACATAACGGGTATAATTTTTTTCTTGCTGCCAATCTTCTTCTCTGACTCGCCAAGCTGTTAAGGGATCTTTGGCATATTTTTTCAATCGACTGTGTAGTTCTTTGTGACTAACATGTAGCCAAAATTTGGCGATCGCCACGCCATCGTCCACTAATTGACGCTCAAAGGAATTAATCTGTCCGATGATTGTGGGAACTTGCGCATCTGTAACTCTGTCAAACAGACGGTCTTCTAGGACATGAGTGTACCAACTATGGTAAAAGATACTCATAGCTCCTTTAGTCGGTAATTTTTGCCAGAACCGCCATAAAAATGGATATTGATTTTCCTCTTGTGTCGGATACAAGATGGGATAAACTTGAAATCCTCGCGGGTCCATGTAACCCACCATCTGTTTGACTAACTTCCCCTTACCCGAAGCCGCCCAACCTTCAAGTACAACGATCACCGGTAATTTCTTTTCCCAACAAGCATAGGCGAGCGATCGCACCTGATGCATCAAACCATCTATTTCGGACTGATAAGTTGCTTTATCTAGAGAGAGAGATAGATCCAGTGTATCTAGCATAGAAATTATACCAGTCTGGCATAGGCAAAAGTTGACAGTCTAGAATGAACATAGAGACTTATCATAGTACATTTGAATTTAATAGTACCAAGACATTAATCTTCAATATCCGGGGTTTTAATACTCAAATGTTAACTAATTTTCATCAAAATAAATCATGAAAACTTTAAACAAGAGAAAAAGCTGGAGCAATAGCATTTACAGAAATGGGTTATCCTTCAATCAGCAACAAGCATTTGACTTAATCCACGAATGGTATGACACCAAGCCAGAAAGCCCTTTTGTCCTCAGAGGCTTCGCCGGAACTGGGAAAAGCTACTGTATTCAACGGGTAATCCAGTCCTTACAAGAATGCTTTTATCGCGACCACAAGGGAAAAATATCCCCCATTAACATCGCACTTTGCGCTCCCACACATAAATCGCGACATGTACTGGAAGCGATGGCTAATACAGCTGGACTAAGAATTCATATAGCAACGCTTCATAGCCTCTTACATCTGATTCCTGGAGAATATGACGAAAACGGTAAACAGCAATTAAAGAAAAACACGTTTACACGGGAACCCCACTACTCTGAATTTGATTTAGTCGTAGTTGATGAATCTTCGATGTTAGGACAGGAGTTGCTCAACTCCATTCCATCAAACATCCCGACAATTTTTATGGGAGATCCAGCACAATTACCTCCTGTAGAAGATCAAGTCACGGAATCACCAGTATTTAGCCTACCCATTGGCCTAGAGTTAACAGAAGTAATGCGCTATCAAGGAGTCATTGCAGAATATGTTACTGCACTTAGACAAGACTTAAGCGTACAATTTCCGCCTCGACTACACACTAGAGGAAATATAACCAAGCTGTCTTACGTGGATTGGATACAGGCAGCAATTAATTTATACCAGCAAGACCGCTCTAGTGTCAAAGTTCTGGCTTGGACTAATAATCGAGTCAATGTGCTGAATCAGGAAATCCGGTCTGCTTTGTATCCTGATGCAGAGCAGATCGAAGAGGGAGAAATACTATTTGCGAAAGAACCCATCTTTATCAGAGCAGACGCGGGAGAGAGGAAGGAAATTTTCATGAATTCCTGTGCTGAGTGTCAGGTCATCGGATTTAAGGAATATTCAGGTACTCGTCATTATTTGATACCTACCCCTTTCCAGATTTACAAAATAGATGTAATTAATGATATGGCTAAGAAAGCCTGTTTAGCGATGATTCACCCAAATTCCTGGGAGTTAATTAAAACAGCCGTCTCTGCCGAAAAAAAGCGTATATTAGCACTAAAGGCGATGGAGAAAAAGACTGCATGGCGAGAATATTATGAGTTCCTGGAGACTTACAATTTAGTTGTCAAAGGTGGACTAATGCACCGTCTTCAGTATGGCTATGCCATAACTGTACATCAGTCCCAAGGCGGAACTTTTGCTAATTGCTTTGTTGATACTTCAAATATATTTGGATGTCAAGATAAGGTAATGCGTAATAAATTGCTATATGTCGCTTATACTAGAGCCGCAAATAATTTGTTTTGCTACAGTAAATGGTGAGGGGTGTAGATAAGAGTTACGCGATCGCTAACGCATCGGAGTTTCGTGACCCATGGTGCGTTACATTTGCTATCATCCCATAGTATAAGATGCTGTTGGTAAAGTTAGAAGTGGGGTAAAAAAAATCTCTATGGGTATAAACTGTATATAAGTATAAAAGGTAAGGAATATATTAAGAAATATTAAGAAATACTGGGGAGCATTGCTGTAAACTGAAAGGAGGGAATTTAATATTTTTATTTGCCATACTGTACTGTTAATGAGTAAACTAGCGGTAACAAAATCAATATCTTTGTGGTTAAAATCGATGTACCGGAGAAATTGCATGGGAGTATAGATTTATTAAAAGTAACTACAGTTACCATAGATAAAAATAACTAAGGTTGTATAATTAACCAATCTCCTCCAAAATAGAAAAATCTCTAGTACTGGCCGGCTTTTTGTTTCCTTGACATTGATAAGGGGCGTATGTGGCAACAAGAAAAAAAAGATAATTCGATCCTTAATTTTGCCTTATTGCTGGCTTTAGCTACTACTACCCCGATGGCAGTAGCTCTACTAGTATCATTACCTGTACTGGCAACAATCTCTGTGGCTAATACTTCCAGTCCCCATCTGCCTCAAGTAGTCGAGCAAGGAACAATAATTCGGGTCGATGGTTCCACCAACTTGATGAAAATTAACCAAGGCTTAAAAGAGGACTTTGAGCAGCATTTCTCTGGTGCCCAGGTAGAAATTGGCAATAATGGAACTGATGCAGCTCTAAAAGCTTTGCAAGATGGTAAAATCGATATAGCAGCAATTACTCGTAAGCTTACACCAGAAGAGAAAGCCGGGGGATTGGCGCAAGTCATCCTGTTCAGAGAAAAGATCGCAGTCATAGTTGGCGTGAATAATCCTTTTCACGGTAGTTTGACGACTGTGCAATTAGCTCAGATTTTTACTGGGGAAATTGAAAATTGGTCAAAACTAGGATGTCGTCCGCTTCAGATTCGTGTAATAGAGCATCCTATAACAAGTGATATTCGTCAAGCATTTCACAACTCCACTATTTTCAAAACCAGTTTGAAAAATAGTTTTCCAGATAAAGTCCTGGCAACCTCATCAAATATTACTGAAGTACCAATGGATAATGTCGGAGAAATTATCCAAAAATTAGATAGTAATGTTATTAGCTATGCTTTAGCTAACCAAGTATCGCAGGCGCAGACTGTACGAGTGTTGCAAGTGAGTTTCCCTCGATCAAGTCAATCTAAAGCTAATTTATCTATGCCTTTAGTCTATGTCTACAAGAAAAAACATAGTCAAGGGGTATCTAGCTTTCTGAGTTTTGTCAATACTTCTTCTGGAAAACAAGCCATAGATACCGCCAGGAAAGCCGAATCCTCAGAAGCTGCCATTAGTGCATTACAGAGTTTTACTGTGAGCACTTCAAATAAATCATCAAATACTTTATCAGATACTACAAATTCAGCCACAAAACTCCCCATAACTAATGCTGTCAATGCCTCAAGGTCATCTATAACGCCTAGAAACACATCTTCTCATTTCTACCCTAACAACTATCGTAATGATGAGCAGCAGTTTATGCAACCGCTGCAAAGTTACTCTTCTTTAGACAAGAACTTGATATTTATGCTGTCAGTACCCTTATTGCTTATAACTGGTTTAGGAGCAACCTTAGCTCTTAAAGTAATCAGTAATAAGAAGCAATTAGTCAAACAAGAGGAAGCGGATGACTTACAAGCTTCTGATGTTAATGATATTAATGATATTAATAATAATGATGATAGTTTTGTTAACAATGAAGCTAGTGTTGTTGATCAGACAAGTGAAGGTGATAATAGTAAATTATTTTCTCCTGCAAATAATTTATCTTTAAGTAGCCTCGTTAGTCCTGATCACAGTGATATCGGCGATGAAGATCTAGAAACTTACCTTCAATCTGAAGATTCTCTAAATTCCCCAGAAGTAGAATGGGATATAGAAGCACCAGTAGCTGTAGTTAGAAATCCTTATCATCAAATTCTTAACATTTCCGAATTAACCTATGAAGGGGATCTGACTAATTCCTTACTAGAACCTCCTGAGATTACAGCAGCAGCATCTATTAATTCTCCCACATCTTTAGCGGAGTTACTAGGTGTACCTCCCGCAGTAGTACCTATTGATACTTCTCCCACATCGTTATCAGAGCTATTAGGTATACCTAAATGGTCACCCATTGATAATTCTGACTCTACAAAGTTGGAATTATTAGATGTATTGCATGTGGATGTACCAGCAGCATCTAACGGAAATCACTCTGGATTGTCAGAATTACTGGATTTATCAACAGTATCTAATGATAGTTTTCACTCTGGATTATCGGAATTACTGGATATACCAGCAATACCTGATGATTCTTCTTCTTTTTATTTATTAGACTTACTGAACTCATCAGAAGCAAAAATCGTCGATTGTCCTCCTTCTGGATTGTCAGAACTACCTGATATCTTAGATCTTTCTGATAAAGAACCAATTTCAGATGCAACAGCAGCAGAAATAACTGATCCTCTGGATGATTTACTGGATTTACCCTCAATTGAGGAACCAATTTCAGATGCAACAGCAACAGAAATAACTGATCCTCTGGATGATTTGCTGGATTTACCATCAGTCGAGGAACCAATTTCAGATGCAACAGCAACAGAAATAACTGATCCTCTG
>Ga0116229_10006716_pt1 | contig 18427 bp, 15 predicted proteins | sample S1TSphgellanicum_3_FD_87313 | JGI IMG/M metagenome (GOLD analysis project Ga0116229, IMG submission 87313) | Host-associated microbial communities from peat moss isolated from Minnesota, USA - S1T2_Fc - Sphagnum magellanicum MG | ecosystem: Host-associated > Plants > Peat moss > Unclassified... | reverse complement strand
GCTGGCCATCTGCGCCACCCAGCAAGGGCCGGTCCGACTCGCTGCGCGCCAGCCCGAGCGATGCCGCCATACTGCCGCTGAGCAGGCCGAGCGTCGCGCCCGTATCCACCTCGAACAAGGTTGGATGATGGTCAAGCATGACAGACACGAGCAACAGCTCGCTTGGCACGGTGGGGATGAACCCCTCGCCCGAACGCGCTGCCTGTTGCGCCGCTACGGGGTTCGCCAGCAGCATCGCCGCAGCGAACAGTGCGAAGATTCTTGCCTGCATCATCTTACGCGATCAGCGGCGCGGTGGCAGCATGGAGCCAGTCCCGATCCGCCGCATCGGACAGCAACGGCCCGATGATCTCGCGGACCTGCGCATGATAGGCATCCAGCCAGCCGATCTCGGCTGCGGTCAGCAGCGACGGCTCGATCGGGCGTTTATCGATCGGGCAGAAGGTCAGCGTCTCAAACCCGAACATCTCGCGCTCCGCCCCTTCGATGCTGACCGGTGTCACCGCGATCAGATTTTCGATGCGGATGCCATAGGCGCCAGGCTTGTAATAGCCGGGCTCGTTGGACAGCACCATGCCGGGTAGCAGCGCCTGGCTGTTCGGCGCGGTCGCGATCCGCTGCGGCCCCTCATGGACGCCGAGATAGGACCCGACACCATGTCCGGTGCCGTGATCGAACGTCACGCCGATCTGCCACAGTGCGGCGCGTGCCAGAATATCGAGCTGCGTGCCCGTCGTGCCCTTCGGAAACACCGCCATCGAGATCGCGATATGGCCCTTCAGCACGCGCGTATAGCGGTCCTTCATCTCCGGCGTCGGCGTGCCGATCGCGATCGTGCGCGTGATATCCGTCGTGCCGTCGAGATATTGCGCGCCGGAATCGATGAGATAGAGCGAATCACGGTCGAGTTCGCGGTTCGTCGCCGGCGACGCGTGGTAATGCATGATCGCGCCATTCGGCCCGGCGCCCGAGATCGAATCGAAACTCAAATCGCGGAACCGCTCATTCTCGGCACGGAATGCTTCCAGCCGATCGCTGATCTCGATTTCGGTCAGCGTTCGGGTCGGGGCGGTCTCGTCGAGCCAATGCAAAAACCGCGTCATCGCCGCGCCGTCACGCCGATGCGCCGCGCGCGCGCCGGCCAGCTCGGTGTCGTTCTTCAGCGCCTTGGGCAGCGCGATCGGATCGGCGGCCCGGATGATCGTGGCCCCCGCCGCTGCCAGCCGCTCAAAGATCCAGGCAGCCGCACTGGCCGGATCGACCTGCACGGTCTGGCCTTTGAGATCATCGAGTGCGCCCGCAAGCTCATCCGGCGCTCGCACCGCGACGCCATTGCCGAGATGCGCCTCAAGGCCAGGCGTCAGCTTGCGGCGATCGATAAAAAGATCAACCTGCCCGTCCCGCCGCACCAGCGCAAACCCCAGCGCCAGCGGCGTATGCGGCACATCGGCACCGCGGATATTGAGAAGCCAGGCGAGACTGTCGGCCGCTGTGACCACGGTCGCGTCAATCTTATCACGCTCCAGCACAGAAGCGATTTCGGCACGCTTATCCGCCGAACTCTTGCCGCTGAATTCGATCGGGTGCGGCACAACCGGCCCCAGCGGCTGCGCCGGGCGCGATGCGGCCCACGCCTTATCGAGTGGGTTCCACGCGACCGGTTTCAGCACCGCGCCAGCCTTGGCCGCGCCCTTGGCAAACCGCTCGACCTGTGCCGGGGTCAGGAGCCACGCATCATAACCCAGCACCTGCCCTGGCTTCAGCACGGTACCGACCCAGACATCCGGCGGATCCTCGATCAGATGATGCGGCGTGTAGAGCGCGGCATCGGTCTCAGCGACAACCTGGATCGTGTAGCGCCCATCGACAAAGATCGCCGCCTGATCGGCAAGCAGCACCGCCATGCCTGCCGACCCGGTAAAGCCGGTCAGCCACGCGAGCCGGCTATTGCCCGCCGGGACATATTCATTCTGATACTCATCGGCACGCGGCACCAGAAACGCATCGATCCCGAGCTCGACCATGCCCGCCCGCACGGCGGCAAGCCGTGTGGCGGCATCGGCGGGTGGCCGCGCGGAATCCTGCGCCTCAATCTCGGCCTTCAGCGCCAGCAATTGCGCAACCAACGCCGGTGACGGCTCCCGCGCGACGAGTTCGCACCACGCCGCGGGATCGCGCGCCGGTGCCGCACCGAGCACGCCGCGGATCAGCGCGCGCAGGGAATCAAGGTCATAGCGAGACCCGGCCTTATCCAACAGGCGCGCCAGCACCTCGTCGCCTTGGTATTGCGCGCGGCATTCGTTCGCCATCCAGATCCCTCATCGTCACAGACCATCGCCGGTCCGGCGCGTCATGATCAGTGATACTCATATGGCGTGGAGGACGGCAAGGGTGGAGGAAGGTGGCTAAGCAGCCTGATCTCCCGCTCGCTCAAACTTCACGATCAGCCGGGTTCCGGTCGCCTTGGCGAGTTGCTCCAACATCTTCACGCCCGGCATCCGTCGCCCGCCTTCCAGGCGGGCGATTGTGGACTGCGTGGTGCCCATGCGCTGAGCAAGCTGTTCCTGGGTCAGCCCCGCACAGACACGGGCAGCGATAAATTCGCGGGCAAGCGCGAATTCCGCTTCAGAAGCGGCGTGCGCCTCCTGATAGGCCGGTTCCTCCATCCAGCGTTTGTGAAGATCAGCAAGCTTGGTCATAGCAATACGGCCTCCTTGGCCCGTCGCGTCGCGGTATCGATGGCGCCGCTTGGTGTCTTCTGTGTCTTCTCGGAGTACGTATGAACGATCCACAGCAACCGCTCTATTCCATTAACGCGCGGGTTTCGAGTAAGATGCGGCGTGAATTCCAAAAAGATTTTATAAAGCCACGGATCATCGGTCTACATCATAACCTCTTACATTTTGTCGAGGATGGGCTGAAATGTATCTCAAGCAAGCTTTCATCGAAAATAGCGGCTCGATCCGCTCTCTAAATCTCAAACTCGAATTTACTGCTGAAGGTCTCCCAAAGCCGCTAATTCTTGTTGGCGGAAACGGGGGCGGGAAAACAAATTTTCTATCGACGGTCGCCGATGCTCTCTTCGAAGCAGCGGCCGTTCACTATAGCAACGTATTGCCACTTCGAAGCGACGGACACCTATTTTTTCGGCTTCTCGGTGGCATGACCGTTACAATTGGTGCGCCAGGTAGCTTCACCCTCCTGCGGTTCGACGAAGGCGGTGTTCCACTCTTCTTCACAGAGAAAGTCGGGAAAATTGATCCGAAAGACGTGAGATCGCGGGTTCCAGCCGAGTTCTCCGATCAAATAAATTGGCAGTTCGACGATGCAGTAAAGGTCTTTGGTATAAGTGGAGAACGCTCGAAAGCGGTATTCAATGACGGTATCTATGTATATTTTCCATCCAGCCGGTCTGAAATACCTTATTGGCTAAATGTTGAGTCTACAAATAATATATCTTTCGATACATCAACCTTCATCGCAAAAACATTAAGAAAACCGCTATATGTCGAACATGCGTTAACTTCTTTCAAGCAATGGCTTATAGGTGTTCTAGCTGACGCTAGAGTGAACTTACGGTTTGATGAGGTTGAACCTAATGTAGCAAAGTGGTCTCCATCACCAGAGGATGATTTCTCTCGGCTGATGTCGTCAAGACTACTTGCTAGTTGTAATACAATTCTACAATATATATTGTGTGAAAAGGATGCGCGTTTTCATTGGTTAGGTCGTAATGCGCCTGAAAAAGTTTGCATCGTAAATGGCCGGGATAAAATATTGCCTACCCTTGATTCACTTTCATCGGGACAGGCACTTTTGCTCGGCATTTTTGGAACCATTATAAAATATGGTGATCTGTCGAGTATGGCGCCCCAGCTGGAATTAAGTCTAATCAAGGGAATTTGTCTAATTGATGAAGTTGACGCTCACACCCACATAGAGCTGCAGCAGAACGTACTGCCTAATTTGATCAAACTTTTTCCGAGAGTACAATTCATTCTAACAACCCATTCACCCCTCTTTGTACTCGGTATGGAACAGGCCTTCGGTGCTGATCGCATCCAAATTGTTGAAATGCCAAATGGCACTCTCGTCAGTGCGGAGAATTATGCCGAATTTGGGCAGGCTATGAATGCCTTAGTTGCGACAAAGGCATTTAATGATAGAGTAATTTCTGAAGCTAAAAAAGCCGGAACGCCAATTGTCTATTTAGAAGGCGAAACTGATCCGCTTTATATCAAAAGGGCTGCTTTTCTATTCTCTAGGATTGATTTGTTAGAGCGCTGCCATATTGAATGGATCGGAGCAAAAAGTGATGGAGGACAAGGGTTTAATACAGGCAAGGACGCACTTAAGCATACACTATCCTTATTGAAAGCCAATCCGACCTTATCAAATCGCCATATATTACTTTTTTATGATAACGATACAAACTCTCCAGATCAAGACTATCCCAACATTTCTGTCAGGACAATTCCCAAAAATAATAATAACATGAAGGTTAAAGCGGGAATTGAAAACCTTCTTACCGAGGACTGCTTTGAGGATAGTTTCTACGATACTAAGGAAATCTGCAAACCGAACGGTACAATCACTGTAACTAAACAGCTTCGTAAATCAGATTTATGTGACGCCGTGTGTGCCACTGGCACCGTAGAGCAATTTTCTGCCTTCAATGAGGCCCTCGATATCATTGAGGCGTTCCTTAACAAAATAGCGCCTGTTTCCCTAAATCCTCACCCGAACGGAACTAAGTAACCCGTGACGGTGCCTATCTGGACGATACTGTTGAATTTTGTGATGCCAATTTCCGTCGCCAGATTGGCCGGCGCTTAAGCAAATCGGAGAACCGGTTGTCATCCCCCACCGACCGCGCCCTCGGCATGCACCGCGCCATCACCCGCCGGGATTTCGTGAACGGTGCCGCCGTCGCTGTCGCCGGTTTCGGGACGATCGGTGCCACCCGCGCCCGCGCCGCGACCGAGTCGGTCGGGGTCTACCCGCCTGCCCTCACCGGCATGCGCGGCAGTGGCTATCCCGGCGCCTATTCGACCGGCCATGCGATGCGCGACGGTAATTTCTGGGACCACGCGCCACGGCCGATTGAGACGGCGGATCGCTATGATCTGATTGTCGTCGGCGGCGGGATCAGCGGGTTGGCCGCGGCCTATCTGTTTCAAAAGCGCAACGGCTTCGACAAGACTGTCCTGGTGCTCGATAATCACGATGATTTCGGCGGCCATGCCAAGCGCAATGAATTCCGCCATGGTACGGATCTGCGGCTCTCCAATGCCGGCAGCTTCAACATCTATGCCGGCAGCGACAGCGCGCGGCCGGATCGGGAGATCTATGCGGATCTCGGGATCGATGTGGCAAAACTGGCGAAGGACAATGTCGATCCCGGCTTCTATGCGCGGCTGGGCATGGGTCAGGGTGTGTTTTTCGACAAAGCGACGTTCGGCGCCGATCTCTTACTAAAGGACCCGGCGCCCTGGACGGATTTCACCTATCTCTACGCGCCGAATATGCCGCCCGATGCCGAGGCGCGCTGGCGCGACTTCATGGCGGCGGCACCGCTCACCGATGCGGTGAAGCGCGATCTCTATCGGCTCTATCACGACGCCAAGGATTATCTGCCGGGCCTGACGCCAGCGGAGAAGGCCAGGAAGCTCAATTTCATGAGCTATCAGGACTATCTTATTCAAGTCGTCGGCTGCGATCCCGGCGTCTGCACCTATTTGCGCGACCGGACCTATGGCAGCGGGCGCGGCCTCAGTTCGACGACCGCGCTCAGCGCCCATCAGCGGTTCGGCCTGCCGGGCTTTGACGGTCTGGGCCTACCCAAGCCGGCGGAGCCCGATGATGGGGTCGAGTATCATTTCCCGGAGGGCAATGCGACGGTCGCGCGGCTCTTGGTGCGCAAGCTCGTTCCCGATGCGCTGCCGGGCCACAGCATGAGCGATTCGATCCTGGCGCGGGCGGATTATGCGGCACTCGATCGCGACGGTAATCGGGCGCGGATCCGGCTGAACAGCACCGCGGTCAATGTCGAGAATCGGCCCGGCGGGGTCGCGGTCAGCTATATGCGGGACGGCACGCTTTATACGACCTCCGGCAAGCAGTGCGTGCTCGCCTGCTGGAATTATGTGATTCCCTATATCTGCCCCAGCCTGCCGGATTGGCAGAAAGAGGCGCTGAGCTACAGCGTCCATACGCCCAATCTCTGGGTCAATGTCTGGCTGCGCCAATGGCGGCCGTTTCACAAGGCCGGCGTCAATTTCATGAATGCGCCGGGCAGCTATTTCGCGTCGCTGATCCTGGAGCAACCGGTATCGGTCGGCGGTTACCGCCATTCCCAGACGCCGGATGATCCGATCGTCATGACCATGATCCGCGGCTATGAGCGGCCGGGCCTGCCGATCAAGGATCAGTTCCGGCTCGGCCGCGCCGAGATGTATGACACCAGCTTCGAGACATTCGAGCGCAATACCCGCGACCAGCTGGGCCGGGCGCTGGGGCCCTATGGTTTCGATCCGGCCGACGATATTCTGGGGCTCACGGTCAATCGCTGGGGCCATGGCTATGCCTATTGGTACTCGCCGCTCTATGACGATTTCCTCAAAACCGGCGGCGAGCCGCCGCATCTCAGGGCGCGCCAGCCATTCGGCAATATCACCATCGCCAACACCGCATCGGGCGCAGACGACACGACGGAACTCGCGATCGATATGGCTGCGCGGGCGGTGGCAGAGCTGGCGCTGATTTAGCGCAAGACGCAAAATCGGCTGTGGCAAGAAAATCGCTCTTAAGATAACCGCAACCGGCATAGAATGGTGCTCGACCGGAGCGCCGGTTCAGGCGAAAGACGGATGGAGTCACCATGGCCCAGAACCATAGGGTCGTTGCGGATGTGACGGCGCGGATTATCGAGCGCAGCCGCGCCGGCCGTGCCACCTATCTGGCGCGGATCGCCAAGGCGAAAGGCAGCAGCCCCGGCCGCGCCAAGCTCAGCTGCGCCAATCTCGCCCATACCGTCGCGGCGTCGCCCAGTGACGATCAGATCCGGACGCTGGACCCGACCGCGCCCAATATTGCGATCGTCACCGCCTATAACGACATGCTCTCCGCGCATCAGCCGTTCGAGACCTATCCGCCGCTGATCAAGGCGGCGGCACGCACGGCCGGCGGCACGGCGCAGGTCGCGGGCGGTGTCCCGGCCATGTGCGACGGCATTACCCAAGGGCGGCCCGGTATGGAGCTGTCGCTGTTCTCGCGCGATGTGATCGCCCTTTCGACCGCGGTGTCGCTCAGCCATGACGCGTTCGATGCGGTGCTGTGCCTCGGCGTCTGCGATAAGATCGTGCCGGGTTTGCTGATCGGCGCCCTCGCCTTCGGCCATCTGCCAACGATCTTTGTGCCGGCCGGCCCGATGGTTTCGGGTCTGGGCAATAAGCAGAAGGCCGCGATCCGCGCGCTCTATGCCGAGGGCAAGATCGGCCGCGCGGAGCTGCTGGATGCCGAGCGGAAATCCTATCACAGCCCCGGCACCTGCACCTTCTACGGCACGGCCAACAGCAACCAGATGCTGATGGAAATGATGGGGCTGCATCTGCCGGGCACCGCTTTCGTCAATCCGGGCACCGCATTGCGGCAGGCGCTGACCGAGGCAGCCGCAGTGCGCGCGATCGAACTCGCCCGCGAGGGTGCGACGCTCGCCCAGATGGTCGACGAGAAAGCCGTGGTCAATGGCATGGTCGGGCTGCTGGCGACCGGCGGATCGACCAACCACACGATTCATCTGGTCGCGATGGCCGCTGCGGCTGGCATTACAATCGATTGGAATGATTTCGCCGATCTGTCGTCGGTGGTGCCGCTGCTGGCGCGCGTCTATCCGAACGGCTCGGCCGATGTGAATCATTTCCATGCTGCGGGTGGGATGGGTTTCGTCATTGGCGAGCTGTTGGATGCAGGGTTGGCGCATGAGGATGTGATGACCGTTGCCGGTCCTGGGCTCCGGCATTACCAGCAGGAGCCGTTCCTCGATAATGGCCGCCTGGTCTGGCGTGACGGCACCGGATTAACCGGCGATTCCAGCCTGCTGCGCCCGGCCACCGACCCGTTTGCTGCCGAAGGCGGGCTGAAGCTGCTGACCGGCTCGCTCGGCCGGTCGATCATCAAGATCTCCGCGGTTTCTGCCGAGCATCGCGTGGTTGAGGCGCCTGCCTTGGTGTTCGATGATCAGGACGATTTGATCGCGGCGTTCAAGCGCGGCGAGCTTGAGCGTGATTTCATCGCGGTGGTGCGGTTCCAGGGACCCAAAGCCAACGGCATGCCGGAACTGCACAGCCTGAACCCGACTCTGGGCGTTCTGCTCGATCGCGGTCACAAGGTCGCGCTGGTGACGGATGGCCGCATGTCCGGCGCCTCCGGCAAGGTGCCCGCCGCGATCCATCTGACGCCGGAAGCCGCCGAAGGCGGCCCAATCGCGCGCATTCGCAGCGGCGATCTCCTGCGGCTTGATCCCGATGCCGGGATACTTGAGGTGCTGATGGATCCTGCGGAATTCCAGGCGCGTGAAGTGGCACAGCGTGGCCCCGACCAATCAGGCTATGGCCGGGAATTATTTGCGCATATGAGATCCGGTGTCGGCTCCGCAGAGCATGGCGCGTCGGTGTTTATGGGCGGACGATAAGGAAGATCCCTTTCCCTCCCCCTCTGTGGGGAGGGTGGCGCGCCAGCGACGGGTGGGGGTGTTGCCGCTTGTACTGAGGCGCAGAACTGGTTCTGAACCAAAGGCGGCTGCGGGACCAACCCCACCCGTCGCTTGCGCGCCACCCTCCCCATAAAGGGGAGGGAAAGGGAGTAGAGGAGCTAACGAATTGGCCGATATAGCAGCGTTATTGCGCTTGGCACCCGTGGTGCCGGTGCTGGTGATCGAAGATGCCGAAACAGCGGTGCCGCTGGCCCGCGCGCTGGTCAAAGGCGGGCTGAAGCTGCTGGAGGTGACCTTGCGGACCCCGGCGGCGCTGGACTCGATCAAGCGTATCGCCGCGGAGGTCGAGGATGCCGTGGTCGGTGCTGGCACGGTGCTGCACCCGGACGATATGGATCGGGCGAAAGCCGCGGGGGCGCAGTTTGCGGTCAGTCCGGGCCTGACTGATGTGCTGGCCAAACCCGGTTCGCTGCCACTGCTGCCGGGTGCGGCGACCGCGTCGGAGGTGATGCGCGCGATCGAGGCCGGGTTTCGTTACCTGAAATTCTTTCCGGCCGTCCCGGCCGGCGGGGTCGGCGCGTTGAAGGCGCTGGCGGGACCGTTTCCGGAAATCGGGTTTTGTCCGACCGGGGGGATCGACGCCGCATCAGCGCCCGACTTTCTAAAACTCGCCAATGTGATCTGTATCGGCGGATCCTGGGTCGCGCCGGCGCCGGCGGTCCGCGAGGGCGATTGGGGCCGGATCACGGAACTCGCCGCGGCGGCGGCTTCACTGAGGTCTTAACCGATGCAGAAAAAGCAATTTGGCCCCCTCGCCGATCTGGTTTCGGTCATCGGACAAGGTACCTGGCAGATCGAGACAAGCCAACGCCAAGCGGTCGTCGCAACGCTCCGCCGCGGTCTCGACCTCGGCCTCACCCATATCGATACGGCCGAGCTCTATGGATCCGGCCTGTCGGAAAGCATCATCGGCGAAGCTATCGAGGGTCGGCGGGATGAGGTGTTCCTCGTCTCCAAGGTGAAGCCGAATAATGCATCACGCCGCGGCACGATTGCCGCCTGTGAGGCCTCGCTGAAGCGGCTCAAGACGGACAGGCTGGATTGCTTTCTGCTGCATTGGCCGGGCTCGCACCCGCTCGAAGGCACGATCGCGTCGTTTGAGGACTTGCAGAAAGCCGGCAAGATCCGGTCCTGGGGGGTCAGCAATTTCGATGTCGATGATCTCGAAGCAGCATTGGCAATTGCCGGTCCCGGGCGGATCGCGTGCAATCAGGTGCTTTACTATCTGGGCGAGCGCGGGATTGAGCATGAAGTCATTCCGTGGTGCGCTGAGCATGGCGTGGCGGTGGTGGCCTATAGCCCGTTTGGCCAGCATCGCTTCCCGGACAGCAATGGCACCCTCACCGCGATCGCCGCTGCGCACCACGCGACCCCGCGGCAGGTCGCCCTCGCCTTTCTGACCCGGCAGGCTGAGGTCTTTGCGATTCCGAAGGCATCGACCCTGCCCCATGTCGAGGAAAATGCCCGAACGGTTTCGCTGACTGAAGCTGATCTCGCGCGAATCGATGCGGCGTTCCCGCTCGGTCGGAAGCCGAGCGTGCTGCCGACGCTCTGACAGAAATCCGACCGGCTCTCGCAGATCAGCCCTTCCGGTCCGACCCAAGCTGCGGATAAGATTACCTAATCACCCCGAGGTGGAGAGTATCGATGCCGGTCTTGTCGCGTGTCTGGGTCGGGGCCATCGGGTTTGGTCTCATGGCGATGCTCCCCGGTGCAGCCGGTGCCGACGAGCCGATCGAAACAGTGTCGATCGCGCCACTGCTGCCTGATAATGGTCATCGGCTCTATCTGCCGGATATGACGCTCGCCCATGATACGGATTCGAAGGTCGTTGTCGTCGATGGCGATAGCTTTCGCTATCTGGGCCTGTTGCCGCTTGGGCTGTTCGGCTTGTTTTCGATCTCGCCGGATCGCAAGGAGCTCTATATCGCGACGACCTATTATTCGCGGCAGGACCATGGCACCCGCACCGATACGCTGGAATTTTACGACGCGAGTAATCTGCGGCTGACCGGCGAGGTGGTGCTGCCGCCGAAACATGCGCAGAGTTCGGCCTATGCGCCCTATTTGACGCCGGCACCGATCGGGTCGCTGATCTATATCCAGAACGCGACACCGGCCTCCAGCGTGACGGTGATCGACCGGGACAAGCGCACGCTGCTCGGCGAGGTTCCGACGGCGGGGTGCTTCGGCATCTACCCGTCACCGACCGAGGCCGGCCGCTTCTCCAGCCTCTGCGCAGATGGCAGTGCGGTCACCATCAATCTGGATGCGGCGGGCAAGGAGCTCTCGCGCAAGCGCAGCGCCAAGCTGTTCGATCCGACCGACGATCCGGTCTATATCCAACCCGGCTATGGCGATAAGATCCTGTATTTCCTGTCTTATATCGGCACGATCCATCCGATCGATGTCTCGGGTGAGGTCGCGACCCAAGGGCCAACCTGGTCGATCCTTGAAACCGCCCCGGCCGCTGTTAAGGGCTGGCGGCCCGGTGGATCGCAGGTCGTGACCTACAATAAATTGAGCCATCAGCTCTTCATGACCATGCATGCCAAGGGCGTCGAGGGCAGCCACAAACAATCTGCCGACGAAATCTGGCAAATCGATTTGCCGAGCCACAAGATCGTGTCGCGGATCGCCGGTGAGAAGGCGATAGCGATTGAGGTCAGCGGCGACGAGCATCCGCTGCTGTTCGCGACCAGCGGCGATACCGGTGCGATCGTCAAATATGACACGGTCGGCAAGCTGCACCGGCTCGGCGCGACCAAGCCGGGTCTGCTCGAATACCCCACCAATATGCGGGTGGAGTAGCGGAGTCGTGGAAATCCTGCTGCTGCCCGATATTGCGCGACTGACGCTGGCAATCATCTTCGTGCAGTCTTCGGTCGCCAAGTTGCGCGATATGGCGTTATTCGGTGCGATTTTGCGTGATTACAGAATCTTGCCGCTTGGGCTGGTCGGGCTCATCGCCTGGGCCGTGCCGATTGGTGAGGTCATCACCGGGTTACTGCTCATCGCGCCGATTCCGGCGATCGGGGGATGCGGTCTCGGGCTGGTGCTGATCATCGCTGTGACCGCTGCCGTGCTGATCAATCTCCGGCGCGGCCGGACGGAAATCGAATGCGGCTGTGGCGGGGCGACCGGGCAGCGTTTGTCGTATGGCTTGGTCTGGCGCAATCTCGTGTTGGTTGTGGGATTGATCCTGGCAGGCACCCGTTTCCTGCCGATGACGTTGGATTTCGTCTCGGGTTCAACGTTGCTGCTGGCCACCGGCCTGTTCGTCCTGCTCTATTTCGCGGTCAATCAATTGCTGGTGAATGCACAGTCATTCGCGGGCGCCAGTTCATGACCGACACGCTGCTCGTCTCCAACCTGATCCTCTGGGTCGCGGTCATCGCGCTCACGCTGACCGTGCTAGCGCTGGCGCGGCAGATCGGCGTGCTGCATGAACGGCTGGCACCGATGGGTGCGCTCATCATGGATACCGGGCCGAAAGTCGGCACACCGGCACCATCCTTCGAATTGCCGACGCTGGACGGCACGATGCTCCAGACCGGCGGTGTCAGCGCGCGGAGCCGCATGCTGTTCTTCCTGTCGCCGGATTGCCCGGTCTGCAAGAAGCTGCTGCCGGTGCTGCGCTCACTCAGCCGCGCCGAGCGTGGCACGCTCGATATCGTGCTCGCCAGCGATGGCGAGGCCGCGGAACATTCGGCGTTCTACGCGCGCGAAAAGCTGGCGCCGTTTCCCTATGTCCTGTCGACGGAGCTCGGCATGCGGTTTCGGATCTCAAAGCTGCCTTATGCCGTGGTGATCGGGCCGGATGGGATCATCAAGGCCAAGGGGCTGGTCAATAGCCGCGAACAGGTCGAAAGCCTGCTGACCGCGCAGGAGCTGGGCGTAGCCTCGATCCAGGATTATCTCGCCCGCGACACGATCAGCGCCGATTAGGGGGATTAAAGAGTGGCATCGTTCGATTCACATCTGGAGAAAATCGTCCGACGGCTCGCCATGGGCACGTCGCGCCGTGGCATGCTGTCCCGGATCGGCAAGCTGATGGTTGGTTCCGCCGCGATGTTTCCGGTCCTGCCGATCGACCGGGCGCTGCGCTTTGCCGAGGCCGAAGCGGCGCCGATGGAGGATGATACCAAATGCGATTACTGGAAATATTGCTCGTTCGATGGGTTCCTGTGCGGCTGCTGCGGCGGGTCCCCGCATGAATGCCCGCCAGGGACCGAAGCCTCGAAAGTAAGCTGGGTCGGCACCTGCCATAATCCGAAGGACGGCAAGAATTATCTGGTCAGCTATAATGATTGCTGCGGCCGGACGACCTGCGGCCGCTGCGCGTGCAATTCCAATGTCCGGGAGCGGCCGGCCTACGAGATGAATATCCATAACGATATCAACTGGTGCATGGCGAACAACAGCTCGACGGTCTATCACTGCACGGTGTCGCTGGTTGTCGGGAACGCCGATTGATGCGGGCCACTCTTGCCGCCGTTCTCGTCGCGATAATGCCGACCTGTGCAGCGCTGGCCGATACCGGTGAGCAAAGCTTCACCGAACGCTGCGCGCCGTGTCATCAGCCGGATGGTGCCGGCGCCGCCGGCCTGGCACCGCCGCTGAAGGACGTGTTGAAGCCGCATCTGACCTCGCCCGCCGGCAAGCAATATCTTTCGCAGATCCTGGTCTCCGGCATGTCGGGCAAGATCGATACGCAGGATGGTCCGTTCATCGGGCTGATGCCGAGTTTCAAGCAGCTGGATGATGTCGAGATCGCCGCCACGATCGATTATGTGCTGACCCGCTTCAACGGCGCGACCGGCGAACCGGTGCAGCCGGACGATGTCGCCAAAGCCCGCGCCGCCGCGCCCAACGCGACCGACACGCGGCATCTGCGCGAAACACTGCGCGCGGCCGGGCAATGATTCGCGCGCTCGCCTTCGCCGTCCTGCTGATCTGCGCCCTGCCCGCAGAGGCGGAGATGAGCGTCGCCAGCCTCTACACCTTGCATTGCTCCGGCTGCCATGGCGCTGATGGCGGCGGGACGCCGGAGAATGGCATCCCGAATTTGAAGGATGCCGGGCATTATGTGGGGATCAAGATCGGCCGGGAATATCTGATCCAGGTGCCGGGCCTGTCGCAATCGACGCTGGATAACCGCACCGCGGCACTGCTGTTGAATTACGTGCTGCACCGCTTTTCGGCGGATGCGCTGCCCGCGGATTTTCAGCCTTACACGACTGAAGAGGTGGCACAATTCCGCGGCGACCGGGCCAGTGACGCGCCCCGCCGCCGCCGGGAAATCCTCGCGGAATTAAAGGCGAAAGGTCTTTCGCTACCCAGCTACGGTTCACCATGAGCGTCATATCAATCCGCGCCGCGGTGCTGGATCTGCCCCGCTTCCCGATCGTCGCCATTGCTGAATATGGCCGCGCCGTGGGCGGGGTCACGCCGCTCTGGTTCGGCGAGTCCGATCGCAACACGCCGGACTTTATCACCGAGGCATCGATCGCCGCACTGCGGGGCGGCCACACTTTCTATCAATCAAGCCGCGGTGACCCGGAACTGCGTGCCACCATCGCGCATTATATGACCGGGCTCTATGGGGCGACCATCACCGAGGATCGGATCAACATCACCCCATCCGGGATCAGCGCGATTGCGGTCGCCCTGCAAGCGGTGGTCGAACCCGGCAGCAATGTCGTGATGGTGACCCCGGTCTGGCCCAATGCCGGCCGCTACGTGACGCTGCTCGGCGCCGCGTTGCGCGAAGTGGCGCTCGACCGGCGGAACACCGGCTGGAGCCTTGATCTCGACAAGCTGAACGATGCGATCGATGGCAAGACGGCGGCATTGTTCCTCAACTCACCGAATAATCCGACCGGCTGGATGGCCGATGATGCGGCTATGGAGGCGGTGGTTGCGCTCTGCCGCCGGCGCGGCATCTGGCTGATCAGCGACGAGGTTTATACGCGTTTGGTCTATGACCGCCCCGTCGCGCCCTCGGCCCTGCATTTTGCCGAGCCGGATGATCGTGTGCTGATCATCAACAGTTTTTCCAAGAACTGGTCGATGACCGGCTGGCGCCTGGGCTGGCTGACCTCACCGCCCGGCTGTTCGGGCGAGATGGAAAAACTCTGCGAAACCCAGACCGGCGGCGCCGCCAGCTTCATTCAGCGCGCCGGCATCACGGCGATCCGCGAGGGCGAAGCCTATCTAAGCGGGCTTATCGAGGATTTCAGGGTCAGCCGCGATCTCGTGTCGCAGCACCTAGCCGCCTGCCCCGGCGTGAACTACGCAGCACCCGATGCCGGGTTCTACGCGTTCTTCTCGGTCGAGGGCGAATCAGACGGTCTGGCGCTCGCCCGCCGCCTGATCGACGAATCCCGCCTCGGCCTCGCGCCGGGCGTCGCGTTTGGCGCGGGAGCGGAGGCGTATGTGAGGCTGTGTTTCGCAAGTTCCCGCACGGTGTTGAGTGGCGCACTGGAACGGTTGAGTGCTGTGTTGGCGGGGTGATCAATTCCCTGTCCCTCCCCCTTCGTGGGGAGGGTGGCGCGCAAGCGACGGGTGGGGGTGCCGCGCGGCACGAAGTAGGGGATTAGGCTGAAGGCGATTGCGGCTGCGGCACCACCCCACCCGTCGCTCCGCGCCACCCTCCCCATCAAGGGGAGGGAAAATGAACAACCTCACTTCGCCGCCGCTTCGACCTTCGTAAACGCGCCCAGCATGCAGATCGAGCCGGTATCGCGGAGCTTGATCGTCTGGAGATTGGAACAGATCTCGTCCGTGCCCGGATTGGTCGGGCTATACTCAAAGCCCCGCGTATTGAGTTTCAGGCCGAAGCATTTATCGGTCAGTGTGTTTTTCCACACCGTATGATCGCGCATATGGAACAGGATCGTACTGTCATCCGGGATCGAGGTATGGTCGATATTATAGGCTCGGATGCACACGCTTTTGGCGTCTGCACCAGGATCAGCCAGCGCGATAACGGGCAGCGAGACCAGTGCCAGACACTGCGTGGCGATCGTGAGGGAACGGGTTGCTCGGTTCATTTCATCCTCCGTTTTCCGGCCTGACTGCTGCAACTACCGTGGCATAGACACGGTTCCGGTTCGATAGATTTTCATTGTTGACACTATATTGTCTTTTATGATGCTATATTACCGACCGTACGCTGGCAATGATCGGCATCTAAATTGCAGCGGTTGGGCGCAGGCGGACACGAGAGTCGTCAAAAGAGGCGCAACGAAACTGCCATGGGATCGGTATCCCGCAAGGTGGTTGAGCCATCAACAAGGGGACAAAGATGAAATTAACGCGTTGGGGCGCGAGCACGCTCGCGATTGCGACAGTAGCGTTTGCGCAGAATAGCTGGGCCCAACAAGCCGCAGCACCGGCACAGGCGGCACAAGCCGACGATACCGGCCTGGAGACATTGATCGTCACGGGTACCCGCACGAAGGGCGTCAGTGCCGAGCAGAGTTCCGCACCGATCGAAGTGGTCGGGAACGAAAGTCTCGCCAGCACCGGCCAGCCTAATCTTACACAGGAATTGACCCGTCTCGTCCCATCCTTTTCGACGCCAGCTGCGGGTGGCGACACCGGCGCGCTGACGGTCACGGCCCAGCTTCGTGGCCTCAGCCCGAACGACGTGCTGGTGCTGGTGAACGGCAAACGGCGCAATGCCTCGGCGAATATCTTTGCCGATCCGGGACCGCAGCAAGGCTCGAACGCGGTCGATCTTGATCTCATTCCAGCAGCGGCGATCGATCATATCGAAGTGCTGACCGATGGCGCCGCCGCACAATATGGTTCCGACGCGATCGCCGGCGTTATCAATATCATCCTGAAGAGCGCAGATCACGGCGGCAGTGCATCGGCAACGGCCGGTCAGTATTACGAAAACAAATTCCCGGAAGTGCATGAAGGCGGCCAGGGTTTCCAGGTCGATGGATCGGCTAATGCCGGTGCGGCGCTGGGCGAAACCGGCTTCATCAACCTGACCGCTGAAGACAAGCATCACGATAACAGCAACATTACTGGCCCCGACAATCGCGGCGCCGCAGGTGGTGTGCCGGCTGATCCCTATCAAAGCCGCATTGATGGCGACCCGGAAAGTACGCTTTATAACCTCGCCTATAATGCCGGCGAGAATGTCGATGGGTTCGACTTCTACTCATTCGGTACATATTCGTATCGCCACGCAAAGGCAGCTGAGAATTACCGGACTGAGACAAAGGCCGCTGATCTCCCGGGGCCGGGTGGCGTAACACTGCCCAACCCTTATCCCTTGGGCTTTGAGCCATTCGAAACCATCACCGAAAACGATTATTCGTTTACGGCGGGTGTTAAAGGCACCGTATTCGGCTGGGATTACGATCTTAGTTCGACCTATGGCGTCGATCAGGATGATATCGGCAATGTCGGCGGCCTGAATATTCAGCTCTATGAAGCGACGGGCAACAGCAACCCCCATGATTTCCGGACCGGCAATCTCAATGATTCGGAATGGACCAGCAATCTCGACCTGACACACGGTTACGATATTGGTCTGGCGGCGCCGCTGAATATCGCCTTCGGCACGGAATATCGCTATGAAACCTTTCAGCTGGTCGCAGGCGACCCGGCCTCGCGCTATGGAGCCGGTTCGCAGGCCAATCCGGGCTTCAGCCTGACCGATCAACATAATGTCTGGCAGGACAGTATCGGCGCCTATGTCGACGTTCAGACCAAAATCGTGCCGCAATGGACGGTCGATACGGCTGGCCGGTTTGAGCATTATGTCGATTTCGGCGATACGCAGGATGGCAAGGTATCGACCCGTTATGATTTTATTCCTGAGTTCGGCATACGGGCGACGGTGAGCAACGGCTTCCGTGCGCCATCGCTGGCCCAGGAATATTTCTCGGCGACGAATGTCGGACCAGGTTTCGCGTCCGCCCAGTTGCCAGTGAATTCGCCCGGCGCGCGGCTTTTGGGTGCTCAGCCCCTGAAACCGGAAGTCTCGGACAATTATAGTGTCGGTCTGGTCGCAGAACCGGTGCAGCATCTTCATATTTCACTTGATGCTTACCAGATCGATATACGCAATCGCATTGTCGATTCAGGTCTGTTCTCAAATGACTTGGTGACAAGGGCGATCGAGCTGAACGGCAACCAAGTAGAACCCGGCGACGCGGTGACCGCCCAGTATTTCGCCAATGCTCTCGGCACACACACGCGCGGCGCCGAACTTTCGGCATCCTACCCGCAGGATTACGGCGCAGCGGGTGAAGTTCTGTACTCAATCACCGGCAATTACAATAATACGGTAGCGGAAGTGTCGTCTGGTAATGCCAAACGTTACTTCGCCGATGGCTCGCTTGATTCGGCACTGTCCTATCTAACGTCAGGCGCACCGCACTACAAGCTGATCAGCAACGCCTTCTGGACGAATGATCCGTGGGACGTCAATCTGCGCGGTACCTTGTACGGTCAATCGAGCACGATCGATCCGAACGAAGCCACGGGTGCCTACCTCTTCAACAAGGTATCTCAGGCGTTTATCGTCGATCTGGAAATGGGCTACACGCTCAATAGTTGGCATTTCTCTGTCGGCGCAAACAACATGCTCAACCATTTCCCGAACCGGGTCAATTTCGACACGACGTC
>Ga0116229_10006714_pt1 | contig 18428 bp, 18 predicted proteins | sample S1TSphgellanicum_3_FD_87313 | JGI IMG/M metagenome (GOLD analysis project Ga0116229, IMG submission 87313) | Host-associated microbial communities from peat moss isolated from Minnesota, USA - S1T2_Fc - Sphagnum magellanicum MG | ecosystem: Host-associated > Plants > Peat moss > Unclassified... | reverse complement strand
TTTTTTCTAAATTTGGCGATTAGGGCCATTCCTTTTCACAAAAAATGTTAGAATGTGTAAAAAAAATAAATTTCAGGTTGAAACAATGAAAATAAATTCCCCCAAAAAGAACCTAGCAATGTGGTATATAGAGAGCTTTTGGAAATGTAGTTTGTAGTTGTAATTTTGTAATATGTACCGTCAAATACACACACACCTGTGCATTAGGCATGGGGTTCACACTAGTATGATTTAAAAGAAGGGGAGAGGGGGAATTCCAATAATAAATAAAAATAAAAATTGAGGGTCCCCACAACTAATTAATATGAGTCACAATATATTATCATATATTCTTTCCTTCCCTTAACCTAAGTAAAAAATGGTGAGAACTTCATTTAAGAATGAAAATTTTGCTCAACCAATAAAGGGAGGCTACGTGCACTTAGGAAGTTCATTTTTTTCTTCCTTTGGGGGTGGGCTATTTTTTATTTAATTGTTTGTTTTTGGAGACAGAAACCAATGAGTTGGCAATCACCTAGGTGCCACTTCACTGAAGCAAAAGATGGTGGCACCACCTAGAGATACCATTTCTCTAAAACAAAAGTTGGTGACACTACCTAGATGCCACTTCAATGAAACAAAAGGTTGTGACACCTTTTTTTTTTTGGTTTGATTTATTGTCAATGTAATTTGTGTACTGCGCATTCTCATGAACCTAAACATGTGTAAATCACCAGGTGTAAGAGGAGAGGGCCTTAGCACTACTCCTTAAGAGGAGGAGGACTGCCTACTATCAATCAATTAAATTGTGACCAGTTTGTATGTTGACAAGAAAGCTGTCACAAAGGGCCTCTCAGGGTTTTTTAAAAAAAAATTCATGATATTGAAAAATTGGCAAATTTATGCGAAAAACAGAGAAAATTTATTCATATTTACACTACATTAACAAAATTTTCCAAAATGTTTTGTCCAAACACAAAATTTCCAGAAAAATGAACATTGCTTATGAGAATCCATTACTTATTAAGTTACTAACCTGGGCCCCCCAAAAAAGAGCTCCCTATATTCTTAGGGTTTCACAATGTAGTTCTTATTTACTATCAAAGTTAAATAGCATAGTAAGTTAAATAGTAAGTTCATGGGGTCTTTGTTGAATAATTATTTAATTTTTAACATTTCATTTTGACAAATATTATATTCCAATATATTCCAAAAGATGCTTCATTTTCGTTCATTATTTTTTTCTTCTTTGATACAAATCTTTTCTCAAATTTTCATCATGTCTAAAAATAACATAATTTTTATCTAACCTGCTATTCAACTAGGGTTATTGTAGGGAAGGAAGCTTTTGGTAGCCATCAAAACATATTTGTTGCATTCGCTTATTTACGCATTAAAAAATCTGCGTGTGTTTGCATGTAGAGAGATATGTACATATTATGTATTCTCTATTTGATTGAGAATGTGACCAAATGTGATCAATGAGAACTCAACACTCACCCCCTTCATTTTTCTCTTGATGGGTGTGTGGCTTTCTTTCTTTCCACTTATTGAGAGGACGTGAGTGAGGAGTGAGGACCGGGCCCCCCCCCAAATAATTTTTAGTCTTCAATTATTATAGTTTTGCATAGTTGTCATCAATTGTTGTAGGAGAGTATTATCATGGCTAGTTGACAATGGTCAATCAGGTGGAGAACTATCTTCCTAAGTTGGAAGTTTCAAATCCTGAATTTTTCGAAAGATAAAAATCACTCTAAATTCAATAACATCCGTTGCATTGGTACCAAAATTGTGAGATGATAAATGTGCACATCATGTTGTGGAAGGCTTTTCTAGTGATATGAAAAATGAAGTGGGGGGCCCATTTGGTAGGGTTATGGCATGCATGGTCACATCCAAATAAAACAAACAGCAAACAGATACCTATGTTAAATATTTAGATTTCAAATTTGAACCCAAACCCAATCCAAAAACAAATTTGAATAATTTGTTATAAGTTTGATACCACCCCATCCCAATGTTCTTATAGAAAACAAAATTTAGGTAATTTTGTTGTTTGATTTCAACCAAGTCCCAAATTTCCAATCCCAAAACAGAATAGTATTTTGTTGATAATTTGATTCAACACAGTTCCAACCCCAAAATACATTTAAATATTTTTTTATTGATTTAATAACCCAATTGCAATAAATTTTTGAGATTTTATTGTTTAAAAGAAGGAAAAAAAGGTGATTTAAAAAAAAATTCAGCCCCCAAACTCCAACACTAATTTTTTTGATCTTGTTGTTGATTCATAAATATAACTGGGAATTTGCTTCTGGGTCCACGGGTTCAGTTCTTCACAAGGAAAATTCCTATTCTGATTTCGATTCCAGTTCAGAAATTCAGTCATCATTCGGATTTGGCTCTTACTAACTGGAATGGGAATTAGGAATTCTTCTAACTGAAACTGGAATCGACAGTTCTTACTTCTATGACTTGGGCAGATTCAGTAGATGGCTGCTGAATAATTAATTAATTTTGAAGATTCTATTTCCAAAATAGAATATTCTCAAAATATCACAAAAGATTCTTCGTTTTCCTTCACAAAAAATTGTTTTTTTTTTGTCAAGAAAAGTAGAATTTGAAATTTTGAGCATTCAAAAAAACAATACCTATAATTTGTGCTGAAGCTGCAAAGGATGTGTTTTTTTCTAGTGGCAAAATTTTGCCAAATTTTGACCTGAAAAATATGATTTCAACCTATTCAAAGGTATTTTCATGGAAAGAATTTTTTTCCAAATCAACAGATTTTTATAATAGCCATTAATGTAAAGGATTCTATGTTTTCCTACTTTCATATTAGTATTTGATCAAATTTGGCTAAATCGTTTTCTGGATGATTGGCACTTTGGCAAGATCACAAAATCCTTAAAAAAAACCTGTGCCAAGGTACTCCAGTACCTGTTCTAATACATACCCTGGATTCTCACTTTCCAAAGAAAAACTTCAAATAACCACTGGTTCTTTCATGAAACCCAGGAGTTCTTTGAGGGGTTGGGAATAACTGGAACCGGCGGGTCTTTTATTCTGATTTTGGCCCCAACGTATGGGAACCAACGGTTACTTGATTCCGAAAATTTCCCCAAACACCCGGAACTGGTGGTTCTTTGATTCTCTTCTTTCCAAGTACTCAGAACCGGTGGTTCTTTGATTCTGGCTTCCCCAATAAACACCCAAAAACCCAGAACGGACCATTTTTTGGTCCTGACTTCCCCAATAAACACATGGAACCGGTGGTTCTTTGATTTAAAAATTTGAACCCAAAATCCATGAACGCATGTGTACTAAGAGTCCATGGAACCGGAGGTTCTTTATGCAACAAGTGTCCTGCAAGTAAACGGAACCGGGGGTTCTTTTATTCGGCAAGTGTCGTGCAAGTACATGGAACCGGCGGATCTTTTCTCAACAAGTGTCGTGCAAGTACATGGAACCGGATGTTCTTCCAATCGGCGTGCGTCCTGCACAGAAATGGAACCGGAGGTTATTATCTCTAAAGAACCGCCCCATGGTACTGGGATGGATCTAACGTTCTCCATCAAGGAGCGTTCTATTCTTTTCCTCCGTCCCTTTGTTTCCCCTTCTTGACTTTTCCAGGAGCTCATTACTTCCGGCAAGCTTCTTCTTGCCACGACTAAGTACTGCTGCTTGGGTTCTTCATCAGCAGCAACAGCAACAACCACCACGAAACTGCAAGTGATGGTCTTCATGAGCACAGCTTGTTTTGGTCTTGATCGATGAGCTTCATCAAGTACCTTGTGTGCAAGCAAGTATCAAGGAAGAAAGAAGAAGAACCTGTTGTTGTTGTTGTTGGTGGTGTTCTTGCACCGTTTTAGAAGCTTCTTTGGTTTTTGTTATTGTTTGTTGGTGTTTTTTCTTTTTTTTTGCGGGGGCGGTGGGTTTTGGTGTGACATCTGCTGCTGCTGTTGCAGTGCAGGAGTTGAGAGCTGATCGTCTTCTGTTGCCAGTTGATCTTCTTCTTCTTCTTCTGTTGTTGATGTTGTTTGCGAGCTGTGTTCTTCTTCTTCTTCTGTTCTTGCAAGGAGGTTTGGTTCCAACGAGCTTTGAGAGTACAAACGATTCACGAGTGATCATCAATCCAGCCGAAGGAGGAGGAGGGGCGAGAGAGCTAGTTACCGCGCGAACAGTTGCTGAGTACTTCTGCACCGCCAAGGAGTGTGAAGCTTCGAAGGATTGCAGAAAAGCGGAAACCAGATTTTTCCATTGGGTGTGTGCACGTTAAGTAGAAGGAACAAGAGCAAGAGAAGGACAACAAGGAGGAAGAAGACTACGAGGACGACAAGGGGAAGGGGAAGGGGAAGACGAAGAAGAAGAAGAAGAGTGCGCCGGGGTTGTGGATTCGTTGGTTTACATTGTGGGAGGCGGGTGTGCGCTGACAAGTGCAGATCTTTGGTGCAGCTGCGACATAAACAAGTACTGCGGTGTTGGGAAACTGGAGCTGAAGGCTAGAGCTCTTTTCCTTACCTCTCTGAGTCACAGATCCAGTGCGAGAGAGAGAGAGAGAGATCAAAAGAGGGAGGCGGCCGGGAGTGAGTGAGAGTTGCGGCAATTTTGTGTTTGTGTAAGGGAAAGATTTTGTTGTCCTCGACCTAGAAAAAGAAAGAAATAAAAAAAGAACGGAAGTTCGCAGCTTGGAGAAGGGCTGAAGAAGCAGGTAGGCGGGTTGACAGAAATGCGCCTGCGGCTGGGAGTTGGTGGTGGTGGAGGAGGAGGAAGCAGAGGAGGAGGAGGGGTAGCTAACATCTCATGGAAGGGTATACTGGTGCTGTGTTTGGCAAGTTTTGGGGTGGGATTGCTCTTCACAGACAGGATGTGGAGGAACCTGGATGAGATGGAATATGTGAGACAACAAGATTGCAGTAGTCAGAAACCCAAGCCACCAGATGGAGAGGCAGCGGCAGCCATGGCACAACAGAAAGATATCTTTGAGGAAGTGTCCAAGACCCATCAGGTGATCCAAACTCTGGATAAGACGATCTCCTCTTTAGAAGTGGAGCTTGCAACTTCTCGTGCTCAACAAAACCAAAACATGATAACAATGAGCACCACATCCACCATGAGCACAATAAATCCTGTGCTTTTGCAGAATGCTGCTGCTGGGGAGCCTGCAGAAGCTCGACAAAAGGTTTTCATGGTGGTAGGGATCAACACGGCTTTCAGTAGTAGAAAGAGGAGAGACTCTGTTCGGGAATCATGGATGCCACAGGGAGAGAAGCTGAAGGAATTGGAGCAAGAGAAAGGTATTGTGGTTAGGTTTGTGATCGGTCATAGTGCAACGGCAGGAGGTATATTGGATCGAGCAATTGAAGCTGAAAATGCACAGCATTCAGATTTCTTGCGGCTGGATCATGTGGAGGGATATCTTGAGCTCTCCATGAAGACCAAGATCTACTTTGCAACAGCAGTCAATAAATGGGATGCGGATTTCTATGTCAAAGTCGATGATGATGTGCATGTGAACTTAGGGATGCTTGCCACCACTCTTGCAAGACATAGCTCAAAACCTCGAGTCTACATTGGTTGCATGAAATCAGGACCCGTGCTTTCACAGAAGGGAGTGAAATACTACGAGCCTGAGCATTGGAAGTTTGGCGAAGAAGGTAACAAGTACTTCAGACATGCAACGGGACAAATCTATGCCATCTCCAGAGACCTTGCAAGGTACATTGCTGTCAATCAAGCTTTGCTTCATAGGTACACCAATGAAGATGTCTCATTGGGATCATGGATCATCGGCTTGGATGTTGATCACATTGATGACCGCAGTATGTGCTGCGGTACTCCACCTGATTGTGAATGGAAAGCGCAAGCTGGGAACGTATGTGTTGCATCCTTTGATTGGACATGTAGCGGTATTTGCAAGTCTGTAGAAAGGATCAAAGAAGTTCATCGAAGGTGCGGTGAAGGTGATGGAGCTGTATGGAATGCTCTTCTTTGATCCCAAAAATTAGTAGATTGACAAATTAGTTTCCATCATCATATCTCTCAGTGTTTTTTTTCTCTAGGGTTTGTGTTTTTAATCTCTAGGGTTTGTGTGTTTATATTTTTTAAATTATGAGCAAAAGGCTTTTTGCATCATCAGGATTTTTCCCATGGCAACAGCTGCTTGCTTGCTGCCATACAGGGGAATCCTAAGCACCCATTGTGCTGAGTCATGTTGTAGTAGTAGTTATTCATCATCAATATGCTTGAAAATACCACCATTGCCAGCAGGAAAAAAAAGTGGCACTGGTCTCAATTTGCAACAACTTGAAGTTGTGCAACAACAACTGAACAGTTTCGGTTCTTCTTCTTTTTCTTCATCTTTTTTTACAGTGCTGCAGTTAAAAATATGCTCATAGTGAAATAGCATATTTAGGGTTATGGTTTGCTTAGGGTTCTAGCTGTAGTTATGGCAAGTTGGCTTGCAGGAGGTGGGGGTGGTGTTTTTCTACCTTTTGGTGGTGACTACTTTAGATAAGGTTTGAGGGTAAACTTTAGTCCCTGTTGCAGGTAGTTGAGATTTATTTGCTGATTTGAAAGTCTGTCAAATGCAAAATCACACAGCTTTAAGGATGCTGTTTTTTGGTGTTGTATTCAGGAAAAAGGGCAGTTTTGTTGTTATATAACCAGTTTGTGTGATGCACGAGAGGTGTTGTATATCAGTGATCTGTCAAGGACCTGATTCAGATTCAGTTGCAATGTTTAAAATCCTTAGTCAAGATGTAGTAGTCAGGGATTTGTCCACTCTCATGTCAGTTGTGTTTGAATCTGCTGTAGGCCAGATCGATCACATCATTCAAGAATTGCTGCTTTGGTAGTAGGAAAATAAAATCAGATGGGTGCTGTTGTCACATAATGCTCTTTCATCAATCAGTCTCCTTGTTTCCCTGTTAATTTTGATGATTCAGAAGTTTTATGCATTATGGTGTGCAGATTTGAGCTTTGTGCACGAAGTTGTTCCCAAAAAAATTCATTTATCTGTATTTAAGTCTCTCTGATCTTGAGACCCACCCTGTTTGCCTGGAAATTTTGATAGTTTTACATCTTGAAGTGTAGGTATTACTTTGGGTTATCTTCTCAATTGCTGCATCTCCTCCCTTTGATCTTCCTTTGTTGGCTTTGGCCTGGATGTTAGAGACTATGGAATGTCTCATATTTTCAGGAATGAAGTAAAAAGTAAACACAAAGATTACGGAAGAAAAACAAAGAAGAGTTGAAGATCATGCATGGTGTCATGTACTTGGGTGTCTCTGCTTGAAGATTTTCACAGGGATATGGATGGGGTTATAGTATTAGTGTAGTAATATACAAAGGGCACAGTTGGGTAGGGTTGTGTGCATGTGAAGAAAAACTGTTATGGCCAATGGAATTGGTGGTCTCAATTTTTTCCCTTAGTTATCTCGAGTGAACTAACAGTGAATTGTGTAATAGGGTTTGGGAGAAGGTTTGAGAGAATTTTAGAGAACCAATGAAAATGATAGAAAGGTACCATTGTTTTCAATGTTCAGCTGAATAGGGTTTTCTGTAGGCCTGAAATTTATTTTTCAGGCAAATGGGATTGCTGGATTTGGTGGTTTGAATTTTGTTTTCTTAGTTATCCTCAGTGAATAACAGATCAATGTGTAACAGTAGCTATTTGCAGATGGGGTTCTTGCACATTACTTTTGAAACTTTGTTATACATGTCTTTTGATTTCTTGCTACTAAATGATATGATTTCTATTTCCAAGAGCAAAGAGAGGATGCAACACATGGTGGACTTTCCTTCTCCATCTGATTTGGTGGTTTCTAGACTCTAAACTTCACACGTTATTGTCATTGAATGGAAACATTGACTTAAGTTTCTTGGTATAGGACAAGGGTCTAGCTTCAGACCCTTCTGGATTTGAGGCTCCTCTCGTGAGGCTGGTAGCCAAAGTGGAGGGACCAAAAGTCTGAAAGGGTCTAAAACTGGACCCTTCATATGCGTAAATAATCACCCTTTTTTCCATCTTTTCCTTAAAACAGGAACTTCTGAAATCTGGAAGGCCCCTTCCAGATTTCAGAAGTTTCCCTGACATCTTCAAAATGCACTAGAAAAAGTTCTTTACAAACACTTTCAGCAACAAAACCCTTGGAACGTAGTAGGTCAATATCTTGGTGCATCAAGAAATGTATGTTGCTGGTGTTCATAGCTAGCACCATTCGTGTAGAGAGAGGGAGAAAGCATTTGCTTTCTTTCAAAATGTGTGTGCATTGATATCATGGACTTTTAGCATCTAGATGAAGAGAACAGGAAGGGATCTTCACAATCAAATCCAATGCCCAGAGACCCAGAGACAGCCATGAATCTGCCAAGTGTTGCAGGATTGATTTGTGGTGTGCGTGAGATGACAATGATTGATTGTTGGGTGGTACTACTTGCCAGAAGGTTTTGTGTGCAGGAGTATATCAGTGCAGCTTCATAACTGTCACTTGGGAAACCTTCCAGAGCTATGATCCAATATGGTGCTGGCAGTCCCCTGATCATCAACTGCTGCCAACCAGAGTCATACTGTCAATGTGTAAGTCCAGCAACCAAAACCCTTTTGAAGTTTCTTGCTGTGATTTCTGACTAGGGTTGCTACTACTACAGGGTTCTTTTCACTAGGGACTTGACTTGTTTTGAGGCAGGAGTTTTGATGTGCGTTTCTTATTCCTCCTCTGGAAAAGAGATCAACAGATAGATTGGAACTTGGGGAGGGAGGGAGCACACCTACCTGCAATTTTCCACCAGAGGTGGCATTCTGAAATGCAGTGCTGGGGAAGCTCAAGGGCTTCTTGATGTGTGGCTTGTTGTTGAGTGTCAACCCTGCTGCTGATCCTATACTTGTGAAACTGAGCCCAATGTTGGTTGTCTTGGATACAATTCCCACCTCTGTAGCAGCAATCAAGAGAGATGCTTGTGTAATGTCCATTGATTGTATGACATATCCAGCTAGAAAGAGATTGAATGCAACCTGCATCAAGAGCACCACAGCATGAAATGCTTTTGTCAATTCTTTGATGTACCATCTCTTGCGGCCCCATTGTTTGAAGTTTTAGACCCAAAAGGACCAAAGCCCTTGCCCTGATTTTTCCCAATATTCACTCCACCAGTATTATTTACCTCTGCATCTATGGAATACAAAAACATGAGTATATCTTCTATTGTCATCTTGCTTTCCCACAAGATGAGACCCACCTTGATAAGCTCCTCACGAGCATTTGCAATCTGACTGACAAGCTCCATTATGGCAGCCTTATTTTGTCGGGCTTGCAAAATGGCATGCTTAATCTCATCTACACTGCTTTTGTCTGTACCATTTGCTTGGCTGAGGTAACCATTGTGTGTTTGTATGTCTATCATGTGGTAGGCAAGCCCATCCAACTGTAAGGTGATGTTTTCAGTGGCAGTGCTGATCTTACTTTGCACAGCCCTAAGAGTGCTTGCTTCATCAGGACTTCCTTCTTCAACTCTAGAGCTGACTTGAGCAAGCTCTGCCAGAGACTGCTGAAGACTACCAGAAGCAAGCATGGAGCAAACATCTCTAGCATTCCAGCAAATATCTTTGGTCCCTTGGTTGATGTTGTGAACCTCTAGAGCTGCCAATGGAGAAATGACCTGAACCCCACTGTTCAACACATTGAAAACCACACCTTGGTTAAACCCAGTGTGTGGTGTGGTGGCAAGGGAGTATGTCACTTGAGGACAACTCATACCAGCTTCGGCTGAAAGCTTGAACTGTGCAGTGCTTCCCACTTCATACCATGTTCCTGTGAAAGCATCTGCATCAAGAATATCAAAGGTGGGTATGTCTGGACATGTTGTAACATTTCTTGCCACTGCCATTTTGCAAAAGGGATGGAAATCAATTCCTGTCACTTGTTCCCAGAGCATTGAAAGCAGAAGCAGGAGGAGGAATACTTCACGGAGCTTCTTAAGTTTACATCTGGTTGCCACACAAAATTCTGGGTCTGAACTGACCGCCTTCTTCATCTCTGTACATGCCATGAAAGCACTTTGAATAGATTGACCAACAAAAGGCATATTGGAGGTTTCATGGATACCAATCTATCAACTCCATTGCAAAAGAAATTGTTGTGATGAGGTTTCCTGTACTGATCAATCAACTCTGTTGCAAAAGCAATTGTTGTGATGAGGTTTCATGGATACTGATCAGTCAACTCTGTTGCAAAAGCAATTATTGTGATCATCACAGGTCATCAGCAGTAGCAGTAGCTCCAGGGACCATAAGCGTTTTTTATGGAAGTAATTTCCTAGTCTTGCAACAAAACATTCCTACAAATCATTTGGAGCTCAATTTAGGAAATGTGTATAATTCAAGAAAAAAGAAGTAGGTCTCCAACTGCCAAATGCAAAAGCATGTGAGGAAGAAATGAGTTGGTAGAGGGGGGGCAAAAGGATGATACCTAGTGCAGTTTGTGTAACTGCCCACCACAAGAGATTTGACATGAGTGGAAAAACAGTTTAACCCATTTTGCTCACACTCAAGTTTTGACATGTTGTGCCTCCCTTTGACACGTTTTTAAGGAATTGGGGTATATATTTTAGCAAATCAACTTGTAACTTGTGGGACATTCAGCTTGTAACTGCATAGTACCACCCCCCTACTCATAGTAGGGACCATGACCCACTTAGCCCTAAACCCTAAACTGGAAATGGATTTTAGAAAAAGTTCACAACCTCAATAAAATGATAGGCAATTAATGCAATTAATATATCCTTCATATAGAAGGAAAAGGTTAAAGAAATAAATGTAATTAATAAACCAAACCCCCATTCAAATCAAATCTTAAGAGTTCAACACCTCCAGTTAAAAGCAATACTACATGGCAATGCAATAGCGGGTAATAATCCAACAAGTTTTGGTGTTGGAAGTGAAGACTTAATCACACATCAAAATGTAGAATACTTATATTGAACTTTACTCAAAAGAATGGTGTGTGTTGGAATCCCAAGATGCATGAATATATACAAGTAGATGCACCCGGTTCTACAAGATTCCTAACTGTCAGTTTACTTGTGTTTTTGCCCTTCTAACTTCAATGACCCCCAAATTAATAGGAATTCATCTCTGTCTTGCAGCCAAGTGTGCTAGATCAATCCTATCTAATTATACAACCCAGCCTAATTTTTTTGTGTTGCTCTCCACCCTTCAAAAGCTTCTAGCAAGTTTAAGTGTCAAGTAATCACATGGTTTACAACATACACACGTGAATAGGAGCTAATTTTATCCTACACCCTCCCTCACACTTAGCTTCTACAATATATATCAAGACTATATTATTGAACTATTGGTCAAACTTAATTACAGGAAGCAGATTGAAACTTATCTAGCCATATGAACTATGAGATTGAGAAACTGTAGATGGTTTATACTTCCTCAAGTGATGCAAACTAGTAACTCCCACTAAATCTCGCAAGGCTTCAAACTTTTGCTCACCTAAAGGTTTAGTTAATAAATCTGCTTCTTGCTCTTTTGTGTGAACATGTCTACTTCTACCTGACCCTGCTCTCCCTTTTCTCTTATGAAATGATGTTCTGGTTCTATGTGTTTAGTTCTAGCATGTAGAACATGGTTTTTGACCAGTTTTAATGTACTCTGATTATCACACAAAATCAAGGTTGGTTTCTGTTCTCCAATTTTCAATTCCTTCTGCAGTGTTCTAATCCATATTGCTTATCATGCACCATCAGTGAGTGCTCGGTACTCAACTTTTGTAGTTGAAATTGCGACAGTTGGCTGAAGTCAACTACTCCAAAAAATTGGAAAACCATGAAACTTGTAAATCAGCCCCATGGTAGATCTTCGCTTATCTAAATCTCGAGCCCAATCTGCAAAGTATAGCACTAAATCCTCAGGTCCATTTCTCGGGAAGAAAATGCCGTAATCTTTGGTCCGTTGAATGTATCGCAAGATTCTTCTATTTGTTTGAGCATGTGCATCTTGAGGTACAAACACAAAGCGACTCATACAACTTACTGAAAATGCTAGATCCGGTAAGTGAGTAGTAGATCAGGCTTCCTATTAATCGTTGATACTCAAATTAATCCGTTGTTTTCAACTCCATCTCAGCTTTGATCCGCACTTCCTCTTCCATGGGAATTGAGACTGCATAGCAATCACTCATGCCAAACCTCTCCAGATAATAATATATCATCTACATAAAGAATTAATATAACATAGAGACCCTCTCTAGAGATACTAAAGTATAGATTATGGTCTGCTTCACTTCGGACTAAACCATGTGTGTGGAAAAATGAATTAATCTTGGAGTACCATGCACGTGGTGCTTGCTTCAAACCATAGATTGTTTTTTTCAATAGACACACCTTATCTTCCTCTCCCTTAACCTCAAAACCAAGAGGTTGACACATGTATACTTCCACATTTAAATCTTTGTTGAAAAATGTTGACCTGACATCTAGCTGCTTGATGTCCCATCTATTCTTTGATGCCATTGCAACAATAACACATATTGTTGACCATTTGACTGTAGGTGCAAAATCTTCCTAGAAGTCAATGCCTTGAGTCTACTCAAACCCTCAAGCTACAAGTCTAGCTTTGAATTTTTTGCGTTCCCATCAGAAGTTAGTTTAGTTTTGAACACCCGTTTGCAAGACACAAGAACCTTTCCAAGTGGCAAGGTTGTCAACTCCCAGGTTTTGTTCCTCATGATTGAATCATATCCCTATTGAATCATAGCTGCTTTCCACCTGAGATGTTTGCAAGCATTTTCAAAAGTTTGCGGCTCATCAGTTGATTGCAGGGAATAAATGTAATCTTTGGAATGAAGTGGTGCACTTCGAAATCTTTGTGATGGAACTCTGAGTGGGAGTGCATGGGACCTAGACCTCATTCCAATTTCTGTCAAAGAAGGTTCTTTTGTGTGCTTTGGGAAATCAGACCTAGTTGGTTCAACATAACCTTCCGACTACCCTTCTACCCTAGTGGCTCTTAGTTCTCCTACAACACTCGGTTGCCTCTCAATGTCCTCCTCGCAGCGATCTCTCAAAGGTGTTGACTATCTCTCACCCCTAGTGGTAGCTGCAACTACATTTGCTGGTATGTGCTCATGATCTTCCCTAGCTACAACTTCTCCTGAAATGTCTGGTTTATCTTTTGATGATTCAAGCGCTAATGGGATCACAATATCATCTTTGACTTGGACTGATGATTTCTCGCTCAAGAGAAAATCCCCAATAATAGATTCATGAAAAACTAAATCTTTAACAACAAGAATTTTCTTAACTTGAGGGTTGTAAACTCGGTAGGCCTTTGACATGTCATCATAACCAATCAATATGCGCCTCACTGATCTTGGTTCTAATTAATCCTTTCCAACCTTAGGTACATGCACGTAGGCTAGACACTCAAACACTTTTAAAAACTTAAGTCAGGCACATTACCAGTGTAAGCACGTTCAGGTGTCAATCCATTGAGTGCTCTTGATAGACTCTTGTTCACCATAAAATTTGTTGTATTCACAACTTCACTCCACAGGCCGTATGGGAGCAACTGAACTTCTACAGCCATGCTTCGAGCTCTATTCAACAAGGTACAATTTTTTCGTTTTGCCACATCATTTTGGTGCGGACTGTCTACTATCGTCAGCTGTCGATGTATCCCATTCTCCTCACATTACTGAAAAAATGCATTTGAGATGAACCCCCCACCTTGATTGTCTTGAGTATCTTGATTTTCTTCCCAGTTTGATTTTCCATTAGTTCTTTCAGAATCTTGTTCTAAAAGGCTTGGGACTTAACACCCAAGAAATAAACCCAAGTACGTCCAGAATAATCATCAGTGAAAGTAAGGAAATACTCGGAACCTCCAAGTGATGCATGTTTGAACGGACCACATAAGTCGCCATGAAAAATCTCATTGACTTCACTAGCACTAATAATGCCGGTCTTGGGAATCTATGTCTTGTGTTACTTACCTAGGACACAATGATCACACTCTTTTGAGACTACTGGAACATAAGGCATGCGTGTTGAGATTTCAGCTTTGGATAACTCATGAAGACCTTGAAAACCAATATGACCAAACCTTATGTGCCATAGATCAATGTCTATGTTGCGTTCTGTTAGAAGAACATCTTCTCTCTTTTGACTCACATCTCTTGGACTCCCAATACTTACAAGTCTGTATAGAACATTCACAGTATCTTTCATTCCTTCGACAATTATCCTATGAGGATACCTTTTTTGACACAATCCAACACTTATTGGGCTAAAGATCACCACATACCCCATGTTAGCAATTGCTCCTACAGATAACAAATTTTTCTTTACACCTGGGACGTAAAGAAAATTTTCTATTTTTATTTCTTCACTGTGAGCAGTAACAACAGTGCCTTTGCCATGCACCTTGTGAGATTGACCAACAACAAAACTCACTGAATTGATTCCAACTATGTGTTTCATCTCAGTAAACTTCCTGAGATCTCTTATCACATAAGATGTAACCCCAGAATCTAAATACCAATTGGTATCACTCTTGCTTGGATTCATTGTAAACAAGACAACTTCAAACTCTTTGAAATTTGGCATAACATCTTCTGCTTCTGCTTGCCTACTATCTTCAGTCTTGTCAACGATGTAATAGTATTGACTTGAGAATGTGGCTTTTTTTCATTTGGATAATAAGGGCATTCTCTTCCCCAGTGCCCACGTCGATGACACTTGTTGCAATTACCAGGACGGCAAGGAGTGTTTTGTAGCTCCTGAGCTTGTCCATGTTGAGCACCATTAAAGACCCTCCCTGGAATGTAATTTCCTTGTCCACGACCTCTTGCACACCCTCTACCTCGGTCTCCCCTTCCACGGTACGAGCTCAAGAACAAGGCTTCATTGTTGATGGCCTTGATCTTCTTAATCTCTCACCTTTACTCTTCAAACAACAATTCGTTTGTCAACTTGTCCATCGTCGGAAGCTCATCTTGTCCCATGAAAGAATTAATGAATCCATCATAGGATTCGGGCAATGCATTTATGATGATTTGCACAACCTTAGAATCATCCATCCTTTCTCCCAAGCTGGCTAGTCACATCTTTGACCTGATGAAGCAGCTCTGAGATAGGTTTCCCTTCTTCGAGAGTGAGTGCTTGTAGCTTGTTTGATAAGTACATGGTCCTTGCAGGGTTCTCGTTCGCGTACAACTTTTGAAGCTTGACCCATGCTTCTCCTGGATCATTTAGATCTGCAATGTAGGCGACTATTTCATCCTTGACGTTCATGATGGTTACTGACAACACCTTGTATTTCTTTCTTTCTCTTGACAACATTTGCTCTTTTCCTAGCCTTTACACGTGCTGCAATTCTAGCTGCTACTCTTGCTTTGTAGCAGTTTCTACAGTTTCTGCTATGTTGGTGAGCTCAAGTTCCTCAACCATCGAATCATTGTCTGACTCTTCTACCGGATCAACATACTCCCAGAGTTCCTTCTCTAACAAAACAACCCTGATTTTGGCTTTCCATAGTAGGTAGCTAGACACTTCAAACAACTTGTTGGACTCAACTACATGAATAATATTCTTAAGACTCATGTTTATAAATGGGTGAAAGCACAGTCCAATGGCTCAATAGCAGTAGAAAATACAATTTTATAAGTCCATACAAATTTTCTTAAAGTGATTTGAATGGACATGGTTGTTATTTTTTTTAAATATTATTTTAATATTTGATTAATACATATTCAAACTTTTTTAAATTGATGTGAAAACGTGTATTTAATGTAGTTGATATTATTTTTAAATCTGAATTTTTTAAAAAAATTCACAAAGTCTAAAAGAATAATGTTTCATCTAAAACTTTAAAAAATATATGATTTTGAAATAGAAAATTTTAAAAACAAAAAAAAATTAAAACTCATATGAACTTATGAAAATATGATCAAATTTTAATCATTCAAATGTTCCTCACTATTAAACAATTAAGGTTTTCAAAGAAAAGATTTGTCATATGAATTTATTATTTTGTATTACATTATATATTGAATCCCAATTACAAATTTGGAATGTGAATCAATATAAAATTTTTCATTTTGTGATGTTCAAATCAAACAACCAATCTATATTTTTCAACTTCAAAAGTCCACTACTAATAACAAATGAATTTATTATCAATAAATAATCACACAGTTCTCTTCATAATGAAATTGTTAATTTAAATCCAAATCCCAATAAAAGACCTAAAAATATATTAATCACCACATGCATTTGAATAAAGGGTATCTAGGGAAAAAACACTATTTTGTCACAAAAGTGAGCCATTGTAGTTTGCATCTATTCAAATTTTAATAGCTTTTTAAATCTGAAAACTAAAAGTTTCCAGACACCACTTTATTTATGTACTTATTATTTTACAACACAAAGGTCTTTACTAGCTCTAATACCATGAAAATTTAATCACATAAAAATGTAAAATATGTATACTAAACTTTATTCAAAAAAATGTTGTGTCAAGGAATCCCAAGATGCATGATATATATAAGTAGATGCATTATTTTTATAAGATTCTTAACTGTTAATTAATTTATTTTCTTGGCTTTTTAACTTTAGTGACTCCCAAATTAATTAGAAATCATCTTTATCTTGTAGCCAAGTGTGCTAGATCAATCCTATCTAATTGTATAACCCAATCTAATTTTTTGGTGTTCCTATCCACCATTTAAGAAGTTTTTAACAAGTTTACATGTCAAGTAATCACATGGTTTACAACATGCACACGTGAATTGGAATTGATTTTATCTTACAAGAAATTACAACTTGTAACTACATAAAGCTTATCATCCATTCCCAAGATGAAAGATATATCTACAAAAGGAGAAGAAAAACCCATGGCTTTCTTATGAAATAAATACAAATCTTAGCCTAAATGGATAAATTAGTGAACAACCTTTGAATTGGTGCCCTCAGTACCATTGAAACGTTCTTTTCATTTCAATAAGGATAAAAATTTGCAAAACAACCCTACATTTGGGCGAGGGTTTCATCCCAAAACTATTATTTCACCTAGAAAAGTCACCTATCCACAAAGTCAACAAATTTTGTTGAAACAAGACACTAATGACACATTTATTGTTTAGGTGTGCATAAAATTTGAAATAAATGATTAATAACAGTGAAGCTATAGTGGAAGCACAATAGTGAAGTCTTAGTAAAATCTTACAAAAAAAAAATTGGGATGAAATTCAAATTACTATGAATTTTGTGATAATTTGAGTTTCACTCCAAGTTTAAATGCAATATTTATTTTTACTATTTAAGAAAAAATCATCCCCTTAATGACCAAACTTAGGGTGTTGATATTGTGTTTCCTTCACTTTATGAAATTATTTATTACATAGCAAGTTTATGAAAGATGCAGTAAAAAACGTTAAAGTTTATTCTAATGTTGGTATTGTATCATCTATTCGACATACCAATTAAGTCCTATTGTATGGGGGTATTAAAAATAAAGATATCACAAGGGTGCAAGTACCAAAGTTTAAGTCCAATTCATATACAATTCCAATACCAAGGTTTGTGATTTAGTGGTGCAATGGTATATGTATATCAATAGTGTTATACTAATAAGTAGATATGGTGAATTCTAATATTGATGTGGTCTTTTGTTAATGTTGCATTTTTTAATGTCATTTAACACATTTTATGTTGCACACGCATAACCAACACAATTATTTAAGAAAGGTGAATTGTGGCAATTGAAATGTTGAAAGAAATATCACATTTAGTGTTGGAAGAACCATTTTAGAATTGAAATGAAAAATGGTTCCAAATAAAACCATGTTTGCTTTACTACTCATGCACAACACATTAGGCAAGAAAGTAGCTTGCAAATGTTAAAACACACATCACTAATACAAGGCAAGATAAGAACCTCATGAAAAAGTTGATACAGATTATACACATTCATTGTTGAATGTAAATATGCAAATTGAGAAAATCACTAATTACATATATTCATAAGAAAAAAAATTACAAGGTACAAATGAAAGCATACGCATAAAGTGAAAGAGTGAAATCATTACAACTAAAGTCTTTGAATTATGCACCATCTATGATACATGCTACTTCTACCATTTATATTAAAAATAACCAACCACTAAAAACATACCAACAATGTGAGAAAGTCATTATAATTAAATATTCAACACTAAATGGTAGTGGTTATTTTTGGTAATCATTTTCAAAATATCCAATCTCCTTGAATTCATTGTCATGATTAACAACCATTTCCTCTTTTGTTTTTTTTTTTTTTTTTTTTTTTAAAATTTTTCCTTCCTCATTACATTAAGTCAACATTTCATCAAATCTTTCAATCAATTTTTTAAAAAAATTATAAAATTTTTCAATTTTTTATTTTTTCACCACCATTT
>Ga0116229_10006712_pt1 | contig 18431 bp, 13 predicted proteins | sample S1TSphgellanicum_3_FD_87313 | JGI IMG/M metagenome (GOLD analysis project Ga0116229, IMG submission 87313) | Host-associated microbial communities from peat moss isolated from Minnesota, USA - S1T2_Fc - Sphagnum magellanicum MG | ecosystem: Host-associated > Plants > Peat moss > Unclassified... | reverse complement strand
CAGTGTAGTTGGGTCCGAGTGCACCCAATACCCCTAAATCAATTTACTCTCTTCTCCATCATTCCAATTTATATGCTTTCCACACAAAACTATGAGTCAGAGAATCAGACGTTTGTTTTTTTTAAATTTTAAATTTAATTTTTTAATTTTTTAATTTTTTAATCTATGGTCATAACCAGTGGTGGTTTTTTATTTCCCCCAAAATTTTCATAAAATTTCTTTTGACAAGTTTTTACAGAAAATTAAAAAAAAAAAAAGTTGACTTTACACTAGAAAAAAATTCAAAATTTAAATTTTTGTGTTGGTTTTTTTTTTTTTTTTCCCCCTCTCCCCCACAAAATAGAAACACTGGTCATAGTGTCATAACTTTCCAGTTGGGAAAATTATGGCCATTGGGAGTCCCATTATCTATTGAATGAATTGTTCATATTGTGCAAAATGCATCATTTATAGTTTACCCTCCCTTATTATGTATTCTACAAGTGTAGGTAAATGCTAAATGCCTTCTGGTGGAGCACAGAAAAATGAAGAGGGTCAGAGGTAGTGGACAAAGTGGTACCATCAGAGCTGTTTGCTCACATATATTGTCATACTCAATTTTTTCACCACCCCTAACTTAATGCACAAAGTGAATGTAGTTGGCACGTTCACTCATTCATTCACCCCACTCACTCAACTCACTCACTCACTCATTTCATTTTGCCCAGCTGTTGTTGCCATTGTTTTTTGCCCCCCCCTTTAGCTTCTTCACCTCTATAGGTACTTTTTATTGCAAAGAATTCACATGTTCATATATAGATAGTGAAATATTAGTATTAGTTTTACCATCAACTCCCACCAATCACAATGCCCCCGCAACCTGGTGATTATTATTGTGTAGGGTAAAGCCCTAATGGGTGGGTTTTACTGGATTAATAAAAGAGCATGCTCACCAGTGCTTGAGTATGTGACCCTGCAAAAATATTCCTCACATCCAAGTTTAGTTATTTACTTTTTTTTGCAACCCCACACATAAAACTGAACCCAGGACTACTGCAAATAGATGGGAACTACTAATAGCAAACTACCTCGAGTAATCATTATGTTTGGCCAATCAAATACAGGGAGGGAGCAGCAGTCATATCATGTTTGTTACACTCTTCTCTAGCAGGTGCACAACTTTGTTGCGCCTTTTACTAACCTCAGCAAACTGATGAGCACATTTGCAGGAGCAAAAAGCATTTTCCCGAGCTAAACCAGTATGCTTTCACATTTCTTCGTCTAGTTTCAATCTGCAGGGTCACATAGTGAGCACCGGTGGGGATGCTCTAAGGGCCTTGTGAGATAGAGCTCAGGGCAGGCCCAATTCCATGTAAAACTCACCCAGACCTCCGTATTCTAGACCTCATGATATTCTATGTGTCGGTTACATGCATTTGAAAGAGCATCTGACCCTAAGAAGCTTAGGGCGAAATGTGGAATATCTTGTCACATGCATTTGAAAGAGCACCCAACCCTAAGAAGCTTAGGGCAAAATGTGGAATATCTTGTTAGTGTTATGTTAGTTACATGGTCTAGTGTGAGTGCACAAACAAGTGGGTGTGCCAAACAAATATATTATGCACAAATACATACTGAAAGTGGGTTGTGCACAAGCAAGCTACATCTAATTAAAGCCACTAGAAACATTCATATCCCAAGATCCAAGTGTTTTTGGGCAGTGTTTATTTATATTATATTACATTATATTAATTTATTATTACATTTTCCCCACCCATTTTTTATTTCACAAAAGTGAAAAAAAAAAATCTTGTCGAAAAAACCATGTCTTACAATGAAAATCATGTTTTTTCATGTTTTCTCCTTATTTTTAATTTCAAAAAATACCAAAAAAATTTCTCCATCTAAGAAAATCATTGCTTTTGCTTTTGGGTGGGTGTTTTTGGATCAAAATTGATCTCAAAATTTAAGGTTTCAAGGCGGGGGAGGGCGCAGGGGATAAAACAGATTCGGAGTTTTAGTTTCTTGTGACTAATTAAAATCTTAGACTTTAAAAAAAAAATCAAATTGAAAAGGACAAAGAGCTGTTGAGATTGGAACAAGTGATTTTTGTTCCCAAAAAAAAAAGAAAAAAAAGGGAAAAATTTGGAGAAATGTGTGTTGGTATTTCATGTGTAAATGCAACAACTGAATTTTGCTAATGTTTTTGGGGAAAAAAAAAAGTTCCCCAAATTTTCAATATCACGAAAGTTGAAAAGAAAAACCCTGAGATGGGATGATGGATGATGATGCATGCAACAACTCACTGAAAATGGGGTTTTGAAACAAATTTTGTTGATGAAAAAGAAATTAATTTGGAAGTGTGGGCAGTTTATTAGAAATGTGTGATGATGGATGATCGATCCCACGTCCACAGTTGTGTTATTTTTTTGAATTGCAATTGAAAATTGAAATTTCTCAGCAGCAATGAATCAATCAATCACAACCAGAGAGAGAGAGAGAGAGAGAGAGAGAGAGAGATGGAATGGAATGGAATTGAATTGAATTGAGTTGTTGCACAAGAAGGAAAAACTATAAAATCATGTCACTGAGTTGCAGATCTCTCTCCATCCATTGTTGCACAAGAAGAGTTCAATCATCATGTTGTTGTTGAATGCAAATTTGAAGCTTGTCAATTGATTCATTGGTTTGTGTGCCTCATGCATGAATGAATTATTGTGAGTGGGATGTGTGGAATTCAAAATAAATTTGGCCTTTCTTCTTTGTTTGCTTGTTAGAGAGTTGGAAGAGTTGGAGATTTGAGAGTAGTGTTGTTGTTTCTTTTTTTGTTTTTGTTGTTACGGAGAGTTTTGTCGAGGTTACAGTCGCTATTTCAAGTAGACAAAAACAGAAAAGAAGAAGTAGAAGAAGAAGAAGGAGAGTCTTTTGCACAGACAATGGGAGAGATTTGTGTTGTGATATATTATATGGGTTTGTGAGACTTGCATCTACTATGCTTTGCAATGTCAATAGATTCCAATTTTTCAGCGGATTGGATGTTTTTGTCGACATTGTAAAGAATTTTCCTTGCAGCGAGAGAGAGAGGCATTGGGAGTTTTGGGTACGTGTGAAGCTCATCAGAGAATTTTTCCCTTGCACAGACACACACAGAGAGAGAGAGAGAGAGAGAGAGAGAGAGAGAGGTATGGGGAGTTTTGGGTGTGTGTGAAGCTTACCAGAGAATTTTTCCTTGCAGCGAGAGAGAGAGTTTTGGGTGTGTGTGAAGCTCGCCAGAGAATTTTTCCTTGCACAGAGAGAGAGAGAGAAGAGAGAGAGAGAGAGAGAGAGAGAGAGAGAGGTTTTGGGTGTGTGTGAAGTTCACCCAATTCCTTTGTGACGAGTTCTGACATTTGGTTTTAGAGATCATTTTAGGCGAGGATTTGATGTTCTTGATGCAGTTATGAGTTTGACATCGGCGCAGACTTATGGGGAGGAAGTGGAGACTTCGTCGATGATGATGCAATGATGTTCTTCAATAACAGCCGAGCTTACCGCGAACCTGGGCAATCATTGGTACCGGGGAACAAAACAGGCTCCTATCTGATGATAATGATGAGGATCTTCTTCGCCGCTTCTTCTTGTGGTCCGACTTTCGTTCTTGTAGCAGCACTCAGCTTGTTGTTTGTCCAAGCTCCACGCTGCAGCTATGCATTGACACCAGATGGTAAGCACAGCAATAAGCACCCAATAAAGACAAAAGGAACCAAAGAAACCCAACCTTCCTTGCATGCAAAAAACGATCACATGAACAATATGATGCCACCCAAGTTTTCAGAGCTCGAGATTCCAAAGACCCACCATCATAAGATCCTGTCACTTGTATTTCCATGTTTGCTTGAAGGATCTTCTGAAGAGATCAGGAGAGATGATCATGCACCGATCCTGTTTTGTTTTGTTTTTCAGGGGAAGCTCTTCTCTCCTTCAAACGAGGCATACAGAATGCTCATGGTGCACTGACCAGTTGGAATGAATCTGACTCTGATCCTTGCGGCTGGTCTGGGATCCAATGCAATCCAGAAAACAGGCGTGTCTATACACTGTAAGTAGTTTTTTGCTTCCCAAGCTTTTTGCTTAGTAAGTACCCTGATGGTACTGATGATCAAGGTATGTATGTATGTCTTCTTTGCAATCTGTGCCGACCTGTTGCAATACTACTGGCAGCATAAAATTGTGGGAGAATTTACTTTGTGGGTTTGAGATTGAACAACAGAACATGATCATGATGCCAGAGCTTTGCCCCATGACATGACATCTGCAGGAATCTTCCTTACCGCAGCTTAAGAGGGTTCTTATCTCCAGAGATTGGGAAACTTGACCAGCTTCGCAGAATGTATGTTGAACACAATTCACCATTGATTTCTAGCATGTCAATCTATGTGAGACCCATATGTGTGCTTTCTTTTCTTTCTTTCTTGCACATCCATCTTCTTCTTCACACTGAGCTACAGTCTCCTACATTGCAGATTTCTCTTGTTCGTTGCAAGGTTCTTTGTGTCTTCCAGGCTTGATCCTGATTGCAGCATTGTAGAGCTCTTTTCATGATGCTCTGGGCTTTTCTGTATGTTATATTTTCAACAAGGGTTGAACCTCAATCAATTCTGCTTGCTTCTTTCATGACCCTCCTGATGATATCTCAATCTGCCAATTTCTTGTCTAGTGGTACTGGCTTACAAACACATATATTTGGTTGAATCCAGTGGGCTTCATCGCAATGCCCTGTTTGGTCCTATCCCAACTGAGCTTGGCAACTGTACTTCACTGAAGGCACTGTAAGTTCAAACTCAACCCAGATTTTCTTGTACCCATCCATCATGTGCACCTTCAGAAATGACTCAAAACATCTGTGAATTTTGAAGCAAGCAATTGTCAAAGTTTCGGCATGGTCAAAGAGGGAAAGAAGTCCAGTGTAGGATGCAACTTCTTTTGTGCAATAAGAGCTCTAGAGTAGCAGTGGTGTAGGATTTCCTTGTACCCATTATGTGCACCTTTGGAAACAGCTTGAAACATCTATGAAATTTTAAGCAAGCAATTGTCAAAGTTTCAGCATCATCATCAAAGAGGGAAGAAAGTCCAGCTCAGGATGCAGCTTCTTTACCACAATAAGTCTAGCTCTAGAGTAGTGCAATGGTGTACATACTCAGAAGCTTCGAGGATCTGTGTCAATGCTGCTGCAGGTACTTGAGGGGCAACTATTTTACTGGCAACATTCCAGATGAGCTTGGACATCTACGGCATCTTAAGACCTTGTGAGTTCAACTTGTGGCTTAATCTATATGAAGCATGCCCTCTTTCACCTCCTTGTCCATTGTTGAAAGAACAACAATGTAATCACTGTAATATCTGTGATGATGATATATGATTTTGTACATGGGGTTTTGTATTCCAGGGATGTTTCAAACAATGGACTCACAGGCAGCATCCCTCAGTCTCTTGGATTCCTTCCCAACCTCTCTTTCCTGTAAGTTTGCCTTTTCTGCATCAAGTTGGAGGTCTGCCTCCTTGCACTCTTCCCACCATAAAATCCCTTATAAACAATTCTCCTTGTGGTGTGACTAACCTCTTGAAGGCAGATCATACACACCCGTTGCTCAACTTTGCAAATCTGAGCAAGCAGGTTTTTGTGCTCTAGCAAAACTTGCAACCAACTTGGGTTTTTGTGCTATATGTATGGGTGGGCTCTGGTTTGTCAACCACTAAGAATTCATGCTCATCATGCATGTCAGTGCAGATATTGGATGACTTTGACTGCATGATGATGCTATGAGCAGCAGAGCTTGTTCCTGAAGGGAGAGAAAGATCGAGTGGATTAAGAGAATCACTTAAAGAAACTTGGAAAATTGCAAGCAAACATCTACCATGCATCTATCACATCAGTATTGATTCTTGTCATCCCTGGAAAATCTGTGTTGTCCTCGCAGAAATGTTTCATTGAACTTTCTTTCGGGTGTGATCCCAGCATCAGGGAGACTGAGTAACTTCACCAGCAGCTCGTAATACCTCAACACTCCTTTTTGTATGCAACATTTGTGCTCTTTGAGTTTTCCATATGTCATGTTGCTCTTCAATACTGAGAAGTTTTGCTGTATAGCACATGAAACTCATGAAATTGGGCATGTACTTCCTTCAATCCCCGCCAGGTTTGCAAACAATCCAGGTCTGTGTGGACCTCAAATACATGTGGCTTGTCACCTTGTTCCAAAGACCACTACTCCAGAAAATGCAACAGCTCCGGTTTCAGTTCCAGATCTGCCTGCATTAGCAGGTATCAGATGCAGATTTTTGTAAGATTGTTACCCTACATTTTGAGCAGATTGTTACATACTAATCTACATCCAAGGTCAAGAACTGAATGGAGAGAGAACTCTACTAAAACACTTGCAAAAATTGTCAGTAGAAATTCTATTGGGGCATACCCAGATGTGTGTAAGGGGTTAGAAAAGTTGGGAGAGATTATGCTCTATATTGAAGCTGATGTAGACACCCGATGTGGGAAAAAATTGCAGGGTGGTCAAATGTGTCAAGTTCACCAACACGATTAGCCACCAAATACTCAACTGGGATCCTGATCAGCACAATGAGTACTGTGGGTGGTGCAATTTTCCTTGCTGTGGTGTGCTTCTTAGGCTGGTTTCCTTTCAAGAAGACCTACAAGGATCCTGAAAACTTTGCCCAAGTCATTCAGACTGAAGGTTGTGATCTGCATGCGTGGTTATGTTGGTCTAGATGGAGATTTCTCCACACAACATGCATCTAGAAATGCCTGTACACATACATCTAGACATGAATTGGGGGCAGCATGTCTGATGATCGGTCACAAAGTGACAGTAGAAGTTGCACAGAAGGCAGTGACAAGAGTTTATGTCTTGCAGGTTCAAAGTTGGTGATGTTTCATGGTGATTTGCCCTACGCATCAAGCGAGATTCTCAAACGGATAGAGGATCTTACTGATGCAGATATTATTGGTTCAGGTGGGTATGGCACTGTGTATCGCTTGGTCATGGGTGATGGATGCATGTTTGCAGTGAAGAAAATTGACAAGCAGGGTGCAAGCTCAGAATGCTTGTTTGAGAGGGAGTTGGAGATCCTTGGTAGTTTCAAGCATCGGAATCTGGTCAATTTACGAGGCTACTGCTGTGCACCTGCTGCCAACCTATTGCTGTATGACTATTTGCCAGGTGGAAGCCTTGACCACAATTTACATGGTAAGAGGGAATTGTCAAATTTCTCTTGTGGCTGATAGTACAACAGAACAATGTAGAGTTTCTTGGTAAACCTTACAATTGAGACAGGCAACCCAGGATCAGACCTTGCATCATTCCAAAGATCAGCTGCAGGGATATCCCGATTTCTGATATCAAGTCAAAAAGAAAACACATATATAGGCATTTGATGCTGGAGAAAATGCAAACTGGGTCCTCTTTCTTTCTTTGATATACCCCACCAGTCCCTTTCAAGAGCAAGCTGGGTTCCTATTCAAGTGCCTTCATCTGTTTTGAGTGCAGAAAGGGAATCACATGAGGAGTTGCTGAGCTGGGCTGATCGCATGAAAATAGCCACTGGTGCTGCTCGTGGATTGGCGTATCTGCACCATGACTGCTGCCCCCGCATCATTCACCGGGACATCAAATCCAGCAATATTCTTCTGGATGCTAGACTGGAGCCTTATGTATCTGATTTTGGACTGGCCAAGCTGTTGGATGATGATGACTCTCATGTGACCACCATTGTTGCTGGCACTTTTGGGTACTTGGCTCCAGGTGGATTATTCTTCAAAACCAAGTCTTTCAATTTGTACAGTTGGACCAGTGAGTACCTAAATCATCAGGTTGCAGACCATTGTTTTGGTGGCAGAAGCTGTCAAAATGATCACTATTGAAACCAGCATGTATTTTATTTTAGCACATTAGGAGGTCCTTGCCAACAATGTCTGTTGTTGACTGGTTGGGTTGTACTTCCAGAGTACATGGAAAGTGGGCGAGCAACAGAGAAGGGAGATGTTTACAGCTATGGTGTTATGTTGCTGGAGCTGATTAGTGGCAAGAGACCCACTGATCCTTCTCTTATGAACCAGGGGATGAATCTGGTGGGATGGGTGAGTCATAGCCTCAACCTCAGCTTGGGCACAATTTTATGCCAACAATGCCCTTTTAAACTTCTTCATGTGTCTTATCAGTTGCAAGAAAAGGGTCATAACTTAAATCACTAGTGGCAAGTCTTAAGTTTACATGATCAAAACATATTTGTCAATCTCAAATACAAAGTTAGTTTTCTGAAGTGAAGTGTTGCAGCCTGCAACACAAGATTCAAAAAAAAATGAGACCCAACAATGACACTAGTGACTGTTTGTATTAGGCAACTTCATGCATCAGGCAAAATCGACATCTTGAGCTAGTTGACAGGAGATGTTCAGAGGGAATTCCCCAAGAGCACTTGGAGGCTGTGCTGCACATTGCCGCTAGGTGCATTGCCCCAATGCCTGATGAGCGACCCACCATGGACCAGGTTGTGCAGATGCTGCAACTGGACACATTATCTCCCTGCCTGAGTGAGCTCAGCATTTTCCACAGCTCCCCACTGTCTGATCCTGAGTGTTGTGGTCGGTAAGACAAGACACTCACTTTTGTACAGTAGTAACAACACCCAACTCCTTTTGCCTAGATAATTGTCCCCTATTGGGATTTACATGTTGCAATCCTGGACTGCGATTCAAACCCACAAGCATCATGGGGCTTGGCAAATTCCAGACTGAATTTCATTCCATGGGATAAAGTGGGAAAACCATAGTATTTCACACCCACATTGACTTAACCTCTGTATTTCTGATACAATTCAGAGATGGATTGGAGCTTGTGAGTAGGGGAAGTCCAAGACCCAAAACCCAAAACCCAATTTTTTGAGCATAATGTTCCACGGTGCTTTTCCCATGTTGATGGATGTTATATGGGAACAGCCATATCAATCTATCTTTCTAGATGTACACTATCTTTTCTTGTGTGCAGCAGATACAGAGAGAGAGAGAGAGAGAGAGAGAGAGAGAGAGAGAGAGAGAGAGAGCTAGGAAGGCTTGTCATGATTGGAGTAGGGTGTTCACAGGTTATGAGGTGTTGTTGTGTTTTCTCTAAGTGGAAGCTTTCTCAAAGTCGGAAGTAAACACTGTTATCAACATTGTTGAGTTTAGATGAGTTGTTACGGAGGCGATTTCTTTTCAGCCTGTGGAATACATCATTTTAGCATTGTCAAGATGGAGATTGGAAGCAAGGTTTCTTCCTCTGTTGTGTGTATGTACACTATCTTTTCTCGTGTATGCAGCAGAGAAACAGTTGGTTTGAGATGGAACTAGTTTGGATTACTTTGTGTTGCACATAATAAACAACACATTGTATTGTAGATACTAGATAAACCATCTGTTGGGAGGACATCTTTTGGCATGTTGATGAATTTTAATTTTTCTTGTGAGATTTTGTTTGGATCCTGTTGTTTTTGCTTTCTATGGATAATTTATATGAAAAATTCTGAAGTTGATACATGTGTAATTCTACTTACACATTTTGATGGCAAATCCATACATCATACATATCTCTGAAGAGATGGAAAAAATGAAATGGCCATTTTGTAGTGGTGAGAATGAAATTGTCTATTTTGTGACATATATTTGTCACATAATGTGAAAAGGTTAATGCTTTTTTCTTGGAAGCATAGCCTAGCCAGCCTTTTTTCTTGTGCTATATTTTTGGATTTTTTGGGTCACAAATTCAATGCTTTTTTGAAAAAAAAAAACTTGTCAAAATTTGGAAAAAAAATTAAATCTAAAAAATCACTAGATTTTACACATGGTTCAAGTAGGTAGCCAAAAATGTGTAAGGATGTTTAAATTTTTTTTCATTTCATATTGTTTAACATCCAAATTTGGCCAAATTGGCTTATGGATGGTGATTTTTATTTCATATTTTTAAGATGCAAATTTGGCTAAATTGGCTCGTGGATGATTGTCACCTCATCTACATCACAAAATTGGAAAAAAAAACACCAAGCCTAGCACTACAAGCTAATGTGATTTTTCTCACAAAAAAGTTGCAACTTATGACACATGTGAGGTAAACCAAAGTGAAGGGCTTGTTAGAGTCAAGGGGGGTTATTAAGGCCATTAAGTAAGTCATGGAGACAAAGTTACATTGCTACACATGCAACTATATTTTCAGTATGTACGTCCAATATATGACAAATTTCAAAAAAATTGAAAGTTTCAACAAACGGAAAATTATAATAATGTCAATATGAAAAAATGAACTATTTTTTTGGAAATAATTACTTAATTAGGTATTTGTTTTTACAATGACAAATCTAAGGCTAGGATATGTTAGTTGACATGGACATATTGATTGAATGGATGATCATTATTAATGAATTCCTTTATCTAAGTAGATAAACTTTTTATATGTAATTGCAAAAAAGTTTTACAAGGAAGATACAAATTTCTTTTGCAAAAACACTAGTGCAACAATAGTTCACATCTGGCCTTGTGTCATCATATATGATTGTTACTACTTGTTTGGTACTTGTCCACAATTTATGAAAGAATGTATATTGTTGTTGAAGAGAAAATAGTTGAAATCTGGATTGAAGGAGTGCTTAGTGAACATTGCCCCTCATGATGTCGCTTGTTGATCATTTGGGAGTCCATAAATCTATTGTGTTCCTTGAAATTAAAGTCATCCAAGGATCTACATTGTCAAGTTATATGTGATATGTATTGTTTTTTGACTATTGTCGAAGTTTGCATTTTGTGTTTATTCAATGAATAGTTAGCAATCAAGGCAATTGAAAAGGGTTGCATCAAGTGTAGACATGACTTTTCGTGTGTGCGTATGTAGCTTATGGGAGAAGGTCCCTATTTCATTCAACATATGGGAAATGGTACAATTGAAGTAAGGTATGATATCAAAAGTGTGGGTTAATAAGTTGGGATTTTGAAAGTGTGTGATACAATCATCAAAGAAAATGCATTAAAGACAAACTTCATATTTTTCCTATATGTAATGACGATATGAGTTTGTTGAAGCAAATTTGAAAGTTGTGGAAAACAACTTGATATTTTTCTAGATGTCACTATTTAAAAATCTACGTGTTTTATTGAATTGAAATTGATTACATTAGTGGTATTGAACATTATTTTTAAAATAATCTTTCTACTTCTAGTGTGGAGCATATGTATTTGCATTGATGATTTTCAATTCCATCTCTTGTAATTAACATGAAAACATTTGGTCATCATTAGTTATTCCAATTGGTCCAAAATCCCCACGGATGCAACATGGAATTGAACAAATTCCATAGAAAAGGTGTAACGAAAAGACATGGGCACATATAACACCCAAATGATTTTATTAAACTTGAAACATGCACCTAAGTGCAAATGTATATATCATCCCTAATAACAATATTATGCTCGCAAAGTTTGCAAAAATTCCTACTTTCTGTATTGAATTTATAATTGAGTGTCTCAAGGGGTCAAGTCACTCTAATCTCTCTGTCTTGAATTCAAAGGGCCTCATCCCATATTCTCACGAGCCACATACCACATCAACCCATGCTGAACATGCACCTTCACATACCCATACAAAGAGTAAACAAGAGAACCATCCACTAAATCCCCAGAACACACAACCCTTATGGCTTATTGTAATATCATAAACACAACAACCTGGTCATTACGACAACAACCGTATCCTAATTTACATTTTTCAAGTTGGATTATCCAACAAAAGTGATGTATTTCATGAGTTTGACAAAAAGAAACTTAGCCCCTTATAGATCAATGCTTTTGGACCAAATTGACTCAAGCACCTTTTCGGAGTTCCCAACATTTGAAGGTATTCTTTCATGAAACAGAATAGACACACCAAACTCAACACAAATAAATGCAACAACACACTTTGAGAATTTTTAGGAAGGTCGCTATCAAGATCCTTACTTTTCTCATCATCCCCATGGTCATCAACCTTCAAAACTACTACTACATACTACCCTTAACTATTGAAACATATGGCGCGATGGAGATTTCACAACCTCAATAATCAAGGGCCACATCACACAAACATCAATCCCACTAGCAAAGCAATCACACTATTATTTATCTTATCCTCCTCCTAGCATATTGTTGAAGAAAATGCATCTGCTAGCCACACCTAGCAACTCCAATTCTTATCCTCCTCCATTCCTCCAATTTTTGGTCATTGTCCATCAAGATATCCATGCAAACATAGGAACACCACATAAATTACAACCAATGAGAAACAAAGAAATAGAGCAAGCAATGTCGCACATAAGTGCACATTACCTACATACAAACAAAGCAATGTGGAAAATAATCACAACATTAAACATGTTACTTGCATCTCACCATCAACTACTAAGAATGTGTCGTTTTCTGTTTTCAGCAGTTGATTACATTATTACATCTACTTTAGGTTTTCATCCAGTATGTTTTCATCACAAGGGCATTTATAAATGGTGCATTCTAGTGTTGTGCGAGTACTTAGGTTAACTGATTACCTTGGGTTAGTTCTGGTTCCTGATACCCAGAATTTTAGTTATAGAACCATGTTGGGACTAAAATTGAGGTTAGGTTAGTTTCCAAGAACTGGGTTGAAAATTAACCCCTAGTTTCAAAAAAAATGGAATCAGACTCAACTTTAATTATTAAGTAAAGTGAAAATTGGAAAAAATTGGTTTTAGTTCTATTATTTGGTTTAGGGTTTGAAAGGGTGTATGGGAATAAATTTGGGATTAATTTTGGGGGTGATAAATTTGGGGGTGTATTGGGTAAGTTTGGGATTAATTTTGGATGTGTTAGATTTGAGGGTGTGTTGGGGGAAAAATTGGGGTCAATTTTGAGTGTGAAACATTTTGGGGATGTTTCTGGAAAAAAATTGAGACTAATTTTAGGATTGATTTTGGATGTAGCAGATTTGAGGGATGCTTTGAAACCAAGTTTGGGACTGACTTTGGGAGAAATAGATTTGGGCTAAATTCAAGGGTGACAAGGTATAAGAAGGCATTAACCTTGCCAATTTGTACCATAAGGCTTTCACATGCACACATTGATGGATTTGAACTCTTGATCTTGATGATCTTGTGGTCTTGCTTGGCGTCATGGAACATGGCACGGAAGTTACTTGAAACCTATTTTAACCTCCCCTAAAAATCAAAGAATTTACTTGATTATTATTTTTTAAATTGAAATTAGAATCAACCTTCACATTAAAAAACCGGATCCAAAATCAAGTCCCAATTTTTTATAAAAATAAACCTAAGTAAAACAAAATCAGCCCCATAATTATTTTTGAAATCAAAACTGAAATTCCTCCTAAAACTTAGAATTGCACAACGTTTGGTGAATTCCATGCCATTTACCAATTTTTTTCAAACATTGGATTAATTTGTGTAACACAATGTGATTTTTTAGTACCTATTCTAGCAACTCATCTTTAAGTGTTTTGACATTATAGGAACCCAGGAATTCGAATTAATTTCATGCACAACATTTTTTTCTTTCTTGTTTAGTCCAAACATTTCTGTTATTGTGTGCAATTACTTCATTCCTCCTAAAGGGGGTTATTTTGACACATCAAGAATTTTCTATGTGCACTAGTGTTTTTTTTTGTTTTGGAAAAATATGACATTTAGCTATTATTTTAGCCCTTGTGTTGCAAGGTTGGCCACTGGTTACAAGTTGGAACCCAATAGGCTTTAATTTTTTTTTTTGTAATGGATTTTTTGGCAACAAGTTAAAAGGGAATGGAGTTTCATTAGGCAATTTAATTTGTTTAAATGTGGCTATTTTTTGCTATAAACGTCAAATTATTGTAAGTCCGTTTTAGCTATTGCCAATTCTCATAAGGAGAAATCTAGGCTACCTTCTACTAAAACATGGAGAGATTAATTTAATTAGTAATCACTTGGGAGGTGATTGAACCTTTTAAATTGCCCATTATAGCACAAGTGGCCTACTTACAAAAACAAATACATTAAATCAATACAAAACCACCTTCAACTTTCAAGTCAAAATAGAACTTGGAAATAGAAGGTTGAATAAGAAGTGACATCCATTTGGGATCACCATTTCACTTACCCAAAAACCCAAAAAATGTCTAGAATTCGCAAACAAATGAACACAAAAAAGATGGTTGTAAATTAGAAGTGGTCATTAATGTCCATTATATATGGATTCACCAACTCCCATACAAAAAAAACAAACAAACCTTTGCAAATTGTAACTTGTAAGGTTGCCGACACCCAAGGATAGTTCCAACTTCTAAATTTTGCATCAATAAATTGCTAAATTGAGAGCCTAAACTTTTGGCACATCATATTGAGGGCATTATGCTCACCATTGCTTGAATGTTTTTGCATATGAAAAATTATGCAAAGTATAAAACTTCTAAGAGAACATTTTGGCCATTAATCCCAAGTTGGTTGTTAGTTGATTGCGCATCTTGGATTTGTAGAATGCCAAGGAATTAAAGCATCGTTCATCCTCCACATTATCAAGGACTTGTATTGTGGCAATTTTTGCCAATTTGAAATATTATGGAAAAAAATAATCTAGATGTTGAAAGAATGTGCCAAAAATGTGTCTAAGGATTCACATCAATTGGTTTAGCCATTGCAGCACATGCATTTGATTCATGGCCAACTTGAACATAAATTGTTCAATGTCAAGGGAAAATGTTGACAATATTTCAGGAACCCATACATCATTATCGGCTAGCTTTTTGGGGTTGCAAAATATAATTTTAATCACATCCAAATGCTCTAAAGCTTTCATTTACATTAGACTATAGCCAATATTGAGGGTACACCACACCCAAACTATCCATGACATCATAAGTAGGGGATTTCACCACATTAATGCAAATCAGATTCCCCCCTTTTCAACTTCCAAATAGACAAAATGAAAAAAAATAAAGGTTAGGGTTAGGGTTAAACCTACACATTTTGCTTCCACCTGCATGATGGTTGTAGCATACACCTTTTTGGTCACATATGAGACCACACTAGTCTACGAAAATGATTAACCAAAATGTGTTGTTGGTTCACATCAAAAGCTAGGTGTTCCACACCAGAGTTCAAATCTGACATCCAATGCATGATTATGGAATCATGTGTATAAGCAAATTGAACTTTGTAACTTGCAAATGCATTAGGCTTAAGCCTTGTGTTTCAATTTATATATTGTTCAAAGATCTCCCCTTGACATACCTTTGTTGCTATCACAAAATCACAAACAAAAACATCACAAAACTAGTTGAATTTAATTAGGTTATGGATTACTTGCAACAATGGCAAAATGGCAACAAGCCCTAGTAAAATATGCACATCACAAAGAAGCTCAAAATTTACCTTGGCTTTGTCATTGGTAAGATCATCAAGGGCCATCTTCATCAACAAAATTCTATATTCCACCATCACATGTTGGGCATGGGACAAAATAAATATCTAATGGGTTTTCACATTTTTCAAAATCTTTGCCCCCTTCATTTCCATAAATTCCATAAGCTTTGTAAATTCTAAATGCCTTCTAGGGCTTTTGGAAAACTAATTGTACAAGGTCTAAAATAATCCTCAATTTTATTCATCATCTACAAATGTAACAAAATGTGAATCGCCAAATTGGTTTTGCGAGCCATGCAATGAAGCCCCATGGAAATGTGGAGCCCACCCATTAAAAATTTGTTGAGTAACATTCAACCTAGTGCCTTGAAAAACAAAAACCCCATTTGCACTAAATGTCATAAGCTTCTTACCAATCAAATATTTTGTTAGACCTCTTTCATGCATCATGGCTTGCATGAGGACTTGAGTGAGGTTATCAACATTTGATCCCAACACCACACATTTAAGGGAAAAAAGGTTGGTATTCGCAACTAATTTTGAACCACATAAGCATGAACTGAAAGCCAGTTTTGATTGTCCTCATTGTATTAACCTCATCAAAAGTAAGTGAAATGAATTGCGCTACTCCAATAATAGATTTGGTGGCCTCCAAGACAATGCCATGCATGTGTTGAGCCATAGCCCATCCTATTGAATTTATCCAATGCATTCTCAGGTTTTCCTCAAGACTCAAAAAATCAAACAATTCCTTATGAGCTTCGTATTCAAGCATTGGTCAACCATGCTTTAGTGTGTGGAATAATGTGTCAAACCAAACTAGTTTCCTACGTTTTTCACTAACTAGTCTAGTAGTAATTTGTTGCAAAACAAACTCCCTCCCTTTGCAAGCATAAATATCTACATTTTTGTTGTGCTTATAGTCATTATTGGTATACCATTCACCTTTTTTCACCCCATTCATATTTCTTTTAGCCTTCCTTTGACCGGTGTGTTTATGGAGTGAGTCCCATTTTGGAGCCAACAATTTATTTTTATGTTCAACTTCTAAGCATACTTTGTATTTCACAAGGTGCACACAACCATCAACACCCATTTGCAACTTAGACCAAGGTAGTTTGGTTGCCCAAGAAACTTGAAATTTCCTCTTTGATTCATATTCACGTGTTTTGTTAAGTTTTTGTTCCAAGACCTCTACTAGAACTTAAGGCCTTTCTACTGAATTAATGCTAAGACTTGGATTGTTTACAATAGAATTTGAACATAAACAAATCACAAGCACATTAGTGACAACTTGCTTACCTTTTGAGGCAACAAGCTCATGTTTGGATTGAGTTTCACTTCTATTGTTGGAAGCCACATTAGAATCAGCAAGAAGGGCGTCATCACTAGGGTTGCAAGAGGTGTAAAAACATTTGAATTTGAAATTTGGGGGTGATTTAAGGGGAGGCATCTTTAAACAAAGAGTCCAAACACACTAAGGTTCATAGCAATTGCATTGTGTAATCTAAATAGAAGTTGCAGAAAAAAATAATGAAACCACAAAAGTAAACAATGTAGTGGACAAGTGTGCAATGCACGTTGTAGAACCACATAAACAAAAGAACCTTGACAACAAGAGAAAAATCACAAAACTAGAAGAACCTTAAAAGCAGAAGAACTTCAAAACCAATTTTTTTTTCAAAAAAACTACAAAAGCGGAAGAACTATAACAAGAGAAGACCCATAGAAATATAAGAACCTTGAAAGCAATATATAACTTGCATTTGATTTGCAAATTGGAGTGTTGCACAATGCATATGTACACCATGTGCAAATAATTAAACATGCATATACATATCTAAAATAAAAGATGATGAAAAAAATTGCATCTATTATGTTGTCTTGCAGTTGGCCACTGAGCTTCCAAGCTACACTTTCCAATCTCAAGATTTAATGTCGTTTGCAAATCCAATTGTGTACTTCAAGCACTTGCAAAAAATGAATGTTGCAATTGTCATCTCAAGTCTCTCAAGCTATTACTACTAACTATAATGAGGCTTGAACACTCTTAAGCAAACACTCATAAGTTAGGAGCACAAAACCCTAAATCTTGAAAGCTCAAGCATGGTTGCAAGTTGCAACATAAAGATGATGTCCACAAAATTAAGGCTCATGAAACCAAGAAACTTCAATGTGATTTGCTCATAAACACATGACAAAGTGTAAGTTGTAACATCAAGATCCAAACTCTCAAAGACTCCAAAATTACATAATGTAAGTTTGTAACATATGAACCTTTAAACCTATGGTGAATCTGAATAGTAAACAAGAAGAAAAGTGGTGAAAATTTTAGGGCAAGAAGGGAAAGGTTTGGCGAATAGCCTATATTGAAGGAGGAAAAAAGTGGCGATGATCTAACGGTCAAGGTAGACACATAGGGCCAATGTAAGGTTCCTTTTAGGGTAATTTGGTGACTAGCCATCGCTATGCACACGCTAAAACGGTTCAAAGTTTCCAAATTCTATACATTTTTTAGCGACCTTTTAGGATGTCATGATGCTTTTAGGTGAAAAGTTTCAGATTTCACCCTTGAAATCCAAGCTTATAGGTGGCCAGCTCTAAATTTTTGGAGAAATTTGGCAATTTTTCACCCAAAAAAAAAACACCGATGTGCACATGAAATTTACATTTAACAAATTTTGTGCCACATATGGACTTTTTTTTGCTAATTCTTTTCCTAATGAAGAGCAGTCCAAATGTGCATATACTAAAAAAAGTTTTGTATTACTGAATAATCCGATTGAACATGCCCAAAACAAAAGTTCCTTGAACAAACAAGATTGAATTTAAACTAATGAACTTTGCGGGAAATAATATTGCCTTAAAAGGCCTTGTTTCAATTCCTTTTGGAAGATGTTTGAGTTGTATTAAAGTCAGAAGGTCTTTTTTTTTTTTTTTTTTTTTTGGGTTTTTTTGGTTTTTGTGGGCCCTTGGGTGGGGTTTTTTTTTTTTTTTTTTTTTTTTTTTTAAAATTTGGT
>Ga0116229_10006709_pt1 | contig 18438 bp, 18 predicted proteins | sample S1TSphgellanicum_3_FD_87313 | JGI IMG/M metagenome (GOLD analysis project Ga0116229, IMG submission 87313) | Host-associated microbial communities from peat moss isolated from Minnesota, USA - S1T2_Fc - Sphagnum magellanicum MG | ecosystem: Host-associated > Plants > Peat moss > Unclassified... | reverse complement strand
TGTGTGTTTTTCTAAAGAAATGTGTGTTTCTAGTAAGGTGTTTCCAATGTGTGTGTGTGTGTGGGGAGAATTATTTTTTAAAGAGAAAATATTGAGTACCATTTTTTTTGTATAACTTGAAATGGTGAATGGAAGCCCCAACCACCCAAATGGTGATGCACCTTCATCCCTAACTATTGTTGTTGGTTCTTCATCAATCAATAAATTTAATACAACCAAACTTATTTTAAAGCCTAGTTAGTAACTAGTTGCAACATCACACAAAATTTTGTGGGATTCATGGGATTGAAAATATGTTCCTTGGGTTTTTTTCAAATTAAATGATGATGAACTTGTGTCACTTGAAACTTAACATTTTTTCATTGTACTTTGTGTCATTCAATTGCTTTGGGTGCTCATGGTTTAGGATCAAAAACTTGAATTAGGAAATAATTAATATTTTATGAAATTGAAAATGGAACTTCAATCATGAAAAAAATTATGAAGTTGAACATTTTGACATTTTAAAAATCTATGTTAGTGAAATTGTATGACAACATTTTGCTAAAACAAATGTTTTTTAGAAACAATGTTCCAAGGTTCAAAAAGTGGTAACCCAAGACCCATTTCAAAAAACTTCAGTAATAAAACAACATATAAAAAAATTAGGTGAAGAACAAAAAGCTTTCATTGATGATCTTGTGCTGGTTATTGTGAAGGGGTTATTCTTTTTAAGAACATTTGAAAACATACAAATGAGGTGATTTGGTTTATGAAGGGACTCGCAATTGATTTTTCCATCACATAAAACCTTAATTGAAGAGGTATTACATTGTATGATGAAACACACACTTGAAAAGTTTGTTTTGCCTTATGTCAATGTTGTAATTTTTGTCACAACAACATTTGATTTTTGGATGATCAAAAGTAAACTTGATATTTTTGCCCTTGTGATTAATTTCTTAACATTAGATTGGGAAGCAAAACATGTCACAATTATTGGAATTAATCTTGCTAATCAATTATAGGTTTTCTTTGAAAAATACAAGTTGATTAACAAAATTATTTGGCATGTGAAAGATGAAGGCACAAATTTGTTTACAATGACAAATATTTTAAAGCAAATTGTTAGTTGTGAAGAATTGGGGACATTGATATCACTTGAAGGTGTTTATTTTGGCCATGCATAACTTTTTGAAAGCTTGCCAATATGCCACTTTTGATGAGAAGGTAAGTTTAGGTTTACAACTTCTAAACATCAAAAAATTAGGAAAAAGGAGCATAAAGTGGACAAAGGCTTGTTTGGTTCTAAGTTTGTGATAATGGAAGTTAAACACATTAATGAAAACAAGGTTTGCCTCCAAAGTGGCAATGTTTTAGCATGCCCTTGAATTTAAAGTTGTTATTTTGTTTGTTACATTCAATAAGCATTAGCTTTAAAAAGAAAATTTTCAAGATCATAAATTTAGGCTATTGTAAAAATCAGTGCCTCAACCTTGGCCTTAATCGTATCAAGTTATGTGTTGAATCAACGTCATGGTTATTAATTGTTGAGTGATGCACTTGCAAATGCAATTAATCTTTATGTGAAATTGACCAATGAAAGATTTGGATTGGAAATATAGATGAACTCTATTCCCCCATCTCAATTTGATGCAAAATTGTTTTTGTTATCAAATAGGATGCAATTGGAAGTCACTCGCACCCTTGTTCCAGTTTTGGATTATTTGCATCAATTTGATACAAAAAAATTTCACATGGTGTTGGTTTTAATGTTTGATCCCAAATTCACGTATCTTTCTATTATGAATAATTATTAGGGAATAAAAAAAGCCACAATTGTAACAATAAGGTATGACTTTGAAACTATAATTCCCCTTTTGTGTTCAATTTATCAAAAAATTCATCCTTTTACACAACACCCATCAAATTTTGCCTCCTAAGAACAGCCATTGGCAATGTTTTAAAATTTTGCTATTGGTTGTAGAGTCTTGTGAAGATCCATTAAAGTGATGGAAAGCACATGATGCATAATTAACTCAAAATCAAATTGTCATGAAACATGTAAGTTTTTTGGTTTTTCTAATCACATGTAAGTTTCTAATATTTATAATCATACATTTTAATCAAACATATTTAAGTTAAATGTGTAATGCTAACAATTTTTCTTTGACTATAGGTGCAACAAGAACTTGCATGTTTTAAAAATTAGCTATTGGTAGTAGAGTCTTGTGAAGATCCATTAAAGTGGTGGAAAACACATGAGGTGCAATTTCTTGTTATTGGGTACTTGACTTGTCAAATTTTAAGAATTGTGAGAAGCCAAATTGAAGTAGATTTTTTTTTTCCTATTGTTGGGATTTTGACAAGGCTTCGTAAATGTTGATTTGGAACTTAGAACTTAAATCAACTTGTATTTATTTTCAAGAGGTAGCCAAATGATCCATGTAGTGGTTGTGAAACATTTGCAAAAGGGCTAAATCTTTGGATGACTTTGGGAATCTTGAAGCATATTTTTAAAATCAGATTGAAAAGGAGTTTGAAAACCAATTAGATCACTATGTTGAGCTTGTTGGTATGGCAAATTTTGATTTTAAAATTTGCATTCATGTTGAGTAGGGCAAGTGGAATGTTGTCCAATTTGATTTCAATGGCCTTTCATTTTACGTATGTTTAAGAATAAAAAATTGAAATATTTTTATGCAATATTATTATTATAATTTGACATCACATGTATTCATTGTCCCACTAGATTTAGGCCTTTGAAAGTTGTATAAATAAATTCCAAAATATGAAAAAATTACAAATTTTAAAATAATCTACCCTTTTAAAAACCCTTTTTTAAAAACCCTAACTAATGGTGTATGATAGGGTTACTTGGACTCTAACCTGCAGCTACTCAAAATTATAAAATTAATTTAACTAGACCTTTCTTTAATGGAAAAAATATATATAATATACTCTTACCCATTGGGTAAATAAATTGAAAATCTATATATACCCTTACCTTGGCTTAATTGGCTCATTAATTTTCTAATAATTACCTCTTTTTCTACTAACTTTTCTAATAGTTACCACATTCTGTTCTCCTACTCACCAACATGAATATGAAAAGACAAATTAACATTATATTTATATTCATTCAGATTAAATAATTTTAAAAATGAGATAAATATCAATGAACTACTGAAAACCATATGTCAACATAAGAAAAAGAAAAATGTGAATCATCATCATTCATGGTGCAAAGGAGCACAGAGCCCAAGTGTTAAGTGTGTGTGTGTGTACATGGATTGTGGCAGAATATGATCTTGGCATACTTGAGTTTCTTGGTGGTGGGTTGCTTTACTAGAGACTGGATGTTGTTTTTAGTTTTAGATAATAATTCAAGGTATACCATACCCTAGGGTCAGTTTCCACATCGACAAAATGAATTATTATTTATTTCCAAAAAATGAGTTCATTTTTATTTTTTTTGAAATTATTATTGTTTTCATCACCTACTATATTAATATTGTGATATGAGTGGTGAAATTATTCAGAGTGTAGTCTATGATAATTAAAATGATTTTCAACATGTCAACTTTACATTTTTCACAAAATTTCATTTTTGCTATTTTGAAGATTATTTAATGATGGAACTCACCTTAGGGTAAGGTAGTTAAATCTGATGCCTATTAGGAAGGTAATTTATGGATGACACTAGGCTAGAGATGTGAAGGGGTCTGGATGCACTTGTTTTTCCAAGTCATTCCATGCATGCTTTCTTTATGTGCAAGCTTCCATTCTTAATGGATGTTTTTTTTGCCCTTTGAAAGTAGAGTGAAAAATAGGGCTTAGCCTTCTTGAATGAGGCTTCTTAAAAAATTAGAGCTTATAACAACTTGGGAATGTTGGAGTTGGACCTTGATTTAATCTAATGGTTGAATAACAATAAGGTTTAGAAACAACCCAAGAAAAGTAAGGGTTTTTAGTTTTGAACATGGTATCATTGTAGGTGTTGTCAATTGGTTCACCTATAAAATTTATTTATTTATGTCTAAATGAGGTTAGAAAAACATTTTAAAAACTAAATTATTAATAAGTTATAAATTAGAAAATTTAGTCTAATGATGGGATATTTATTATAGAAGTAGCCCAAATGTTTTGGGGTTTTGACTAGTGTTGTGTGGTTCTTTGAAATTTGTAATAAGGGACGGGTTCTAGTTTTTTAAAATTTTGATTTTAATCAAAGAATTGTTAGTTCCAATTAGTTTTTATTAAGTATGGGAGATGATTTAGAAAATTAATCTGAATTAATTATTTTTTAAAAAAAGTTTCAAACTTTCTCTTGTTTTCGTTAGTTTCATATGCTTTGATATTCACATTTTTATGGGAAAGGTCAAAATGTTCTTGTTTCATCACATGTAAATGCATTATATTGTTAAATCCGCATGTCACATTGAAATGAAAAATGAAAACTAACTTCTCACCCCAAAATAATATTATAATATAATAATAAATAATAAAATAAACCCACAAAAATACACCATTGCTTAGAGAGCATGATGAGAAAGGAAATGAAGTTGGGATTTGAATTTCCCATTTGGCAACATGATTTCAAACCCATTTTTCCAACTTGCAATAATACTAGTGTCTAGCACCAGACCAGAAGAATCATGGGTGTCAGTTCTTTAGGATCTGCCCAGGTGGTGATGATCGATCATCATCTATCAGCAGCACCAGCAGCACCAGCAGCACTGCAGCAGCATGCCATAAGCCGGGATCTTTAACAGGAGAAGGACTTGTCAATGCCCACTCCTCAAGGGATTTGTCAGATTTGTCAGGCTCTCCTGCATGATGATGGTAGTGGATTAACTAATAATCTTGAGAACGCAATTCAATTGAGTGTTTTTGTAATTTTCTTCAGGAGTCATTTAATGCTGACACCATAAGAACGTGGGCAAAGGTGGATGCCAAATTAAAGAGTCGTTCAGGCCATATGAAAACACACACACACAAACATATATAGAGATATATTCATAGAATCATCTGACTGAAATGCTTATTTACTTACACGCTGTTAGTTACCTACTTGCCCGCAGACAGCCAAGATCATCATCAGCCACTTTCAGTTGTTTGCAGAAGATCTACTAGATCAAATCTAGTTGTTTGTGTGGATGTGTATCTCTGACCTATGCATGCATTACAATAGAATATGGTTTTTCCTTATGCTCGAAGACCTTTTGCTCATGCATGATACCCATGTGTGTGAAATCTTGTGGTTTCAACGATGTCAATGTAAAATATTTGTGGTACCTGTGCATGTGTTAGAATAGAATATGGTTTTTCCTATGGTCGAAGACCTTTGCTCATGATACCCGTGTGAGGCAAATCTTGTGGTTTCAATGATTTCAATGTAAAATATTATGTGTGGTACGTGTGCACACGTTAGGATAGAATATGGTTTTTTTTTTCTCACTGTCAAAGGGCTTTGCTCATGTCGCCCGTGTGAGGCAAATCTTGTCTTGTGGTTTCAACAATTTCAATCTACATTATATTGTTTGGTACTAAGGAAAAAACCATATTTTGTTACATACGGTTGAAATTATTTTATTATTATAAGATTGCACTAGAAAATACCCATGGTGGATGAGTGTGAAAGTTTGATCAATTAACTTTCTTGGGTCTATTACAAAAATTTGAATGTCAATTAGGTTATCAATATTTTGGGGGTAATAACTACCGTTTATGCATAAGGATTGGTTATCAAATAATCAATTGATAACCACTAGTTATCTTGTTAGTTATTAGTTGCTCATAGGGGTTTTAACAAAGTTAAAATTCTTGTTTTTAAATCTTGTTTTTTTGGGTTCTCTATCATAAAAATGTTAAGTTTTTAAAGATTGATAAACTACTTGGATTATAACTAGGTCATTGTGGTAAATTAATATATTTTATAATTCTAATATTAGTTGGTTAAGTTATCAATCAATTATCAAAAAAATCAGTAATTGGCTAGTAGGTTATTAATGATTAGATTGATAACTAGGTCAAAAACTCAATAACTGACCAACATTGGTCTATTCCATATAACTCATATGAGGTGTATGTGGGAATTTAGACCAAAAATCATGATTGATGGGATTCTCTAAATGAGTTTCTTCACTCTACAATGAACAACTTAATTGTAATTATCGATTCAGGAATTGGAACTTATTTTTAAAATGAAAACTAAAACTCAAATTTCTACTTTTGAAAAATAGGATTTGAAATTGGATTCTTGATCCCATTTATATGTGGAATTAGAATTAGAACCATTTAAAAATAAAAATATAGGTATTAGAGCCCATGATTAACCAACTATTAATTGACAATTAATAGCTAGTTTTGGTTCCAATTAATAAGAATTGGATCTGAGCTAGATTAGTTTTTTTTAAAAAAGAACATGACCAATGTTGTGTGTGTATGTGGTTTAGGACTTACATTTCATGTATGTATAAATGGTATAATACAACTTATTTACACTCCATGTAAATGTATAACACAAGATGTAAAAATGTAAGTGTAAAATGATGTGAGTGTATTCATTTCAAAATAATGTAAAAACATGAAATTGGGGGGGGGGGGGGGGGGTTCATATTTTTTTGGATAATGGGCCAATCAAAGTGACCCATTGAAAAACAACCCTTGGGATGCATCTTAACTAATTAGTATGAGTCACAAGAGCTACCCAAGCTTTTGTAAATGCTCATGCAAAAAATTGGTGTTGAACAAAGTTAGGAATATGAATTCTACTTAAGCAATGAAATGAAACAACATGCACCCAAAATATTTTCCCAATGGCACCATAGTTTATCCCATATCCTTTGCCCAAAAGTATGTTTCTTTTATTGTATAATATAGGTGGGTGAAAATAAAGCACTTCCATAATATTGTATTGGTAGTAAATACTTCTATTTATGGAGTATTAAAGATTTTCTTTTAGTGAAGGGCTAATTAAAGTGGCCAATTTTTTTTTAAACATTGAGCTTTGGGATTGCACCCACAACTAATTAATAGGGATTGCAAGTAGGTATAGTCACTAAGGGTACATAATATATATAGTTGCAATTACATGCCCCAAATCATTTACACAACACGATGTAAGTGCCAGAGTAAAAAATTAATTTGTTGTAAGTGGAAGAAGTTTGAAAGTGGTGATTACAAGCCAAAGTGAACCATTGGCCTCCCATGCACCACCCCTTGGAAACCTCTTACAACTCAACTATCACTAACCCAAATTGAGTTTATGTTGGGTTTTCACCTTCACGACTCACATTGTAAATGATAACTTTTGTAGGTAAACAAGTATAATAACATGTGGTCAATAGATAGTAAATGCATGTAGGTAAAAACTAGTGGGTCATTAGTAGGTAGATTGAGTAAAAACAAAAGTTGATTTAACCATCCTAGATAAATAAGGAATTGGAACCCAATCAAAAATATTTTTTGTACACACACTATCCATTTCACTAGAAGAAACTTTGTCCATTCCAATCCTATGTTTACAACTAGTGCAAATAATGTCCAAATCAACCCATTTTGTGATTACATTTGTAACAATTTTACATGTCACCATAGTTGCAAGTGTTAATAATACATTATGATGGATTCAAATTATATTCATGTATGCAACATTACAATTTGTGACTACCACAATTTAGATGAAAAGATTAATGAAAATATTGCATGTGTCATTGATTATTGGTGGCACTTGATTCACAACCAAGTTATTTTTGCAATTGTATTTGCAAGTAATATTTTCTACCAACCATACATATGTGATTGGATGACAAGTGGCATCTCTACTATTGCAATTATCTATCAACGTGTACAAATATTTTTTGGCTAATAGGTAGGTTAAGATAGGTTATTATTGCATCATAGGTAGGTTAGGCTAGGGTAGGCACTTACTGCCTACCTACCTACCTTCCTAGCTATCTACATAAATGGTGTATGTCACAAAATGTTGAATAAATAAATTGACAAAGTTTGTCACTTTATAAGGGTGTGGTGCAATGGATGAGGATTTGGTTTATTTCCCTGAAAGTTGAAGGGGTTCAAATCCTTATACTTACACCTTTAAGGTTAAGTTAGGTAGGGCATGAAAGCTAGGCAAGACAAGCCTAGGAGGCCTAGGCTAGCTAGGTTAGGGCAAACACCTATTACTTACCTACCAATTATTTTACTTTTGTAAGTAGATACTTAGCCTAGTAGGCTAGGTTAAGTTCACTAGGGTAGGCACCTATTACTTACTTTCCTACTATTTTTGGTAAGTAGGTAGGTAAATAGGTTAGGCTAGATAGTTCAAACACTTGGCATCATGCAACCATCCATAATGTAATAACAAATTTAATTGTGAAATGAAGTTCCACATAGGCTACATGCAATCCATGTCATACTCATGATCATTCATGATAATGGATGAAGAAATGGATTATAGCTATATGTTTTTGCAATTGTCAATTCAACTTTTATGCCACATGGTGTTTTTTGTAATTAATTTTAGAATGGTATTTGTCTCAAATGACCAATATAATGTTTTTTAGTTCTAAATTTGTCCATTATGACTAAAATTGAATGCTAAATTGATTGATTCTTTTCAATTTTCTTTTAATGTTTACATTTAGATTGCCAATAGATTTACACATGGCTATGTAAATGATTTTTTTTACAACTCTTCTCTGCAGTTGTAAATGTAAAAACACTTACATGGTGTGTAAAGTAAACATAAATGCCAAAAATTGGGTAAGATAAGTGTAAATCATTTACACTTACTTAATATTATGCAAGGAGTATATGTGTATTCACACTTACCCTCCCAACACTAATATGGAACACTATTTGCACAACTTATCTAGTATGGTATTTTTGCAACAATTTTTTAATTTTTGCCACATGATTTTAGTATACATGAACACCTTGTTCACTTGATAACACAAAATCATAAAATCATAAAAAAATATTGATTATTTCACCATTCTAAAATGTTGGAATATGTGTGGACTGTTAATGCTTGAGTAATTAGATAAATAAATGTAGTTGCTTTCATCACTACAACACTACTTAATGTAACAATTTTGTATAAGAATATAGATGCAACAACACCCTACAAACAAATGGAAAAATGTGAGGACTTAATCTAATAGTTGTAATATAAAACTACCAAAATCCAACACTATGAATGATTTATATTAATGTCCTCAGCCCATTTCCAATTTCTTTCTTCCACTTCCTTTGAATGTTTTGACTAGATTCACATCATTTTCAAGTTAAAAGTTTCATGTAGTGTTTGAAACCTTGGTAGAAACCAATTTTATTTCATTGTCCTACACTTTTAATAAATGTCTTTGTAGTAGAATAAGATTATTGTGGATGAAGCTTGGAAACAATAAGTGTAACCTAATAACGTACCATATTTTTTACCAACCATGTTATCAGATATTTTTTTATTTTGGAATTCTAAAATTGCATACTGCAATACAAGTGCAAGTCCAAAAATATCTATGTAGGTTTGGATCATGCTTTTTCTATGAAAAATTGCATGTTTATTTTAGGCCCTTTAGGGCATGTGCATTGCTTCCAAGCCTCATCCATAATAATAACGAATTGAAATATTTCAACTCCAATATTTATTAATTATTGTGAAATTTCATAAAAATGTTTCAGAGAAAATGTTTTTTTAATGGATTTGACTAGGATGAACAAAGGGAAAATTACAAGGTTTTCGAATCATTTTTAAATGGGAGAATATTTTTTTGATTCAAGATATTAAAACCTACATGGATATGATCTTACTAAAATAATCAATAACCAAATAACAAGAAATAGGGACACAATAAAAGTTTAATTCAAATGATATAGAATAAGGTAACCTTACCTTGATGATACTTGGATTCATAAATTTCACTCTTTTATGTTTTGAAAGATGAATGGTGTTTCTTTTTATTTAACCATGGTTTAGGTCATGCATTTTAAAATTGAAAGGTCAATGGGTTTGGCAAACCTTAATAGGATGAACCATGTGCATGCACAATGAAAACCTATGTGGGTGTTCCAATTTCCATGCTAGACAAACAATGTGAGAACATTAGTTTGATGCTTCAATGAAGGTGTAAAACATCAACATTATCAGACACCTTGATGAAAACATATTTGAACCTTTTTCATCAATTTATCACATCAATTTACAATTATGTGTGTGTGTGTGTGTGTGTGTGAGGTTGGAGCTATTGAATATTTAATGAACTTTGGTTAGAAAAAAAGAATTTGGATGGGTGAAAATTAGAGAGAGAAATTTGGGTGTTTGAAATTGTGACCAATTATGTTGTTTCAATATAGTTATGAAATTGAAGGCAATAAATGTTTTAAATGGGAAAAAAATGTTGTGTGTATATGGTTTTTGATGTACATGTTGGGTAAATGTAAATGTGTATAAAAAAATGTATAATTTTCATTAATACATTAATATTTGTGTAAGTGTAAATGTAATTCACAAAAAACACATACATTTATATGGTTCTACACCTTATGTAAAATTGTATAAAAAAATCTAAACATATAAATGAACAAAATACACAATAACATTTGCAATATTGCATTTCCTCTTTTTCTTCTATTTCCAAGGTTTAATATAATAGTTATGAAAATGTAGCCAATTCAACAAAGAAAGAAGGAAAAAAATGGGGAGGAAAGTGGAAAATGGCATGCATGATGAAAGAATATATAGTCAAGAATATATATGGAAGGATTGATTTTTAAAAATCTATTTTCATATTTAATATGTAGCCAAATCTAACTAAATCATCTTATGGATGATTGCCATTTTAGCACATCACAAAATTGAAAAAAAAAAACCCTAGGGGCATGTGTATATGAAGAAAAAAACAATCGTTAACTTCTATATGTATCTGGGCTTTGAAAAAGGGGTAATTAGTTCATGCTAATAATGGTGACAAATTGTTTAAGGATTGAAGGTTTAAAAAAGTAATTAGTCTTTGATCAATTGGACAAAAACTTGTTCTTGGTGTGGTTTCATTTGTGGGTTTTCAACACTTGTGATTTGTTCAAACACTTGTCCAATTGATCAATAGCAAATATAACCCAAGGTGTAAACCAATGTTGGGTAGTTATCAGGAATCAGGTGAAAATTGCCTCAGTTTTCAAGCTGGTCTCACTTTGAATCCCATTGGTTATCACTTTTTCTCACACATGGGTTGAAAACCAAGTTTCCCAATTCTCATTAAGTTGCAAACCAAGCATCATGAGACCTCACACAAGATGCTAGAATAAAAAAATGATGAAACCTTAGCAAACTTCATTAAACAAAACACTCGAAAAAGGAAGGGGAAATGAAGGAAGAGAGAGAGAGAGAGAGAGAGAGAGAGAGAGAGAGAGAGAGAGAGAGATAATCACATTCGGATCCGCTGTAGAATCGTTCCCCACCGCCTTTGTTTTGTTGATGCGTCTTGTTAAAAATCTATGCTACCTACACATGGAAAACCACACACTTGGTGAAATTTTAACATTCAAACTTGTTTTGTAACCTAGGTTTAACCCCAACCTTTAGATGGGTGGGACTAAAACCCGTTGGAGATTTCCCAAGTGGTCCAAGGCCTTGTCGTCTAGAATTACCATCTCCCATCTTCCGGTTTAAATGTAGACTTGTTTAGTTCAAGGATTTGGCGTATCAAGGACACCACCTTAGGCCCCCTTCCTCTAACTCTCACTTTCTAACACCTATGCGGCTTATGAAGGTCACTACTACAAAATGTGGGTGCAGTTCATTAATCCCTTGTTCACTAAATTAGTGAAGTCATTACTTCCCCACTAAGTCTTGTTCACTATGACTAATGAATTCATTCAAAACCTAGTGAAATCACTTGGCGTACAAAGACACATTTTGTTGTAGTGGTTGTCAAGTTGAAAGTTGAACCTAGCCCAACACTTAGATTCATAACCCAAGCTGCCATAAGGTCACCCCACGATGGTCCGAACTAGGTGAACCCCCACACTTGAAGGTCCGTTTAGAAGGGCATGTCACTTTCCCCCATTTTAAAGATGTCAATGTCCTCGTTGATGTTATTTCAGGGTGATCACCCTTGGCATTTCTGCCAATTTTTTTCCTTCAATTTAATGATGCGATTAATTATTTCCCAATCAAAGGAACCCATTCACACTATGTCTTTGTGTTCTCAACGTAGGAAGTATTATGAAGTGTGCCTTTTGTTTTCACCCAGTGCGTTCACTTCTTTGACGTCTTCCTTAAATCCCCCCTATTCAACCATTTCTTTGTCTTCAGAGTCCACTTCAAGTCTAACTTGGGAATTCTAATCACCACATTGAACGAGGGTTACAAATGCGCCAACAAATGGTGTTGGACTGGGCTTTACGTTCCAAATCCCCTTTGCCCAAATGGGGCACGATTTGCAAGTTCATGTGTAAGAAGTTTTACTTTTCCATTTGAAGACGTGCCATTTTATTTACAAGCGCCACAACTTTGATTTCACTTGATCAAACCTTGGAGTTTTTTTATTTGAGTTCAACCCTAAATCCATTTTCGATGGTTGCCATTCCCTTGTTTCCTCTAGTCGTGTCCTCCACCGTGAACTTTAACCTTTTTCATGGCCAACCACATTCGCAAAAAATGTTAACCCTTATTTAGTGAAACTAACAAATTTAGTTATTTTGTGGGGTGTTCTCCCCCACTTTAGGGGTTGATGTCTTCATCAACACTTAGGTTGTTTGTAAGTGGGTCCTTTTTCTTTCAAATTCTTTTCACTTCAAGTTCGTGACCCTTTTCCTGCTCGAACTTGTTCACCATTTTTGGCAAGTGGTCGTAAGGAACAAGTTTCATCCACATTGCCTCCTTATGATGGTAGCCCTTATATTTCATTAGGTAGTCCTTGCTTGTATTTCATTAAGTAGTCCTTGCTTTTAAGGCATGTCTACCTTGCGCAAAGTATGCCCTCAATTTTGGTGGTAAGCTTATGTTTGATGGCATCCACTTTTGGTCACATTCTTTGCTTTTACTTTGGTCTTTGTTCATCACATAGAAACAATTTAAGTTTCAAAACATGAAAGGTCGGATGTGCCACAAAATTAACTACCAACTTTAAGGTGTACATGTTGATATGCGACTTATGTAAAATTTCATGGGGCCAATCCATTAGGCATTTTGAAATCTCGGATGTTCAACCACACATGTTGCCTAACTTCAAACTTCACATGCTTTCATGTTTTATTAACATGTTTCTCATATTATTTTTGAGTCTGATTTAAAAGCTTCTTAGCTTGCATGTATTTCTCTTCATGTCCTTTGACCATTTCCACAGCTTCCTTGGAGTGGTCTTTCCATCCCATGGGAATGGTTAAGTCCATCGGCTTTTTAGCTTCTTTTCCCAACGTTAATTCGAACAAAGACATCTTAGTTGTTGAATGTGTTGTGGAGTTATAACAAAACTCCACTAGGCTTAAATGTTTGCCCTAATTTTTTTGATCGATGCTCACATAATTTTTGAAGTATTGATTTAACACCCGATTGACCGTCTTTGTTTGGCCATTAGTTTGTGCATGGAATGTCATGTTAAACAACAATTTTGTCCCCACCTTTCGGAACAAATGTTTCTAGAAGTCCACCATAAACTTGACATTTCTATCACTTACGATAAATTGTGGCATCCCATGATGCTTGACCCACATATTAATAAAAAAAATTATCGAGTTGAAAGTTGTTGTGATTATTTGAATTGGAGCCACTTTTGCTAACTTGGAAAATCGATTGATTACCATGAGAATGACATCCATTCCATTCCATTCAAGTAGTTGGGTCATGAAGTGTATGGGGATACTCTCTTGTGGTTCATTTGGGATTGGTAGAAGCATGTATAGTTTGTACTATTTTTTGTATGTGAACTTTGTGCTTTGGCATTTGACATGTGTACATGAAATGTTTTACGTCATGTTTCATTTCAGGTTGATATAATTTTTTTCCTACAACCATTCTTTGTTGGATGCCAATGTTATGGAATTCATTCATTTGAATGTTCATCCATGACTTGTATCTAACTCCTAGTTTAATTTCAGTTCATTTTTAGTTAGTTTTTAGTTCATTTCTAGTTAACTTTTAATTCACTCTTAGTTAAATACTAGTTCATTTCTAGTTAAATTTTAGTTCATTTTCACTTCACTTTTAATTAATTTTTGGTTCATTATTAGTTAAGTCCTAGTTCATTTCTAATTAATTCTTAATTCACTTTCAATTAATTTTTAGTTCACTTTTAGTTAAGTCTTAATTCACTTTTAGTTAACTTTCAATTCCCTCTTAGTTGAATCTTGGTTCACTTTTAGTTCATTTTTAAGTAACTTATAGTTCATACATGGGTGCACATGGGCCACATGTAGGTTGGAAGTTCTTTGAGCTAGATGTTCAATATGTGTAAATAGAGGTAAAATTCCCCATTACCTTTAGTCTGCTCAACATTAGTTTTGGGTACATTTTTTTTTTCATAGCCTTGTTTTGTTTTTATTTATTCCTTATAATAAAATCTTGTTGGATTTTTGTTTCGCACATGTTGTGTTCTTGTTTATTTTGTTTCATGATCTAGATTTGGGATTAGGCATGCCTTTGTTTTTGTTTTGATTTAAAAAAATTTGTAGACTTGGTTGTTTTCATGCCTGTGACACTCTCGCAGTTCATTCACCATGGTCTTTCAACATGGGCACATCATGCTCTTCTTGCATGATCTTCGTGCACAACTTCTAAGTTGGCACATAGATTCAAGACTATTTCCATTTGAACAATCTTTCCTTTAAGGTGATGCTTTTCACTTTCCTTCATTTGTGCAACTCTTAAAATAGTTTGAGCGAGCGGGTTTTACACATAAGCCTCCTTTATCTTCCTCTCCATGTCATTTTCCCCTTGGAAGATGGCATTTACTTCATAAGTTTTGAAGGTTTTGCCACTTAAAATTCCTCCTTCCTATTTAGAGAATCGGGGAATACATTCTCCCATCTTAGTTTGTGAATTAGCTCCACATCCAACAACACCAAAGTATCATGCCATCTAAGTTGTTTGATTGAGGCTCTTGGTTGGGTTCAAAATATTTCAAGGAGACCTTATCCAGAAAGACTTTGGTCTTGTGTGTCCTTAAATATTGTTGCCACGTTTTCAGGCAACACACAATGACGTACAACTCCTTTTCTTGAATTGGCAATTGTAATTGTGCTCTTCAGAGCTTTTTGTTCTCAAAAGTAATTAGGTGTCCATCTTGCATTTGCACCCCACTAATAACAAAATCACTTATGTTGGTGTGAACTTTGAAAGATTTTGTGAAGTTTGGAAACTTCGGAATAGGGGTGGATGAAAGTTTTTCTTTCAAGTCTTCAAATGCCTTCTGTTGCTCGTCCTTCCATTTGAAGGATGGTTTTTTTTAAAGGAGATTCGAAAGTAGTTTCACCATTTGCAATAAACCCTTATTGAACTTTCAGAAGAAATTAGCTAGGCCTAGGAAAGATTGTATTCCCTTGATCATGACCGGTCTTTTCTAGTTTCTTATGGCTTGCAACTTTTTAAAGTCAAACCTCACCCTTCTCTTGACAAGATGTGCCCAAAAAAGTCCATCTCTTCGTAGGCAAATTCACCTTATTGGCAAAATTTTTGTTTTGGTAGAGCTTACTCAAAACATATTCCAAGTGCTTCGCATGCTCTTTTGTGGTCTAGGAGTACATCAAGATATCATCAATGTTGATGATCACGAATTCATCCAACTTTTTGTGGAAGATGGAATTCATAAGGGTGGTGAATGTCAATGGAACATTACACAACCCAAATGGCATCACTAGGAACTCATGAATCCAAGGAACAACCCACAATTTTGTTATTTATCTTATAATTCAACTTTAACAAATTAGAGGCTTTACTTTCATGAACCCTTGTTTCGTCTACAAAGCCCTTTAGGAAAATCAATTTCCCTTGGGAAATGCAATCATTTACCCAAGGTGGCTTCGGGTAATCTTTCATTATGTGTCCATTGTTGTCACAATTGAAACACTTGACCTTGGATAGGTCCCGTTTTATTTTCTTGGCCAACAACTCCTTGCCCATCGACTTCTCCTTGTCGCTTGGAAGCTCACGTTTTCCTTTGCCCCACTTGTGCTTGTTGTGGGCCTTGCTTCCATTATTAAGGTCAATTCGATTTTTCTGTGTGATTTTACTTCCGATTTCACCCTTGGGGCATGGGGGGCCTTAGTCCTCCATGCATTCCACCATCTTCATTAGCTTTCAACAAATATTTGGAATATCAATCCTTTGATATATTATTTTCCACACCCAGGGTTTTAGCTTGTGCAGGAAGATCAACTTCTTGGAATACTCATCCTTAAGGGGGACAACAATTAGCATCCGGTTGAAGTCTTCGATGTAGGTGGCCAAAAAGCCCTTGTTGTTCCCTTGGGTGAGCTCCAAGAATTCCATCCCATCCCGAAGCGCCAAGTGGTGTGGCATGAACCTCCCATCCAACTGCAATTTGAATTCCTCCAATGTGCGGTTTTCAAGGAGGTCGGGTGTTTCATGTTTCTAAAACATCCACCATTCCCATGTGTGCTCTTATAATAGAGTTTGAGCAAAATGGATCCACTTCTTGTCAATTTTGAAGCATTGCGTCTCCATATACGCCTTGACTTGGTGTAGCCATGGCCGCACCCTTTTGATCTCCTTCCCTATGAAGGAGTCCAACAACCTTGCCCTTATGCTCACCTTGGTGGAGCCCCCACTTGGAGCATTGTCGATGACATCCAATCTTTCTGCGATTCGACCCATGAGTTTGGCCGTTTCATTGTTCTATGCTGTGGTTTCCCCTTGTTACACCACGAATGTTTGGAAGGCATCTAGGAAGGCCAAAATTTCCTTGGACATTTTGTCCACCACTTTTGGACTTGCTTCCTCCCATGTTTCAAGAGACTTGTCCATTTTTTACGTTCCAGAACCTACTTGCCCCCTTTTCTTCTTTTCAACCGATTCAAAGGAAGAATTAAGGAAATGCACATCTCCACTTGATTCATTCAGATGACAAGTGAAAGTCAATGTGTTCAAGCGACTCCTCCCTTGGTTTAGGAACCTTTTATTTCCTTTTATTTTCTTGGGAGTTGTAGGAGTTCTCACCGACGAGCCCATGCTTACCTTCGTTCCTCCCTTCCTTTGAGAAATGGGGGAAGGAATCCTTCCCCTTTATCATTCTTTTACTTTGCATGGAGGGGCCTTTGCGGCTTCCTCCACCATCTATTGGATGTTTTGAACCTCTTCATCATAGAGATGTTCACCAACCACGGTCTGCCTTAAAGCAATCAATTCTTCGATAGTTGTGTTTTTCTCTTTCTCCTTTTTGGTCTTGTACCTCTTCTTGGCTTTGGGCTCCACCACAACCACAATGTTGGGTATGAGCTCATCCAAGGCCATTTGTTTTAGAAACCTTTTTTCCTTCCCCAAATACTTTAGAAGCTTTTCAAATTGACCTTAGGAGCTTTTTTTGATATCACTTATTGCACCTTGATCCACCCTAGTGCCATTCCTTGCCACCTTTGTCTCGTTCATGCTTGCTAAACACCTACGCTATCTGCATATGGAAAATCACACACATGGTGAAGCTTCAACACTTAGACTTGTCTTGTAACCTAGGGGCAACCCCGACCTTTAGATGGGTGTAGCTAAAACCCATGGTGAACTTCCCAAGTGGTCCAAGGCTTTGTCGTCCGGGATTACCATCTCTTGTCTTTAGGCCTAATTGTAGACTTGTTAAATTCAAGGACTTGGTGTGTCAAGGACATCACCTTGAGCCCCCTTTATTGAACCCTTTCTCACTAGCACTTATGCAGCTCATGAGTGTTGTCAAACCGGGATTCAAACCCAGCCCAACACTTAGACTCACAACCCTAGCTGCTGCAAGGGTCGCCCCACAGTGGTTTGAACTTGGGCCCTGACTAGGCGAACCCCCATACTTGAGGGTCTGCATAGAAAGGCATGTCAGAGGGGACCCAAGTTCAAGCTAGAAGAGCAAAAAGCGGAAGTGGGTCACAAAGGGGCAAAGGAACAAATAATTTTATTTAAAGAAACAAATAAAAGAAGATTTCTTGAAGGGTCCAGATAGTACTAAATGCACATGTGTATAGCAGGCTGGAAAACTGATGAGTGCACAGAGACACCACCCAACTCTTGAAGACAACAACAGAATGCTACAGCATTTGTCTGGCACTGAGCAAAGAACCTGAAACACAGAAGAAGCTTGCTTCCTGTGCTGTCTTTTCAGTTGTCTCACTCCCTGAAGAAACAAAAATCTAACATCCAACTTTGAAAGATTTACCTTTTGTTGGGGGGGGCGGGGGGGGGGGGGGCTCAAAAACCCCTAAAAAAAATAAAACAAAAGAAGACGATTTCATTAAACG
>Ga0116229_10006708_pt1 | contig 18440 bp, 22 predicted proteins | sample S1TSphgellanicum_3_FD_87313 | JGI IMG/M metagenome (GOLD analysis project Ga0116229, IMG submission 87313) | Host-associated microbial communities from peat moss isolated from Minnesota, USA - S1T2_Fc - Sphagnum magellanicum MG | ecosystem: Host-associated > Plants > Peat moss > Unclassified... | reverse complement strand
TTTTTTTTTTAAATATTAAATTTTCTTTTTTTTATTTTTATTTTTTTTTTTTTTAAAAAATTTTTCGTTTTTTTTTTTAATGTTATATTTTTTTTTTTTTTTTTTTAATTTTTTTGGTTTTTTTTTTTTTTTTTTTTTTTTTTTTCACAATTCGCATTTATGAGATGTTAGTCATAAAGCTTTGAGCAAATATCATTGCTAGTAATGAATTTGTTGTATGTGCCACTAATAATGTGGGCCAACCACATTCCATGTGACAACCTTTAGGCATTTCTTAGTTGCTTGACTTGACAACTAGCATAATATAAATTTGCATGCTTGTGATTTTTCCATTTGCATATAACCCCAACTAAAATAAGCTTTTATCACACAAGGAAGTGTGTAGCAACATTTTCAGGCTACTTAGATGTTATGTAAAATGTCCATTCCATGTCATAACCATATGTGTGTTAGCTATAACCTATAGTGTGCTATGGTAGCGAGTAGTGCTTACTTAGGGTTTCTAGGTTTAGGGTTAGAGGAGAGTGGCTCTTTTGGTAGGACCCACCTTCATGTTGTGAGTGGGGGTATAAAGTGTGAAAGAAGGCTCAAAGAACTAGAGCATAGAGCATTGGGAGTAGTTGGAGTTAATGGAGCTTCGAGCTATGGTGTCATGTTAGCATCGACCTAGATTCTTTGAGTGGAGTGAGCTTGGCTTGATTGTATGTGTTTGCATCACGAGTTTTATGATAGTAGATATTTCTTGTGTCATTTTCAATTGTGGTACACTTGTATTTGTGTATGCTCTTGTCCATATTATGTGTTTGTGTGTGTATGTGAGTATGGTATGTCAATGATGTATGTTGTATGACGATATGTATTCGCACGACATCCATGAAGAGAACTTAGAACTTGATATCTAAGATCGATACAATAGTCAAAAGGTATGGGCATCCTATTAGTGATGTTTTATTTGGTGATGCTTAATTTTGATCTTTAATACCTTTGTTGCATTAGTAAAATTTGAAGGATAAGACTAGTTGAATGTTTAATAATGCATCCTTTTCGACTAAATATTGTAACATTGTGTACTACGTCAAGACTTTGAATGATTCCATATGCTCTCTTTGTACAAATTTCCCTCCCAAATACAATAGTGAAAGTTTCTCTAATATGTGTATAAAAAAATTTTAGATTGAAGTCAAAAGAGTCAAAGATAGATTTCTTGGTTGATGATTTACCAACTACATTTTTCAAGTGTTCAAAGAGGATTGCATAGTGTAATATGATGAATTTATTGATGACAATGTGAATATCTATGTGAAAATAACACAAATATTTAACAAGTATGATTGGTTCCATTTGCATTATATATTAAAAGTTGGTTGATGAATGATGCAATGGAGATTTACTATTCAAGTTGTTGGTGGATTAGTATCATCAAAAGCTATCATGGTCATGAAAGCAAATATGTTGTATTTGTTTTGAAAAGTGTCCAAGAGTTGGATATTGATGCATCTCACATTTGAGCTCCTCAAGATTGGGTCAAACTTGCAAATCATTCGATATTTGTTTGAAAATTTCATATAGTCTACAAGGTATGATCATTTTAAAAAATTTATAACAATGTTGACTAAAACAATCTTTTTTATAAAATGTCAATGTGAGAAAAAAAAAATTCTTACAATCAACAATGAGTTTTGCAAATTATTTAATGCTTTACTAAAGATGGAACAAGTGATGTGCGATGTATATTGTTTGCATAGGGAGCATTTAGAATGACATGGAATTGGTGGATGTTCTTGACATGTCAATAGAATGTTCGAGTTTGAGAAAAAAAAAGGCCATTTTTTAGTGAAAAAATGCCAACAAAATCAAAAATCCTATGTGCACACGAGTTTCGAAAATTGCAACACGCATCATTTTGTAAGCAAAAAAACACCCAAAGTTTGGCACAACATTTTCTCTTAATGTAAATATGTGAGGTGTTCAAAGTTGATGATTATGATTCAAATGAGATTGTTAAAAAAGGTTATGGAACATAACTAGATTATTATTTTTAAAGTTTCATAACATGTTAGTGATGTTTTTTATGTGACTTGGGTATTCATCACTATTGGGTTTTTGTCTACCACCTACATGCAGTACCATGTACCCAAGTAGTTAAAACATATTACAAGCTGCAATTACTACAAGCAAGCAATGTGGAAGATGAAACATTCATATAAAAAAACATCTCATGGTCATAAAATTTGTGTGTGTGTATTACCAGGTTTGAGTACATAAGTATCATTTGTTTTAGGCTAATTGGTAACAACTATTCCCTAGCCTTCTTAATATCTCCATCCTCCTCCCTATTTCCTCAAACCTTTAGATAACTAAACCTACGTCATTCCAATAGGCCAATGGGTTCAGTTGGTAAGTGTGTTGATAGTTGAACTTGTTAGGTTTACCAAATATAACCTTACCAACCCTTGGTAAAATGTTTAACTTAGATTAGCTATAACTTAATTTGGCAGACAGATTGTTTTGTTGCATTAGGGTCCTTACACAAACTTCTTTAATTACTCCTTACTCACAATTCAGTAAATGTTATATTCCTAACATCATCCCCCCCTTAGGACCTTAATGTGCACACAAGGTCACCAACATTCTAAGTAAATCTATTCCTTGCGCGAAGTTATTGTCCAAGATCAAAAGATGTCAGCTATAATTAGGAAGTCATCAATATCGTCATTAGAGTTGGCCTCTAATGTAGAACTCTTCCCTAGCATCGTTCCAACCATAAACTTATGACAGGCCTTGTCCTTTCTAGCAACTAATGGATGGGGGAAACATTATTGGAATTCACGTGGCGTTAGACTCCTTGGGTTTTTACAAAGATGTCTTATTAAGTGATCTATTCTAAAAATGGTAGCTCACGATGCTATGGGGGTTCTTCCCATATGTGTTTTTGTCATATGCAAGTTTAGCCCTTTTGTTGTACAATGCCAACTGATTGATGTCATTGCTTCTTTAACCACATCATTGATTACACAACCCTCCATTAGATCCTTTGGCCTTTGTGCCCATAATCATGCCTCCATGGAATCCTCCTTTACCCTCTTTTCAATTGTATCCGAGATGGGTCCTTTCTGGCCATGACAAAGGTTGGCTTGTGACTAATTGTCATGGTGTGCTTTAGATAGTACTTGTTGTACGCCACCTCCAACTTGCAATAATATCGCAATGCATATGCACCTAGACAACTTGTCAAATGTTCCAACACACTATACCCGCGGTCGTCATTAAAAATAATGTAGTTGCAAAAAATGTTATACCCTAAGTATTCTTGAAACTCCCTATCATATATCTTCCACATGCATTCAAAATCCTCAACAAGGATTTTAGCATTGAACATTGGTGGGGCGAATCCTACCAAAAGACACATTTATATGCGGTAAATAAAATAATATTCTTCCGAAGGAGGGATGATTAGTAAGGTATACTCCAATTCCTTCAAAATGTGTAGTACATCACTTATGCTACATGGTTTCACCCCCATGACCTTTGCATCAAATGTCGGTGGGACAGTCTTCATTCATTCATTGTAAATAGAAAGGTATATGCAACTTCAATAATGGTCTGTCAATGGTGAATGCTACCATGGTGGGGAATCTTCAAGTTGGTGTTCTAAAATCCTATTCCTTCCCTCACTTTCACCTTCGTTGTGGTTTTTCTCCCCACTCTTACCACTTTCCAACCGTTCGTTCCTCCCAATATGCTCAACAAACTCAGTGACTGTGATTTTGCGCACGTCATTTTAATCTTCCTCCTCTTCTTCTAACTTTGTGCTTTCAAATTTTTTTCACTCCCTTAAGTTCACATGTATTAGATTGAACTGCATTACCATGTTTTGCTCCTTATGGTAATACAATTGCACCATTAATAGTTAGGCTTCAATAAGGACTATAGAGAGTTCATCACCTTGATTTTCCAAAAGTTGATTGAGCAGTACCACCTTAACCAACTACTCCAATGCTAATGCCTTCCATTTTGTTGTTTCTACATCTTGTTTAACTTTTGCTTCCCTTTGTGCAACTACTTCCATATCTTTGGCATTAGCAAGTTGAACATGTTCCTCCAAACCTTGTACCTTTTCCAACAAAGTTCTTTCACGTGTTTCACTGGCTCGTGTAATGCTCTACTTTTATTCTTTGAACATTTGTACCTCCAACTCAAAGCTTAGGCACTTGGCATGCTAAGTCTCCTTCTCTGTTTGCATCTCAAGGAATTTATGTTCAACCTTCTTCAAGCACTCGGTGACCAACTACATCTCTTCTTTATGCCTTACCAATGTTGTGGTTAATGTTTCTTCGTGACGAATTGCTACATTTTTCATCTCCTCCACCACTCGGGTGAATGCACCATCCATAATTGTGAAGTTCTGCTATATAACCTTCAGAGTCTCCTTTGCTTCCTTCTCCTCCTCTTGAGTCTTTTCCAACTTTTGTTGAGTATCATGGAGTTTTTTATCCAACTGGTTTCTGAGCAAACACAAGCCCAACATTATTTTTTCTTCCATTCCTGCTTGTGGGTTTCAAACTCTAGGGGATAAATCTGATGTTCAGCACGCTCTCGCTCATAAAATATTATGCCTTGTAGATGCTCCAACTCCAAAGAAAGTTACTAAATTCTTTTCCCATAAGATTGTTTCACGTCTTTCGTTTTTGTGGCCAATGCATGCACTAGTTTTACTATATGAACTTCCATGGAATCTTCATGCTCTAATGAATACTCAACTCCTTTTCCTTCTTGGTAATAATCAAGTATAAGGATAAAGTCATCTCCAACATCACCTATCTAGGTAGTGTCTAGTCCAACTTCATGAATAAACCCTAATGTTCCATATTTGACAAACATTCCTACCAAATTCGGTTGGACTTCTTCATCTACCTGTCTATCGATGGATGTACCTATCGACACTAGTTGGGTCGCAAGGACTGCTTCCGAATTTGACTAAGATTCATTTTTGTCTTTTGCCAAATCTAGTTGAACGTTTTTAGTTTTGAAGTCATTTGCCTTTATGATAGTCTCCCCATGAGATTCATCCACCATGGAACTATCCAACAATATGTCAATGAATTGTTGATCTTAGGAATTTGGTTGAAATGTAATCATCTTTTGCACCTCTTCATCTCTTGTATCTCATTGTGAAAAGGACCTCCTTCCTACACTGTTTCTGTCAACATATATGCTTGCTCATGTACTTGCTCCCCTTCCACATGTAAAATTCCCTTTTGTGAAGATGTTGCAACCAAATTAACACATATGGATGGAATTGAAGGGACTTGAAACATCCTCTTATTTGTCTTCTTTGGGTGTTGCGATTGGTTCCTCTTCATCTTCCTCTGTGTATTATAATGTACCATAATGTTTTGCCACAAGAGTCAGGGCAAGTTCAATCAAGTTATTCCCTACCTTTCATACCTTTATTACCTTAATTTGGATTGCAATCGTCTCTTTATACAATCGTACCTTGAACCATTTGGCCCAATTAACCATCCTTCTATCAATTGCACTGATTGCAGATAATAAGGTTCCTGAGACATAATGATTACCTTACTGAAAATGTTGCAACCTTTGTTAATGTCGTGAGTCGCATCTACATCCCAAAAGTGCACACCTTCACAAAAATATACCTTGAATCTTGCTTGTAATGTTTTTCTTTTCCTCCCTCAAAGTATTTCGACCATTTTTCATTGTACGTTTTTCGTGCAGGTACTACAATCCCCTTTGTTGGTAATTTGAAAATACGATTAATGTCAAGTAATTTTTAAGAAATTTGCTTACCTCGCAAGATGTTTGTCGCATTGTGAACCCAGAAGCCACATATAATCTCCTTGATAGCATGGAGGCTAATTGTGTTATAGTCAAGTCGACGAAAATCGTTGAGCTTGGCTTCGATCATTCAAGTGTGCTCCTCCTTTTTGGCTACATGCATTGTGATGTACATGCACACTGAGAAATGAATTTGATCCAGCATCGTAGGATGGATCTCCATGTTTGTGTCCTTTGTTTTGGATTTCATCCTTTTTGCTCCAAAAGACAACGCAACTTCGAGTTTGTGCTTTCCCATTGTTGTGTCCAAACGTTATTTCTTGTAATAGTTGAATTCTTTATTCCACAACACAAATATTGTTGTCACAGTGGGTGGGCATAATAGTTGTTTGATCATTTTTTTAATTTTTAAATCCAATTTTAAATGACGGATCAACTTTTCAATTTTTGTTTCTTCTTCTATTGTTATTTTTTTAAGCATTTCATTTCACTTTGCATGCTAATGACCCTAAAAAACCTATGTTCCAATTTTTTGTTGATGTACTCTTTCTCTACATTAGTAAACACTCAAAATTTTATAGGCTGCAAGGTCTTTTCTATACATTTCACCTTCTCCCAACATCTATAATAATGAGATGAGGTGGGAGAAAGAAATGTTATACTCCAAATTTGAATTGCTAGGCATTTGCCACTCTAACTTTGTATCAAAAGTCAACCAAAGTTTTTCTGAAGACAGGGTATACACTAGTTACTCTCTTCCACTCCTTGCACCACTTTCCCTTCCTTCTTTCCCTCTCGCTACTATAGAAATTCCTTGCTCTTCCATTTGATCTTTCTTTTGCTTTGCAAAATAATTGGCCTAAAGATCATCCAATTTGGCTTCTATGACACATTCATTCTAGTCATTCAAATAATTCTTTTCCTTAAGTAACAATTTCCCATGACGTCGGAACCGTTGCTGCAAATTTCGTAAGAAGTTTTTTTCTTGATGAATTAGGTACAACACTTGCAACCATAAAGGTTTATGAGGTGGAATTCCTATCCTAGAAATTGGTTTGATTGTCATGTCATGATGAGTGGTTGTGACACATTTTTGGTGTTCATGATCCCTAATCCACTTTTTAGGTAAGGATGTAATAATTTCACCATCGTAATTCTTATTGTGTTTTGCTTCACCTTTTTGTTCATTTAACTTGAAACGTTCATAAATCTGCGTCCTTTCGCCAATTATTCTTCTTGGTATACCATTCAACAAGATTCTATTTTCATCTTGCATGATTATTGTGATTGTGACAACCGTAATGATTGGATTTCGATAAGCTTTTAATTTATTGACATTCACCAATGTTATATCTTCATTACTTAGTGTGCTTAATTGGACAATATTGTTACTGAAAGCCTTTTTTATTTGAAATGGGCTAGTCCATGGAAAAAGAAATTCCCTTCCTTAAATTTTGGATCCTTTAGAAGCCATAACACCAAATCTCCATCTTCAAATTTCTTTAATTGTTTTTCATCATTCCTCTTATGCTTTCTTAGTATTTGAATGTAATCAATGTTTTCTCCTACTATAATTCTTTTTTCATAAAAAAAAACTAAATCTTCCATTCAAACTAATAATGCATTCATTCGACTTCCATCCTTCTCAGCAAATGTTCAATTGGTTGGGACTATGAATTCAGTAGGTAAGAATGGCATCAACCCATATATTAGTTCGTATGGTGTATGTTGTGTGGACACTTTATATGCAGTTTGGTAGACCCATAATGCAATAGGTACAATTACATCCCAATCATTTTGGTTAGCATTTACCAACTTTGTTAATATTTACTTTAACGTTTTATTGATTGATTTTGCCTAACCATTTCTTTGAGGATAATAAGTGGTGGACTTATGATGTGTAATCATAAATTGTTACACCAATAACTCAATGGAGTTGTTTATGAAATGGTTCCTTTGATCATTAACTAAGTGGGTAGGACACTAAATCATGTAATAATGTTTTCATATAGAAACTTCGTAGTGTTTTTAGCTGTATTATCTCATAATGACTTCACTTCTACCTAGTCTGTTGTGTAATCGATAACAACTATAATATATTAGTTTACAGTATAACATGCTGGAGGTTTGATTGGACCCATGTAATCCAAGCCCTAGTTTATAAATGGTTCAAAAGCAAGAACTGGTTGTAGTGGACCCTTGCCACTTTTATACATAGGTGTTAGTTGTTGACATATGTTGCAAAACTGGAATGATTCTGCCACGTCCCGTTGAATTGTCAACCACTAGTAAGTTGCTATAAATATCTTTTTAATAGTATTTTTTATACCATAATGTCCAATTGGCCCATCATGAAGTTCGGTAATGATAGTATTTGTTTTAGTAGGTGACACATTACCAACGAATGCCATTTGGTCCTAATTTGTATAATTTTTCTCCATAAAATGTATATGGTGAAATGTTTCCACTCCTCCTAAAGGACATCATCTCTAAAATATCCCTTGCATAAATATTCTTTAATTGGTGTATACCAATCAAAAATCAATAAAAAAAGAACAACATCAAATAATTGATCCTCCACACCAACAACAAGTTCACCATTTCCAGCATGCAATAACTAGTCTGGTACAACATGCACCTTTCCTAGTTTATAGATTATTTTGAAATTAAATTCTTGCAATAATAATAGCCATCGTTTTATTCATCTGGTTATAGTTGGTTTATTGACTAAGTAGATCAAGGCTTGATGGTCTACAATCAATGTGAAGTTATTTCCCAAGAGATAATGATGGAATTTCTTTATAGCATAAATCATTGAAAGGGTTTCCTTCTCTGTGGTTGAGTAATTCTTCTCAGTTTTAGTCATTAGTTGGTTGGCATAATAAATTGGTTTATCAATGGTATTGTCAGGGTTTTGAGCTAACATGGCTCCAATAGCATAATTCAATGCATATCACTAGAAGAAAAATAGACTTTTTCAACTTGTCCCTATGACTATTTTCTAGTTGTAGGCGACATCTACAACTAAAAGTTGTGTAGTCGCATTGGACAAGTTGTAGTCATCCTTAGTCGAAGGCGACAACGGGGTTGGATGGAAATTGTTCAGCGTACAAATACCAGTTCATGACAAAATATGAGTATATGTATGTGGTGCAAGTATTCAATAATCATATTGGTTATTATTTTCCACTGATGCCCAAACACCACATGGTATATTAGATATTTGATTTAGAAAATTTTCATGACATCTAATAATACTACTTGTTTGATTCAAGCACTAGGATTATGACACGTGGCTTTTAATATGGTATTTACTATATTACTAAATAATTACAATATATACAAACCGTTTGATTTTACTCGTGACGATTATGACATGTGGCATCCTAGCAAGCAATGGATGGACGCCACATGGAAATTTGTGGGTCCTCCATATTTTCATCTTGTGTGTGATCTAGCATGAGGTTCGGCTAACCAAATTGCAACACGTGGCAAGATAATAGACAATATTATTTACAAATTTTCTAATTATTGAAATAACGTGAACCCTCCATTATGACCATTTCGATTCAGACACGTGGCATGTAAAGTTTAAGTTGCAAGTTGCCACGTGTCTATTGTTGATATGGAATTGCCCAATCTTGTGCAATGAGCGATCCATCGTTGGATTATGACACATGGAAACATCGCGACTAGTTTTTAGATTTTAGTTTTAAATAATGCATTTATTTACAGATAATGCATGATTTTCTATGTCGTCCAATTTCATGTTGCACATAGTAGATCCTAAATGTTTATGGCTTTGCCTAATATTTATAATAAACACAGTATATACTTATTGAGTTTTGAAACCCAATGCTAGGAGCATTTATAAATTGCCTACAATCCCAAAAAATTAAGCACCCAAGGTAAAATTACATAAGAATTTGGTAGTTTAGGCTTGACATGCCAATTTGCTTGGCCTCCCACCCAAACCAAGCTAGAAATTATTACTATGGCAATGGGTTACAAGTTCTTGCGCTCATCAATCTGATTACACGTGAACTATTCCAAGCATTTGAATAGCCCACATGGGTTTACTGGGGAAAAATTTAACATAAGTAATATTGAGTTCACCTTTCTACCTGCAAGGTCCCTAGTGCAACAACCTATTTTAGCCCACATCTTCTAATGTAAGTAAGTATATTCAAAACCTGGTAGTGCCTAGACTGTTACATTCAATTACAACCACATCCACCCCTCATGGGTCCTCTTATTGCCTCCAAATGCTCTTCGATCTGCACCATTCTTGCCATGATCAACAATACTCCAAACAACATTCCTGCTGCTTAACATCTGACAAACCAACTAGGGTCTGCTGCCATTGTCCATTCTTGTGTAGATTGCCACAAATCACATGTTTGGGCCCAACATTGAAAGAATTTGCTTAGTACAAATCTATGGGAAGTAAATAGTCAGCCCACCCAATGATTAGATTTATATGTAGTAGGGCTACTCCTCCTGGGTGTCCCATCATAGTGTGTGTTCCATCATAACATGTGTCACTACGTGCAACCCCATGATGGTGTTAGCTAAATACAAGTACAAATTATGCCATAGGATCAAGAATATAACCCATTCTACATGACAAACCTGCCATGCCAAATCACACCCATCATTAAACACACTTCAAGCTTTGGGACTACCTAGTCTGATGGTTGTTATAAAGTTGTGATACCATGTCATGATGAGAGCACCTCTATTGCAGGTCCACAAGCTTTGATGTGTTTATGGGTCAAGTCCTACAACACATCACACCCCAAGTTGCCCAACTACAAACAACTTTTGTGCACAAAACAATCATGCTTCTAGCTTCCTGGTTCCAACACTAGGTTGTCCACTTGGAATTTGTTGTAGTTCGCACAAACATGCATCAAGAGTCATCACCACATGTTATTAGTGACTCAATGAGATTACATCACCTATTGGGGTCTAGGTCAGTTTTCCAATGATAGGGTTTTAAACAACCATTAACTATTCTAAATGACAATCAGGAATGTATTGTAGCTTTGTAGTTAGTACTAGCATTCTTACTCTAGACATTGGACAGATATTTTTCATAAGAATTGAGAAAAATTCATTCTCATTATTAAGAAAAAATAGCAAGGTCAAACTTCTTTATCCAGGCATAGAAATTTTTAGAATTTTACTCAATTTTTAAACCTAAATATTGAATCACCATGCTGTTAATTATGTCACAAGATGCATCATATAACTAGCCAGTCAAGGACCAATTACAAAACTAACTCAGTTCTATAACCATTGAGTGGAGCTTGGCCATGTTGTTACAACATAATACTCAATATGATAACTAATGGGATGAGTGAGAGTACACATGCAATGGTTTAAAAATAGATTGTTTGTGCAGAGATGTTCTCAAACAAAACTGGCCAAAATTCCTTACCTTTTTTCTCCTCCCCTTCATAATGTTTTTTTCCTTAACAATAGTTATAGGCCCAACACTCACTATGTCCACTGCACCCCTTGCTTTCGCCAGAACTAACGACATTAGTTTTGCACATTGGAAAGAACCCAAAACACTGGGGCTAAAGGTATCATATAGTTGTCTTGCTAGGTGAGAAAAAACACAATCTATGTGATCATCACAATACACCCATTTGTGTTTCTTTCGAGTCAACTTAGCAGCAAGTTGGTAGATGTACATTATGCATAGGAAAACTATAAAGTAATGTTTGAAGAACATTTTTTACATACTATAGCAATGTTACAATATGGTATTGCAACAAAATTATGAAAAAATGATTTTTCCCCTTGTCCATGAGACCTAACAAATGATGTCAAGATTGACTTCAAGAAGATCCTTGTACCCATATTTGATTGCAAGATCTTTTTTTTTGGCTTGTTTTATGCATATTATTGAATAACACTATCACAATACTCCTATTCACCAACTATCCCAATATAAGAGTCTCAGAAAGCTGATAATTCCAAAAACATAATGGTAGGCATGTGAACAATGAAGATAGGGCCAACCTTTCCTTTGAACATCTTGCTCTTTGATTTGGCAACATTAATCTTCCCTTGACAGTCAATGGTGTGCTTTTCCCAAGGCTCGAACTCAATGCACATTATTGCATGTTCATGGAACTTGAAAATCTCAATTGGAAACAATGTGCTTTGCTTAATGACTTCACATGGAATTAGTCTAGTGTTTAAGAATCTACCATTCACAACAACAAAAATTGAACACAAGGTAGAGAATCCAATGTTCAACTTCACATGAAATAAGAAGCTAGATTTAGCTAGGGAAAATAAGTTTAGCAGGTCTACACCTTTGCAGTTCTCTTGTATTGCTTCAAGCACTTTCTCTTCCTCCCTAAGTTTCTTTATGGGCTTGACAATTTCCTTTTCCACTTCCTAAATCTTTGCAGTATTTTTATCTCAACACGACATATACTTGGATTGAGATGGCACTAGAATTGATGAAGATTCATCCAAACAGAAATTGCTACATTTCACATGGATGTAAGAAGGAAATAACCTTTGTAATATTTTCCTCCGCCTTCTTGAGCTTTTGCTTCAGGTGCTTTACATCCTTTTGGGATTTCAAGTCTTTGCATTCATAGCCTTGGAATTGATCTAAAGAACTCTTTAGCTCTCATTTTATTACCTGCATTTGAAGCAACTCAATATAATTTCAATAAAATGAAAGTGCATGGATTTACAGTGATGCTTGTTCTCAATAGTTGCCTTTTTTCATACATGTTAAAGCTAAAGTGCACTATTTAGGCCCAATGCATATTATACTAGTTGTAAAATAGCACCCACATTAAAAATTACTTTTATGCCAACTGACCTCATGATGTTTGGTCTTTCTATCTAAAAGGTCTTTTCCAACTTTATGATTTCCACTAAATGGGTTGCACTTTTTTTACTGTTAGATTTTCAAACACCCTAATTAAGGGCCTTCTAGAATAATTAGGAGCAAGTATCAGGAACTTCTATTTTTGTCTAGCATTTGTCCAGAAGCTTAAGAAACTTTGAGAAAATCAACATGGTTTGATCACCATACATTAGGGCTATTTCACATTCCTAAAATACTCCCTATTAGGACAAAAAGGACAACACCAAACCCAACAAAAGATAAACTAGAAAAGATAAGGTCTAAGAATGAGTATTCCCAAACATATACCGTTCCATAGTCAGGGTGCTTTCCAGTTCTACAACCTTTTCTTTGAGTTTCTGCCCATCCCTATTTGTCTCCTCTAGAGCAAGCTTTATTGTAATATTCCACCAATTTAAGACCTTTGTTTCCTTGAGCGTCTAATTCTTAACTTCATATTGACACTCTAAGCACATTTGAAACAAAGATCCATCAAAATCATCATGACAAAACCTCCATATAGTCCATGGAATGTGTTTGCACGTATTTGCATGAATTTTGACAAACATGACAAAGATGTAAGCTAAATGTCTCAATCTACAAACCTCTCTCAAGTGTCCTTTCACTTTATCCTAACTATGCTTCCAAGCAATATTGTGCAAGCTTGTATTTTCTTATTCCTAATTCCCTAAATCTTGTTATAGTGCACAAATCCCTAACTTGCTGAAAAACTTGCATAACACTTTAGTGAATTTTGTTTTTGTGTCCACAATTACACTACCATGTTATCTGGGGTGTCCAATATTTGTTCAAAATTTTTGCATGGTGATAGGAGGTGGCCAACATTCCAAGTCCTTGTGCATCAGCTCTAAGTAATAAAAACTAAAGTTTGGAGGAAGACACTCAAGGCTACTCCCTAGATGCTTTCAAGCTTTTGACAATTAAAATATCAAATCATCTTCAACAAAGATGTTGCAAGTTTGAAGCATTTTACTTACCTCAAGAGTATCCTTCTCCTTCTCTGCCACTTTTACCCACTGCACCATACCCTCCCATTTCTCATTAAAAGCTTCCAGCCTATATAATCCACACCACAACCAGTTAACCACCATTTTTGCCTGCTTTGATGATCATTATCGCATTATTAGGCTTAATGGAACTGCTGGGATTATCCCAAATCTTTGAAATTTAGTGGATGATGTGGAAAATAGTCTTATGGCCAAGGGAGTTTTTGCAAGAACTATTTGGGTAGTGATTAGGGAGAATTTAGCACCATGTTTTGCACCGATTATTGTGCAGTTTAAACTCACTAGATTTTTTTCAAATGTGCCATGATGTAAAAAGAAGGGAAGCGACCTTCTAAATTTGCAAATTTTATAATCTAGTTAAGGGAGATTCATGACAGGTCCCCAAATGTGGATTGAAGAGAGCTAGGAATTAGTCCACAAAAATAAAAATAATTGGCAAGCATGGAAAAGTTAATTTTGACTTGCGGGTGGTATTTGAAAGGAGCAATCAACAATCACAATGGAGATCCAAAGGGAAATCAGCGAGCAAAATCTTATTGGCTATGCACACAAATCATGTGTAGTTCATGCAACTACTTTGCAGAGCACATATAGTTAACCTTAATGTAGATTTGGTATGACATAGGTATCCTGTACAACAAGTCTTGTGAGTTTTTTACATTCTATTGAAATAAAGACAATTTTGCCTATAAATGCTTACATGCTAAAATCATTGAGCTGGTTTTTTCTCGTATAAATCCAAATACAATTGAAAATGTGGACCATAGGCATTACAACCTATTACCATGATTGGTGGATCTATACATATGCACATAAATTGTTATATGAGATAGGTACCTTATGCAACAACTGAGATGGTATTTTTAAAAGTTTAAATGGAGATGGAATCAACTCTAATTGGAAATGCTTGGATGCTAAAATTAGGTCTACTAGTCATTTAGTATAAGCCTAGCCCTAGTTGTAAAGGTCAATTGCAAGCATTGAACCTAGCCTAATGCCTTGATTGGTGGTTTCACGACTATGCGCACGAGCTATTAGGCAATTAGCATACTGGATGTGATTATGCCTAACGAAGACTTGTTATATCTGTGCGCAGGTCCCTTGAAGAACAATCCAGACTAGATTTTTACAATTAATTGGGATGGAACTAGCTTGGACTGGAAATGCTTGCATGCTAGAGCCATGCACTTTGCTTGATACCAAGGTTAAATCCCAATCCAGTTGGCAAGGTGAACTGCAAGCATTGAACCCTAATGCTTTGATTAGTGTTTGCCCAAGTATGTATAGAGGTTGCTTATGCAATAATCCATGGCACTCATTTGCAGTTGGCATCTTCTTATGCCACAACTAGAATTGGTATGGTTTCAGTATCCTAAACAACAATTGAGTTGGTATTTTCAAGTTTCAATGGAGATGGAGACATTTTTTATTGGAAATACCTACATGATAAAATTAGGTAACTTGTCCTATAGTATAAGCCTAGACCTAGTTGTAAAGGCGAACTGCACACATTCAAGTTAGCCTAATGCCATGATTGGTGGTTCCAGAATAGTGCATATGGGCTACACGATTTTTGCAGGTTGCAGTTAATTATGCTTAACCAAGAGTTATTATATTTGCACGTATGTACCTTGAAGAACAATCTAAACAAGATTTTTGCAGTCAATTGAGATAGAGACACCTTGACTATAAATGGTTACATGTTATAACCATTTATTTTGGTTGATACCAAGTACAAATCGAGATCTTGTTGGCAAGGTGAACTGCAAGCATTGAGCCTTAATGCTATGATTAGTGGTTCCTCAGGTATGTACAAAAGCTCCCTAGGTAATAATCAATGACACTCATTTGTAGTTGACATATTCTAATGCCACACCTATAATTGTTACAATGTAAGAACCCTATATAACAATTGAGTTGGTAATTTTAAAATTTCAATGGAGATGGTGGCAATTTTGATTGGAAATGCATGGTGTTAGAGTTAGGTAAACTGGCCATGTAGTATAAGCCCAGTCCAAGTCATAAATGTGGACTAAGGCATTGAATCTAGCCTAATGCCCTGATTGGTGGTAGGTGTAATCCATTGTTGTTTTTAATTCGTTAGTGGATGGAGTCTACATTTGTTTCTTACCTCTCTATCGTTGCCAAGTTGGGGTGTAAAATGTAGTAATATCAATGTTTGAAGATTTTTCTTTTTTATATTTTCAAGATGTCCTAGCTATACAAGGAGGTTTAGAGCATAATGAATGACTACTACATGATTTGCTCAGAAACATGTGTAAGAGTTGTGGAGCAAGTAGTGCAGTAGCTTTCACCTTAGCATACAAAGCTTTTGGCGGAAACAAACAATCATGCATTTGTGTTGAGTGTGGTTTTTGCTAGAAATGTATCTCTTAGTGAAGATCACTTGAAGAATGCTGACACATTTGATGTTTATAGGGGTCAACCTTTCGAGACAGTTGGCAACTAGTTGTAAGATGACCATGAATCTCTACCACTTGAAGCACTAAGTTGATGGTAGAAGAGGGCACGTTTAGGGGGGATTTAACTTGGAGACAATTAAGATCAATAATGTATATGTATGTAGATTTATTTTTTTGTAGAAGCTCTTCACTAACACATTTTGGGTCAAATTGAGGTGTTATTTCTAGTTTACACTGACTGGGCAACTTAGCAAATTGACCAACTTAGCAAATTTTGGTGTACTACAAGTTCATCTATTTATTTGTGGTTTGAGCTTTGCAAGTTTTGATTTCCAGCGTTCCATCAGAAGCTTTCAACAATTTTCCTAGAGAACACCAGGTGGGATTTGACTTCTTGTTGTTTCAAATAAAGGATTTATGTCCATGTTCCAAGAAGAGATGTGTGTGCTAAGGTTGCAATTCTTGAACTTTCAATTCAAGTTACTTCTCTTGGTGTTTTTCTAGGAAGATTTTTGTTGTTGCATTGGGGCTTTATATGTTTTGTAGAGTAGAAATGTAATTCATTAATTCAAATTCAAGTGATTTCACATACTAGTAGGATGTTGATCTAGGAGATGGAAACATGTATGTTTCTTATGTTTGATGATGTTCACCCTTTGTTGACCACCACAAAAAATAGCAGCCAATATGCTAAACTTGTTAAAGAGAAGGTTGGTCCACTCTTTTATGTTACCCATTATATCACAAAGTGTGTGGTGGGTCTAGGCATTTCCTTTGAAGGTATTGCAGTAAAATTTTTACCACATCAACGTTTCATGGTTTTCTTACACGTAGTGTCTTCTTTTCTGCAATCAATAATGAAGGTTTTTGTGTTTGATCGTATTCCCAATGACGAAGAAATGCAATCTATTTGTTGACAAGCATGATTTGGTGAAACAAGTGTGGCTAACGGCAGTCAAATAGCAATGTTGGTTTAGTAATAGCTAGTAGCTATACAATGGAAGTCCTGAAGGGTTAGAGAAGATGGTGTAGCATCAAGGTTATCTTCTTCTGTAAATGTTGTTTTGGATTTTTGTTTGGAAAGAAAAACCCACATGAAAGGTGGAAAGGCATAAGAGGTGATGGTAGAGGAAGGCATGGGAATTACACAACAACTCATTGGGGTTGGAAAGAACAACTTTTAACAGCTTGGACTTTTGTTGGAGGCAATTAACAATACTACTATTGCCAATGTAGATCAAGTGGTGGTAAATGGAGGTGATAACACAAGCACTGAAGGCATATGAGCCAGGTGTGTCTCCATAGCGGAACAGTGTTGAGGTCAATAAGGGGGACACCTATATGGAGGGAACTCCTTTTGTGGAAATGAAAGAATTAGAAATGGTCTTCCATGGCATTGTTTCACAATTTTGGTGTTGACACTTGAAACCTTTGTTCCTCGTTTATTTATATTGCTTCGAAAAAGAGAGCCATTCAATAATGGGTTACAAACAGAGAGAGAAATGCTCACCTGCATTTGATGAATATCCTTTTTTTTCTTGTAGCAAATGAGTATTAATTTTTTGTTCACCCCCTTCCATCTCCAAATCTATCAACACAGTCAAAGTTTTTTTGTATAAATAGGCTGATTGTTTTGGATGAATTTTCTTCCAAGACATGTATAACAATTTCATGGTCATTTCGTGGCTTTTGTGAAAAGGTATAATCATTCCCACATCCCTTATCATTGTTTGTGCTACCCTTTTTAAAATTATCATAGGAAGAAAACAAATGGATGTTGTATTTTTTGATTCAGGTTTTATAAATTTGTTAACTTGTGTATGATTTTTTGTGAAATTCTGACATTGCAGGCACTTTTAGACTTTGAGAGATATAAGATAGGGGTTCCAAGAATTGGAAATATTCATAGACTAGGGCATATGGATAGCTCCTTTCTGCAGATGGACAGCTAGGGGATAAGGTTTTTTGCTACACCTACAACTCAAGTACCAAACTTTTCAGTACCTTTTGAGTTCTATCATTAAATTGTGAACAGTTCAATGACACACATGTATTAGTCACAACACTTTTTTATAAAATTAGCTTTGGGCAATCACCATCACCATTTATAGTTCTTATTGAATGGAGTTTCTTGTCCTTCTTACCAGTCAATCCTGTTGCCAACACTTTTAGCTCATGTGCAAGCATAGTTATGACATTCTTGGTGCGAGAATGTTATGGAAGCCCAAAGAAGCAAGAATTTTAAAAAAATTTTAAAAAATTTATAGATCAACCAGTGTAATTTGGTAAACATTCGCGGGTAAAGAA
>Ga0116229_10006707_pt1 | contig 18440 bp, 11 predicted proteins | sample S1TSphgellanicum_3_FD_87313 | JGI IMG/M metagenome (GOLD analysis project Ga0116229, IMG submission 87313) | Host-associated microbial communities from peat moss isolated from Minnesota, USA - S1T2_Fc - Sphagnum magellanicum MG | ecosystem: Host-associated > Plants > Peat moss > Unclassified... | reverse complement strand
CAAAATGGTTTTGGCCCAGCACAAAATGGTTTTGGCCCAGCATTTTTAGACAGATTGCTGAGGCAAGTAAAGGGCACAACAAAAACTAAAATACCGATTTGGCTCACCAAAATGGTTTTGGCCCAGCATTTTTGTACAGATTGCTGAGACAAGTACAGGGTACAACAAAAGCTAACATACTGATTTGGCTCAGCAAAATGGTTTTGGCCCAGCATTTTTGTATAGATTGAAAGGGCACAACAGAAGCTAACATGCCGGTTTGGCTCAGCAAAATAGTTTTGGCCCAGCATTTGGGTACAGATTGCTGAGGCTAGTAAAGGGCACGACAAAAGCTAACACCTCCTGTTGGCTAGATAGTTTGATTGGTCCAGGTGGGTTACTATCAGTAGTCTCCCACCTATTTGTAGTCCAAGTTTTAGTTTTATGGGTGCGGTTGCAAGAAAGAAAATAACTAAGGTACAACAGCCCATGAACGATCTTTACTGCTCCTTTGGCTTTGCATTTCAAAGATGATTTGTAGAGCTTGAGAAGGTGCTCCTATAAGATTTTAAATCACTCAAAATGGAGAAGAATTGAGAAAGATTTGCCAAAGTGATCAGTGATAAGTTAGTGATCAGTGATAGACCACTCTAACCCTAAACTTGGATGTGAGAAACAGTTTTGCAAGCTCATATATTAAGCACAGAGCTGGAGATGCTCTTATGGTCAAAAGTAAATTATCTTGAAACACAACCATCAAAAGGAAGGAACCATCACAGGGGAGACAAAAAGGGAAGGCCAAAGAACCCAAAAGATGAACAACCCGTAGGAACCAAAAAAAAAAAGGGAGAGAGATAGTCCCTCTCGTGGTAGGAAGCTATGAAAAGTATTCTGTACCTGAGAAGTTGCTTCAAAGGCTTGAAATGAAATCTCCACAAGACTGAAGTAAGGAAGGACCCTTCACTCAACTCAAAAGTTCATGATAACCTTTGCATCATGCTCTATTATGGGTAAAGCCTGTGGGAGGTGGACATTCCCAAATTGCCGGGTTGGACTTAAACTACCACCTAATTGTAGGCCCCTTATTGGATTTGCCACCTTAGTCAGCATAAGAGGCAGCAACTTGACCATTATCTAATGCATTGTGCTTCATGTATGGATTCTGGGAAGAATTCTATATGTTGGAAGGTTTTAATGGTGATAAATGATGTACAAATAGGGAACATTTTTCTTCATAGTCCTGCAACAAGGAAGCCATGCTTTGTTCCCACAATTTATCAAGTGACAATGATACAAATGAAAAGATGGATGCTGCTGCTATCACTCAGTACTCCTCTTTATCATCTTTCCCATCATTAGATTCTGCACCCACCTCTTCATAATCCTTCTCCAATGCTGCCAGATCCTCACGTGCCTCAGAAAACTCGGCCTCCTCCATGCCTTCCCCCATGTACCAATGTACAAATGCTCGTTTGGCATACATGAGATCAAACTTGTGATCAATACGAGCAAACACCTCCGCAACTGCTGTATTGTTGCTGATCATGCAAACTGCCCGTTGCACCTTGGCCAAGTCCCCACCTGGCACCACTGTTGGGGGCTGATAATTGATGCCACATTTGAATCCTGTCGGGCACCTGTCACAGACAATCATCCCACCCCAAGTACCTAATATGAGTTGCAAATCATCATACAAGTGATGGGATGATTAACCCTTTGGGGTCTTGTGTCTTCATCTGCTTGCTAATTCTGTAATTTGTATCCTTGATATTCCTCACAGAACAAATTTCTCAAAAGGTTTAGGGTTTAGGTCCCTTTGGGTCTTCCATCTTCATCTGCTTGCTGATTCTGTAATTTGTATTCTTGATAGTCCTCACACAAGAATCTCAAAAGTTTTAGGGTTTAGGGTTTGCAAGACTTGCAGCAGGTTTCCCGAAATTGTTCCTGCTAAAAATTTGGCACACAAGCAAATTTCCAATTTATGTACTCACTCACAGCAAAAACCATTTCTTCCAAGGCATTGAATGAATTGACAGAGCACTGCAAATTTCCAAAGTGAATGGCAGTATGTATATACCAGTCGACAAATTGGACTGTATGTTTGGATTTGATTGTTGCTACTGCAGCATTCACATCCTTGGGCACCACATCCCCACGGTACATGAGGCAACAAGCCATGTACTTGCCATGGCGTGGATCACACTTGGCCATCATGCTGGAAGGCTCAAATACACTGTTTGTGATTTGAGGCACCGAGAGCTGCTCATGGTATGCCTTCTCTGCAGAAATGACAGGTGCATAGCTGGAAAGCATAAAATGGATGCGGGGGTATGGCACTAGATTTGTTTGGAACTCAGTTATGTCAACATTGAGTGCACCATCAAAGCGCAGGCTAGTGGTGAGGCTGGATATGACTTGAGAAATGAGCCGATTCAGATTGGTGTAAGTGGGACGCTCAATATCCAGCAAATGCCTGCAAATGTCATAAATCGCCTCGTTATCCAGTAGCACCGACACATCTGTATGCTCCAGCAAACTGTGTGTTGAAAGCACGCTGTTGTATGGCTCCACCACTGCTGTGGATATCTGGCCACCACCACCACCACCACCCACATATTCTGGCACCCATTCTTTCTAACTCCTTTGTTTCCTCTGATACTAGTTGCAAAAGTGAAGCAGGAGACACAACAAGCTACCTATGGATCAAAATGTTGTTGGACCACCCATTTGTGCAGTCTGTTGTATGGAACAGAAACAAGTGTCACAAGAGCAGTGTGACATACAGAGCCAACAAAGGGGAAAAAGAAAGACAGCAGGAGAGGAGAATCATCACCTGGGGAGAGGGGTATATAGTGAAGCAAAGTTTTGATTTGTTTCCATAGTCTAATGAAAATCGCTGCAGGAGTAGAGAGCCCAAGCCAGAACCAGTACCACCACCCACTGCATGGAATACTAAAAAGCCTTGCAAGCCTGTGCAGTTGTCTGCCAGTTTCCTCACTCTTTCCAAGCACAAATCAACAATCTCCTTGCCCACTGCACACACAGAATCAAGGGGAATTTTTTTTTTCAATGCCTGATATGAGAATGAGCTGCATTTCTCACAAGCTCTTCACAATTTGTTAATCCAGTTTTGCTCCACGATCATTGTGGCAGCCACATAACAGTTGTGATGTACCCTAAAACCTTGTGAAAGTCTAGGAGGCAATCAAAAGGAGGTGGAGGAGGAGGAGCACAGAAAATTTGCATACAAAAAACAGCAGCCAGAAACTTCACAATTCAGCAGCAACAGACATGATAAGCCAAGTATGTCTACCGGTGTAATGGCCTCGGGCGAAATTGTTGGCAGCATCTTCTTTGCCAGAGATGAGCTGCTCAGGGTGGAACAACTGACGATACGATCCAGTACGTACCTGATCAATAACAGTCGGCTCCAGATCTACAAAAACCGCACGGGGAACATGCTTCCCTGCTCCTGTTTCACTGAAAAATGTGTTGAATGCATCGTCTCCTGTGCCTCTATCTCCAGGATCACTACAAGAATAAAATAAAATCCACAATCCATAACAAGATCATCAGAAAATCAAGTGACATCTGAGCCCATCATGACCTAGCTGGTATACCTTCCCATATAAATGGAAAAACAAAAGCTGATGGACTTGGAGGTAATATTCTTTGCTGCAGCAGCTCCTCACAGCATTTCCACTACCACAAAAACAAAACAAGCAAACAAACATACAAACAAACATCCATCAGCAGATCCTAAATGGCCACAACAAACAAGACCCATCCAAGACCCATCAAATAACAAACTAGCCAGTCCTCTAGATCACATAGAGCTTACCAAGGGAGATATCCATCAGGCTGAATGCCATGCTCCAGGCAGTAAAGCTCCCAGCAGGCATTGCCCACCTGAATTCCAGCTTGACCTATATTGATACACACAAAAAGAAGGTTGCAGAAAAAACTACAACTTCTCTCTTCAGCAATTCAATTACAGCAAAGTTGCTCACCACCCAGTCTATAAAAAGAATTCTTCTACTACAAAACAGATTCACAAACAGACCTGAGACCCACCATGAAAAGCACCCATCTCCGGAAGAAAAAGAAACCAAAAAAAATAATTGCAAAACAATTAACAAAAGAGAAATTATCTGTACCTACCTATGTGAATGCTGATGATTTCTCGCATGCTTGCAAGCTCCTCCCCCGGCAGCCGATTTGGGATACCTGAAAAACCAGCTGCGGATGGTCGTGTACGTGTGCATGTCTCCAGAGCGGCGTTGCCTGATGCAGCGATCCAGCGATGGAGCGACGGAGCTCTCCACGGACCAAGGGTCGCTGCTCTCTAGAGACCAAGGGACACTGACTGGCCCCGCTGGAACCACTGGGTCGTCCCCTCCACCCGCACCGGCCGTTTGCACGACCCCCGGTGCTGGATGATATCCTCCGGGTCTCATTGGACCCGGTGTCGCCAATAATAGCAGTATTTTAATTTATTTTTACAAAACAATTTTGTGACCTTGTTTGAGTGGTGATTATCCATAAGATGTTTAGCCAGATTTGGCAATAATAAAATATGAAATGAAAAAAGAAAAAGATCTAGCATACTTTTATATTTTTGGCTACTTTTTGGAACTTCAGATAGAGTCTGGTTTTTTTTTTTTTTAAATTAATTTTTTTAATCATATTTTTTTTGTTGAGGCTCAATGGATTTTTCCTTTCAAACCCACATTTTGCAATTTATTTGAATTTTCAGCAACAAAATCCACTCAAATATCAATATCTTCCACACCTTAGCTAGGAAAATTGTGAAATAAACTCTATTAAATCTGGCTCACCTGGGGCTTTCTACCAACACCAAGAATGCCCCCAAATTCCAATACAGTTTCCAGTTTTGATTTTATTTAATTTTCATTGAGAAAATGGTTCAATAATCAATAGCTTCCACATTGTAGCTCCAAACAGGCTCATACCAAGTCGGTCGGTGCGCCTCTACTCATCAAGTGCTCTCTAAAGATACCAAGAGTGCGCCATGAAGCACCATGGTTTGGGATTCACCATAAAGCATCAATTTATTTTTTAAAAATGATTTTTTTTTTTTCCCATGATACTATGTGAATAAATTTTCTTTGTGATACCCTTCAGGCATTGGCCAAGTTTCATGGGAAAAAAAAAAAAGAAAAAAAAAAGTGGGGGGCAAGAGTTTTGAAATGTGAAATAATATATTAAAATGAGCATTTTGTTTTTTGGAATGCCCCATCATTTTGCAGAGGACAAAATGTGGGTGTTGTTCATTAAACCATGTTCATTGGATTGAAGAATTCATTACATTTTCACTACGTCCTATACAATGGGCTCATGTTCATTGGATTGAAGAATTCATTATATTTTCAACTAAGTCCTATCCAGTGAGCTCAATGAATTCATTCAAAATTTAATGAAATCATTTGAGGCAAATTTGCTCAAAATTTAATGAAATCATTTAATGTATAAAAATGTATTTTGTTGTAATCTACTAAATTAGATTTTTATTGATAATTGATGAGTTTTAATTAATTTTACCTAAATTTCATAAGCAATTTATGGGTTTTAGTTGATTTTATCTATGCATTCTCAATTTTGATTTGTGTAAATCATTGTACTTATACAATATGCAGTCTTGAAGATTGTGTAATGAGAACTAAATCTGGCTTTCCAAGGGGACCACAAGGCTTTTTTCATTTAAAAATTTCTTTTGGGTCAAAATCGAAATCATCATAAAGTTTCAAAATATGAAGAACCAAGCTCAAACCTGAAGAAAAATTGTACCTTACAACACATTGTTCAGCAATTAGGGTACTGCAGAAAAAGGAAGGAACATGCCTTGTAAACCCTAAGGAAAGAGGGTTTAGGGTTTAGGGTTTAGGGACCATCTTGAAGGTGGCACTTTAGACTACTAATGTACATGCCTCTTCTTTCATGAACACCACCGTCCTAGGTCCTTCATTAGCCCCATTGGTTTTGGCCACCTCTCTCTCACATTGGACCCTTTTCAGACACTCCTTCCATTGGAACATTGTGTTAACACTTAACACCATTGGGGGTCGGGCAACCTCTTGCGTCGAACCCTTTTCACACCCTCCTTCTGTTGGAACATTATGTTAACCATAGTTGGGTTTGGCCATCTCTTGAAGTGGAGCTACACTGCTGAATAATTAATTAAATTTTAAATCTTCATTTCAGCACTTGGATTTTTAATTCTGAAAATTTTGGCAGCTAATGTTTATATATTTTTAAAACAAGTTATTGGGACAGGCTAATGTGTCTAGACTGTCTCAGTCTTCAATTTATAATTTTTTTGGCACAATTACTAATTAAAATTTCCAAAAATTAGGGAAAACCAAAAGTAATTTAATTTATGCCAAAATTATGGCAGCCAGAATATGTCCAATTTTTTTTGAAGACATTGTAGTACCTTTACCATTTTGGCATAATTAATTAATTAATTTTTTTTTTGCCGAAAATTTGAAAAATTATTCGTTATTTGTGCTGAAATTTTACTAAATAAATTTTTTAAAGTGTCAAGATTTGGACCGCAAACTTTCCATGACAGGGGCTTAAAACTGAAGCAGCCTAGACACACACTAGACTGCTCCATAACATTAGACTGATTTTTTATTTTTTATAATCACTATTTGTCGAAAATTTCAGAATTAAAAAACCAAGTGCCAAAATTAAGATTTCAAATTTAAATAAATATTCAGCAGTTTATTGCCAAAATGGTAAAGGTACTACGGTAGTATCAGCAGTGTAGGTTTCCACCATGATTTTTTTCAATCACATTTTTTTTGTACAGGAGAAAGGTCTAGAAAACCCTAAACCTAAACCCCTTTTAGACCCTTAGAGATTTTCAGCCCCTCCACTGGCCTCATGATGGGAGCCTCCATTGTAATAGGGTCTAAAGCTAGACCCTTCAAAAGTGTAAAGAAATGCTTTTTTTCTTTCATCTTAAAAAAGTTGTTAAGTGACCCCCACTTTTGGGCCCTTCTTTCAAGCCCTAACCCTTCTTTCAATCTTTACACATTGTTTTTTTTTTGCAAAGTAATGGAATTTTATTGAATATGGGTATAAGATGAACCTCAATTGAGTTAATATGGTTACACCTTGGTAACCAATTTTGTAAGAAATAGGTCTCATATATAGGAAGATAGGTAGGAAAAATAAATAACTACTAAATAATTAGATGGTTTATACATAGCTAAAGGTTATTTTTACTAGCTAGCTACTAAAAAAGCAACAGAGCTAAGCACCATGGTCAGCTAGGGAACTAGAACCCAACAGAAAATTGTTTCATGACCACCTACCATTCATCCTTTTTCATGGTGTGTTGGTTGGTGCTGGTTCAATGTGTCCCAAATTTGATGTTAATCTGAGTTTTAGTCCTCGTTTAGTCCCAACGTATTTTTTTCACTCTTTTAAAAAAATCTCGCCCTTTTATGATGAAACATGAGGGGGGTACTGGTGATTTGTTTTCCTATTTTGTGGATATATCTAATGTCACAAACAAATAGCACTCTCAAGATAAACTTTGCGGTCCACCCTAAAATCCCTTCAGAGAGCCATGTCAAGTATATGGGTGGGTGGAGTCCCAACAGAGTCATGTCCGTGAAGTCAGTTCTCACATATGGAGAACACCAAAGCTAACTTGAAGTAAATTATAAGACCAAACTGTTTATGTGCATTGTGGTTTGCTTTCGTAGGAAGCAGAAATTGGTCGAAGTTGTAGCCTCTTTTGGAGCCCATGCATGCATGGTCAGTTTCTAGAACAGCTGCAGAGCAAGTTGTAAGTGGAATAGCCATAATAAGTGTTGCCCACCTGCCCTTTCCAAAATATAATTGAGACCCCTTGTCAATACCTTTATTCACCTGATTGGTTCCCTTTTTGCCTTTGGGTTAAAACAAGTCTTGGCCAGTTATCCAGAAAAATATACACCTGAAAGTGCAGAACCCACAATGGGGAGCCCAGATCTTCAGGTTATAAACAAAATTGATATCCAGCCACTAGGGTTTTAAAATGTTGGATATGGATCCCAATTTGTTTTAGGGTTTGAGGTTTTCATTGAAGGTTTAGGGAGATCTTGTCATAATCTCCTTTTTGGCACTTTGCACCTTTGTTGTTACCTTCTCACAACACTAGTTGTTTCATACTTCATCGTCAACACTTCTTGCTTCTTATTTTGTTTTAAGTTTCTTTGCAACAACAAATTTTCTTCTTCTTATTTGTGAGCTTCTAAAGAATTGTGCATGTGTTTCTTTATGAAGTTCACTTGGTGCTTCATTTCTTGTTTTGTTTTAAGCTTCATAAGAATTCGAATTCCTTCACGATGCTCAAATGCTTCTAATCAAATAAACTCTCAAAATTTTCTTGTTTTGTTTTCTTGCTTTGAGTCTCTTCTTTTTTTTGTGTTGTCTTCTTGGTAAGGGATGCTCAGAAAAGGAGGAGCAAATGTGGGGTACAGGCTAAATGTTTTGGCATCCAACACACGTGAATAGTTGGTCAAGAGGGCAAAAGGTTTGGATCATCCATGGGGTGGATAGCACTCACCCTCATCAAAATTGTCAAATCTTGGTGACAAACGCCAAATCCAATGGTCCAAAACTCTTCAAAAACCTCTTGTATGGAAAGGTCTTTAATTCATGTTGGCTTTGCTGACATCAGTTTTTGAGAAAATTCAAATGTGACATTAGTAATGAAATTAAAGACCACTAATGTGCACAAATAGTGTGAGTACTTCACACATGTTGTGATTATTCAGGTACCCTTTCCTTTCCTTTCCTTATTTGATATGCTTCTTGCTATAGGAGGTGGTTCGGGAACTTGATGTTCCCCTTGTGGTTCGCCCTCTTTGGTGGTTCTTTTTGTCTTCTTTGATGATGTCGGGTCTTCAATTTTTTTCCTTGTATTCCCCCTTTTTTGGGTGCTTTGGTTTGTTTATGATTGGCAGGGTTTCATCATTTTAAGGGTTTTTTTCCACTTAAGATCTTAAGAGACAACCTCCAAAGTGTGCTAGACAAAGCTGATTAAGGGATATTTACCTAGTATCTCATTTATGGATTTGCATTGTGCTGGAAATCAATGGTCCTGTACACTCTTGTGATGTGCATCAACATTGTCATGCTTTAGAACAAGCCCTCATAGAACCAGTTATCACCTGGTTGAACTGCACTTCCCTACCAGACCAACGTGTTCCCAGGAGGAAGAGGACCGTTCCTTAGTTGAAGTACCTCCGCCCCCTAACAGACACCATGAATGTCTCAATTAAGGGCCTCTTTCCATTAGGTCGTTGTGATCACAACTTCTTTCCCAACAGTAACTTCTCGTTATAGTTGGTCAATCTAGCTGTGCTCACAGTCAAGCTCATAACTCTACAAGTCAAACATTGATCAAATGCAAAGTTATGTGAAACTAGAAACCTTGTTTGTGCTCATTTCTAGCTCACTTCTTAAAGGAAGAGAGTAATTGAGCTGTGTGGTAGTGGGTGTGACAGAACCCATGCATCGGCAGGCAATAACACCAAGCAAGCGCGAGAGAAGGAAGGAGGAGGGCAAGAATAACAGGGAGAAGAAGAAGAAAAAGGTGTGGAGAATTGAGAGAAAGGGGCGAGAGAGCAAATGAAATGAGTGCAGGATGTGATGTATTAATGTGGAGAAGGCCAGCCATGGCGGTGCTGGTGCAGTGCGCAATCACAACATTGTGGCTCTCATCTCTGACCTACACTTCGTCATCTCTTGGGCCCTTGCGCTCCTGGGCCTCATCTTCCGCTTTCTCAACCTCACGTATGTATGGCTGCCTGTCTGTCTCTCATAACCCTCAACCCTAAACCCTAAATCCTCTGTTTGTGTGTGGGTGGGTGTTTTCTGGGTGCTTTGGCCTTGTGGTTGCAAGAGAGAAGGATTGGGATGCTCTGTATGTACTTCAGCTTTGTAGCAATTGTGCTTCTTGTTGAGCCTGCTGTATGTTTTGAGCATCTGGTGTTGTTGAGTGCCTGTTTTTTGAGCTGCAATCCTAGACAAAAGCAAATCATTGAACTTCAGGTAATGAAATTAGCTTGGGTTGTTTTTGGAGGGTGTGATTGAGTTTTAGGGTTTAGGGTTTGTTTTGGTACTAGCATTCCTTCAGAGGGACCAAAAGCGACTTGTACCATTGGTGTGAGATGACAGCACGTCTGACTACATTTCAGATTTGCTACATTAGAATGTCAATTCTGATTTGCAACACTAAAACTCACAAATTCAACACTGCGAGCAATTATGGTGCAGAAGATTGAACAAAGATTTCTGGATGTCTCTATGAGCTCTGGGAGTTTGTGTGTAAGCTGACTGAGCAAAAAGGATTGTTGGTTCAGTGTAAAATACTAGGGTTTTGTCACTTTACAGCTTGGAGGTGAGCAAAAAGATTGTGCACTGGAATTGGAATAGAGAGCAGGACGCTTGCACTGACAGCAGACTTTCACAATCATGATTGTCAGGGGAGGAATGAGCAATTGCGGGATTGAGTTCATAGATTTATGGTTTTGGCTTCAAATTTTTTTGCTAAATTCTGTAGTATTATGATTGAATGCAAGATTTTGCCAGTGGATCCGTCTGGGTGGCAAGTGTCAGTGAAGTCAGCTAATTATGTTGCAGCAATGCTGCCCAACACTCTGGGAGCTACTGAAGGTGTTCTGAGAATTGCTGCTGTAGGGTCTGATTTCAAGCTCTTTTTGAAGGTAAATTCTGAAGGACTCACACAACCACTTTTTCACTGAGTGTCCCTGAGGGGCGCATGCTGAAAAAAATCTCACAAACATCCACTTAATACTGGCATAACTATGTAGACTTTTTCTGAGGAGCGATTGTCCACTGCTGAGATGAAATCCCTCTTCAATGTCAAGCAAAAGCCAAAAGGTTTGATGTGTGCATATGAAGCAACTTCTCACCTCCCATCTTTGCTTCCCATCTTTGCTCCCAACAATATAGTGCATGTTTTACTGTACATACCATTACAGACAAAAGTAGGTGCTGATCGTAAGAACCTCCTTAGAATCCCTCATTCCAGTAAAACAAACAAATGTATTTCTCAACAGAAGAAACAGAACAGTGAGGGGAATCATGGGAATTTGGGGAAGTTACCAATTGCAGGTGGTTTTAGCACTCTACTTGTTATCAGCAATTGGGGGATCAGCATCTGGGGCTACAGTCATCTACACAGGTATGTTCTTTCTTCCATATGCTTTCACAGAGAATCTCTCTCACCCAACACCCAAAAGTGTACATATGCGACACTTGAAGGAGAATTGCATTGCATGTATGGGTCCTCCAAGGTTTCTTAGACTGCAAGCTATCTATGGGCATACAAGTGCTGCACTGATAGCATGTTGGTTTTCAATCATATTGCAGCACTGTGGTTCATCTTCATTGTTCCTTTCTCTGTAAAAGTGATTGCACCAAAAATCAAAACTCCAGCATTGGGGCACCAAAGCAGTGGGGCTGGAGTTAAGCTAGGAGATTTTTCTGCTTTTGTGCAGAGGGAATTATTACCCTGCCAAAACCCACAATGTAATTTATACTATATGCAGGCTGTCTTTGATCAGCTCATTTTTCCATTGCAAAGAATTGATCCAGTCCTTCTGGTGCTCTTGGTTCTCTCCAGCCAGGTGTCTCTCCATTTCTCTTGGGCCTCTGGCTGCTTTGTACTTTGTCTTTATTTAAACCCAGTGGGAACTTCCAGTAGTAATTAATTGAACTGTGGAGATCCATGCAATATGAGTTTGGGCTTAAACTTCAATGCAGTAAGTTTACTCTGAAAATGCTGGATTCTTGTGTAATCATGTCCTCAATCCATTGTTCTTGTGCTATTCTATTACAATCTTACCTGGAATGCCTAAAATCACATTAGTGTCCATAACACCCTTGCACCTCAAGTGCATTTAGTTACACATGCTACAATTTAAGTCTTTGAATTCAATGTCATGAATACAACCATTGAGAGTCCTCAACATTTATATCACTACAAGAGGATGTGGCTGTGAAATGTGCCTTTACTCAATGTCAAATTAGCATTCTAATGTAATATATACCAGAATAAACATCACATATTGTACATTGTAGTGGATGAAATGACCAAGTTCACCTCACATGTCTCATGAGTGATGGCTTGTTGTGTCATAGAGAATTGCATTTTCTTGTTGTGATCTGGAGTTCCAACCCATATATCTATGTATCAATCTATTATGGGATTAATGGGTTCAACTGGTCAACAAAAATCACTCAAAAAACCTAGGTGCTTCCAAGTTCATGGACATGATTCCTCCTCACCCAACCACTCACTCACTCAAGTCTGATTGCAAAGTGTCCAAGGTTTGGGAAGAAGGTAGGTAACAACCTTAATAAAAGTGGTGCTCATTGGTAACATCTAGTGAACAAATGACTTATGCATTTGCCCTTTGAAATTCCCCTTAGAAAAAGCTTATGTTGCACCTAATAGCACAACAATTTAAGCACCCTTCTATATATACATATTTGGCTAGCTACTGAAACCCTATGTAGAGAAAACAAAGAATCTGGCAATTAAAAAAATTATTTAATTTTTTTTCTGAAAATTGGGCGTCATAAAAAAAATTTACCCCCAAAAAATCACTGAATTACTAGAAAGACTGGGGATACCCGGGAATAAAGCGAGTATTCCCGGGAGATCATGTCCCTAGGCTTGCAGCGGCGCTAGCTACTGGCTAGAAGCAACACTAGGAGAAGCTGGATGTCAGAGAGTCACGCGTCTGGGCATGAATTCTTAGTAGAAATGACCACATTCTAGAGCAAGTAAAAAAGGCCTGTACACTACTATATATATCATGAAGGATAGTGCCTAGTATGAAACTCAGTCTGGCCATATTTCCATAATCTCTCAGCACCTCATGCTCTTCACCTTTTCATGCTTATGGGTGCTTATCAGTGTTGTGCAGTTACTTGTATTTTATGAAGAACCCCTCAGTTCTGGTTCTCTGAAAATTATCAAAATAAAAAAAAGACTAGAATCAAGTCTTAATTTGATTTCTTTCAGAATTTTCATTATGAATCTTAAGAACTGCCTTAATAAGCATCAGTCATCTGTTCCTAGTGCTACCATTGAGCAAAAAATCCAATAAAAAACCCCATGGCAGAATGTGATAACATCTCTGTTCAACATTGGTGTTTATGAATGGGGATAGTGAAAATAATAAAACACTGTTAGCTGCAGAAATTATGCCTTGGACCCTGGGCATTATCACAAGTAAAGTGCCACTAAAAAAACTTTCTTTTCCTTGAACTAAAACAGGAAGAAACCTTGAGAATGGACAAACATAGAAACCCATATAATATTAACCTTTTGTACGGGATGGACATTTTAAGACATAATATTCTTCCTTAAGAATGGAAGATACTTCCCCTGGACTGGAGTGAATCTTCCCTTTTTAAGGTAGCCTCCAAATACACTAAGAAATTTTTAGCTTACACTGATTGAACAGTGTTGGGTGCAGCCTCCCAAACCAGCTAAATAGCCTGTTAAATAGCATAATTAGTGGTCGGGGATGTAGGAGATGGGTAAGGACCTAGAAGACACTTGAAAGAAGTGTTTTTTATTGGGTCGATTTTGTGTTGTAGTGAAAGTGGTGATGATGATACACAGGAAAATTTAGCCAGATATGGCTACAACCTAACTACAAAACTAGAAAATTTAAAATAATTTTCTACAATTTTTGGTTACTCTGGTTGAAAAATATGTATAGAAATTCAGAAATTTTTCTTAAAATTTAATCGAATTATGGCTATTAAAAATCTTAAAAAGCACATGATTTTGGCACTTAAAAAAATTAGTATAAGTTTTTTTTTGGGGCTATATATAGCCAGCAAGAAAAGAAGCTGCAAGTTGAAATCAAACAGTTAACTGGAGTTCAGTAGCTACACATCAGGATTAGGAATAGAATTGTGCATGCACCTGCAGGTGTGTGGGATATTTTGGCAGCTGCTAGCTCTTAGCTATGTAGCTAGCTAACATCGTGGGTAAGTAAGAGTTAGCAACTAAGAAACAGCCATGATCATCCCCGCAAATGGGACTCCACACCCGCGTGGTAGCATTTAATGAGGCCCAGGCTTGTGCTGTTATTGTTGTTGTTGGGTCGGTTGGCGCGCCCTTCCTCCTTCCGGCTGGTCCCCACCACTTGGCACTCACTGCCTCTAGCCTTCTTGGACGTTTCATCATTTCTTGCCCATTTCTCTTTTTAGCCCCCAACTAGTAGAGGAGTTCATAACAGTTTTTTTACTTATAAAGGGTTCAGTTTAACCCCATGTGACCCACCCCGCTGAGTCACTCACTGCTAATGTTTTTTTTTTGGATATCGAGAATTTGGCGAAACTTAAAATGGCCAAATGTAGTAGTCGAATTTACACTTAGAAAAATAACCATTTCCCAATTTCATTGACTAAAAGTGGCGAAATTTCGCCACACCAAAAAGAAACACTGGTCGCTACATGACCTTGCACCCATAACTAAGGAATAACTAGTTTTTGGTCTAATTTCGTAGCTCTTGCAACAGCGTCTGGATGAATATTATTAGACTGGAACAGCCTCTCTTTTTTAATGGCTATATAGAGCCAAAAAGATATACTAAAATTAAAAGTGCTAGAATGAAGTGCTTTTTTTGAGATTTTCAATAGCCAGAATGCGACCAAAATTTAAGAAATATCACCATATTTCTATACATCGTTTCAAGTAGGTAGCTGCAAAAAGGATAGAAGGACGTTTAAAAGATTCTACTTCTATATATATATATATATATATATATATATGTTTTACTATTTTATGATGTAGAGGAAGTTACAATCATCCATAAGATGATTTAGCCAGATTTGGCTACATACTAGAATCTATGAAAGTAGAAAAAAAACCAGAATTTGGAACTTACCATAAAAATCTGGCGATTTGGATTTTATTTTTTCCTCGGAAATCTGGCAAATTTGGCTGAATTTCGCCCCTCAAAAACAAAAAACAAAAAACGCTCCTGGAGACTAAAATAATAATATTAGTGTCTAGTTCGGACTGATCGAGACTCAGAACTATTTGCTCGCTCGCTCGCTCGCTCGCTCGCTCGCTCTCCTCGAGACTACAAAAATATTACTTTCGAGTTCGGACTGACCGACACTCAGAACCATTTCGTCGCTCCCTCGCTCGCTAGCTCGCCCGCTCTCTCCGAGACTACGATATTATTACTGTCTAGTTCGGACTAGTCGACACTCAGAGTCCCTGATCTCTCGATCGCTAGCTCACTCCTTCCTTCCTTGTCAAGCTTAATCAGATCAGTCGATGGTGTTCCAGCTCCCACATGCTGCAGCTTTATAACTAGCGCCATCTCAACATCCTCGCTGCAGTTTGATCTCTCGCAAATTTTCCATCTTCAACATGATATAGAATAACATTCATATTCCATCAAATCAGTTGGTAATATCTTGTACCGTTTTACATCATCGTCATCATCATCGTATACATACCTAGATTGTAGCTGCTGCTGTTGTCCGGCAAGCTAAGCAGCTAGGGTCGTCGTTGTTTCCCAATTTCTAGCTAGAAATATACATCGTCGACTAGCTACAGCACTGTAAGTACAATTTTTGTGTGGCTATGGAAGTCGCTTGGAGAGGTCCTGCAGATGATCATCGTCAGCTGAGTTGTGCAGGAGCGGTCTTTGAGATGAAGAAGGAGCGACGTAGTACAGCTTGGGGTGTGGACGCCCAGAAAGTGGTGCAACTCATGATGGGGCAGCTACAATATTCTGCCGACAGTAGTACTAACACGGCAGCAGCCGCAGCAGCCTGTTGTACTGGTGCAGCAGGTGATGATGTGACGCTAGACTTGTTAGGAGGAGCTGCTGGAGATCAGGACGTTGGCCCTTCGATGCGGCGTTCAATCATCAGTGATGGCTGCAGGTCCGGCGGCACGTCAACGGAATTTGATCTCATGGAGCTGGATCCTGAGCAGCCTAGACTACCTTCCGATTGGAGAAAGTGTCTTGACTTGAAGGTAGTCCTCTTTGCTTGAGCCTTGAAGGCTTCCTCTTTGCCCTGGCAGGAATATTCTAACAAATTTGTAGCATGACTAGTGTTGTTGTAATCTTGCATTTTGTTCCAAGACTTACTTGAGTTTCTCGATCTCCCATCCCGGATGCTGCAGACAGGGAAGATGTCATTTGTGAACAGAACAACCGGTGTCACCTTGGACAATGATCCCCGGAAGCAGGGCCAACCGCCGCAACTGCAGCTTGATGTAGCAGCACCTCTTGCTATTCATCATGTGCTAGAGCCTGGCCCATCATCATCATCTTCTCCTCCGCGTCGCGCCCATGAGTTCCTCAGGAGCAAGAAGTACGAGATTCTCCGTGAAGAGAATTACTTGAAAGCCTCGTCGACCACCTCGTCATCCTCTGAATATGGAAGCCCACGGATCAAGCTGGCGAAGAGGGAAAATTTGTTATCTTTCTCGAATACTGGGACGCAACAATGGAGTCTTGGGCTTCATGAAGATCACACGGACATGAGCCTAGTCGTAAAAGACACGCAACTCGCGTCGGAAATCATGAACGAGGAAACTGAAAGGTCGAACCCAAAGCTGGATCTCAATCTCACAGCAGGAGCTGGCTCACCACGGGCCGCAGCTCCTCGCGGCCAGCAGCAGCAGCAAAAGCAAAGCGTGTGCACAATGGAGATGGTGCAGAGGGCACTACGACTAACAACAGATCATCATCAAGCGCAGCTTATACTGCAGGACCGTAAGAAGAGAGAATTGCCTGCAACTCCCGTTGATTACGTAGTACCATCCAAACCTTCGGACTCTAGTTCACCAGCTTTCTCATCTCTTCCGACGTCAGGCGCGGCGCGGTCTGAGCAGCCGGCGGCATGGTCTCTGGGTTCTCCATCGACCAGCAACAATAGTTCATCGGCCTGCTGCATATCTTCAGATCCTGATCCGCTGTTAGATGCAAACCAAGGCAGTGGTGCTGGTGGAGCAGTCGTCCACCAAGGAGCTGGTGCAGCTGCCGTCTTGGACGACCGCAGCTTACAGACTGGTGGAAAAACACTGTCTACTGCAGCAGCTGGGTACGTTTACCGCACCTTTGCTTTGTTTCTCGATCTTTGGGCGGTCTATGAGGATTCAGAATGATTACTTCTAATCAAGGAAACTAGTTGAAGTAAGAAAACATAGAGAATGCTCTCAATATTTCAATGTTTTATATTCTAATTCTCCCATTGTGAGACAAACCATTTCATGTTTGCAGAGTGGAAATTCAGATTCTTCTTGATGGTCTCACAGCGAATCAAGAAGAACTAGAGTCTCCCCTGCAACATGGTGACCTTAAATTCTTCGGGGAACAAGTGCATCGAAAGTTTGACTAGAGAGTGCTAGACCACGACGTGATCATGTGAAGTCGAATCCTTACCTCGGATATCGAAGTACTGATGAGTTTTATATTGCTATAACTGGTTTGATCTGATTAGATTTGTTCTTTTTTTTTCCCCCCAGTGATGTTGCGGACGGTAGTGAAAGCAAGATGAGTATTATAAACACTACTGATGATCAACAAACGGCAGCAGCTGCAATTAGCGGCGCTGCACTGGTGATGGGAGCATGCACTCGTTGTTTCATGTACGTCATACTTGAAAAGTCCAACTGCAAGTGCCCCCGATGCGGCGGTGAAGCAGCACTGGTCGACTTCGCTGCTAATATCCGCAGTACTACTACTACTACTACCACTCTCACCTGCACAGCTAGCGGCATCAGTACTAGCGCCGCCGTCAAGCGCCCAAGAGTGGAAGCTTAATACAAATCATGACTAGTAACCACTCCTGGAGCCTGCTAGATCGATCAGCTGAACGAGATTTCCCAAATTCTTGATCCATTTGCAGGGAACATTATAAGCAGCTAGTTACTAGCTAGTGATGGGCTCAGGGGGACTATTTGATTAGAATCAGCTTCGTTAACTTACTCAGTTTGAATTAAGACGCTTTGTAGCTGCTGCGCAATGAATACTATTGCAGCTCGAGTACAAGCTCACTAGTTCATCAACAAGCTGATCACGGAGCTAGCTAGCTAGTTTGCTTCAAGACTAGCTCATTTCCTTCTAGTATAGAATTTGAACTAGATTTGAGCAGGATGATTACAATTGATTCTCATATAACATAAGCTGCATGGCATCATGCAGCTAGATGCGAGATCAGATCTAGTGTAAGATTATTCTATTTACTTTCAAGGTTGGATTAATTGTCTTGAAACTCCAGGTGCTGCTCCAGTCTCCCTCCCCTGTTATATGATCCTTCTAGTTTGTATGTACCTCCTGGGGGGTTTTTCTTTTTCCTTTTTTTTTCGTTTTTTTTTTTTTTTTTGGTTCATTTTTTTTTTTTTTTTTTTCCTTTTTTTT
>Ga0116229_10006704_pt1 | contig 18450 bp, 27 predicted proteins | sample S1TSphgellanicum_3_FD_87313 | JGI IMG/M metagenome (GOLD analysis project Ga0116229, IMG submission 87313) | Host-associated microbial communities from peat moss isolated from Minnesota, USA - S1T2_Fc - Sphagnum magellanicum MG | ecosystem: Host-associated > Plants > Peat moss > Unclassified... | reverse complement strand
TCTCAAACTACCGATAGAACCAACGGATATTTAGTGGAGTTTGTTTTTGAAAATTTTCAAAACTTTCGGGAACCAAGGTTCAAAATGTTAGAACCGGGGTTTTGGGTTTTCTCACGTCGGGTAAGGGAGTAAATACCCAGACTGATAATCTGAGGGTACACACAGTTGGTTCTAATACCCGCACAACGTCAATCAGAACCACTGCGTGTTCGGGGTGGCTGGAGTGGCGTAGCCACGGGTGTCCGAAGGTCACGGGTACCACTAGTTTAAACAAATTTTAATGACAAATTTTCTTGGAGTTGGTATAAGGGAGGATTTTGCATAATTTTTCTATGGCCACCTACTTGACAATTCCAAATGGAATGTGTAGGAGCATATGAAGGATTATGAAGGTAGTTCAAGTGGTTGCATCTTTGTCATCTTCTTCATTAGAAAGGTTTGAAAGGACTTGTCATTTTTGTGGAATGGTACCATTTTTCATTGCAATTTTCATGTGCTCATATGGTTTGATGAAAATGCTATTTGATTTCTTTTTTCATGGAATCAAGGATCATGCAAGATTTTGATTTTTTTTCCTTGAAGGATCTTGCTCTACAATGATTGGAATTGTTGACATGTGAGAAGAACTAGTACTAGGTTGCATTGCTCCACGATTTTTTTTGGGTATTATTATTTTTCCTCTTGTTTGCTTCATGTTATGCAAACCTTATTTTGTTTCCCTTCAATGCAATGAAGCAAACATAGAAGCAATAAAATAACCTTTTGTGAAGATCTCAAAAAAAAAAACATAGGTTTGGAAGCTTTGAAACTTGCAAATCCTTGGATTGCATGCAAAGTTATTTCAATACCAAGGAAAGGTTCATGAGTATATTCAAGTCATTGTTGGTTGATATCCTACTTGATGTTGTGAAGAAACAAAATAAAACATGCAATTGATTTTTGATTAAACAATTTGTGATGTCAAATAGATTTATTAGGTCAAACACACATTTGTATATAATATTTTCCTTTCTATAGCTTACACTGAAACAAGAACTTGGGTTTTTTATATAGAGCTTTATGAGGCTTTTGGCTTTTACGTATGTTTGTTGTTGTTATGCAACATTATCACTCTCAATTTTTGCCCATGGAATGGGATTTTTTGATTTTGAGTTCAATACCAAGTTCTACAAAAATGCACGTTCAATATCAAATCTCATTCAAGGACGTCCTAGAAATTGTTCAAGTGTTCGTATGTTATGTTTTTCTTGAGTTTTTTTGCAAACAAAGTAAGTCGTGTATTAAGTGTCTTCATGATTTTCTTGCTTGTTGTTTTATTCATTAACTAACATTCTTTTCTATTTTTGTTGTGAGGATGGTTGTGGTGATGGTGGTCTTTTCCATCTTGTGAGTCTTCCTCCTTCTCATCACTTTACTCATCATCTTCCCACTCATCACATTCCTCCATTTTTGCAAGTCCAAAAAATTGAATTTATTTATTTATTTATTTTCTTTCAAGAAGTTCATTCTTTGGTCTTGTAGGTTTGCAAAAGTGAAAAATTGACTCCTTGAAAAAGAACAAATCCATTTTTGTGTTTGCAAAAAATGGAATTTATGATTATTTTCAAAGAGTCCAATTTGAACTTGCAAGACCAAAAACATGACTCCTTTAAAAAACATTCCATTTTTTGGACTTGCAAAAAAGTTCCATTTTGTTTTTCAAGGATTCCTTTTTTTTGGTCTTGTTAACTCATAAGACCAAAAAATGGACTCCGAAAAAAAAATAGTAGAACTTTTTGTTCATTTATTGCTTTTGTTTTCAAGGAGTTCATTTTTTGGTCTTTTGAACTTGCAAAACTAAAAAACATGACTTCTTGAAAAAGAAAAAAAAGTTCATTTTCTAGACTTGTGAAAACAAAAATTATCATTGTTATTATTATTTTCAAGGAGTCCATTTTTGGTCTTGTGAGCTTTTTGAAAAGAAAAAAAACCATTTTTTTCGGCCTGCAAAAAAAATAAAATTCTATTATTATTATTATTATGATAAGGAGTCCATTTTTTTTTGGTCTTGTGAACTTGCAAGATCAAAAAATAAACTCCATTTTTTGATGTTGCTCCAATCCTTGTCTTTTCTTGGAATAAAATTTTAATTTTAATTTTTGTTTGTGTAGTACATTTTGGATGTTGGAATTGGAACTAGAAATTAGCTGAAACTGGTGGTTATAGAATTGAGAACCAAAATTGACCTAACTTGAAAAATTATTAATAATTTTTTTTTAAAAATTAAAAAAAAAGAAAAAAAGAAGAGAGAAAAACTGAAATCATCCCTTAATTTAAAAACTGGGACCAAAACCAAGTCCCATATTTGAAAAAAAGAACCGAAACTAAATAAAATTAGATCCATTGAAAAATGTCAAGAACTCGAACCTTGAACTTGGTACACATTCACTTTCACAATTAGCTTGTCACCTTCTAAATGTTGAATGTTAAAAAATGGACTTACAAGAATGGAACAAATTGCCAGTGCTCAGGCATGTGGGGGTTTTGGGACAAAAAAGAGTGTGAGTTATGAAGTTCAGCCAACCCACAACCAGCAATGAGCACAAAATAATTAGGACAGTACAAACATGTCAAAGGATAATAGGATACGTGATATAATTTGGGAGCTCTTGTCCAATGGTGTGTTGGTTGCCCGTATTAGCAAGACACTCCCAACAATCAGTTATGATACTGGTAATGTTCATGTGGATCGAGTGAGATTACCTTGATACTTATAATGATGGCATGAAATGTGTGATGCATGCAGAAAATGAAGACTTTTAAGAAAAACATACATGTGATGTGATGTGAGTGATGTTTGTCAAGGAAAATTGTTCACAAAACAAACCCAAAAAAGCATGATGGAGAAAGAGATGAAAAGTAAGAGCATCTCCACCAACAATAGTAATACAAATGGCCTGTACACAAATACTATAGTTTAAATCAAATGCTTTCAAGCCCTGTGATCAGATGAGGAGTGTGTGCACACACAAGCAGTGATTAAACAGTTGTCACCTGCAAAATGGGTTTCTCAATTCAAGCCTATCCAATTGTATCACAACTCCTACAAAAGGTGAGTGGGAAGGTGCACCTGGCAGAATGGGCAGATACAAAGTCTCTTCCATCTGGACAGAGCAAACAAACAAAGCAAAAATATGTGCAACTCACAACCAGAGAGTGGTCTTACTTACTGTGTCTGAGAATTGATCAGAGTAGCCTTCAATTCTGCCAAGATCAATTGAAATCTGCCTTCAATTCCACCCAGATCAATTGAAATCCACCTTCAATTCTGACCAGGTCAATTGAAATCCACCAGTGACAATCAAATGGGTAGTGTGAAGACTCTTGTAAGCTGTAGACAAAGATACCCAACAAGCAGATAAAGAAGCAGCTGTAAACCTTAGTAGAATGTTCTTTGTCAGACTTCCCTGGATGAAACAAGGAAACCATGGAAAGATCTGTTTGCAGGTATGATGTTTCAACTATGGTGGGGCACAAATCTTTTCATAGCTCCTCATGTAGCCCTGAAATGTTATGGCCAAAAGCCATTGTATAATAACCATCTGGTGGCTAATGAAATCACCATTTGGGGCAAAAGTTGTTTCACATGGATTTGCACCCTTTGGAGGGGGGCCTCTATAATCTTGACTCTGAGAGTGGGGGAAGTCTAAAGCACAGAGTTTCATTCTTGCATTTGGGAAATTGAGTGATCTCTCAGCATGTTCAGAATGTGTGAAATGAGTGCCTTTGCAGCAGCGTTTTTCTCTGCATGCTGCAACTCTAGTAATCTGCCTTCTACTGTCTGCACCAAGGTCTTTGTTAAACCCTGTCCTAAATTGGCTGTCTCAACTAACTGCTCTAACTGCTCCAATCCAGCAACATGGACCTGCATTCATTAAACCCACTCCTTTCCATGTCAGATCCCGTACTCTCCAACACCAGAAATCAAAGATGATTTGGTGAAAATTGGATACTTCAGAAATGAGAAAATGGAAAAATATGCCTCAATTCATTGGAATAATTGCAAGATGCCATCAACCCATCTGTCCCACATTCTCAAAACTGGAAGTCTCAGAAGTAACGGATTCCATGCATAGTAGTGGATTTTTAGCATTACCTGCACGATCTTGATGGTGCTAATACAGTCCAGTAAAGGCAAGGCCAGCATTTCCAGCCACTGCAAAATAAAAACAGATAAAGATGATCAAGCATTCTTCCAACTGCACTTCGCAAATCAGAATGTGATCTTTATATAGACAAGTAAAAATTCTTATGCTGAAGGAAACTCACTCATTCCTTTGTGACCAAGCTTTCTCTGACATGATATCTATGTAGTAGGAGTTGTTCCCCTGTCTTTTCCTCACATATATACACTCTGACAGCATGTGTCAACGCTAAAAAAGTCACCCGAGTAAGACCCACAAGGACCTGTGCTAATACAAGACAGACAACATCAATTGGAATGGAGGGCCATACTGTAATTGATTCAGTTGAAGGATTTGAGACTCCTGAAGGACCATCTTCATGCAGCTTCTTGAGGAGAACATCAACAGCTGACAAAGCCGACTGCTTGACTGCACATAAACACAGAAAATGGGAAAGAAAGTTGTCTTAACTTTTGCAAAAGATAACTGTTTGCATTCCACCCATTCTGTATTTGCTCAAATGAAACCCACTTGACAATGGATGAGCTGAGCAAGCAAGCAGTAAATACCTTGCCATGTGTGACCAGCGCTGAGAGTGGTGACTAAAGCGGAGGTAATGCTCTCCCCATGCCTTGAAATAGTGGATGGAGATGCTGCACTAATGCTAGCTGCCAGACATGCCAGTGCTTTCTCATATGGCACAGCTGACGTCTCCTTTGTTTCAATAGCTGTCAATAACCAAAAACAAGCATCAGCACACTGCTTGAGTCAGGGAAAAAGAGTTTCATGTACACTTCTTAAAACACCAAACCTATACATCAAGTAACATACCTTTGTCAGAGGTGCCTTCATCTGTAGGAATTGCCTGTTTACGAACAGGAGGTTGCATGCATGCATCAACTATGAGAGAGCCAACTTGTTCATAAACATCCTGATCTTTAAATGCTTTGAGAACCTGCTCAATGCCAGGCAGGATGAAAAACTGTGAGCTCAAACCATTTCTTCTAACTTATGGGTATTTTCATTTACATAAAGAGCATCTCCTATACTTTATGTACTAGCAACTAACATGTGCAACACTAGTGTATTGAAACTGGCAAACAGGCCATTTTGGGACAATTTCCTAGATTAAGACAATGCAAATCATATGGGTATGAGGTGACAGATATTCAACCTGTTCCAAACAAGCAAATGCAGCATTACGAAATGAGCTCTTTTTCCGACTGCTGGCAGCAGATATGGCTGCAATTACTGAATCAGGGCCAAGACCTGCTGTTGAGCTCTTATTGGCATGTGGTGAGATAGCTTTAGAGCAGCCCTCACAAAGATTGCCTATTGCCTCCAGAACTGCTTCTTTCCCCTGGAGACACCCAGGAAGCCCATGTAAATAGATCAGATTGAGACCCTCACTTTGCAGAAAATCCTCATTCCACGTTCCTTCAATCCAAGGTTTGGCAAGAAGAACCTCTGAATTCGGTAAATTGAAAGAGAAGAAAAACTAATCCCACCTCCCAAAGACGACCTGGCAGCTCTGCGAGTAGGCCTGCAAGAAGATCCTGGACATAGGGTGCAGTGGAATCCCCAGCTACTTTTGCTACTTCTGATACTGCTTGTGCACACTGCAATGCCACACAATATTCTCATGATGTAACAGAGGTAATGGCCTGCAGTTGCTGCAGGGGATTAAAGGAAAGAAAAGATCCTACAAATCCAAGCCATGTCCAGAATACTACAGGCTGCAAGAGTTTGAGGGTTGTATAGGCGCCGCTGTTACCAACTTATGATAGAACTTGACAAAACACCCAACTCCAGAACAGAGTGGAGACAGAAACTGTGGACAGATATGGAAACCTTTTTCTTTTGGGGCCATGAGGATGATCCAATTCCCTCTTTCAAGCGAGCGACAATCTCTGGCATGTACAGGCCCAAAGCTACACTGGTACTGCTTATATTATCTTCCCAAATCTCCTCAAAAATGCTGCTGATGTCCTTTTCCTCGTCAAACCTGCAAGATGGACATGAAACCAGCAAGCAGTTAAATAAGAAACCACCATCTTTCTCTGCTGAAGGAAATCTCTCCTCAAAATGAAGGAAACGATTTAATGATCTACCCAAGATAGGAATGTCATAAAGGCATGCATGGAAAGAATATATGCAGATCATACTTGGCAACAAAGGCAAGTGGAAGAACAACAGTCAGGTTGCCCTTAAAAAGCTCATTTGCATGCCGAGAAAGCTCCTTCAAAACCAATGCACTTGCCAGATGCAAATCCTGGTTTCCGCTAGAGTCGTAAAGAGAAATGGCGTCTAATATCAATTTCCGGACCTGGTTCTCACCTGTCCCTCAAATGGGTACATCATGGAAAGTTAAGCAAGTAGCAAATGTCGCAGGCACCTCACAACTATGACAGGAACCCTCCTGCATAATGCAGTACAACTTCCCAAAAAAAGCTCTTTGATACTATTTCAGCTGTTACCAGCAAGGGGTGCAAATTAGACCTGCGTTTGCATCAGAAAGAGATGATCTCTTTGTCAACAAGAAGGCATATAATGTGACAACCCTAAACTCTAAACTTATGTGCCTCATAAAAGACTCAGTACCTGAGTACTTGGCAACAGTGCCACATGCTGCAGCAAAGGCTCGCCTGGCAGCTGCACTGTGCTCTGTTTGAACAGCTGGGAACAACACTTTGAGCAGGGTTGTGCTGTGGGGTCTCATCTCCACCCCAACATGTTGTGCCAGCATGCTGATGAATTTTGCAACTCCTACTCTGCAACAATGCTCATACATTGTTCAAGTTAGAAGATTGTGATCCATCCGTCCTGAATATATCCATCCATGCTGGAAGAAGTCATAGCATATTTTCCAGTGTGTAAACAAGAACAGACTTTACATCATGAGGTAGCCTGAAACAAAATCAAAAGAAATTGGGGAAAGTGAAGTGGTGCACGATTCATAGATCAACAGCTTGCTAGTTCAACATCACCTGGTGTTCAAGCCCACGCCCGAGCGAATCAGCTGGACCAATCGAGGAATAAGTATCTCGAGAGTTGGAACATCCACATGACGGATACACAGATCCAGAGTATCCCACATGGGTGAGTCCTTTGCCACAGCAATCCGTATATTCTCCAGCTTCTCAGTACTTATCCCTACTCTCTCAGCATGAAGCTGCACACAAAAACCCACCAAAAAAAAAGATAGTAAGAAGAGTATAATTCATATCTAAAAGATTGTAGAGAAAAATGCAATCTACCTGCCATTACTCCATACTGACTTCATTGGTCAGCTCTCAACAGTGGGGTTTAGGGTTAGGCACACAGCTTTTCATATTACACAGCTGGAACAAAGCTTTGGGACTGCTGCGACGCCCTATAAATCAACCTGATTTCAAGCAGATAGAGAAGCACCTCAGCATAATTCAGACGCTGGTCTTCCAAACTTGACAAGCTTTCTAGCATGCACCCAACTAAATCAGGCATCTGTGGACGAACAGCGTTTCCTGCACCCTGTCCCCACAAAACAACAGATCTCCAGAGTTTCCATTAAACGACATTGAGTGATATCTCACATCCCAGCTTGTGGGTTCCAGTTCAAGAGAAAATTCCATAAATGTGCACAAAAGGTTTGTAGTGTGGAACCCAAACACAGTAATGAGCACAAGTTGACCCTAACACTCTAAACCCTAAGACCAACACTGTGTCAACAAAGTGGCTACTGGCACCTTAGAATAGCAGCCCTACTACTACTACTACTATCAGTAAAGAGACAAATTCACAAAATTCAAGAGTCAGAGAAGAGAGGAGTTAATGCAGTAGTACCTTCACGAGTTTCATGATGGTGTTGATAGATAGACGGCGCACATCCGCCACAGTGCTAAGGATACCTTTGGTGAGAAGAAAGGGTAGAACAATCGCTAAGGTAGCACGTGCATCAGCCTCTGGTGTGAGTGTTGTGTCACTCAGGCGTAGACTGACAGAACTCACTGACTTGCTCAAACTGTCGCCTGCTAGACGGACAGTCTCCTTTATGTCATCAATGGCACGAAAAGCCATAATCCATAGCCTCTCAAGGTACTTCCCGACCTAGTAGCATCAAAACGAGCAAAGTTTGATGACTAGAGATTGTCAATAGATGCAGACATGCAATCTTAGAACACAGGTATGTACCCGTGTTGGGCAGTTCTTGACTTTTATGAAGAACCTCTGGTTCCAGTTCTTTAAAAAACTTCAGAACAGTTCTGGTTCCACAAAAAAATGGAACCCTGGCCCCAGTTCTTGAAAAAAAATTCCAGTTGGTTCTGGAAATCACTCCCGGTTCTGGTCTGGTTCCAGGTAACCCAGTCTGGAACCAGTGGTTAACTGCTGGTTAACCTCCAGTTAGCCCCTGGTTCCAGACATTTTTTTCCCAAAAAAAGTTATTTTCAAACATTCCGGTTCTGGTTCCAGTTCCAGTTCCAGAACTGAGTCCCGTTTTAGACACAGTTCCAGTTCTGGTTCCAGAACCAGATCCAAAACCAGACCTGGTTCTGGTTTGGTTTTTAGTGACTGAAACAGGAACCAGCGGTTCTAACCAACCAAACCGGGTAGTTGCCCAAAACTGGTACATACACATAGATTGGCTTAATAACTCAAAAAGTGCTCACAATTTGGAGAGTTAAATTGGGGGCATTGGGTAAATACAGACCTCACTGAATCTGCGACCCTGCAAAAGGTCTGCAAGAGCCAGACATGCAGATTCCCGAGAACGCCAAAGCCTGGAACCTGCCTGCACTAAGAGATCCTCCATGATGTCGTCAAAGTACTCATCAACTGTCTTCTTAGGTTCTGCAACCAGTGATTTCCAAATGTGTCCCATCGCATCCTGTACAACACATCAACAAGACACTGGAATGTTTTGAAAGGTTGATGACACATTGGTGCTCGATAAGAACAGCCATACAGCAGATCACTGCAGCAACTCCCAACCCATTCATTCAACTGGACTGTAAAGATAGAAGAATAGCAGTAAGCAACATTAAAATGCTGGAGGTTCAACTCCACACAACTGAGAGTTGTATGGAAAAAAAGACAATTTTTTTGGCAACCTACCTGAATCCGTTTGTTTGGGTCATACTGGTAGCGAAAGAGCTTTGGAACAAGTGTGCGCAAGTGAGGCTTTAATGCATCCCCAGCCTGCTTTGCAATACGAGAAAACCCAAATGCTGCTCCACGGCGAGAGTTGAGAGATGTCTGATAATTTGCAAGGTCCATGAACTTGTAGATCAAGTCTGGCTGTCCCATCTCGTTTGCAATGTTGCATAACTCTTTGTATGTGCCAATACTACCTCCACCAGGAGTTTCTCCGATTGCGCCATCCTCAAATACTTCAGAATCCTCTGTCAACTGCAAGTCAAAAATGTCAAGCTGGTTAAATGGAAATGTATGGTAAGTGGACACAGTCATCCATGCAACCTGTCAGTGACAGTAAATGAAACAACAATGGTAAGTTACAATTCTGTTCAGTTCTGGCACTGGTCCCTCCCATATAACCAGAAGACAAGATAGTGTAAACAGATTGCAAGGTGACAAAGACATCTATGAACAACTGATCAGTGAAAGAAGAGGCAACAACAACAGTAAGTTCAGTTCCTGCACCCTAAACCCTAAACCCTTTACCAGAAGGTAGTATTTCAGTGATGCATTTAGGAACAAAAACTTCCAAAGCCCCTACCTTGACTGCCCGTTTCTTTTTAGCAGTTCCTGTAAGGTTTCCAACAAGTGCCATGACCAATTCATCCTTTGTAGCTGCATCTCCAAGCTCATATACAAGACTCATTCCTCGAGATGCCATCTCCTGTGTCAATTCATTCTGTTCTCCAAGTAGATGAGAAAATGCCTCCTGCAAAATACCCAAAACCTTCCCATTTTAGAAACAGCAAAAGCTAGTGAGGTCATTACTACCTCCTAAGAACTTCAAGATCAAACCACAGGGCCCCTCACTCAGTAAGGTGCAGGACAAGAAGCTGAGCTCATGCACACATACAACCAGAAGCCTAAACCCTATACCATAAACCCAAAACCCAAAACCCATGAGGAAATGCACTGCCTGCCCATCAGGGCCTTATCCCAATGCAACCCATGAGCTACATCTCAGAAGAGAATGATACACAGGTTGCGCTGTTAGTAGATATGCATATCTAGAATCTGCAATCAACATCTCTGTCACAATCAAGTATGTGCTGTCTTCTCTACGAGATTTTCTCTAGTACTCCCATGTCTCTCTATGGGAGATACAAGGGAGGGGCCTCTGACCTGAATCTGGGGAAGCATTTGCTGTACTTTGGTTTGGCGCCCACAATAGCTGACAATTGACAAGAGCCACACTGAGCCTGCACACCTTTCCTCTTTCCTACTACTGAAGAGGAGCTCATCAAAAAGCTTCCTGATTATTTTTTCCCTTGCCAGATCGCACTGACTGTCATCACTGCTGTTCCCTGCATCTGACATCTCCACGTCTCCCCCGGAGGCAGGTGCATCCCCTGTCAAGAAGTTTGATGAGGCAGAAAGAGAGACATAGGCGGACTTGAGAATTTTGTCTGCTGTGATTGAGACTCCACCCCAGATGAAAGCAAGCGCTTCACCAATTGAGAAAAGAACATCTTCAGCCTGCATGCACGTATGATGTCATCCCACCCCAATAGTCATTCTCAAGTATTCAAGCTCTCCTACCCAGAACCATTAGTTATTCTTTGAGATAAGACTGCAAAATACATAACTACTGAGTTCAAAGGCAGAGGCAAACCTTGGACCGGCTCAAAGTGAAGAGTGCGGTGAGGGCAGTTTCAGAAAGCTCTGTATTCCTGTTACCAAAACAAAGGTGCCCAAATGCAAGCACAGCTTTCTGCACAAGCTTCACCTCCTTGCTGGCAAGTAATGATGCCAGGCGTTTGACTACCAATGCCATTGATAACCCCTCTCCCTGCTTTCCTGCCTCAGGAGTTTCCTCTTTTGAGTTCTCAAGCTGAGGTACACTAACAGATGGTGCAACAACTGGGGCCTCCTTCCCAGTCAGTCCATCTTTGCTGCTGCCTGTCACCGCTGTTGCCACTGTAGTAGAATTTGATTTCTCAGCAGTCAAGGCCAAAACAGATGTCAAGTCCCCAGCTGGCAAGGGAAGGGGTACACGCAGACCTGCATGACCTATTGCCTCAGCAGCTGAGCCTGCAAGAGTTGTGTTTGCAGAATTCATCTCTTCAAACAATGCTGCTATTGCAGTCAACAACAGATGCTCTGGCACCTGTAAATTCAACACCAAAACTCTCGCCTACTAAGAATGTGCAAATCACAGCTCAAGTTAAGAACAACAGGAACACTACCCACTCAGAGAAACTACAATGAAATAAATGTGTGGGAGCATTTCACACTGTTCCAAGCATTGACTGTTGCCTGTGTTGTTCACATACTGATTATGCCTAAACCCTAAACCCTGACTTATCCCCAGCACTGCTAGAACTACCAACAGGGTTTGTACCTCTCACCTGCCTCCTTCCATCACTTTCCAATAAGAACAAACCAACTAAAACCCATTCTTCACTGACAAATTCTCATACCAGTGGTGGTGAAGCACAGGTTGTTATACTTGTCATTAGTGAATGAAGGGAAAGAGACTGAGACATGGGTGGTGTGATGAAAACAAACCTGTGATTTGCTGATCATGCATTCGGCTAGAACATAACCGGTTGCACAGACTGCCCCATGTAAATCCTCAAACCTGTTATCACAGCAACCACTACTACACTTGAGTCTCCCAATTTGCATACAGAAGACTACATGTAGAAAGGACTTCTACACTCCTATATAGATCCTGAGCGTACCGGCCTTTTTGGGAACCACTAAAAGTTGACAGCAATTCCTCTAGTAGAGTTGCAGCTTGGAGAGGTGATAGTGCTGCTGTTACAATGCCAAGCAAGCGAGCCATAGCCTCACGAGTGGTTGCATCAATATGTCCTATGAATTGTTTGAGCCATGGCAATCGGTTACAATACGCCCGTGAAAATTTCTGTTTGCCCCCACCAAAAAGACCCCACATCATCATCATCATCATCATCAATGGATCAGTCAGGAGTTTCTTCCTACAATCTCAGAAGCCCTGCCTTCCTTCAATGTGGCTATGCTCCACAAGCATACTCCTTTTTTGTGCTACTAGTGCTACAGTTTCCATCCTTGAGGGCAAGACGAGAAGAAACAATCTCAAACAAGTCTCTTTATCCTGAACAAGCACAATAAAGTGCACTACTACTAACCTCAGGATTAGCAGCAGCGAGAACAAGTAAACCTGTGCTAGCCAATGCTTGCAACTCGGATGAGCCATCAAATGCCATCGCATGTTCCAGTAATGACTGAAATGCATCAATGGGAGCAACACCTCTCAAGGAAGCTGTCACATGCAATTCAATGAGTGACAAAGTTGTTTCAAAGTTGAAGAAAAAATCAGTTAGCAAAATAGGGACTTGTACATAGACAACAACCACCTATCAGAACAGAAAACACTGGAGAATTTATACATACGCTCAAACTCTTTGATCTCCTCAGATGTGCTCAATGTGTCATTGTCTCTGACAGTGGCAGTGTTTTGCTCGCTCTTATAGCACTGTTGAAGAAACTTAATCATCTCCATATACGCTTTTGGAGGGAACAACATCACTCGCTCTCCCAAGAGTGCTGGGGCCAAAACTCCAGGCTGCCGTTCACAAACGTATCCCATCATTGATTCTAGAGATGGGTATGCTTGTTTAGGATCAGAGACTTGGTTCTCATTTGTCGAAACAGTAAGACCTTGTTGGGCCATCTCCCTGTCATGGGCGACCATCATCATAAAGAGATCCACCAAACCACAGTGTAGGTGCCAATAGGCAAGGAAACTCAAAAGAAATGATTTCAGTTTTGGGTCACCTGGAGCCCTTGTCAAGACATCTGTTTAGGGTTTAGGGTTTAAAGTCTTTACCAAGCCATGGTGACAACCCAGGAAAAACAAAATACCCCGACAAAGCTGAAAGGGGCACAACCTCTCTGGGAATCCAATAATAGGGAGTGAGAAGCAGATGAAATCCAAATAATAAGCTTGCTGAAGAATATGGACAAACCTAATGTCAAGCTTTGAGTCTGCTGCACCAAGCATGCACAAGTAGCGGCTAGGGGCATGAGAAGATGGGTACAAATGTGTGGCCCACAAAATGCTACAGAACCTTGACTCTGCTTCCACCTTCACACCACACAGAAAACGCATGATGCTTAACAATTATGTTATTCATCTCACATTCCCCCAGTTTCCTATACGTTGAACATACAAACCCGTCCAAAAGTTCCTGGAGGTGCTCAGTCCTTTAAAGAATATACTAACACAGGAGAAAAACAAGATAAAAAGCAGATTATAAAACTGGGTGATCTGATCCCTCTGGCATTGAGCAAAGGGAAAGAAAGACACACTGCTGCTGCGTTTTCCAGAAGAAGTGCCTCCACATCCTTTGCCACAGCAGCACTGCAGCCCTAGTTTGAGACCACAGAATGATGGCATTAGTCTCCAGTCAGGACACTGAAGTGCAAAATGGACAGACTTTAAAAAGTAAAAAGAGCTTACAAAATCTAACAGACAAAAAATTCATTTAATGCAGATTTGTGAACACCTTGTATGCAGCAGCAAGTGAGGAGAGAGCCTCCTGGACTGTTGGCTTCACAGAATCAGACTCAGTTCGTATTGCCCCAAACATCCGAACTGCCATATCTGTACTACCACTGACAAAACATTCCCACAGCAGCAATACATGAAATATGAGGAGCCTGAACTTGAAGATGTAGTAAGGAACTCTTACTTTCCCCTGCATTCTTCCAGCTCCTCTACCACTAATGAAATGTCACTAGAAACTGTAAAAAACCACCTCACACAAAGGTTAAAGAGATTTTTCAAAACACCTGAAAAGGTGTGGTGCCCGTTGTGCTAGTTGCCCAATGGCTTGGTATGTAAATGCTCTGACTTGCCTCGATGAGGCATCTGCATTTTTACCATATTTGAGTCAGCATATGCTTGTCACAACAGTCCGAATAGCAACAACGGTAATCCACAGAACAAGCCCTCTTTTCTCCAGTAGAGGACATCGTAGTGTTCTTTACTAAAGCAACATGTGTCTATCTGACCATCAGCATTATCTGCTGTGATAATTACTACAGACCATCTTCCTCACATTGGGGCCCTCAAAGTAAAAGCAGAACCAGCCAAGAAGAGGTAGAGCATCATTTCCGCATCCTGGACTCTACCAATCTTGGTGTTCCGGTTTTGTAAAAATTGAGGGCTTGTTCTGCAAGTTAAAGGAATCAAACTTTGACAAATGACACAATGGGCAGTGAAAATGCACATGGTGGTAAGCATGAGGAAATCACCAGGATCATTGACGTCTGACCCATCAAGCAGTTTGATCAAGCTAGCAAGAATGATTGGAGCCATTGGTTTCAGTTGCTCATCTGATGCCTGCAAAGCAAATGGGGAGCCCTCCACCCTTCTCATGAGTAAAGGAATGATGCAAGCGTGATGCAACCCTAAAACAAAAGCTACAAGCCCTGAATCCCAAAGTGCTCATCCTCTCCATCCTAGAATGGCTTCAATCATGCCCCTTCAAACAAGCCCTAAGGGTTGAGAGCAGAACTTGGGGAATCACATCAGGGAATGCCAAGCAACAGATTATTTCCTCCAATTCAAACCAAAAAAAGATGCCAATCACACACCAGACTGAGAAATTGAAAAAAATGTGACATACCCCCAAGATTGCCAGAAGAACAAACTCTCCTAAGAGGGCTATGAAATAGGTAAACATACATGTTTGAAAATCCAGACTGCAAACTCCATGCCTGCTTGCTTTAACCTCACTGTTGTTCCAGCTCCTGTACCCCAACCATACATATGCTTGTACTGGGTTTTAGGTTACCCCCATTTCTAAACAATAAATTACCAACTGTGGGGGGCATAAAAAGCTGATTTTTGGATGCAAGTAAAGAAAGACATTGTCTGATACTGCATCATCTGCATTCACTGAAACAGATGACACTCAAAAGGGTATTTATAACACAAATTGAGAAAGAATTTGTTTGTACAACAACAACAATTTTGTTGCCTTTAATTGCCAACTGCTTACCATAAATGCAATCAAAGACGCACTGGAGAGTGGAGGGAAATGCATTAGCAGCTGCTACAGAGTGTAAAAAGATTGCCATCAGCCGTGTCTTCAGAGTTGGTCCAGCTGGTGCAACTCTTCCCTGTGCTGTCCCTCCAGGACTAGTAGTGCCTGGAAAAAATACCAGAGTGGAGGCAGCAGTCAACCTCCCAGACTACTATTTCCCTGCATTCTGCCCACCTACCACAATCTTCCAAATACAAAACACAAAGCACAATTTTTTGTTGTATGACCCACTGCACAAATGAGAAAGCAAGCAAGCAAGCAAGAAACCAAACATTGTCTGGCAATTTATGTAAAGTGGATTTTGCACCTTGATAAATTGCAAAAAGACGCTTAATCAACCTCATATCCTCCAAGTTGGCTCCATTGGCCTTTCGTTTCAACAACTCATCACCTCTCTTTGACACACGTTCATTGCTACAAATTTGCAACAGGCTCAGTACCTGCATTAGGGTAGGGTGTGCTAACAAATTGTACATGTCCAAGCTCATTTCCAATGAAGCTAATAGCAATTCATATATCATGAGATGGAGAGCAGGCAGCTAGTGTGGATGGGTATTTACTTGTCTGCAGAGCTGACCAGAAAGAGTGGGTAGACAAGGTCAGCTGACAACTCCAATTCTGCTAGCACATTTAGAATACCCAACTGCCGCGCATCCAACAACAATCCACTTTGGTATGATTTTTACAAGTCTACTCCATGGTGAAAGTGTTACTAAAGAGAATGTCTCAATTGATGAATCAATTCCTGGGGTTTAGGGTTTAGACTAAACCCTAAACCAACTCTGGATAACCTACTCAATAACCTACATCCTGAGCAGAGATTAAAAGGAGTAATTCTACCATCACTTCCAGTAGAACAAAGTGGCACAACAGCAAAAATTTCATACTTGAGCATTAGCCATTGTGGTGGTTGATCAAAGACAATCAGGCAGACTTGTCAACGGAGAATTCTAAGATGAAGACAAGGTGATGAAGATCAAACATGTGGAGGTTAAGCAAAGTTTTACCTTGCATGTAGCTAGTGCATCACCTTTCAGAGCTTTTTTTCCTGTCACCCTTGTAACCTGCTCAAGGGAGAGTCCAGCTGGCGGAGCCAGAGCACTGCACCACCACAAAACCCCATGATCCACAACACAGAAGGTGAAAAGCCATTAGATGCTCCAAACATACAAGAAGAAACATATGCTCTTCCATCTAATGGGTCTGGATTGTACAGCAACAACAAAAGAGCTCTAGATCAGATACATACCCCTGTGGAGGTGTGGTGCTCAGAGTTTGGTACAGAAGTGTTTGAAGGCAGAACTCAACAAACAATGCACAATCACTTGGTGAGTGGACAAATGAGTATGAGCTTGCTGGAAAGTTGGCGTGAGGAGATGTTGCAAACTTTTCCATTCCCTAAAGCACCACCACCACCCCAGACATATAACAACATAGCAGTGTTACACAAAGGAATGTCGGCATCTCCCATCATAACATTGTAAGCATCAGACCAGAGAACAATTTTTGCAATTTACACATCTAGTCCAATGCTGCAGAATCTGGAGGACCACCAAAAGATGTGTTACATCACATACACATGGTAAAACTCTGTCTCTTACACAATGCAGAGTTTTGCAAACAAAGAAGTATTTTTGGTGCGATTCTTCACCTTGACTGCCATTCGTAGCACCATATCCTGATGTTGTGCTGGCAGGGTTGAAATGCCCAACATTAAACTTGGCACCAATTCAGACTTTTCCTGCTCCCCAATACTAATAATAAGTCCTCATTTTCTGCCACCAGGTTAAGGCTGCTGCCTAATCTGATTCTTGAAGCACACACTTGTCATAAAACTAGCACCATCTAGGAAAGCATTGTCATTCAGAACTGTCCCAATCTCACTAGAGTGCTCTCTCAGACACAATCATCTTCACATTAATGCAGCAATGTCCGTACACCCGACAAACACATCACAAAAAGAAAATTCACAAACTAACTCCATCCCAAATGCTTACCTCAACAGTGGAACGCTCAAAGGCCATCTCGATATAGACAATTGCAAAGTTTCTGACCATCGGAACTGCATCCGGCGATTGATACAGCTTAAGCAGATCTATCAAGGGCAACTTAATGGAGACTTGATCCTTCACACGTTTGTTGATGTGGGTCAGTATCTCCATCACCTGCCGTAGTAGCAACACCACCACCCCAAACGCTCCTCCTCCCATGAATGACAAAACAATTGGTGTGTATCTCCCATCACCCACCAATTTGGAGGAAACATCAGGCTACTCAATACTCTTCTTGGTGCAAAGAAAAAATCAAATTACATGCCAAAACTATCGCTACTACATGCACATCAAGCATTCACTACATGCCAAGCATTTGATGCTTTTACAAAAATGCCTTAAGGGGGAAAGGAAACCCTAATTTCCAGATTGATACCATCACAGAAAAATTTCTTCAACCCAAAGACCATGCCTGGTTTGTACCAACATTGCAAATTTCAAACCCTAATTTCCAGATGGTACCAAAATAGCAAAATTGCTTTGCCCTTAAGACCATTCCCAGTTGATACCAACTTGCAAATTGAAAACCCTAATTTCCAGATGATACCAACATAGCAAACCCACTTCACTCATTGCAGCTTTGTTTTGAGATCTTGTGCAAATACTCATAACAGAGAGACAGACAGAGAGTGTGCCAGACAGACATCATCATCCTAGACAGAAATACACTGTCAAGGTCAAAGGACGATTTGAAGATTCAGGGTACTGCAGATGCAAAACCACAAATTGCACTCCAGCAAATACTAAGTTTGTTTTACCTTCAGTCTAGTGGGGTGATGAGATGAACCCAGTCGTGAGATAGCAAGCGGCAAAAGCTTGGACAATACTTTCTCTAGCTGAGTATCTTGCGTGAGTGCTAATCTCGTCAACATCCGATCCAGTACCGCCTCCTCTCCTGGTCCATCACTTGCAGTTGTTGTGGAACTTGCTTCCGCCATCTTCTTTTTCTCCTCATCCCCTCCCATCCCCACCCCACCCCCTCTCCTTCTTCACCCTATTTTCACCCCCGCACCACCCTCCTCTCAC
>Ga0116229_10006702_pt1 | contig 18451 bp, 10 predicted proteins | sample S1TSphgellanicum_3_FD_87313 | JGI IMG/M metagenome (GOLD analysis project Ga0116229, IMG submission 87313) | Host-associated microbial communities from peat moss isolated from Minnesota, USA - S1T2_Fc - Sphagnum magellanicum MG | ecosystem: Host-associated > Plants > Peat moss > Unclassified... | reverse complement strand
CGGCGCCAACGCAAACGAAGCGCTCGAGCTCGCCATCCCGCCGACTCCGCGCGAATTCGTTACGCAGGACGTCGGTGTCAGCCTCGAGGTGAAGCCCACGACCTACCCCGACCAGCGCATTGATCTCGACATCACCAAGGCCCAAGTCCTCGACTTCGACGGATTTATTGACTACGGCGTGCCGATTGTCACCAGCCTGACCGAGGGAACCACGGGTACCCTCACTCTCGGCATTATCAATCAGCCTGTCTTCAACCTCCGCTCGATGGTGACGGACCTCCAGGTGATGGACGGACAAACCGCCGTGCTCGGTGGCTTGATGAACGAAGACACGCAGGAGATTAATGACAAAGTGCCTATTCTTGGGGACATCCCCCTCGTTGGACGTCTTTTCCAAAGCAAGGTCACCGAGCGCACCAAGAAGTGCCTTGTTTTCTTCATCACCGCGCGCCTGATCAAGGCCAACGGCAAGCCTCAATACGTCAGGACGCTGGACGCTGAACCGGAAGAGGAAACCTTACCTGAACCGGACCAGCAGATAGGGCCGGCCGGGAACCTTCCAGAATCGAAGGACATGATCGGGCCTGATTCTTCGCCTAACTCATGATCACTCCCATGCATCACGCTTCCCTCATGAGTATGAAACGCTTCCTTACCTGCCTTGCCTTGCTCGCCGCCACCTCGTTCGCGATGGCCGATGACGCCGTGCAAACGCCAGGCGCGCTGGCCCAGAACGCGATCACACCGACTAACCCGCCTTCGGGTCTCCTTACGCCGCCTCCGGACACAACCCCGTCCGCCAGTGCCGCCCCGGCCCCGGCGCCCGCGCCCGCGGCAACGACCACGACCACGACGACCACAACGACAACCCCTGCGACCGCTCCCGGAACAAATCGTAAGTCTATCGCCCAGGTGCGCCGCGAGGAAATTGTGCGCCGCCAGGAACTCGCTTACCGCGCGGACCAGGCGCTGGCCGATGGGCGCAAGGCTGAAACCGGCCTGAACTATCCCGAGGCCCGCAAGCAATACCTGTTTGCCGCCGAGGCCTTTGGTGCCATCTCCCGTTCGACCCAGCGTTACGCCACGGCCGCCGAGGGACTCACGCGCGTCGATTTACATCTCTACGACGATGCCTGCGCCGTGGGTGATACCGCCCGGGCCAGACTTCTCGTCCAGGAAGTCCTCAATTACAATCCCAACAATCCGGATGCGCAAAAGCGGATGGCGGACATCGATCGCGCGCTCAACAATCCGAATGATACCGCAATCCTCGGCAACCCGGCGGTAACGCCGAGGTTTGTCGACAGGGTCAATCGCGTGCAGGAGCTCTTCGCCGAGGCTGAACAGTTCCGCCGCACCGGCCAGTGGGACGAAGCCACCGAGCGGCTGCGCGAAATTCTCGCCATCGACAAGTATAACATTGCCGCGACCAAGCAACTCGAGCGTATCGACAAGCAAGAGGAAGAGTACGACAACCACGCCCGGCTGGAAACGCGCGATGAGATGCTTCGCCAAGTCGAGGAGCACTGGTACGAGGAGATCACCAACAAGTCGGAAAATCCCCAAGCTCAGGCCAGCCAGCCTGACCTCGTCCGCGAAACCAATTTCTCACTCGAGGAGGACCTCAAAAATATCTATGTCTCCCTCGACTTCAATAGTGCCACGATCGAGGAGGCCACCAACTTCCTCAGCGTGGAAAGCAAGCGCCTCGACCCCAGCCACAAGGGGGTCAACTTCATCATCCAGCCCGACGCCTCGTCCACGGCCAAACCGGTCACGCTGACCCTGAACAACGTACCGCTGGGTGAAGCTCTCCGCTATGTCTGCCAGTTGGCCAACGTGAAGTACAAGGTTCAGGACTATGCGATCTCCATCGTACCCTTCACCGCCAACGACCAGGATCTCATTAGCCGCACGTTCATTGTCCAGCCCAGCTTCGTCGCCCTCTCAAACACGGGACTCATCGGCAGCGCGACAACGGCACTCCTCGGCGGCGGAGGCACCGGTGGTGGCGCCAGTGCCCGTCCGCTTCCAACGGATACGTCTGCCGCGTCAACGCCGGACTCGGCCGGCGATACGGTGCGCACCGCTCTCGGCAACAAGGGCATCAAGTTTCCGCCCGGCGCGAGCGCGGTTTACACGCCCAGCACCGGTGAGTTGACGGTCGTCGATACGCCGGACCAGATGGAGTTGCTCGAGGAACTCGTCAATGCCGGTCAAGCTCCAACCCTCATGGTTCGCATCGCGACCAAGTTCGTTGAGATCAACCAGACTGACCTCCAGGACCTCACTGTTAATACTGGATTCAATTTCTTCGCCCCGAACGGAACAGGTGCTCAGACGGATTTCTCGACGCCTTCATTCTCGACGGCGCTGCCTGGTGCTTTCGGCTTTGCTACCAGCACCATTGACCAGTTGATCACGCCGCAGGCGACGGTGGAAAACAGCCTATACATCAATCCGGTGGTGCCACAGAAAGTACTCTCCGTGGTGATTACGGCCCTCTCACAGAAGAAGAGCTTCGATCTCCTCTCCGAACCCGCCGTGTTGACCAAGAGTGGTGAGCAGGGCGTTCTTGAGGCCGTCCGCGTGTTCCCGTACCCGATCTCCTTCGATCCGCCCGAGCTCGTGACGCAGACATCGAACGCAGGCACAACCGTGACGACGGTTTCGCAGTTCACCCCGCCGACCGTCATCGCGACGACACCCACCGACTTCAAGCGCCGCAACGTCGGCGTGCGGCTGGTCGTCAAGCCGCAGGTCACCTCCGACAACCGGACGGTGGATCTCTCGCTCTTCCCTGAAGTGACCGACTTCGAGGGCTTCATCAACTACGGCAGCGAGATCTTCATCTCCAATCCGGACGGCACCGAATCGCTGCTGTCGCCCAACCAGATCAACCAACCCGTGTTTAACACGCGCCGCATCAACACCAAGGTGCTGATCCGCGACGGCTCGACCGTCGTACTCGGCGGCTTAATCCGTGATGACATCCAGAAGATCGACGACCGCGTCCCGCTGCTTGGTGATCTTCCGCTGGTCGGCCGCTTGTTCCAGTCGAAGGCGATCACGAACACCAAGCGCAACCTGATCATCTTCGTCACGGCCAATATCTACCGCAATGATGGCGAGCTGCTCAACCCGCCGGATGAAGAGCAGGACAAGGCGGTCAATATCCTGACCAGCCGCGCCGGGTACGGCCCCGCGACCACGCCCTGACGGCTGCACTGCCGTCAGGTGTAGCGTAGCCTTCTCAATCCCACCGGATTTGCCGCGGGCTTTTCGATGAGCTTGCCAACCGGCAAACGTGGTACCAATCTCGGCTGGGATCTGCGTCCAATTAACCATGAAGCCGATTTACCCAAGCCGACTGCTCGCGGTGTTGGCGGTCTTGGCGTTGCCGGCATGCGGCCCGAAACAGCAAGCGGAAACACCTCCGCCGCCGATTGTCCTGGTTACCCCGGCCACGTCGGCGGACGTGCCGATCACCAGTGAGGCGATCGCGACCCTGGACGGTTCGACCAACACGCAAATCCATTCACAGGTCACCGGATACCTGATCAAGCAGGCTTACTCCGAAGGCTCGGCCGTTCAACCAGGCGACCTCCTCTTCGAAATCGATCCCAAGCCGTTTCAGGCGGACCTCGACAAGGCGATGGCCTCGCTCGCCAATTCGCAGGCGCAGCTCAAGCGCACGCAGCAGGATCTGGATCGGTACGCCTCGCTGGTGAAGAGCGGCGCCGTCAGCCAGCAGGAGTACCAAACCGAGCTCCAGAACAATCTCTCCGCGCAAGCCGACGTCGATGCCGCGCAGGCCAGCGTTTCCACGGCGCAAATCAACCTCGGCTACACCCGGATCAGTTCGCCCATCGGCGGCGTGGCCGGCCACGCCAATGTCTACGTCGGCGACCTGATCAGCCCCGACAAGCTGTTGACCACCGTCTCCACGGTCAATCCGATCCAGGCCGACTTCACGCTGCCCGAGCAGTTCTACCTCGATCACGCGGACCAAATCGCGCGCGTCGCCTCCGTGCCGATGGAAGACCGGCCGGAAAACATACAACTGATCCTCGCTGATGGCAGTCTCTACCCGTACAAGGGCCGCTTCTACTACATCAACCGGCAGGTGCAGGCCTCGACGGGCGCGATCCAGGCCTACGCGCTCTTCCCCAATCCCGACCGCATCCTGCGCCCCGGCCAGTACACCAAGGTCCGCGCCATCACGAAGCAGATCGATAATGCCGTACTTATTCCCCAGCGCGCCGTGACGCAGTTGCTCAATCTCAACCAGGTCTTTGTCGTCAAGGCCGACAACACGGTCGAGGTGCGCAACGTGACGCTCGGCGATACCGCCGGTCCAAATTGGATCGTCACCGCCGGCCTCAAGGAAGGTGAGCGCGTTGTCGTCGAAGGCATCCAGAAATGCCAGGAAGGGCTGCTGGTTTCGCCGCAGCCTTACGAGACGCCGCCTGCGCCGGACCAGCCTCCGACCAACGCGCCCGCGGCGCAGCCCCCCGGCAAATCCTGACTGGGCGCATGGCCTCGTTCTTCATCAACCGGCCCATCGTGGCCATCGTCATTTCCATCCTGACGGTGATCGTGGGGCTCGTCTCGATGGCTGAGCTGCCCATCGCGCAATTTCCCAACATCGTCCCGCCGGAAATCCAGGTGAATTCCAGCTACGTCGGCGCGGACGCGCTCACCGTCGAGCAGTCCGTGGCCACGCCCATTGAGCAGCAGATGAGCGGCGTCGACAACATGAACTACATGTACTCGGTCAACGCCAACAACGGCCAGTCAACGCTGACCGTGAATTTCGACGTTGCGACCGACCCGAACGTCGACCAGATCCTCGCGCAGATGCGCCAGTCGCAGGCGGCCTCGCAGTTGCCGACGCAGGTCGTCGAGCAGGGCATCACCGTCAAGAAGTCAACCTCGGCGCCGCTGCTGCTTTTCGCGCTTTATTCGCCGCACGGAACCTACGACAACATCTTCCTCGCCAACTACGCCTACGTCTTCATCAACGACGCCCTCACGCGCGTGCGCGGCATCGCCAGCGTGACCATCTTCGGCGCGGGCCAGTTCGCCGAGCGCATCTGGGTCAACCCCGACGTGCTGGCGCGGCGCAACATCACCGTGTCCGAGATCATCTCGGCGATCCAGAAGCAGAACACGGTCAATCCCTCGGGTCAGATTGGCGGCGAGCCGGTTCCGCCGGGCCAGCAGTTCACCTACACCGTGCGTGCGCAGGGCCGGCTCGTCACCGATGGTCAGTTCGAGAACATCATCGTTCGCTCCAACCCCGACGGCTCGGTCGTGCGCATCAAGGACGTCGCGCGCGTGGAACTCGGCGCGCAGACCTACAACGTCATCGGCCGCTACCAGGGCCAGCCCGCCGCCATCATCGCGGTCTACCAGATCCCCGACACCAACGCGCTCGACGCGGCCAACGGCGCGAAGAAGCTCATGGCCGACATGAGCAGCAAGTTCCCGCCGGACATGACCTACGCCGTGGCGCTCGACACCACGCTCGCCGTCACCGCCGGCCTGCACGAGATCGAGAAGACACTGGTCGAGGCGCTCCTGCTCGTCGTGCTCGTCGTTTTCATCTTCCTGCAGGGCTGGCGCGCCACGCTCATCCCGCTCGTGGCCGTGCCCGTCTCGCTCATCGGCACGTTCATCTTCTTCCCGATGTTCGGCTTCTCCATCAACACGCTCTCGCTCTTCGGACTCGTGCTCGCCATCGGTCTCGTGGTGGACGACGCCATCGTCGTGGTTGAGGCCGTGGAGCACCACATCGACAAGGGCCTCGCGCCCAAGGACGCCGCGCTCAAGGCCATGTCCGAGGTCTCCGGCCCCGTCGTGGCCATCGGCCTGATTCTCGCCGCCGTGTTCGTGCCGACCATCTTCATCCCGGGCATCACCGGGCGGCTCTACCAGCAGTTCGCCATCACCATCGCGCTCTCGGTCGTGATCTCCGCCTTCAACGCGCTCACGCTCAGCCCCGCGCTCGCCGCGTTGCTGCTCAAGCCCAAGACGGCGGAGCATCGCGACATCGTCGACAAGCTTTGCGGCCCCCTTTTCCGCGGCTTCAACCGCGGCTTCGGCGCGCTCACCAACGGCTACCTCAGCCTTTGCCACCTGCTCATCCGCCGGCTGATCATCTTCGCCGTGCTTATCGGCGTCGCGGTGGTAGCCATCTGGGGCCTCAACCAGCATATCGCGCCCGGCTTCGTCAACAACGAGGACCAGGGCTTCGCCTTCGGCGTGGTGACGCTTCCGCCCGCATCGTCGCTGCAGCGCACCGACGACGTTTGCAAGAGGGTCGAGAAGCTCATCAAGGAAACGCCCGGAGTGGAATCCTGCTCCACCGTCGTCGGCTACAACATGATCAGCGCGGTGCAGAACACCTACAGCGGCTTCTTCTTCGTCACCATGAAACCGTGGGATGAGCGCTACACGCGCGCCCACGGCAGGGCCGAGAATCTCAAGGCCATCCTCGGCACGATCAACGCCAAGATCGCGGCGTTGCCGGAATGCCAGGGCTTCTGCTTCCCGCCGCCGCCCATTCCCGGCATCGGCACTTCCGGCGGCGCGACCTTCGTCCTGCAGGACCGCTCCGGCGGCACAGTCGAGTTCCTCGAGGACAACATGAAGAAGTTCGTCGCCGCCGCGATGAAACGACCGGAGATCGGCCGCGTGCAAACCACCTTCAACTCCGAGGTGCCGCAGCGCTTCGTCAACGTCGACAAGGACCGCACGCTCAAGCAGGGCGTCGAGCTCTCCACCGTTTATCAAACCATCCAGACCTTCATGGGCGGCGCCTTCGTCAACTACTTCAACCGCTTCGGCCGCCAGTGGCAGGTCTACGTCCAGGCCGAGGGCCCATTCCGCGAGCAGTCCGGCAACCTCGGCCGCTTCTACGTGCGCAACAACCAGGGCGAAGCCGTCCCGCTCAGCTCGCTCACCAGCGTCTCCGACACTTTCGGCCCCGAGTTTACGCAGCGGTTCAACCTCTACCGCTCCGCGCAGATCAACGCCTACGCCCGCGGCGACTACAGCGACGCGGAGGTCATGAAGGCGCTCGAGGAAGTCTTCCACGAAACGATGCCGAAGGAGATGGGCTTCTCCTACATGGGCATGTCCTACCAGGAACAGCAGGCGCAGCAGGGCGTGCCGCCGGCGGCCATTTTCGCGCTCTCGCTGCTCTTCGTCTTCCTGATTCTCGCCGCGCTTTACGAGAGCTGGTCGCTGCCGTTCAGCGTGCTGCTCAGCCTTCCCGTGGCCGTCCTCGGCGCCTTTGCCGCGCTCTGGGCCCGCACGCTCGAGAACAACGTTTATGCACAGATCGGGCTCGTCATGCTCATCGGTCTTGCCGCCAAGAACGCCATCCTCATCGTCGAGTTCTCCCGCGCCCAGGTCGAGGAAGGCAAACCGCTGCTCGAGTCCGCCCTCGAAGGCGCGCGCCTCCGCCTGCGGCCCATCCTCATGACCTCCTTCGCCTTCATCCTTGGTTGCGTGCCGTTGTTGCTCGCCCTCGGCGCGGGCGCCGGTTCGCGCCGCATCCTCGGCACCACCGTCGTCGGCGGCATGCTCGCCGCCTCCGTTATCGGCATCTTCCTTATCCCTGCCGGCTTCTACATGGTCGAATCGATCGGCTTCAAGAAGCGCGTACCGGCCAGCGCGCCGCCGGGCGACGCTCCGGCTCCCAAGTAATCTGCTTGCCACCGTTTTTGGCGAAAGCATAATCTTCTCCCTTCGACAGTAGCGCCGCTTTAGCTCAGTGGTAGAGCAGCTCATTCGTAATGAGCGGGTCAACGGTTCAAATCCGTTAAGCGGCTCTCCCTTTTTTTGAGGGTGTTACCTCTTAAAACTGACCTACTTAGGTCTCCTGGCGGACACCACGGAAGGGAGCTTCAAAACGCACAAGGGAACGTTTGGAAGCGGGAAAAATGGCTACCGTAGCCGTGACCGATTCACTCTGGCAGGAGTGAGTCATGGCCAAGTTCAGTGTCTCCGTCCGGCCCTACCAATGCAGCGCCCGGCCCAATGCCCGTTGGGTGCTCAACGTTTGGCATCCCACCGGAAAACGGGAACGCACTTACTTTGAAACGAAGGAAGCCGCCCAGGCCGCCGAGCAGGTCAAGAGCGTGGAAGTCCAGCGGCTCGGCTGGCAGGCTTTGCAGATCGACGATCGGCTGCGGCTGGAGGCCCTCGACGCGCGGGACCGGCTTGCGCCCTACGGCGTCTCGCTGACCGCTGTCGTCGCCGAGTATGTGCGCCGGCGCGGATCGGCCAGCGTGTCTGTGGACGACGTCGCCGCGCTGTTCCTCGCCTCGCGGACGAAGCTAGGCCGAAGCGAAAAGCATCTCAGCTCGCTGCGCCGCCTCTTCGCGCGGGTTCCACAGCGAGCGGCTCGCGGACCTGACCAGCGCGCAGGTGGAGGACTGGCTGCACGAGCTCGGCGTTGGCCCGGTCACGGTCAACACCTACCGCAGCCTGCTCCACTCGCTCTTCGAGTTCGGCGTGCGCCGGAAGTTCTGCTCGGAAAATCCGGTCAAGGCCGTCGAGCGCATGACGGTCAAGGCGGACGAGGTCGGCATCCTCACGCCCGCGCAGTTGCGGAAGCTGCTCGAGCTTTCGCGGGGCGACGTGCGCACCACCATCGCCCTCGGCGCTTTCGCCGGAATCCGTCCGGAGGAAATCGCTCGTATCACGTGGGAGGAAGTCAGTCTAGAAAAAGGTCTCATCACCATCACCGCCGCGAAATCCAAGACCGCCCAGCACCGCTACGTCAAAATCCTCCCCTGCCTCGACGCCTGGCTCCGCCCGCTCATCGCCTCAGGACCGATCCAGCAGCACAACTTCCGCCGCCGCTACGACGAAACCCGCCGCATCGCTGGATTCGCGCTCAGGGGCATCAGGCGCAAACGCCGCAACGATGACGAAAGCCTCGTGCCTTGGCCACATGACGCATTGCGCCACTCCTTCGCCAGTTACCATCTGGCCAAGTTCCAGAATGCTCCCGCGTTGGCACTGGAACTCGGCCACCAGTCCAACGCGCTGATCTTTTCGAACTATCGGCGCCGTGTGACCGAATCCGAGGCGGTTGAGTATTTCAACCTACTGCCGCAATGAGCGAACTAGTATCGAATTAAGGAGCAATCAACTTCGCGATCACCTTGTCCGTGCCAGTCACCTTGATCTTCCAGTGTGGTAGAGGCTTTTTGTCCATGTCGAGTCGCTCGTAGTCAGGGTAAAGATTCATCGGCAATCCCGTCAGTTTATGAAATAGGTAGCCCAAGGTTTCGTCGCCTATGTCAGAATTATCGGCGTCTTGACGCGGATCGAAATAAATAGCTTCAAACGGCTTGTCTGCTGGAGGGTATAACTCAGGCCTTTTTTCAGAGGGATCACACCGTAAAACGAGAAAGTCCGCTCGAGGTTTGACGCCGCGGTTATCTGGAAGGATGAGATATCCCTTACCGTCTGAGCTCGCGTAGTTAGATGTGTCGTCCGGCCTGCCCTCCGTGTCCTCTGAGTGCCAGGGTTGGCTATCCTCCCAACTTTTCATCAATACGAATTTGTCGTCCTTGATCTTCGAAAAGTAAGTGGCCGCCCAACTAGCTTTAACTCGGGACGAATCTCCCGAGATAAAGTAGCCATTCTTTACAATGGGCTTCTGTCCGAAAGACGTCACGGTGCTCAATATCTTCTCACATTTAGAATCGAAAAGAATCGAGTAGTAGTATTGTCCTTCCTTATCAACGATAGACGCAATCACAAGAATCGGTCGGTTCTCGAAGTTGATTATCCAAAATGGCTGGGGCTGATCATCGGCGCCTCGGCTATCTTGCTCGTGCGGGTAACCGGCTGGATAGTTCCACATCGTGGTCACATTTATGGCGTAGAGCGGCTTCCAGGCTGAGCTTTGCAGTTCGCAGACGACCACGTCATGATCATCGTCCACAACGGAGTAGAGCTTGCCGTTACCAAATAGGTTGCCGCTCAAGGTGTAGATTCCGTTCTTGTTGATCTCCCCAACGATTTTGGTTTGCTGAGGTGCGTAATCTTTAAGGGCCTTTGCTGCGAAGGCCTCAATTTCTGGAGTGACCGGAAGCAATTGAACTTTGAAGTTGTCGTCAAAGGCGTTTTGAGCGCGAGCGGACAGGCAACTGAAGGCGAAAACCAACGCCAGTAACAGAGAAGCTCGGATCGGGTTCATCGAGTTCAGACTAAGACGCCGAAACAGGCCGGGCAAGTCAGGGAATGCCTGATTCCAACTACCGGAGCATGAGGGTGGAACCCTCATAACGGCAAAAGCTCAGGGCCGGTTGGCTTGCCCGAACGTCACCGATATTGAGGAGGACTGCCGTCGAGCAACCCTAGTCACGCCGCATTAGAAGCCAATTCGGGAAGATGGTGGCTGACGGTCGGCGATGGGCGATGGCGAACGATGGTGAGCGGAGACGAGCGATGATGGTCGGAGGTTGTCGTTGATGAGCGTTAACGGGCGAATGTGAACGTCAGTAAATGTCAGCGATGTCAATGAGTGCTGGTTTCTGACATAATTCCTTAGGGGTAGCGTGTTCTGCTTTTTTATTCCCTGATCTGCCATGCCACTTAACTGATTTGCCTTGGGTTTCCCTTGGACCAGTCGTGCCGATTCGAGCATATCCGGTCTCTGTCCGGGCTGATTCGAGGCCTGCCATGGACACCGTGTTTCCAAGCCCGAATCGGCTCGAATGACGTTCGGGCTTCGTTCGAGCTTCCCGTTTTCAAAGGTCACCCTTTGACCTATTGCGTCGACCCTCATTTCTCCATCTTCCTGCTCTGGGTGCCATGTAATAACGTTTGGCACTTGTTTCTGGTGGTTGTGACTTCCGGTCGGCTGAATGAACTGCCAACAAGTGACTACATTATTAGTCCTCAAGCCTGCTTAGGGACATGTGTGGGTCCTATCGCGTTCGGAGCTTGGAAGAGGTCGTTGTGTTGTTACTCTGAGACATGGTCAAGCGAGCTTTTCTTCTCGTTGCTATTGCGGCAATATTATTCTATGGGATTGTTCGAGCGGATGATCCCATCCTCACTGGCAGCACGATTAAAATGCAAGATGCTGCTGCTAAAGGGCACGGTGTTTTCGTGGGCAAATTCACAGACCTGGGGCCGACCACGCCGACCTCCCCAAACATGGCAGCATTTCTAAGCGCTAGGGTAAAAGTTCTAAAGGTTCTTCGAGGTTCGGTGAAGCCGAAGGATGAGGTCATGCTGGAGTTTGATATTTTCGGCATCAATCGCGAAGCCCTTCCTCAACTCGGGGCTGCGTACATTTTCTTTGTTACCTCCGAAGGGGAGCGACTTGTAGCAATCAAAATTCTGCCTGCCACGGACGCCACCATTGATTCGGTAGAGAAGTTCATTTCGAATTGATCCACTGCCCAAAAAAGGGGGCATTGACAACACCGTCACGTATGTTACCGTGTCCCCCATGACAGCCTCGTTTGATTCCGTGTCTCCCTTCGTTATTGAGGGGAAAGCAGCTCGTGCCGAAGAACGCGCTTTGGCTCGCGAAGTCGTCGCCAGGATGAGTGCGGCCATGATCGAGGAGAAGGGGCTTCTCAACCATGCGCAGGCGGCCTTGGTGTTGGGTGTGAGTGTCAAACGCATTGGCGAGCTGGTTCGCCTGGGCAAGTTGACCCGCTTTGATTTCTTTGATCGCACCTACGTGTCTATGCGCGAAGTGTGTCAGCGCGACGAGGAAGAGTTGAAGGCCGGAACTGCCATGAAGCGCGGCAAGGTGAAGCGTTTCGTAAACGCGGTCCAGGCTGGCCTACTCGAAACCGATCCTGTGCAGTTGAAGCTGGGCGGCTATGCGGGACCTCTGCATGAGAAGCGGCGCTTGGAGCGGATCGCAGCGAGAGAGGCCAAGAAGTCGAAGAAATAGCACCCTATGGACACCACCCTCGTAAGCACAAAGGAGATCGCCGTGCGCTATACCGCGCACCCGAAAACCGTGCTCAAATGGGTGAAGGCCAAAATTCTGCCCGTGGTGCGGATCAACAAACGGTGTATCCGTTTCAACGTCGAGGCTTGCGACAAAGTGATGAATCACCGGACCGCGCTTCCTCAGAAATGACTCGCGTTTACGGCAACAAAACGGCAACCATGCAATTTCCAGAGCAAACACTCCCGATTCGTAATGAGCGGGTCAACGGTTCAAATCCGTTAAGCGGCTCTCCTCTTTTTCAAGGGGATTGCCTCTTAAGAATGACCTGCTTAGGCATCCCGTAGATGTCACGAAAGGGGATTTGTAGGCGCTAAAGATCGCGCTTGGATGCCCGAAAAACGGCTACCGTAGCCGTTCGGGATTCACTCTGGCAGGAGTGAATCATGGCAAAGTTCAAGACACCGGTACGGCCTTACGATTGTGATGTTATCCCACGCTGCGCAAGGGTACAAACCATCCGAAAATATTAACTTTCTCACCGTAGAGAAAACTGGCTTTCGAGCTTTCCGGCTGAACCGCCGCCTCCTGACGTGTCCGTCATCAAGATCGAATTCGCCGATGAACCCCATGCGTTGAAAAAGAACACACTTCGGCTTGGCTCGAGGGAAAAGCTTGAGAAGCCCTAATTCCCGCCGATGACCTTCGGCTTGTCCGAACAGGGTGGTCACGGCGCGTTGGGCTCCCGTCTGCCGCTTGGTCGAGCGGTTCATCAAAGGCGGCTCCACTTCCGATGCTTTTCGGATTCACGCTATGACCATGGAACTCGTCGGGCTAACCATCGATAGTTTGCCGGAGGAGAGCCCCAGCAGGCCCGGGAGCGTGAACAGCTTTTGCCGGCTCTTCGCCTACTCGATTCCCGGGCTACAAACCCTCCTTCGTTGCGTGAAATCGCTCGCACCGCAAGCCTTAGCCCGATACTTTCAATCGATAACGACAGCCTCATGAATACGGACGTGATCAAGCGTGATATGCACGATGCTATCCGCCCAAGTCCATGAAATTTTTCCGCCCTCCCACGCGGTTTTTACCTCAATAGGACGGGTCGGCATTTTGATCTCGATAGTTACTGGACCCGCAGGAGGAATCGATTCGACGGAAAAATCATTGGGGCCGGTCGACCAGCCGGAACTGCGATTAATCAAGTGGATGATACGGCGATCAACTTGCCGGCGCAAGATCGGCTCGATGGCCAGAGGCGCATCGAGATGCACGGGCTGCGGCCCGCCGAGGGCACGAATCACGCTGCCAAGAAACTGTCTCAGCAAAGCGTAGCGGGTGCGTTCAAAAAAAGCGAATCCGTCGCAGGGAATCCACGCCACTGCGCCTTGTCCCACGGTATGAATCGTTGCCGCCGGGTGCGGCGTCAGGCCGCGCTCCAACTCGTCACTTCGAGAAAGTAAGCCCAGCGCCTTGGCGCCGCGCAATTCGGCCAGCCTCCAGGTTTCAGACCAGACAGGTACCCTTGCCTGGTCGCCTACGGGGACGTGCCACGATGCCTTGCCTGCAAGGCCGCCCGGGTCGACTCCTAAAAAATCGGCGCCCCATTTTTCGGGCATTCCTGCGCCGCTTAGGAGCAGCCGGCCGCCGCCCTGTACCCACGCCTTGGTTCTGGCAACGAGATCATCGGAAACGTCTTCCTGCTCGGGAATCACGAGCAGGCCGAATCGGTTGAGACGCGGGCGGAGCGCCCATTCGTCAAGAATGTCAACACCACGATGCTGGGCGACGCAGGCGCTGACCGCGCCACGGAGGGCATTTTGATCGAAGCTCCAAAGCAGGTTGCTCCACTTCGCGTGACGCTCAAAATGATGCTCAGAGTTTAGCACGACCATGTCCTCCCACGGTTCGGCGCCTCGGCAAATTTCGCCCCGCTGCCGGCACCATTGGTGGAAGGCTGCGATGCGATCAACCCGCCAGTCAATCAAGCCGCCATCGCGTTTGGGGGTGGGCTGTTCGTAGATTTGATGTCCGCCTCCCAATGCCAATACGTAAGCCGCCTCTTGCTTGATTTGTTCCAGTGGGCGCACCGCTTGGGGAATGGTGGGGTCGTGCATGACTTTGCCCGCATAGAAAAGCCACTGCATGAAATCCCATGGCAAGCCACGCGTGGAAGTAAATCGCGCCTCGAGGCGAATGTTATCCACGCCGAACGAAGCTGCGTCGTCGCTCGAGATGAAGTCGACATTTAAACTCGGCTGCCCAGGCTGGCTAAGAGTTAGGCTCCAGTTGTCGCATACGCGGCAGTGTGGGAACCGGGCATGCAAGGCGTCGCAGTAATGATTCACATAGTCATCAAAACCGCGGCGATGGAAAAGCATCCATCGCGACCACGCGGCGTCATCGGGCGCAATGGGGGGCGGCGAGATTTCGCCGCTGGCCTTCCACGCATCGACGCAGCGACCGCACCAACACGCTTCCATCAGCCAGGCCTGCCCGTCGATCCAGACGCCGTCCAGCTCCCAATCGCCGACCAGCTCGAGCAACTGTGGGATCATGTATTCATCCACAAAAGGGCTGCGGTAGCAGAGCCGTTTTTCGTCCTCCCGCCCTTGAGCATCGACGCGGCGCCAATCCGGGTGCCGTTTATTTGCGCCCTCATCGCCCATCGCGATCCAGTGAGCGTGCAGGGGTACGCCGACATTTCGCGTGGCCTTTCGCCATGCCTTCACAAGATCGGCTTTTAGCATCGGGCATACTTGAGCCGCTGGACTTTTGGCAAAATAACTCGTGTAGCCTCCACCGCCCTTGGTGTCGATCTGCACAAAGTCGACGTCCATCCGTTTCAATTGCTCGGCGAGAACATCGGGATCGGCTCCGGCGCCCAGCTCCGTGTCATTTGGACCGGCGTGAAAGTCGACATGGAGGCCGAGATAGCGGTCACGTCCGTACCAGGGCAGGGGAGTGTAGGTTGCAGCGGACAAGGTGGTCATTGATTTTAAATTACGCCGAGGACCCTCGTGATGGTCAGTTTAGGGAGAATCGTTGTGCGCTTTTATTGATCGCGCGGTTTCCAGTCCCAAATATAGACCGGCTGTTCTCCGACGTTGATGGTCACAGCATCGCCGCCCGGGTAGGTGGCGGACTTCACTTTCGTGCTCGTCCGCAGGTACATGTCCTGCACGGTTACTTCCGTACCTGCGGCGCAAGGGACTTGCACGGGCACCGGGTCAATCTGCGGAGTATAGGGGGCGGGGAAGGGATGCTTGACCATCACCTGTTCCGCCCACACCACCACCACTTGCTTCTGGCCTGGTTTGCCGATGCGGTAGGCCAGGGCACCGATGTTGTCCGCGCCACCGACGGCATTGATGGCAACCGGCATCACGTAGTGGAAATCGACTTGCAGCAGGACTTCGCCGAGGCAGCCGTTGGCGACCCACGGGAGGTTGAGAGCGTTATCCAGGCTGTACCAATTAGGATGGAACGTGAAGTGCATTTCCACATCATTGGCGAGTTCTGAGACCATGCCGGTCACGACTTCCTCAGCCATGCGTGGCTCGCTGGCTCCGGCCCACATTTGCCAAGGTTCGTCGGCTTTGTAGTCCTTGCGTGCCTGCAACTGCTCGACCCATTCCTTTTGTGACATCATCTTGCCGCCAGGGCGCGGTTTTCCATTGGAGTCCTCCCAGCCCATGCCGCTTTCGGTGTCCCAAATGGGGCGATAGATCTTTTCCCGCAGCATGGGGAGCCGCAACTGGTCGACCTTGATCGGAAAGTTATTGCGCAAATCCAGCCGGTTATAATTGCCGATTTCTTCATAGAAATGCTCCGCGGCAATATCGATATAGTTAAAAATTCCGAGTGCCTCGAGTTGGTCAACATAATCGGGGTGATATCCACCACTGATCGTGATGCCGACCGTTTTGATGCGGCCTTGGGTGCGGCGCGTCTCCTCAAAGGTGATCTTATGCATTTCCACAAGCTTATCGAGGGTGTCGTACCAGCGAATATTGGCATTGGGTTCGTTCCAAACCTCGATGGCGCCGAGAGGAGATTTGTTGTCGTAACGGTCGACCAGGTCATGCAGAAACGTACGATAATCGTCAAAGTTATCCGGCGCTTTCTTCGAGTCGTGGCTGCTGTTCGCCCAACTCGGCGTGCCCTCGAACGCCAGCAGCATTTTGCCCCCGACTTTCTGGATGTCGTCCATGGTCGCATCGAGGTGGTTCCAATTATAAGTGCCCTTCTCGGGATTGAGATCAGCCCAACTGCAAAAATAACGGTACCATTTGAAACCCGGCATGGGGGCATGGAGAATCGGACTCGGGTTGGAGTGGTGGGTGGCCATTGGCCAGTCGTCGGGCAAGTCCTTGGCGAGCTTGGCCGGGGAATAAGCCAGCGTGACGTAGGCGAACGTGGAGCTGGCCTGACTGTCGTCCTTACCATCGGCCGCCCGAACCTTCATGCGGTAGACGCCATAGAAGGCGTCTTTGAACGTATACGGGATTTCCTTCTGCTCCCCTCCGGCCAGAGAGCAATCGACGAAATCGTTGGTGCTGGTGTTGGTGAGCAGGTCGAGCCGCTCGACGCGAATCAACCCCTGCCAGGGTTTGTTCGAGGCATTCGTCGCCATGATCTTTATTTGCGGCAGGTTGCCGTTATAAAAGGCGTTGTCGATGGCGCCGCCGGTATTGACATCGAGCGCGATCGTGCCGCACGGTTTTTCTATGGGTTCGATCCTAACTGCCGCGACGATCGAACTGCCGCCGGAAGCGTAACGGATCAGGAGCGGTTTGTCCGGCCCGAGCAGCACGGGCTGGGAGGCTTCCACATACCCGCGCCGGACGGGCACATTTCCGTTGGGATTCTCTAGCACCGTTGTCAGGCTGGTATCGGAGGGCTCTCGCATCGGCCCGTAGTCCAGGAGTTTTCCGTCCGGTCCTTCGTGAGCCAGCACAAAAGTATCGGCTTGGCCATAGGGATTGTCGGTGAAGCCGGAGTCCACAACGAGGGAGACGTTGTACGCACCTGCAGTAACACCCTGGAGAGGTATCTTCATGGGTGCTAGCCCATTAACGGGTTGACCTTTGGTTTTTAGAAAATCATCCGGTGTGATTGGCTTTCCCGAGGTATCGAACCACTGGCCGCCGGAAGGGACCTGCGGAAAGGGGTCGGCTTGCGCTTCGAACTGAGAGAAATTAAGCAGGCTCAGAGCAAGGATCGAGCAGGTGGCGGCAAGAGGCAATTTAAGGAGTTTCACGATTGTTGGCGGGCAGGGGTTAAAGGTTGAGAAGACAATTCAGGCATGGAAGAATGAGATGATTCAGCGCAAGCGGGAGAATTAGATTGCTGGCTGAAATCCGAACTTACGCCGAGAACTCCTCGAAAACAGGTTCGGCATGGGACGGAGCCTTGGTAACCGGAACGCGGAAGATGGCATAGCTGTAGCGGGGGAGTGGCATCTCAAGGGAGGAGCGAGTCATTCTCGCGCTTACCGGGAAGCCAAGCAACTGCTCCCCGAGGCGTGGGAGCTTTTCCGCCGGAATTTCCGCTGTCACGCAATCGGAGGAAGGATTCACGGCGATCACTAGCCGCTCGCCCCGATCCGAGATCCGCATGTAGACGAACGGATACTTGTTCTTTTCGGCATACAGGACCTCAAAGTCGGCATCCGCCGCCAAGGCCGGATGAGTGCTCCTCATTTTAACCATGGTGCGAACAAAATTCAGCACGGATTCCTTGTCCGTTTCCTGATCCTCAACGGTAGGTCGGTCGATATCGGGATCAATCGGCAGGTAGAGATCGCGGGAGGCGGCGGTAGAAAACCCCGCATTCGGTTTCGAGTTCCACTGCATAGGTGTGCGCGCCCCGGTGCGGCAGTAGCCACCCTCCTTGCTGGGAAGCCCGTCAATATGCCTCATGCCGATCTCGTCACCTTGATAGATGCAGGGCAGACCGGGCATGGTCAGGAGGAAAGCATATGCCACCTTGAGCTCGTCGTCACATCGCGACCCTCGGATGCGGGAAATATCATGGTTGCCCGTCGGCAGGCAAATATATCCTCTTCCCTTGGTTAGGGTGTAGTGCTGGAGATATTCGTCGAGAAACTCGATAATGTCGCCCTCTCCGTCGGAGTGAAAAAAACTCGGCCCGCTGGGTGGGGCGACGTCGTTCGACGTATGGGCGCGAAAAAGCGGCGTGTAAGCGCGCGCGCCGAAGTGGATCATAAAGTCGACATGAAATCCCGCTTCTATCGCCGTCCGCGGCATTGACCATTCCGCGATCAGCACGGCATCGGGATAGGCCGTCTCCATCCAAGCGCGGATCTTGCGCCAGAAAGCGATCATCGCCTTTTGTTCGTCGTCCAGTTTAATGAGGGAAGCTGCCATATCGACGCGAAATCCATCGACTCCCCGCTCCAGCCAGAAAGTCATAATCTTCCGCAACTCGTGATGGACCGCCTGAACATCGGAATGGTCAACGGACAGTTGCCAGGGACGTGCG
>Ga0116229_10006696_pt1 | contig 18461 bp, 13 predicted proteins | sample S1TSphgellanicum_3_FD_87313 | JGI IMG/M metagenome (GOLD analysis project Ga0116229, IMG submission 87313) | Host-associated microbial communities from peat moss isolated from Minnesota, USA - S1T2_Fc - Sphagnum magellanicum MG | ecosystem: Host-associated > Plants > Peat moss > Unclassified... | reverse complement strand
TGTCGCCAGCGTTCACCGCGTGCGCAAGGTCGCGAACCTGTTGCCGACGATCCCTAAAGAGCAGCGCGCACCACCGTTCACATCCGAATCCCCGCTCGGCGAAATAATATTCCGACGCGACGGATGGCGATGCCGCTACTGCGGTTGCCGTGTGATTCCTGCGAAAGTGCGACGGTGGATTGACAAGCGCCTGCCGGGCACGATCCGTTGGGATCAAGCCACGAATGTTGGATGTCATGCTGGATTCTGGACGCTCTGGGGTACCGTCGATCACGTCATTCCACGCGCTTTGGGCGGCCGGAACGATCCGGAAAATCTTGTCACAGCCTGCATGGTCTGTAATTTTGCCCGAGAAAACTTTACGCTTGAACAACTCGGGCTTGCCGATACACGCGGTCGGCCGCCTTCTGGAGATGGGCGGGATGGTCTGACAAGGCTTATAGCAGGTTCGAAGGCACGAAACCCACCTACATCCGAAAGAGGCTTATGATCGATGCACTGGCGTACGATTCCACAAATTATAGGCGATCGCTGGAATAGTCGATGGGGCGATTCTCCACCGCTGACACGCGGACCATGCGACGCAAGCCATGCTGAGGCCCATCTTGTCCGAGACGCCATGCTGCCACCTGGGCAAGACCGGAACAGCTCCGGCGGCTTGGAAAGCGGCAGGTTGGATCAGTTGCTTCGGCATCGTTCGCTTCAGCTCTCCACCATCTCCATGGGAAATGGCCGCGCGGTGCCAGCTCGCTCGACTTGGCGGCACTTCGCGCCATGCTGGTCAGACGCGAATTTGCGGGCGCTCTGCGTCGCTACGACAGCGCTGTATAGTTGACGGTTGTCCGGAGGTCGCGTTCAGCGACGCACGGATATGATATACACGCGGGTGTTACACACGCGGGCCGTAGCTAGACCCCGAACGTCGCATCAACGCTTTGAGATATAACATAATTTCTAACTTGGCTGTGGGCGCAGTCTCCTGCGAACCCGTCTCTACCATATATTCCCTGCGATCAGGGACATGAACAGGCAAATCCGCGGATTTCAGCGAGCAACGGCTCCGAGCCAAGCTTGAGCAGAAGCTTATCGAAATTAACTCAGGCCAGGAACAATGCCGCATAGTCAGCCGCGGGGCGGCGCAGGATCGTTGTATTAATGAACAGGCGTATCACGCCGTCCTTCCATTGCGCTAAGCGCACGCCGGCGGCCGCACCGCGGGCGCGTGCCGTGTCGGCCAGTTCCTTGGACATTTCGAGCAGATAAATGTTCGAGGCGAGGCCGCTTTGCCGCTGCTTTACCGCACCGCCCGCTTCCAGCAACGCGAGCAGCGCCGCGCCGGTGCGGTGTGCCTCGGCCATGCGGGCGCGGAAATCTTTCAAGGTATCCAGGGCCAGCAGGGCCGGCATCCAGGCTTCGTAGAGCAGGCCGCCGTAAAGGTGGCGTAACTCCCGCGCCTGCGCGATGTTGGCTTTGTTGCCGGCGAGCACGGCGCCGAAGGGGGCGCCCAGGTATTTGTAGAGCGATACGTAAACCGTATCGAACGGCTCCGCGTAGGCGTGGATATCCATTGTGGCCGGCGCCAGCAGCAGGCGGGCGCCATCGAGATGCAGTTTCACACCGTGCTGGCGCGCCAACGTGGCGATGGCTGCGATATCCGCCGGGGGCACCATTTCCCCGAAGCGGCGGCGCACCGGGCTTTCCAAGGTCAGCGCGCCAATGGCCAGCTTGTAGGGGCCGTGCTCGGCTTCGTCCAACGCCGCTTTTATGTCGGCCAGCGGCGGCGTCACCTGCCCTTGCGCCAGCGGCACAAGGTTCAGTGCGCCCAACCGTGCGGCGGCATCGCTTTCGTCACGGTAGAAATGACTTTCGTGCTGCACCAGAACGCGGTGATTTTCGCCGGCCAGCACGCGCGCCGCCACCTGGTTGGCCAGCGTGCCGGTGGGGAAGAACGCGCAGTCCTCCTTGCCGAGCAAGGTGGCGAATGCCGTTTCTAATTCGGTTACGGCGCCATCCCGCAAATACGTGTCGCCGACGCGGGCATTTTGCGCCAGCGTCGCCAGCCGGCGGGCCATCAGCACCGGATCCGGCTCGGCGTCATCACCGACCAGCCAGACCGGTTGCGTATCGGCCGCCGCCGCGGCGCGGCTGCACGCCGCCAGGCAAGCTGTGCCGATCAGGAAATGCCGCCGCTCCATGGTATTCCTCCGCCCTGTCCCCGCCTGCCGGATATCGGCGCGCGACACTCCGGGTGTAGCGACATTCGTGTCAATCGCCGGACGCCCGGATAGCGTATCGCCTACACGCAGATTTTCTCGCAGCTTGGCAAAGCATCGCAAAAAACGGGGGCACTTGCGCGAAAAAAGATAGTGACGCTATGTTTCCGGAAGCTCAAGCCAGCCCCCCGATGGAGCACCCCCCGTGGCCCAAGATCCCATGTCCGCCCTGGAGCCCGGGGCGCTGATCGGCACCTCTGCCTGGCTGGAGGTTACCCAGCAGATGATCTCCGATTTCGGCCGCGCCACCTTGGACCTGGACCCGATGCATATCGATCCGGATTGGGCGCGGGCCAATTCCCCCTTCGGCGGCACCATCGCCTTCGGGTTCCAGACCATCTCCCTGCTGACGCATCTGCTCTACTCGGCCACGCAGACCAGCGCGGACCGCGCGCCGGCGGAGGCCGGCTACCACCTGAATTACGGCTTCAACCGGCTGCGCCTGATCTCGCCCGTGCCGGTCGGCAGCCGTGTGCAGGGCGCGTTTCGCCTCAAGGACCGCACGCAGGATGACCGGCAGCGCTGGATTTCCACGCTGGACTGCACCGTGATGGTGGAGGGTGGCGAGCGCCCGGCGCTGGTGGCCGAGTGGCTGAGCATCTGGGTGCCGCCCGCGCCATGAGCTATGCGAGGGCCGCCGCCGCCGGCCCTGGCACGACAACCCTGCAGGACGAGCACCTGCCGGTTCAGGTGCGGCTTGGTTACGGCGCCGGGTCGCTCGCCACCGGCATGTTCTCCACCGTGCCGGCCATCCTGCTGCTGTTCTACTGCACCGAGGTGCTGCACGTGCCCGCCGGCTGGGCGGCGCTGATCGTGCTGCTGCCCAAGGCCTGGAGCGTCGCCTGGGACCCGATTGTCGGCAGCCTTTCGGATCGCGCCGCCAGCCTGCGCGGCTTGTTGATCACAGGCGCCACCGGCGTGGTGGCCTGCTTCGCGCTGCTGTTCGCGGGCCCGTGGCATGGCGTGCTGGCGGCCGGCGTTTGGGCCGGATGCTGTTACTTCGGCCTGGCGACATTCTACTCACTCTATGCCGTGCCTTACGTGTCGCTGCCCGCGCGGCGGGTGCGGTCGGATACGGCGCGCGCCAGGCTGGTGAGCGGGCGCATGGTGTTCGCGATGCTGGGCGTGCTGGCTGGCGCGGGCGTCGCCCCCGTTATTGTGCAGCTGGGCGCGACACCGCGGGCGGGCTACCGGCTGATGGGGTGCTGCCTGGCGCTGGCCTGCGCGCTGGCCATGATCGCGCCGATCCGGGCGCTGAAGTCCCTGCCGCCACCGAGGCGCCAGGCCGCCCCGACGGGCGCGCCTATGGACAGCCAGAGCATTAGGCTGCCGGACCAGTTGCGCACCGTTCTGGCCAGCCGCCAGCTGCGTGCCCTGTTGCTCTCCTACCTGCTGCAGTTGACCGCCAGCGGCATCCTGAGCGCCGCGGCACCATATGAGGTGACCTATATCTTCCGCCGTCCCGCCGGCGATACTGGGCTGGCGCTTGGCCTTTTGCTGGTTGCCACCACGCTTTCCATTCCGCTCTGGGCCGCCCTGGCGCGCCATTACGGTGAACGCCGGGCGTTGACCGGGGCGGTGCTCGGCTACGCCGCGGCGACGTGTTTGCTGGGCGCGGCCATACTGGGCCCGGTGCCCTGGCCGCAGGCTGTAGGCCTGTTCGTTTTGATCGGCCTGCCTTTCGGCGGCCTGCAGGTGCTGCCGTTTATAATCTCCGCCCGGATCATCGCGCGTGATGGCGGCGGGGTTGCGGAAGGCGCGCTGACCGGGCTGTGGACCGCCTCGGAGAAGCTTGGCCTGGCCTTCGGCCCCACCATCACCGGTGCGGCCTTCGCCGTATTTGGCGGCCTGCAATCCCAGGGTCTGCGCATCCTGCTCATGCTTTTGCCGGCCGGGCTCGTGCTGCTGTCCCTCCGGTTCGCGCCCGCCGCCCCCTCACCCGCTCCTGGCCTAAGCCGCATTGAAGGCACCCCATGAAAGCGACCCTGCCGCGTATCAGCGACTACCCGCGCACCATCGCCGCCCTTACGCCCGACGCGGAAGCGCTCGTTCTGGGGCAGCACCGGATCAGCTACGCGGCCCTGGCCGATCAGGTGGATGCGCTGGCGCGGGCGCTGCTGGCGGCCGGCATTGGCAAAGGTGACCGGGTTGCCACGCTGCAAACGCCGCACCCGGATTTTCTGGTGGCGTTCCTGGCCACCGCCTCGATCGGCGGCATCTGGGTTGGGTTGAACCCGAAATACCGGTTGGAGGAGCTCCGCTACGTTATCGAGGATGCGCGCCCCAGCGTGCTGCTCGCCCGCGCCCGCATCCCCGGCCGGGATTTCACGCCCGAGCTGACCGCGCTGATGGCCCTGCCAGGCGCGCCAGCGCATTTGGTGACGTTCGAGAATGATGCGCGCATCGGCGCCTCCGTGCCGATGCATGATTTTCTGCAAGGCGGTAGCACGATCGACGACGCAGCGCTGGCTACCGCGCGGCATGGCTGCGGCGGGCGGGATGCGTGCCTGATCGTCTATACCTCGGGCTCCACCGGCCGGCCGAAAGGGGCCCTGCTGCACCATGCGGGCATCGTCGCCTTCAGCCTGACGCAGAACGAAGTCTGGCCGCTCGATCCGCAGCGTGTGCTGAACTTCCTGCCCATCAACCATGTCGGCTGCCTGATCGATATCGCCACGCCGGCCCTGTGCGGCGGCGGCACCATCGTGTTCATGGAGCAGTTCGACCCCGCTGCCGCCCTGGCGATGGTGGCGCGGGAGCGGCTGACCGTATGGGGCGGCGTGCCCAGCATTTTCATGCTGCAGCTCGGCCTGCCGGATTTCGCCGAATACGATCTCTCCACGGTGCAGATGATCGTTTGGGAGGGGGCGGCGATGCCGGCCGAGATGATCGCCCGGCTGCGGCAGATCAACCCGCGCCTGGCGACCAATTACGGCCTCACTGAAACCTGCAGTGCCGCCACCATCCTGCCCCCCACCGATGACCTCGACCAACTGGCCAACAGCGTGGGCGGCGCCTTCCCTGGTGTGGAAATACGGCTGGCCGACGAAAACAGCGCCCCGGTGCAGGATGGCACACCGGGCGAAGTGCAGGTGCGCTCACCGTGCAATATGTTGGGCTATTGGAACAATGAGGCAGCGACCGAGGCCGCCTTCACGGCGGACGGTTATTTGTGCACGGGCGATCTCGCGGTGCGCCGGCCGGATGGGCTTTACCGGATCGTTGGGCGGATAAAAGAAATGTTTAAATCGGGCGGGTATAATGTGTATCCGCGCGAAGTAGAGGCAGCGCTGGAGGCACACCCTGCCGTCGCTCTGGCGGTTGTGGTGTCCCGCGCGGATCCGCTCTGGCAGGAAGTGGGCATCGCCTTCGTGGTGCCGCGCGCCGCGGTGGATGCTGGGGACCTGGAAGCCTGGGTGCGGGAGCGGCTGGCTAATTATAAAATACCTAAGCGTATCGTAATAACCCACGATGTGCCGTTGCTGCCAATTGGGAAAGTGGATCGGCGGGCGCTCGAGGTTCTGGCGCGGGAAACATAGGAAAAAGAAAGCAGTTCTTTTTTGCAAAATAGAACCAAAAAACTCTTATCAGTTTGAGGTACACGCTAGGGCAACACGAACGCCAAATTTGCAAAAGTTTTTTGGCTCTTTTTTTCAAAAAATAACTGCTTTCTTCTTACTTGGCCACCCGCGCCGCCCGCGTCGCCGCCGCGCGTTTTGGTTTTGATAGGGGGTGTTCAGGCTGCGCCCCCATCACGGCGCGGTACCATGCGTTCGCCTGCACCCGCACGAACGTATCCGCGTTGCCGGCCAGCGCATTCAGCTCCGTGTTGCCGGAGCTGAAAAACACGTCGAGCAGAAAATCCTCCGCCGCGGCCATCAGCCAATGCGAGAGGAATTCCTCGTCACCGGTTGGCACGTTGGCCGCCAGCCGGGCTTGCAGAAATATATCCTGCAACAACAGGCGCAGCGGCCGGCGGCGCTCCAACCAGAATTTGTAAACCTTCGGCCGCGCCTGCACGATGGAATACAGGATAGGCGTTAGCGTCGGTTCCTTGAGGTACCAATCATAATAGAAACGCAGCACCGTATGCGCGGCCACGTATATATCGGTCACGCCGGCCAGGGCTGCTTCGATATGGGCGAAGGTGAACGCCAGCCGGTCGATGGCGATTTCCTCCATCGCCTCGTCCTTGCTCGCGAAATGGAAATAGAAGGCGCCCGCGGTAAGCCCGGTCGACTCGCAGATTTCCACCAGTGTTACGTCGGACCACGCCTTGCGATGCGCCAGGCTGACAATCGCGTCCTTGATCAGCGTGCGCGTGCGCTCGCCCTTGGTTACCCGGGCGCTGTCCTGCTTACCTGCTCTTGGCACTCACTCTGCTCCAGCGCCGCGCGCCGGCGGCAAAACTCTCTTAGGGTGTACTCCGCGGACTCATGGCCTTACGGGTGGTGACGCTGGCTCGGTTCTGAGCTTCACCAGCGTGATGGCCGCGTTCAGCGCCGAAGTGGGATCGTAGCCCAGCGGCTCGTCATGCGTATAGCGGCTCGCGGCCAGGGTCAGATCCAGGCGCGGGCAGTAATAGGCGCCGCTGCCGAAGAACCCGGAATGGCCCCAGCAATCGACACCGCTGAAGGAATCCCGGTGGATGCCCAGCGCATAGTCGTTGCCGCCGGCGGCCGCACGGTTCACCGGCGGTATGGTCAGCATCAGCGCCAGGGTTTGCGGGTGGTGGAACACGCGGCCGCCGAACAGCGCGGACATCCAATGCGCCTGGTCCCGCAGGGTGGAGACGAGGCCGCCGCCGCCGTACAGATCGAAGGAGGGATCAGCTTGGGTGACGTCCGCGCCGCCGGCGAATTGATGCGCGCGCGGTGGCGCATTGGCCGGCGCCGGCTCCAGCGTTTCGAACCAGGTATCGGCCAGGCCCAGGCGCTTGAAGTCGATCAGGCTGCGATAGGCGGCGGCCTGCGCAAGACCGGTCTGGCGTTCGATGATGTCGCCCAGCAGCACATAGCCGGTGTCGCTATACAGATAGACTTTGCCCGGCGCGCCGGGCGCTTTCAGCCGCGTAATGGCCCAGGTCACCTGCTCCAGCCGTGTCCACCGCTCGGTGGGGTGGGCGGCGACCTCCGTCTGGTAGCCCGGATCGTCGGCGTAATCCGGCAGGCCGGCCGTGTGGCTCAGCATTTCACGCAGGGTGATGCGGCTGGGATCGTAGCCGCCGCGGCGCAGGATCTGCTCCAGGTTGGGGGAGAGCAGGCCGGCGATCGGCTGATCGACGCGCAGCTTGCCGTCCTCCACCAGCCGCAGGATGGCGGCTGCGGTGAACACCTTGGTCTGGCTGGCAATGCGGAAGGTTTCCGTGCCGGTCAGCGGTGTTTTGGTGGCGGGATCGCGCATCCCGGAAGCGACCACGCCTTCCACGCCGATATGCGGCGCCTGCATGTAAATCCCACGGCCCGGTATGCCGCTATCGGCCACCGCGTTGGCGGCCGCGGCCCGCAGAATATCCAGGTTGGGCGTGCGGGCAGGGTCGCTCGCCAGCCAGGCGGGTTCGGGTATGGCGGCAGCGCAGGCCGGATCCAGCTTGCCGCCGGGCTGCGCCAGGAAGGTTGCCACCAGCAAGCCGGCGCAGGCGGTGCGCTCCGCCAGTACGGCATGGCCGGTCCAGCGGAAAACCACCTGCCGCGCGTGCGTCAGGCTGTGCAGCGCGACCGCGCCATGCGCCGCGGGGGCCACCGGATCGTGGTCGCCATTCAGGATCAAGGTCGGCACGTCACCTACCGGCGGCTGGGACTGGGCTACCGGCGCCAGCTTGAAATGCCACTGCCGGCACACGGCGCGCGTGCGCTTCTCGTCCTCCAGCACCACGTTCAGCGTGGTGGCCGACCAGCCGGCCCGGCGCGCCGCCTCCATGCCGTACTCTGGCGCGTGGTAGCCGTATTCCTCGGCGCACAGCATGTTCACCTGCTGCGCGATATGGGCGTAGCGCGCGGTTGGCCAGCCGGGCGTGGCCGCCGACACCGGCGGCGGTTCGTGCGCGTAGAGGCCGAACGGCGTCATGATCAGGCTGTAATCGCCGTGCCCGGCCGCGACTACGCCGGCCGGCACGCGCGTGAACGCATCGAAACCAAGGTCATACAGCGCGAAGGTGACCAGCGTGATGTAGCCCTGGGCGGTTAGCTGGTCCGGCTTGCCGTCAATGGTCACCCGCGCCGGATGGGCGGCCAGGCGTGCGACCGTGCTCTCGAACGCCGCTTTCAGGCCAGGGAAGTGCTTGCCGCAGTCTGGCGCCGCGTCGCACCGGTCGAAAAATGCGCCCACCGCATCCAGGCGGTCCCAGCCGGAGAAATTGGCGCCGGTGATTTGCGCGGAATCGAGGATCATGGTGCGCATCGCCGCCGGATCCTGGCGCAACAGGGTGGTTGCCACCCGGCCGCCATAGGAGACGCCGAACACGTTCCAGGTTTTGACGCCCAGCAACTTGCGCAACACCACCAGGTCCGCGGCGCCCTGCGGCGTGGCGTAGGCATCGAGGTCTATGTTGCGGGAGAGCAGCTCGGCGCGGCATTTTTCGATGTTGGCGGGATCGTTCAGCGGGCCGGAATTCCAGCTGACATGCAGGTTGTTGGCGTGCGGCACGCTGTCACAGCCATAGAACGGGTCGGCCATGGCGTTGCCGCGCTGTTCCACCACGATCACGTCCCGCCCGGTGAGGGCGGGCAGGGACCCCAGTTCGCCAAGAACGGAGAAGCCCGCCCCGGTGCCGCCCATCAGGAACAGAAACGGGTCCGCCGGCTTATGGGCCGGGTCCGGCGCCGGAATGACCGCGATCGGCACGTGGACGGTGCGGCCAGCTGGACCGCCCGGCCGCTCCGGGGTGATCAGCGTGCCGCATTTGGTGCCGGGCGGTGCTTGCACCGGGCAGGTCGCATGCCACTCGATACGGCTCGGGGTATCGCCGGCGGCGTGAGCCGAGGCGGGCGCCGCTAGCCCGGCCAGCGTGCACAGGGCCGTCATCGCCCAAGCCTGTTTCCTTGGCTGCATCGTCTGGCCTCCCGCCTGCTGGGGGGAGCCTATCAGCGGGGTGCTGGGATTAAAAGAGTGACGCTTTGTTTTTCTGGGGTGCGTTCTGCCGTGATTTTGGCGCTTGAGGGCAAGGTGCTCTGCCGCACCGGCACTGGCTCAGGAAGAAAGATTCTTCTTTTTTGAAAAAAAGAAGCAAAAAACTTTGGTTTATTTGTATCCGTGGCCCAATTCCAGCCTGTTGAATTGGGCCACGGAAGCAATGGATAAAAGTCTTTTTTGCTTCTTTTTCTTCAGAAAAAGAAGAGTCTTCCTGCCTTTGCCGGTAATCCAACACGGGTGAGGCCATACCCCCAGCAGGCCGGCGCCATATACTTGCCGGCCTGCAATGACCGGGCCGGGAAAACCACCGCAACCGATGAAAGCGCCAATGAAGCCTGCTGCAGCGCACTGCAACCAGAATAGCGAGCGCTACCATGGTTTTGGGGTAGGCGGATTCCCTTCTAGCCCCCTGTGGCCAACGCAACCTCAGACCTGGACAGTGAAAATAGCGCATTAATCTCATATTAGCACTTGCGCAGTGACCCAAACCGTAGTGACACTTTGTTATTCGGGTGTCCGGGCTACCGGCGGGCGGGGGGGGGATCCATCATGCGCACGGCGCGACCATTCTGGCTTGGCGGGGTCGGGCTCGCGGCATTGCTCAGCCCGGCGGCGGCACAAACAGCGCCGGCGCCGGGCGCCCCCGCCGCCGGTGCCCGGCTGCAAAACGAACAGATCGAGCAGATCGTCGTTACCGCCAATAAGCGTAATGAACGCGTGGTGGATGTGGCGGCCTCGGTGACTGCCCTTGGCAGCCGTACGCTCTCAGCCCGCCATCTGACGCGCATCGAGGATATCGTGGCGCAAGTGCCAGGCCTGTCCATACAAGGCAGCGGGAATGGCGGCGTGACGCTGGTGTTGCGTGGCCTGAACACCGGCGGTTCCGGCGCCACGGTTGCCACGCTGATCGATGACATTCCGCTGACCTATTCGACATCGAATGCATCCGGCAATCAGGACACGCCGAATATCGACACGTTCGATCTGGCACGCGTGGAGGTGCTGCGCGGCCCGCAGGGCACGCTTTATGGCGCTTCCGCCGAGGGCGGGCTGCTCAAATATGTCTACAGCAACCCGAGCACGACGGGGTTCAGCGGCAAGCTGGAATCCGAGGTGAACGGCGTTGATGGCGGCGGCACCGGTTATGCGCTGCACGGCATGCTCAATGTGCCGCTCAGCCCGGATTTCGCCGTGCGCGGTGTGGGCTATTACACGGCGGAGCCTGGCTACATCGATAATCCGCTGGCGCATCAGAACGGCATCAATGCCGGGCAGCGCTACGGCTTTCGTATCTCCGCGCTTTGGACGCCAAGCGATGACATCGATGTGCGGCTGACCGCCATGCGGCAGGTGGAGCATTACGATGGCAGCACGCTGGTGGAAGTGAACGGCGTGCCGAGCGGCAATCCCGCCGATCAATCGGACTCGCAATTCAATATCGCCAATGGCGGCAGGCTGGAGCGCAATGCTTACACGAGCGAACCCTCCACACGTGTTTTCGCGCTGTACGATCTGCATGCCCACTACGCCGGCGATTTTTTCGATCTGACCTCGATTACCGGTTATGGGCAGAACAAGGCCACGTATCTGACCGACGACACGGATTTTCCCATCAGCCCGGGCTTCAGTTTTGGTGATCTGGCCTCGCTGCTCACCGGGCATCCGACGGCAGTCTCCGCGCGCCAACAGGAAGCGCTGCAAAAGGTGGCGCAGGAGGTGCGGCTGGCAACGCTGCCGGATTTTTATATCGGCCGCTTCCCGGTGCAGCTGCAGACTGGCTTTTTCTATACGCATGAGGATGTCGATTACGGCCAGGCCGGGCTGGCCTATCTGCTCAGCGCGCCCCGTGCTGTATTCAACGGATTGCAATTCGGCCGCTACCGTCTGCCGGGCGCCTATGATGAATATTCCGGCTTCGCGGACACGACGATCCATCTGCTACCTTCGCTGCAGCTGGAAGGCGGCCTGCGCTACACGGAGGATACGGTCACCACGCAGACGATTTATTACCGCGGCCTGCGCTATCCGACGCCGACGCCGGTGTATGCGTTTCCGGCCATCGGCGTCACCGATCATCCGGTTACCTGGTCGGTTGCCGCGAAATACGCCGCGAGCAAGGACCTGAACGTCTATACCCGCGTCGCCTCCGGATTCCGCCCAGGCGGCTCGAATATCCCTTACCTGGGCCAGGCGGTGCAGAATCCGAATTACCAATCCGACAGCACGGTGAATTATGAGGTCGGTACCAAAGGTAGCTTGCTGAACAACCGGCTCTCCCTCGATGTCGCCGCTTTCTATGTTGATTGGAGCCGCGTGCAAATCCAGTCGGCCGTGCCTTCGCCGAGCGGCCTGCTGATTTATACCGGCAATGCGGGCTCGGCGACCAGCAAGGGATTCGAGTGGAATTTCGCGGTTTTGCCTGTGCGCGGGCTCACTGTTTCCGATACCGGCGCGTATACGGATGCCACGCTGGGTGCGAATGCGCCGGCGCTGGGTGGCGCCAAAGGCGATCAACTGCCGTATGTGCCGCCGCTGACCAATACGGTGAACATGGATTACAGCTGGGCGGTGACCGACACCACGCAGGCCACCCTACGCGGCAGCTGGAGCTATCTGGAACACCGCAATGGCGGCTTCCTGGTCTCGCCGCCGATCCTCAATAAGCCGGATCTGCCGTCCTATAACACGCTGTCCGTATCAGCCGAGTTGCGGCGTGGGGGGTATTGGACCCAGCTTTACGCACAGAACCTGACCAATGAACGCGGCATCATCAACTACACGAGCACTTCCGGACACCTGGGCACTGGTCTGGCGACGATTATCCAGCCGCTGACGATCGGGTTGCGTATTGGCTGCTCGTTCTGATCCTCTCCACGCCGCCTGCCATCAGGGCTGCCATATACCGATTTTCAGTGGACGGTTAACATGGATGTCAGCGGCCGCAAGGTTATCATTACATGCGCTGTGACGGGAAACGCGCCGTTCAATCGGGCGCATCCGGATTTTCCCGTAACGCCGGCACAAATCGCCGCCTCGGCCCTGCAGGCGCGCGCGGCAGGCGCCGCCGTGGTGCATCTGCATGTTCGCGATCCTGAAACGACGTTTGGCTGCCGGCGGGTCGATCTGTTCGCTGAAGTCTGCGACCGCATCCGCGAGGCCGGCAGCGACGTGATTATCAACCTCACCTGCGGGCTCGGCGCGTATTTTCTGCCAGACCCTGACAATGAAGGCCGCGCGCTGCCAGGGAGCGATGTCGCCAGCGTCGATGAGCGGATGGAACATCTGGAGCTCTGCCGCCCGGAAATGGCCTCGCTGGATATCACCACGGCCAATCAGCTCGAAGGCACCGACGAATTCGTCTACCTCAACACCACGCGCACCTTGCGCGCCCTGGCCGGGCGGTTTCGCGCCATTGGCGTGAAGCCGGAGCTGGAAGTGTTCGGCCCCGGTGACATCATGTTCGGCAAGCAGTTGGCCCAGGAAGGCCTGCTGGAAGGCCCGCCGGTGTATCAATTCGTGATGGGTGTGAAATGGTGCCTGCCTTCGGATATCGCTACCATGGCCTATCTGCACGGCCAGTTACCGCCGGATGCGGTATGGGGTGCGCTTGGCATCGGGCGCATGCAAATGCCCGTGCTGGCGCAAAGCCTGCTCATGGGCGGCAATGTGCGCGTCGGGCTCGAGGATAATCTCTATTTGCGCCGGGGCGTGTTCGCCACCAATGCGGACCTCGTCACGCGCGCGTGCACAATTATCGATGCGCTTGGCGCGAAAGTCGCCACGCCCGCCGAGGCGCGCGCCATCCTCGGCCTGGCACCGGCATGATTGCACGGCGCGGCAAGCCGTTCGCGGGCATCCGGATCGGTATCGTGACGCTGGAAACCGCGCACGATCTCGCACCGGGTAATGTGCAACATGCCGCGAGTTTTCCGTTTCCGGTGCTCTACCGGCCGGTGCGGGGCGTGGATTTCGCGCTGATTGCCCGCGGCGATCCTACTGCGCGCGAACCGATCCTGGAGGCGGTGCGCGATCTTGCGACCATGGGCGCCGAGATCATTGCCGGCGCGTGTGGCTCCTTCGGCCATTATCAGCGCGAGGCGGCCGCGGCGGTTGACGTCCCGGTGTGCCTCTCCAGCCTGGTGCAAGTGCCGTTCCTGCTTGCCGTTCTGCCGGCGCGGCAGCGGCTTGGCGTCATTTTCGCGCGCGCCGCCACCTTCACAAGCCTGGTCAAGGCGGCATGCGGCATCACCGAGGCACAGGAACGCCGTCTGCTGGTGCTGGAAGCCGACCGGCTCCCCGCCTTCGCACCGGTGATGAATGACCAGGAACGGCTGAATAGCCCGGCGCTGGAAGCGGAGCTTTGCGCATTGGCGACGGCCGCGCAGGTGGCCCACCCCGATATCGGCGGGTGGCTGCTGCAATGCAGTGATTTACCGCCCTACGCCCGCGCCCTGGCGCGCGCCACGGGCCGGCCGGTGTGGGACATGTCCGTGCTGATCAGGCATTTGCACGATGCCGCCCTGCCGCCGGATTACACCGGGTGCGCCTAGGCCATGCCGCGCCGCCGCCGGCCGCGGCGCTGCATGGCAAGTTGCGCGGCGAACTTGGTGCGTCGCATTATTTCGCGTTCGGCTTCGGCTCCATCGTCGGCTCTGGCTGGCTCGTGATCGTCGGCGGGTGGCTAACCCTGGCGGGGCCGCTGGGCACCGCGCTTGGGTTCGCCCTGGGGGGCGCCACCATAGCCATCATATCCGTCTGCTACGCCCGCCTGGCGGTGGAGATGCCCGAAGCAGGCGGCGAGTTCCTGTATATCGGCCGCGTGTTTGGCGGCCTGCCGGGCTTCATGACCGGCTGGTTCCTCGCTTTGTATTACGTCGCCGTCTGCGTGTTTGAAGGTCTGGCCTTGGCCGAAGTGCTGCGCACCGTTTTGCCGATACTGCCGGCCAGTGCCGCGGGTTCAGCATCCATCGCCGCACCGGATCTGATCGCCGGTGGCCTGGGCACGGCCGTGATCTATGGCCTCAATGTCGCGGGCATCCGCATTTCGGCATCGTTCCAGTGGCTGGCCAATTATGGCTTTCTCGCTGTGGCCGCTTTGGTTCTGTTTATCCTCGCAGCGCACGGCGCGCCGGCACATCTGCACCCGGCTTTCGTGACCGCTCACGGCAGTATCTGGCCCGGCGTGCTGGCGCTCGGCACCATCAGCATTTTCATGTTGGACGGATTTCAGGCCATTCCCCAGGCGATCGAGGAACGGGCGCCGGGCCTGGCGCCGGCCACGGCCGCGCGGATGATCGTGGTGTCGGTCATCGTGGCCGCCCTGTTCTACGCCTTTGTCGCCCTGGCCTCGGCGGCGGTGTTGCCATGGCGCAATGTTGCCGGCCCTGGCATTGCAACCTTCAAGGCGGCGGGCGGCCTGCCGGGTGGCTGGCTGCTGGTGCGCCTGCTGGCATTTGCCGCCGCCATGTCGTTGTTAAAAACCTGGAACGTGGTCATGATCATGACGGCGCGCTTGCTGTTCGCCATGGCGCGGGCGGGCATGGCGCCGGCAATCCTCGGCCGAATTTCGCGTTCCCCCGGTGCGCCTATTCCCGCCCTCAGCCTGGTGGCCGGGTTGACGCTGCTGGGCCTGCTGCTGGGCCGCAACGCCATCGATCCGATCATCAGCCTTTCCGCTATCGTTCTCGGCGCCGTGTATCTGGCCACCTGCCTCGCGTTACTGTTCCTGCGGCGGAGCAGGGCAGGGCGCTTGCAGGGTGCGGCTCTCCCGGTGGCCGGTAGTGTGGCGGCAACCTTGGTGCTCGGCATTGCAATGTATCAGTTGGTGCTGGGGGGCGCTGACTCCGCCCCTGTCGCCGGCGTGCTTGCCTTCTGGTCATTGCTCGGCCTGCTGGTCTGGCGAAAGGCGGCCGGCGCGGGAGCGCGCGATGAACAGGCTGCTTCGGGCGAAACCCAAGCGGAGGCAACACAACAACTGGAGTGTGCGCCGTGAGTTATGCCCTGGTTACTGGCAGCGCCGGCGGGCTTGGTCAGGTCATTGCACAAACGCTGCGTGCGCGTGGCCATGTTGTCGCCGTCACCGATATCGATGCCGGCGCCGTGCAGGCGATGCGCGCGGATGGCTTTGTGGCTGAGGTCATCGATTCGGGCGCGCATGATGCGATCGCGGATTTTTTTGACCGGTTCGAGCGCGATCACGCGCCGTTCGACATTGTAGTCAATAACGTCGGTATCGCCGCGGCTGTCGGCCCGGTGGAGGCGCTGGACATGGCTGGGTGGCAGACCGCACTCGATGTCAATCTGCTCGGCGCCGTGGCCACCATGCGCCGCGCCATTCCGGCCATGAAGGCGCGCAGGCACGGCTGCATTGTGAATATCTCCACCGGATCGGTCAGAACCCGGCCGCCGCACCGAAGCCCCTACATCGTTAGCAAAGCCGCTCTGGAAGCGCTGACCCTGGCGGTGGCGCGCGAAGTGGCGCCGTTTCAAATACGCTGCAATGCCGTGCGCCCGGGGATGATCGATAATGCGAGGCTGAACCGGGTGCTGCAGGCGGCGGCTGATCGGGAAGGGCGAAGCCTGGCGGATATCGAAACGGAAGCGCTGCGGTTTGTCGGCATGGGGCGCAAGGTAACGATGCAAACCGTGGCGGATTGTGTGGTGTTCCTGGTGGGCGACGGTGCCGCCAGCATTACCGGACAGATCATAGAAGTGGATGGCGGCATTGTGTACGAAGCCTGAGTCTGGTTCCGAGCTTGGCCCCACCGCACCAAACGGTATTTCACGCCGCGGCCTCGCCGCCACCGTAATCGCCGGCATTGCCACCGCAACGGTCGCAAAAAGCAACGACCGGCACGGCGCCGCCCCGCCAACACCCGCGCCCTTCAGGCCAGCCTCGATTGCCGATGTGCGCCGTTTTCATACCGATCCGGACTTCGCCACGCTTAGCGAACAGGATTTGGAGCGGATGCATTACGCCTTTACGCACGCGCCCGAGTTCGCGCGGCATTCGCGTTTGCGCGGCGCGGCGCCGACACTCACCCTGCCCAATAGCCGCTTGCACGGCGACGCCTTGCCGCGCATTCCGCTGCGCCCTGGCGAGGAATTGCTGACCCTGGATGCGTATATGCAACATAAGGCGAGCGGCGCGGATGGCCTGATCGTGTTGCGCCGGGGCGAGATTCTGTACGAAGCCTATAGCGGCATGCGGCCGGATGACTGGCATATCCTGTGGTCGGTCACGAAGATTTTCACTGGCACCGCCATTGCCCTGCTGGTGGATCGCGGTCAGCTCGATCCGGGCGCCGAGGTGCAAACGCGCTTGCCGTCCTTGCGGGGCACCGGCTGGGACGGCGTGAAAATTCGCGACGTGCTGGATATGGCCACGGGTATCGAGGCGCGCGAACTGGCGGCCGGCGCGCTCAGCGATCCGCGCGTGCCGTATTACCGTTACGAGGCCAGCCTTGGCACCGTGCCGATGGCGGACCTGCATCCAGGATCCACCTATGACGTGGTGGGGTCCTATAAGCGCTTCATGCCGCCCGGGCAGGTGTATGATTACAGCTCGGTCAATACCTTCGTGCTGGCGTGGCTGGTGGAGGAAATCACGGGACTGCCGCTGGGCGAATTTATAGCGGCCAATATCTGGAGCCGGATTGGTGCGGAAGCCGAAGCCGCCTTACTGATGTCGCCGGCCGGCGCGCCGGGGGCCGATGGCGGGTTGAGCTGCTGCCTGCGGGATGTCGCACGCTTCGGTCTGAAATTTACCAACGCCGTCCGCCGGCAAACAGCGCGCCCACTGATCAGCGATCTGTATATCGCCAACATCCTCGCCAGCCGGCCAGCGCTCTACGCCGCCGCGCTCGAGGCCAAGCTGTCGGGCCACCATCTGCCGGCCGACGCATTCGGCCCGGAACCGCCATTATGCAATTCCTGGCAATGGGATGCTGTATGGCCGGACGGCGACATGCTGAAAACCGGCTGGGGCGGCCAGGGTCTTTACGTCTCCCCAAGCTCCAATATCGTCATCGCCTATTTCGGCACCCGCACGCCACGCGGCGAAAACCGCTTGCGGCAATATGCGCGCGGCATGCGCAAATTCTTCAGCGCCCGCTAAACGCTGTAGGCCGCCGCTCAAGCTAGCGTGCGGCGGCGGCGGACGAGTGCCGCAAGCCCTACAGCTCCCACGCCAAACATGGCGTAGCTAGTGGGTTCCGGCACCGGGTTGATGTTGAAGAATACTAATGTGTAATCGTTATAGTCGAAATCAGTGCCGTTTTCGAAGCTGGCAATGTAATCGGTTTCGCCAAATCGATCCTTCGTGGCTGCCATGCGGAATCTCTCGCCATAGCGCCTGACATCGCTGCTCCAGCCAATCGTTCAGTTCGGCAAGTGTCGAAAAACACGGTACCGCCTGCCACAGCCGGCGGCGCGCGTCCTGAACATTTCTCTCGACCTGCCCCTTCTCCCAGCCGGAGGCCGGATTACAAAAATCAGCGTCGAACAGATAGTGCGCGGCCATGGCGGCAAATCGCGTGTTGATCTCGCGCTTTTTGCCAATGCCAACACGGTCAACGGCGGTGCGCATGTTGTCATAAATACCGCGTCGCGGCACCCCGCCGAGCACCCGGAACGCATGAGAATGCGCGTCAAATAGCATCTCGTGCGTCTGCAGCGGGTAGGCCCGGACACAGAACGCACGGCTGTAGCAAAGCTTGAAATGCGCCGCTTGCAGCTTCACCCGCTCGCCGCCGATGACCGCCCAATCCTCGCTCCAATCGAACTGAAACGCCTCGCCCGGCTGGAATACAAGCGGAACGAAAGCCGCGGCCGGCCGTCTGCTGCTCTTGGTGCCGGCGTTCCTTCCAGCCGCGGGCAAACGCCGCAACTCGGCCATATGACCCTTCAAACCCGAGTGCCACCAGGTCCGCATGCAACTGCTTGACCGTCCGCTTCTGCTTGCGCGGCCTGCCGCTCTCCAGCTTAAGCCAGCCCGATAGCTTCTCAGCAAATGCGTCCAGCTTGCTGGGCCGCTCCGGCAGCTTGAACACCGGTTCC
>Ga0116229_10006694_pt1 | contig 18462 bp, 13 predicted proteins | sample S1TSphgellanicum_3_FD_87313 | JGI IMG/M metagenome (GOLD analysis project Ga0116229, IMG submission 87313) | Host-associated microbial communities from peat moss isolated from Minnesota, USA - S1T2_Fc - Sphagnum magellanicum MG | ecosystem: Host-associated > Plants > Peat moss > Unclassified... | reverse complement strand
TCCTAAGTAAAAGATTGTAATTATGATGGCATGCCTATATATATCTATTTTAAGGTGGTCTCTTTTACGAGTCTCATGAATTTGCCATGTTATTCATCAAACACCTTATAGATATTTTGATGAATGCAAATATCATGGAAGATTCACTTGTAAAATTAGAAAATGGAGATGTGGCTATCTACACACCTACTACAAATTAAATTCATGTTGTCCATACTCATTGGAATATTTTTCCCTTTATGAATTCATTTCAACTTAGCAAAAAAATGCTTCCATCAAACAACTCTTATTCAAAGAACCCACCTTCAATGAACTTCTCACCCACTAAAGGTTAAAACCTTTAGATGCATTGTCAATGTCTTTGGAGCTCAATTGTTAAATATATCATGAGAGGATTTGGCACTTGAAAAGCACCTTTGGGTGTAGTTATGCTATTAGGATCCAAAAGCAATTGTTATAACCATTGTTTAATTCTATGTTTTTTACACCAAATTTTAAAAATAATAATTTTAATTTGAAAATAAATTAATTTTTTTGCACATTATCAAATTTAATATCTTATTCTATAAATGTCCAAAATATGAAATTATTTCATTAACATGTGGACCTTCAAAAATAATCTAAGAGGACTTGTAAATGGATTTGGAAAACTTTGAAAATGACATATTTTTGCAAATTATTAACATAAACCTTAACAAAATGGTAAATTTTTTTTTTAAAAAAATTTTAAATACTTTTTCTAAAAGTATTCCCCAAAAAGTAGGCGACTAAAGGGGTGCTAGTGCCTCCTATTAGCCTATTTGCACCCTTTTTCAACTACTTCTAGACATTACTTATCTTTCACAAACCCTTTTGCTACCTAAACAATCTCTTAGGTGGTCATTGAAGTTTACGTGATAACAAAACAAATCTTTTGCTAATGATTTTGGAACTTGTGGTGGGAATGCCTATCATGTGCACATGAAAAAAACAACTTTGGACCAAAGGAAATCACTAAGAGCACCTTGGGTCATGTGATTGGCTACTAGTTGCCAAAAATTACAAATACACATCACCAAGTCATTGATGAAACTTTTGGGTATACAATACTTGTTTCATCCACGTTACCTGAGATAATTTTCACAAAATTGCTTGGCCATGACCAACTTTTAGATCATGAACCTCCATTTGACATTATTGGCATCCACCCAATATTGGAATGAAATGTATTCATCAAACTTCCAACTCGAAGTTTCATTGTTTTTATTGAACAAATTCCTATTGTCCTTGCCTTTGTTCTCACAATTGACAAATGCCAAGGACCGACCTTTTCAAGAACTTTCCTTGGACTATTCTTACATCCATCTTGATGAAACATGAAGAAAAACAACACATTCTATGTAGCTTTATTAGAAGCAAAACATTTGGTATACTTGCAAGTTCTTAAACCCCTTTCCTACATTGTTTTAAAACATTTCCAACTAGGAAATGTTCACCTTGCAGAGGACAACTCTAGACCATATTGCTTGATGCACATGTTTGCATCATGCATTATGGGGAAAATAATTATATATATATAACAACCAAGTAGTTAATATAATTTGGATTTGCAAATAACTACATATATATTTGTGCATAACTTATGAACTTTGATGGGTGATCCCCATATTAAAAAAAAATCATTTTGATGTAACTTTCACATAAAAACTTTAGAATACCTTGGTACTTAAATACTAGTAGGTAATTCAATCTACACTTTCCCATCCTAGGCTACGCAATCATGTAATCATATAATTTCCTAAATGACAACCAATCCAATCATGGTTGTAGTCATGTATTGGGGCTTATTAATATTATGTGAATAAGAATTTATTCACCATCATTGTATTAATTGAATTTTGCAACTTTAAACAAAATTAAAGAAAAATAAATTGTTTGATACACATGTTTGCATCATGCATTACATTGCATACAAAAACATCTAGTAATACATTACATTATCTATAATTTAAAACTAAAGAAAGATAAAATGCATATAAAATCATTACTTTTAATTGTGAGATTCTTGAATTGACATTAAAAACCTCTGATTAATTTAGAATTTTTTTCCATGGTCACGGGGTTCTAATAATTATTCTACCTTGAAAGTATTTTTGTGATGACAATTATTGTGTCAAGCAACAATATAGCATTTGGTGAATTAGATGTGCTTGACCTAAACCTTAGGTAATGAATGGGTAAGTTTTAGCAATACCTACATATTTAAACCTTGCCATGCACCAAGGGGGCCTCTTGGTGAAAATACATAATATAATTCTATGCAAATATCAAAATACATTTTTTGCTTGAGGTTATTGTGTGGGTATTGTATCATAATAATAATGATAAATTTATCAACATGATGAAGATGTTGCATAGACTAGCCTTAATATTGGTTTTTTCTCTACCTAGTCGGTATTGGTGTTGGATACTTTTCAAAAACTTTCATATTAATTTGGCATTGATTTTAGATTCAAGGCTGATTTTTTTCTAATATATGACAAGTATAAACTTGATATTGGTATGTCTTAATATAAATAATTTATATATTTCATATTATTTCTGTCACATATTAGATTGGTAGGGTCTTTAATACCCATATTGATATTAGTACCATATACCCAAGTTGCACCATATATATCAATACAACATTGGTTTTTCCCTTGTTAGTTGGGGTATTTCGTAATTTTGTGATATCAATTATGACATCATTAGTAGTTAGAAACAAGTTTGTGAAAAAATGGTACTATTTTAAAATGGTATTGATACAAAACTTTGTTTTCATTTATGTTCATTAATTTTTTTGCAATTTTGCAAGGTAAGTGGATTGGTGATCCATTCCCAAGAAAACTTAACCAAATTTGGCTAAAAGTAATAGAGGATAATAGAAAAGTTTAAAAACTTCACTATACTTTGACAACATGTTAGAACTTATGGTCTAAAATTGGTAATTTCAATTGTTTTTATCTCAAAATTGCCATAATTTTGAGGGAATTTTGTATAAGTAGAAGTTTTTTTTTTGGGTGGTCAAGTGGCAAAAATTCGTGACCAGTGCTTAGATTACCTTTGAATTCAAACTAAGAACAAAAATGAATTTGAAAAGCTATCCTAAAGAATCAATTAAAACCCCCTTACAAATTCAGAATGATGAATACACCAAGATTACAATTCTCTTCACCATTATTTTACTTAAATTAAATGCTTACAATTTAACAAAGTTGTTAGGCACTATATTCCCCTTGTCCATAAATGGAATTAAAAAACCCCATGTAAAAAAAAAAGAAATCTATAAAAATTATGTAACCTAATTCTAAAAGTAATAGTTTGACAAATTTGTCCAAATTTTGCCTCTTGTCCATAAACCAGTGAAAATCAAATTAAAGACCCATTAAATAAAATACAAGGGTTCATATAAATAGCATTATAATACGGATTTCATAATCGCCTCTGAATCCTCAATTAGTAAGTTACTAGTTACTACTTGCCACGTGTAAGGTGTCATATAAAATCTGCAGATGGTACGTTCTCGTGTCGTCGCCGCTGTAGCCACAACAGCGAGTAAACCAATCGGCAGTCGACCGTACGCCGCCGTGCCACTTGGCAACGCAGACGCAAGGCGGCTGGGTAGCAAAGCCTGTCGCTGCGCCTGGGTCCCAAAGAGACGCAGCCGTGCAGCCTCGGTACTAGCTGCCACCTGCAGCCTCGCAGGCACAGCCGCAGGCAAGCAAGTGGAGCCCGCCGTGTCCAAGGACGCACGGCGGCAGAGCAGCGCCCTTCGTCCCTACAGGAACAAGAACAAGACGAGAAGACGACGGAGAAGAGGAAGAAGACCTTGACGAAGAACAAGAGTAAGAGAACACGAAGGAGAAGAAGACGAAGAACACCTTTGTGGTTGCGTGGAGACTGATTTCAAGGAAGATTGCGACTAGAGAATCAGATTGCAGGACAGGAAAAGAAACAGGGGAAGGAAGCGAGAGAGAGGAGAGATTTTTTGGTCCTCTTTGGCCCTTGATTTCCACCTGAAGGGTCGAAGAGGGAACGAGTCAGGATTCTAGTTGGTACCGGATTGCTGTTATGCATGGCTGCACGAGATGTACAAGGAACGTCGGTGCAACAGCCTCTACTGCCAGGCTTGCCGGATCATGTGGCTTTGTTGTGTCTGTTGCGAGTGCCTAGACAATACCATGCAAGCTTAAGCAACGTGTGCGTACAATGGAACTGGATTTTCAAGAGTTCGGAGTTTTTCACTTACAGGAAGAAGCTGGGAATAGCAGATTCTTGGCTGTTCGTGACGAGCACGAATCTGTTACCGTCGTCGCAACCGGCCGCGTGTTACATGTACGATCTGGCGTCGAAGCAATTGCTATGGAAAGTCTGGTCCTCCAATTTGCAACGAAGAGCGGGATCCTTGGACGGCTTCAAGTTCGCCGCCATTGACGAAAAATTGCTCGTGATCGGCGGAAATCGGCAGTGCGCCACCTTAGGCCGCAAAGTCGGTGACGATCAGCTCACGATTTTCAACACGGCGACGAACAAGTGTTCACAGGGAGCCAAACTACAGATCCCGAGATGCAACTTCGCTAGCGGCGTCATAGACCGCTCCCTATATGTAGCAGGGGGATACAACGACAACGGAACAATAGAGCAATCAACCGAGGTTTACAACTTGGAGGATAACGAGTGGTCAATGGCGACGAGAATGCCAGTGGCGCTGAAGACAATTGATTGCGAAGTTGTATTCCGGGGCAAGCTATATGTGCGAGGAGCGCGGCAGATCAATATCAACAACAACAATAATCTGCAGCGAGAATCGACAATCCTGGTATTCGATCCGGTGAGCAAGAAGTGGGAGATCGATGAGTGCATGAGCGATAGAAGCCTGGAAGATGGACAGCTAGTGGCGACAGAGAATTGTGTGTATAACCTCAGTGCTTCCGACGTTCTTCACAAGTACGATGAAGACGGGAAGAAGTGGGAAGAGATAAGCAGCAGAGGGAGAGGAGTACTAACAAGTCGATGTGAAACATCTGAGAAAGCTGCAGCAGCATCGGCTACAAACAACAACAATCTGAATCGTGTACCAGTAGTGCATACGATCCCGCGCGCATTTGGTCTGGGGAAGGAGATCTTCTTGTTGACAGGAGACATGGCTGGACCACCATCGCAAGAGCTTCGCGAGGAAGGCGTAGTCTGCCATAATCTGTACATCGGAACGCCGTCCTTTCACAGAGAGGGCGCCATAATACAAGCTTGAAACTTCCACAGGGAGGGGCTTCATAATCTGCTGCCGTGCGGTGGCAGCAGATTATGCCATTTTCGTCATCACGTTAAATGTATCACATAATCTTCCTTCCAGTGACGATTATCACTCGGAATAGCGACCAAAATCTCTGTGCACAGAGAGGGTGCTGTAATTGTAAGCTTGAACTTCATAGGAAGGTTTCAGAATCTTCCAGGGTTTCATAATCTGCTTACTCAGGTTGTGGCAGATTGTCATTTTTGTGAGCAAATTATACTACGACATAATCTTCCAGTGACGATCATGCACTTGTAACTATAATACAAGATTGAACCTTCCACAGGAGGGATCCATAATCTGCTGCTGGGGTGGCAGATTATCTCATTCTTGACCCCATTATTATATGACATATAGTCTTCCATCCAGTGACAATTATACACACTCATAATAATACCTAGTTACCAAATCCTCCACACAGACAGGGCGCCATAATACAAGCTTGAACATTACAGAGATGGGTGTCATAATCTGCTGCTGGGGTGTCATTTTCTGCTGCTGCTGCATATCATGTCTTTTTTCTGGAGCACATTATTACATACCATAATCTTCCACTGACAATTCTACACTTGTAAAAGAGACCAAAATCTCTGCATAGAGAGGAGGGTGATAAATATATAACTTTGACACTTCATAGGAGGGCTTCATAATCTTCCTGTCAAGGGGGGGTGGTGGCAGATTATGTCATTTTCTTGACCACATTATGTGACATAATATTCAAGTGACCGTCATATACTTGTTGAAATGCCTAGTGCTCACAATCTCTCAGTGGAACATGAATTTTTTTGAAACAATTGTTGAATTCTGCAACAACCCTAGATCTTAATGTCATGGAATTGTCACGCCCATGAAGCCCCTTATTATGTTTAATGGGTTAGCCTGGTTGGCTGGTGCATTACGCAGTGTAATGGGCAGAGGCTTGACCATTCTGTAAATCATTAAATATTACTTCATGGTAGCGTTTTCCTATTTGAACTGTTGCTTTCTTTTGAGCGGGTGTTGGAGTGGGTATTTGAGTTTTTTTAATAACCTCCCATCCCCCAACATGGGTTTGAACTATGGACCCTTTGTTTAGGGCGGTTATTAGATTCTTTTAATAACCTATGGTGTCTTCATTTTTTGGTCAAAATTTTTTGGAACCAAAAAACCTCCAATTCCCTTTTTTTTTTTTTTTGGAAATTTTTCAAAGCCTGAAAAGTCTCTAGTTCAGGTTATGTTCTAGGAATTAGGCCCTGTTCAAGTCCAAGTTGGACATTATGTTCTACTAGGGTATCTAGACTAGAGGTTCCAAGTTTTGTTCCAATAATTGTTGGAATCCAACCAAATCACATGCTTCTTTTCAAAATTGAATTACAATTTTGTTAGGAGGGTTAGTTTAGGTGTTTAGTTAAGTTATAATTAGTTTAGTGATAAGTTGAGTTAACATAGTTAATTGTGTTTTAGCTTGGAACTAGTTTGAATATGAATGCAATTCAAACCATTTAGTGTTTGGTATATAATCCCAAGTTGGATTTTAGATTTTAGGATATAGTGTGTTTTTTTATTTTGTGTTTTATGTTGGTTTCTTTTGCATGTGGTTTTGTGATATTTTTTACTTTGTGTTTTGGGTTTGGATTCTTACTTGTTTCTATGTTATATTTTGTGTGATGTGTGCACAATGACATGTGTATAACACACAAACAACCTAAATTATGGGTGCTACCCATTTTGAACATAATCAAATTCTCAAGTACATAAATACAACATTATGAAAAAAATTGGTTTTGATTGGTTGTATGTAATTAATATTACCTAATCTCTATGCGGTCTAGTTCAACAAACTAATATTATGCCCCAAAAAATGTTTAATTTTTTGTAAAAGACATTGAATCAATCTTGGTCTTAAACCAAACCAACTCTAAATTCTTTATGAAAATGATTAGAACTAAAGGTTTCAAAAATTCAAAATCTTGGTTCAATGATCTTCCTATTATGCTTCAACTATAACCACATGGATCGTGTGGTCAATTGTAACCACATGAGATGTGTGATTTTCACAACACCGCGGTCATCAATATAAACTTGGTCAAATGGGACATGTGAAATATGCCATCTATTCATTTCTATAATGTTATTTAATGAATTTAAAGATTTAAAAAAGAAAAAAAAAACATATATTGCACATGAAACCTCAAAAGATAGAAATATAGTTGTAAGAAATTGATCATTATATCCCAATATGTTGTTTTACAAACCTCTTATGCAAACTAATTCAAAATTGAATTCTATCAACTAACTAATAATATGGTCAATCTAATTAGTATATAACTTATATTACTAATAACTAGCTAGTAGTTTTGTCTCACTAACTTGCTATTGGTACCCTTATTTAATGTTCACATGTTGTTTTCTTGACCTGATGCAAGGAGTTAAGGAGTCTTCCACAACTCAATGAATGTATCAATAATTTACTACTAATACCTTATGCCAAGCTTTTGAGAACACATCACATTTTGTTGGACACTAAGGACTCTTTAACGTCTTGATGGTGCTACGCATGCAAGCATCTAATTTTTTTCCCTAATCATGTCTTGAACTAGACTTTTCCATATAGTTGTGGTAACCTCAAAAATAAATCCATTGTGTGCTTGTCCACCTTCTTTGTGAAGAAATTGTTTCAAATATAAGTCCTTTGCACATTGTGTGGATGTTGCATGGGAACATTGGGGTGGGGTATGATTATCATAATAATTTAGTAGGTTTAATGATTTTCAATGCCAAATATTTCATAAATTTTCTCATATAATTTTGGCATAATCATTAAAATTTTATTAGTTGTACTTTTTACTTACTAAGTACACCTTAATAATTTCTCAAAATTCCTGAATTTTTTTACTTGTAAATTATTTAATGCCAAACCAGCTAGGTTGTTATTGTATATGTAACCTATGGATGGGAGAATGGCAACATGTATATTGGGTATGTGGTCCCTATATGGGACTCCTTAGAACAATTTTATGTATGATTGATGGGGCATGAAATGAGGCCCTTCAATCATACACTAGATATTACATGCATTGTGATCACAATTTTGATCCACATTTCTAATCTATGCATCACCATAGTTATAATAACTACTCAAAAATCCATTCAAAATAAATTTATATACTATCCCAATTATAAAAAATTGCAATGTGATTATGAATGATTAGGAATATATGATTTCTTTTTGTGGTTGGTGTTCAAGAACTTGTGGTTTGAAAAAAATTTGCAAGTTATGTTATTACAAGTTATGTTAGTGCAACATAATGGTAGCACACTAGGTTAATGCAATACTTTTTCTTCATTTAATCTCAATTTAAACAAGTTGCATTGGCTAGGGCAAATGAACATATAAATGGACTATGATTATGGTCTATCAAGCTAAACATCTACAATTTCTTGAGTTCAAAAAGGTTTAACAACTTCTTATTCGAACAATTAGTGAATTGAAATTTATAGAGTACACTATGTAGAAATGGGACAATTGGAACATAAAAAATTGGATACAGGCCCCTAAAAAAAATCAAAGAACAATGTAGTAATAATTGCAAATTTGTGGTGGTAGATTTGAGCTACTTTGTTCCAATGTGACCATGTTGAGCCAATATTCAATTGACATAGAGTCTCCACTCAATAATGGCTTAAGGAGGATCAATCGATAGAGGTGTCATTGTTACTAGAAATGAATGAGTGCAACATGTTTACAATCTTTTATGTACTTCGTGTATAAGACAATATATAGGAACAATAGGGTTTGAACTAGTGTTCATGTGTGTTCATGGTGTGTTAGAATATGTAACTTGGGAATGAAAAAATTCAATGCCAAAGTTGGCTTTACCTTTGGATTTTGACTTTCAATATATGTGCAAAAATTAAAATCCATTATTGACGTGGTTACATTTCCTTGCCCACCTTTTTATTTTATATGTGAGGAGGGTTTTGATATCCAAACCTTTTAGAGCCATTATGAAGCTTGGAAAGTAGTGAAAGGAAACTAATGTGTATTTCCAACCCTTTTAGAGTTGCTAGAGATGAGTGCAAATATATATGGTTACATTTCAACTACCAATACCAGATTTTGTGGAAGGACTTTTCACTCCCTTGAACTTCCTTGTTGCCACACATTCACAAAACCACCTTGCACCCTCACTCACCTTCCCACTAGAGGTTTTTATTATAGGCACATAAGGTAAATTATCATCCAATTTCTATGACTATTATAAATATCCTACAACTTGGAGTGAAGTGTTGTTGCCGATTTAGTGGATTGTCTTGGCCTCTTTGCTAACTAAGTTTGGATGGTGTAAGAATTAGTGAATTTTCAATTCAATTTTTTCCTTGGAAAGATTGCAAGGATTGTTTGGAAATTCCTTAGGCTTGTGATGACTAAACCTTGTTTGTTTCCTCTTTGCTCCATTTGCCAAATAAATGGCATGATGTTATTTGATGCAAGTGTAGTTTCATTTTAAGTAAACATGTATCAAACATTGATCTTGTGATTTACCATTTATCACATGAAACAAGGCTAAATTTGGAGAACTTATGAAATCGAGATTTTCTACTTCAAAAATAGTTTGTTCCATTTTTCATGGGCATCACAAACTTCAATGTCTCCTCAATAATGTCCTCCAATTTTCATGTGCATTACATTTCAAGTTTGTTTCACTTGACAACCCTTTTGCAAATTCAGAAACAAAGAGATTATTGTGTAATGTAGTTTCATTACATTTCTTACTTTTCTCAAGTAATTGGCCTCATTCCAAATTTGTGAAAATATAAAAGGGTGTTCATATTCCCTTGTGTAACAAACGACTTCATTGACAATGTACAAAACTTAGTCAAATATTTGTTTTGTAGGTCATGCAAAATTCGATAGAGAAGCCTTGGATACTTTCAAGTTCAAACTTGACAAAAAATTCACAAACCAAGAATAAATTTGGTTGCCCATTGATATAAGGGAGGGGAAGATCAAGAATAAAGAATAGAAAGTTGAAATGTTGATTCACCAACCTCTTGAAAAACCTAACAAATGCTTCGACATGAATATCAAGACTCATTTTGCAGGTTACATATGTTGCAACTTCATTCATTAGGATTGTTAAGAACACTTCAACAACATCCTCCAAGATAGGGAGGGAAAAAAAAAACCATCAAATTTTTAAAAGTGGCCATTGCATCCTCAGTGCAAGAATTGGTTCATAGATACATCGCATTTTATAGTTTACAACACATAACACAAAATGTAGCCTAGGATTTGCATGATGGTGGTGTGAGGAATTTCTATCAAGTGGGCACATTGCCTATGTCAAGAGTATGATGCAATCAATTTTGGCTCTTCGCTTGTCTAAATGACCATAATTGACAATTGAGTGATTTGTTGAAACTCTTGCTAATTTTGGGATGTGTTTTTCACAGGAAATATGATTAATGGAAGTCAAGTGGTTAGCCATCCTATAATTGAAATTGTGAAAGCACTCCAAATTGCTGTAGATCAACAAAACTTAATAAGCCCAGAGTCATACGAAGGTTGTACTTCATAGAGAGATTGGTTCTTGAGCACATTCTCTTGTGTAATGTAACACTACAAGTTGAACTAATTTTGAAACCAAAGAGCATGAGCAATTCTGCAATTAGGCGGGAAGAAACATCATTTGTGCAGTTGATGAACATTCAACATGGTTTCAATGATGTGTAGGGAGACAACCAAATGGGAGTGTAGATAATGTTGGTGACATCATAACTACACTAAATACACTGCGAGTGAGATGTGCTACTGGGGAACCCCAAAATGTTGTGATTGCTGGGAAGAATGGAGGAGTGGAAGCCACTATTTCTGCTTATAAAGCAATCAGGAATAAAGGGACCTTGGCATCCATTGCTGCCTTAGAAACTCTCGTTGCCCTTCTTACCGGTAGGTATGCATAAGATTAGAAATAGTTGGTAATTCTCCACTCAGTGCAAAGATGCAAGTTGTTTGTTGTTTGGGAGATTGATTCCACAAGCAAGGTTAAGTAACAAATGGCCTAGAGCATTGTGATTTAGAGAATTACCAGCTTGTTGATCTCAACAAAACATAATATGATGTTGTATAATCAACTTGACCATTTTAAGGATGCATGTTAATATAAAGTGATTAATGAATTTTGTCCAGATGATCAAAATAGGGGAAGGTTTAAGAATTCAGATGGACCGCAGATGGTTGTACAAGCACTCGCTTTGGAGGATGGGGTAAATTGTTTTAATGTTGACCAATAGTTAACTCTACTCCATGTGAGCTTAAATTGTCTTGTCTAGTTTCAAAAAACGTACAACTTCCATAATGTAGATGAGATTCATGCTATTATTGTGTACACATCTATATGCAGAACATACTTGATTTCATAGACACTTTTTTGTCTCTTGAGACACATGCAAGGCTTGATTTTGTCAAAAGAATGAGTACAATATAATATTGGTTTGAATGATGTACAGGGGAAAGTGACAGCATGTGGAGCTGCTGCAGTGGCTGCAGCTGCCACAAGAAATGAGCAGATTAAGGAAATGTTTATGGATATGGGAGTTGATGAACTACTCATCCATTTGTTGACAAAATATGCGAAAGATGATGAGATCTTACATGTTGCATGTGATGCCATTAGATCCTTGGTTACTGATGATGATCAGCGTCCTGCAACTTCAAAGGTGGGGAATATAAATTTTTCCCTTGATCACCCCTTCTTTTGTTGTCAGTGTTAGCTTAGATATGTACTTGAATTGCAAGATCTGTCCCTAATGCTTTGTTTTTCACTCAATAAAGTGCCAAAGAAATTGGATTATGAGGTAGTCCTATCCAGTCTAATTTGTGTTGTGATCTAATTTTGTGGGGTTAATGGAAGAAGGTCTTCAGAAATGCTATAAGGATTGTGAAGGGTGGTGCAATGGACTCTATTTTAGCTGCATTCCTACAACAGCCCAAGTCATCACCACTTCTTCATATCCTTTGCACCACCTTAAAATGCCTTGCTGTCAATGTATATATCATATTAACCCTGTATACATCACAACCAAGAATTCACGATTAGGACTTATATGAATGTTTGATTCCAAGAATGCATGTGATTGTGTAATTAAAGAAGGGTGGAAGATTGTCACATTGATCAACAACACTAAGTTCCTCACTGCATCAACCAAAATCTGTGTACATACGCATGGGTTTTGTGAAAAAACAGGTATAATGTTCTGGAATGTATTTGCAGGATGAAATATGCAAGGAGTTCTCAGCTCAAGGGGGACTGGACATAATGGTTCAATTCTTTGAGTATGCCATCCTTCATGGCAATAGAGCAATGGCAAAAAGTGTGTGTGCTCTCCTTCGCCAGGTGAAGAATGTCTCTTTTTTTTTTTTTCCAGTTAGCAGGATCAATCAAGCCAAGGTGCATTCTTGGAAATGAAGATTAATCTCCTGAATTCTCAACCTGGTGTATATATATAGTGGCATGCAATAGAAGTTCTACCAAATCCCCAGCTTATCTTGTCTTTAGCTTACAGCTAAAGCTTTTGCTCCTGCCTTATTATGCCCACATACCCATCACATTATTCTCCTGATCACTGCACTGCATCACTTGCAACTACATCTGGTGCAGCTAGCTAAAAGTGATACAAACAAGGAGGCGATAGTGGGAAGAGGGGTATTGAAACAAATTATCACCATGATGACCAAGTTTCCTGATGATCGAGCAATTCTACAAGAGGTAAATTGTGTTGTGGAAGCACTGACCCTCCTAGTACATCCCTACAAAAATTTGAAAGTTACAACGTAGATGAAGGGTGACTGTCAATTGTGAACAAAACTGAAAATGCAACAAACATGTCACATTCTTGCTTGTGACATGGGTGCAACGAGACACAAAATTACTTTTACTTACATCATGAGGAAATGGGTTGGTGGATGCCGGTTGCAGGCATTTGTAACAGTGGCTTCCTTGACACTAAGGTCTCCTGCCAATGCAAGGAAGGCTGTGGAAGCCGGGGCGGTGGACATGGCAGCAGTGATCATGAGCAAATACCCATGTGCCGCTCACTTGCAACGCCAAGGTTGCCAAATGCTGCGGAATTTAGCTGTGAGAAACCCAGAAAATCGGCAAGTGATCAGTTGATCTCTCTCTCTATCTCTCTTGAGCTTTTTTTTCAATACTGTAATACAAGGGGCAGCTTCAACACATGTCTGTCGAAGATTCAATTAATTTTGAACATTCCATGTCAAAAAATTTAATATTCTGAAACATTCCAAACAATTCTTGATTTTTCTTTCACAGAAATTTTGTTCTTTGAAATGTTTTTTTCTTTTGAAAAACTTTCAAGATTTCTACAAATAATATAATTAGTGTCGAAGCTGCCAAGGTACTAACTAGCCTATGGTATTGGGTTTCCATTTTACTGATCCTTTAAAGTACTGAAGACCCGAGTGAGTATATTTTGTTCAAAGAAGAAGAAGAAGTTGGTTCTTTCTTATGTTATGGTCATGTGCATATTGTTTGGTACAGGCCGGTTATGATTGAGAAGAAGTTACCAGATTTGATCCGGAAGGCGAAGCTTGCTCATCACATCTGTTATGATGTTGGAGCTGCTGCTCTTCGTGACATGGGATTTGATGACTATCTGTAGACTCATTCCTCATGTGTAGTTCGATTCCCACCCAAAATGAAGGACTTGCAAGATGCAGTGAATTTTTTTTTAGGTGTTGAATTTTTGCCATTTTGCAAAAAATATTTTGAAAAAATAAAAATAAAAATTTGTCACCTGTAAACTTTTTTTTGGAAAAGAAATCGCCAAAATATGAATTTTTAAAATTTTAAAAAAACCACCCAAAATCACAACAATTAAAGGGTCCTTAAGATTTTTTACTTTCATATTTTGAATGTTGCCAAATTTGGCAAAATATATGTACGGATGACCACCGGTTGAGCAATATCACAAAATTGAAAAATAAAAGACTGGCAAGATGCATCTGAATTGTAATAGGGTTGTGGTTTGTAAATCATCATTGTCTTATAACCAACCTACTAGAAATTATTTGTGGCTTCAATAAAAAAAGGTGATATATATATACACACACACACACACATAGAAATTTACCCTTATTATAGGAGAAAAAAAAGAAAAAAAGACATTTAAATTTCAACAAAAAGATAAGAAATGTATAGCTCTATGAGTGAGCTTTGTACATCCGGAATGAGCTGCCAGGACTCACCCATTCCGAGGTACGTATCGGGTATCAGTGACTGCTCTGTATGTGACCTTGCAAAATAAATTTGGATGAAGAAAAGTGAAAACATGCTGGTTTGGCTTAGCAAAATGGCTTTGGCCCAAAATTTTTGCAGAGTTTGTTGGCCCTAATGCAGGGATATTGTGTTGAGAAGCATTATGGAGTATAGTAGCTTCAAGGGATTTTGGCCTAGAAACTAGGTGAGATTATTCATCCTGATTTGTTTGCAAAAGGATGCACATTCATCTCATGACATTTTGTTTTGTTCCGCACCTCCTAAACTGTACAATCATCTCCAAATTACTTTGTCACCAATCCATAACTTACTCAAAAACAAATTCATGCAATTTTTTCAAAATGTGACAATATGATTGGAAACATTCAAATTTGCATGTTGTGACAAGGATTATTTTGATGTGAAAATTTGCAAAAAAAAAAGAAAAATAAATGTGAAAAGGGAATAATATTTGATCAGGTATTTCCATTTTTTAAAAGAAAAAGTCACTAGATTTCAATAAGATTTGAAAATCCTGTTGTGACATTTTTCCTATTGGCTTTGGTTTGATTGTAATTTTTTTAATGTTTAGATAGGTTCCTAGAACATGTCATCATTTGTTGCAAGATCATTTTTGGATTGCTCTTAATTGATGTGAAGTCAAAAAAAAAGAGGAAAAAAATAGCAATCATAACAAATTTTCTCTTACAACAACATGATGATGTATATTCTAAACAACATGATGATATACATTAAAATAGATATTAAATTTTTTTCTTTCTTTAGCTATGACCAATTTATCGTACAATATGCATTTTTGATATTACATAAATGAGAGGGCCATTGTGTCTAACACACCTTGTTGAGGCTAGTGAATGGTACAACGAAACCCTATCACTTGCTTGAGAAGAGTGCAATAAATTTGATCTGCCTGCCGCTCCCTACTTCTGATTGGCTAATAATCATAATGATTGGTCCAGGTGGTTTGCTATTACCTAGTAGTTTCCAACCTATTTACAGTCCGAACTTTAGTTTTATGGGTGGAGTTGGAAAAATGTAAATAACTAAACGTGGATGTGAGAAATATCTGACAATTCTCTACTTGCTAGCCCCACCCAGCAACTGAACAGGCAGGAATCCAAAAACTCAGTACCTGCACAGACTGAACCCTAATTCCAGTTGCAAACTGGAACCCTAATTCCTGCATTCTGTATTTTGTTGCTGTTGTCGTGGGAGCGAGTGTTTGGAGAGAGAGAGAGAGAAAAAAAACTTGGGTATTCGATCTTCGTGGCCATGAAAACATGGCTGGTTCTGTTGTTTTTTGTACTTGGATTCAGCTTCCGGTATGTGGCAAGTTTAAATTCTGACGAGCTTCCTCAAGATGACGAGGAATGGGGCTTTGTAGGACGGGAAACGAGCTCCAGACTCGTCGGAGGAGGAATAGGAGGGGAGAAGACCGGGCAAGGGAGCAGCAGCAGCAGCATTAGAAATGCGGGAGAAAGTCGGAGAATTGGGAGCACGATGGCTTCCTCCACCACCTCTCCGTCTTCTCTAGGCGTCCCTGGTGACACGAAGATTCAGTTTGATTTGGAACATTGCTTTGGAGATTCGGAATTTACACCCGCTGGTAGTTTTTCAGCTAGGCTACGTACTTTGCCTCATGGCCGTCAGGTATGCCTTCTTCCCCTTTTGTGCACCTGCTGGTCTCTGGAATCGAAACATGGGATTGATTCATTGGCATTGGGATTGGTGTGTTGCAATTTTGAAGCTTCTCTTCCATGTCTTCTTACTGTGGAGATGATGGCTTTTTTCCTTCAAGTTTGATTGTTTGTTGAACCAGCAAGCCATGGAGTTCATTGCTTGTTGCAAAAGGATTTTAGGGTTTCATAAAACCCTAACTCTGAGAATTTGGGGCCTGCCTGGATGCAATTTAGGGTTATGCCATCTCTGCAATGATGCCATGCAGGGAAGAGTTAGAATCTGGTGTGATATCAGTGGTATCTAAACCTGTAGTGCAAACCTTCCCTTTGAGCTGGAAAGCTATGTGCAATTTCTTGTTGCTTGGACTTAGGTTTACTGGTCTTTTGCTATCTGCAACTGTTGGTCAACCTCCTAGTTTCCATGAGACCATGTTTTGAAAGTAATGTTTTTATTAGTTGCAGAAAACTTGTGTTTTTTGATAGTCAAAATGTTTCAAATTTGGCATTGTCAGCCCATTGTTGAAATCATCGATGAACCATCACCTATGATTATCAGTCCACTGGGGTGCTCACCCACATGTGTAAGAAAAACTTGACACATTCAACAACCAGCTAACCAACGAGGTTGTTGGCAACCAGATTTGTGATGAATGTGAACATTGTGCACGAGAAGTTTTAAACTCCACCAAAAAGAGGGTTCATGTTTTGGTCCTCTTTTCAGGTCCTGTTGCTCATTTTGATCAGTGCTTTCCTCTAAAGTTGTGGCTCTTCTTCTTTTTTCTTTGTATGAAACGAAGTTGATGATTTTGTTTGTCTCTGGTACCAGACTTTGTTCAAGTTGCGGCTTACAAGAAACCCTTTCTCTGAACTTGAAGAGAAAGCCTTCAAGGTAGACCTATTTCCTCCCCACTTTTCTTCATTTTTGGAGACAGATGAAGAGTGATTGAATGCAGGTAAGAAGTCAGATTCATGTTGTTTCATAAGAGATATGTTGCAATTTAATTTAAATTTTTTTCCCCAATCTTAAAATTCTGAGAGAAGCATGAATTGTGCACTCTGCATGGTACAGGAAATTGTTCAACAAAATGGTTTTTACAAAGTCAGAGTGCCAGCTAATGTGATTGACCCAGGCAAAGCCTATGTGGTTGCTGCTGTGAAAGCTGTGAGCAACCCTTGACCACAACCTGTCTCTCAGTTGATGTTATTATCTATTCTTCATTGATTGTGTTCAAAGCAATTATCCCCATGGAATTGCCATATCCTTTCGGGTTGACCCATGCCATCATATACTGTCTCTGCAGCCATTTCCAGTCATTGGCAGTAACCAAAGTACTGTATGAAATATACGTTTTGGGTATGCCCTCCCTATTAGTTTTGGTTAAGGTTTGTTGGATCTCAACTACTCTGGAATTTTTGTGATTGCAGCGTTGCCTAGCTGCAGCAAATTTGAAGGAGCGGTTTGACTTGAACTTGGTATGGTTTTCATGGATGCCCAAATCAAGTATGTGTGGTGGTTTCGTTTTGCATGGTCACAATTTGTGCTGAGACACAAATTAAGTTCACACCTTTCTTGTAGTATGACTGTTGAGGAATGGAAATGGGTTGCGGGTCTACAGGATCAAGGCTTAGATTCTTGCAAGCTAAAATGAAAATGAAACTTACCCTCACAAGATTGTTGCAGCTTGAATGAGGATACTATTGACTTTTTGTATTAGCTATGTCTCTTGAGTGCTAGCCAACAAAGGAAGGAAGACTCAGGACAAAGAATTTGTATAATAGTTTGCAGAACATTTTGGGTGAATTATTATATACTTATCTACAGCCTATTTCAGGGGCTGCTGAATTTGATGGGTAGTCAGTGCAGCTCATCACTGTAATTCATGATGAAGGTGATGATGGTCTGATACTTTGTGAGCGATTCTCATAGGGTTATGACTGCACTTCATTGTTGTGTTCCATTCAAAATGTTGTGGATATTTCTCTGCAATCTCATAGATTTATGTACAGGACCAAGGAAATGTGGTTGGCATCACATATTCTTCTGCTGTGGAATGCACCCAAAATTCACATCCTCAAGTTTTTGTGAGTCACTCTAACTCTTCTTGGGGCCCACAATCATATGTTCTTTTGAAATGCACTTAGTTCTTTGCAGATATGCTCTCCTAGTTTGATCTTCTGCAATGGGGTT
>Ga0116229_10006692_pt1 | contig 18464 bp, 16 predicted proteins | sample S1TSphgellanicum_3_FD_87313 | JGI IMG/M metagenome (GOLD analysis project Ga0116229, IMG submission 87313) | Host-associated microbial communities from peat moss isolated from Minnesota, USA - S1T2_Fc - Sphagnum magellanicum MG | ecosystem: Host-associated > Plants > Peat moss > Unclassified... | reverse complement strand
TCGTCGTCAACGTCGGCCGCACGCGCCGTTCGTCGCTCGGAACTTCGTCGCCGGCCGGGTGAGGCTCGTGTTGACGGGCGGTGGGACGGGGGGACACATCTATCCGGCGCTCGCGATCGCGGAGGCGTGCGCGCAGGAACCCGACTTCGAACCCTTGGGCGTGCTCTTCGTCGGGGCGCGCGATCGTCTGGAAGCGACGATCGTGCCGAAGGCGGGCGTCGCCATCGCGTACGTGCACGGCGCGCCGCTCGCGCGCGGGCGGCCGCTGGCCTTCGCGCGCACGCTGTGGGCCAACGCGCGCGGCTTCCTCGAGTCGCTCGCGGTCTTGCACCGAGCGCGCCCCGACGTCTTGATCGCGACCGGCGGCTACGTCGCGTTGCCGGTCGTGGCGGCGCTACGCGCTGTGCGCGCCCTCGGCCGTTCGAAAGCTCGCATCGCGATCTTCGAAGCGAACGCGGCGCCCGGTCTCACGAACCGGCTGCTCGGCCCGCTCGCCGACGAGACGTGGTACGCGATCGCGCCGCCGCGCCCGCTGCGGGCGAACGAACGGGTCGTGGGCACGCCCGTGCGAACGTCGCTGCGCCGGCCGTTCTGGCCCGATGACGCGCGCCGCGAACTCGGCCTCGACCAAACGCGCCGCACGCTCGTCGTGATGGGCGGGAGCCAGGGCGCCCGGTCGATCAACGATGCGCTGGCGGGGCTGATCGAAGCGGGCCTGCCCGCCGATTGGCAAGTCGTGGCGCTCGCCGGCACGCGCGATTTCGACGCGCTGCGCGCGCGGCTGGCCGGCTACCCGCGCACGCTGGTGCTGGCCTACGTCGACGATCCGCGCGTCCTCTACGCGGCGGCCGATCTCGTGGTGGCGCGCGCCGGCGCGTCAACGCTCGGCGAACTCGCGGCTACCGGCACGCCGGCACTGCTCGTGCCGTATCCGCACGCGACGGGCGATCACCAGACCGCCAACGCGCGAGCCTTCGCCGCGCACGGCGGCGCGCGCGTGTTGGCCGACGGCGAGCTCGATCCGGTGCGGCTGCGCGCCGAGATCGAGACGGCACTGCGCGAATTGCCCGTGCTCCGCGCGCGGGCCGCGCGCTCCGCGTCGAGCGATCCGCGCACGGCAATCGTCGCGCGGGTAAAGACTTGGCAAGCTGCGAACAGGGCCCAACCGTGAGGGTCAGCGGCGCGGTTCACTTTATTGGGATCAGCGGCATCGGCATGTCCGCGCTCGCGCGGATTCTGATGCAGCGCGGCTACCGCGTCAGCGGTTCATCGGACCGTCGCACGGAATTGACCGAGCGGTTGGGTCGCGAAGGAGCGAGCGTCAGCGTCGGCCACGCGGCGGCCAACCTCGGCGAGGCCGAAACCGTCATCGTCAGCAGCGCGATCGCACACGAGAACGTCGAGTACGCCGCGGCGCGCGAGCGGGGCATTCCCGTGTTGCATCGCGGGGCGTTGCTCGCGCAATTGATGGCGGACCGGCGTGGGATTGCGATCGGTGGAACGCACGGCAAGACGACGACGACCGCGATGGTCGCGCGCACCTTGGAGGGCGGCGGCTTCGATCCGACCGTTATCGTGGGCGGCGAGCGCGTCGATACCGGCACGAACGCACGCGACGGCCGCGGCGCGTGGCTGATCAGCGAAGCCGATGAATCCGACTTATCGTTTTTGGATCTGCGTCCCGAGATCGCGGTCGTGACGAACGTCGAGAACGATCACGTCTCCAGCGACGCGGAACTGCCGCGTCTGGTCGCCGCCTTCGAAAGCTTTGCCGGGAGCGTGCCGCCTCACGGCTTGGCGCTCATCGGCATCGACGAGCCGCGCTCGGCCGCGCTCGCCGCTCGTTTGACCGGCGTACGCGTGCGCACGTTCGGGTTCGGCGCGAACGCTGACGTGCGGGCCGCGGGCGCATCTTATGCGAACTTCGGCTCGCGCTTCACGGTATTGGCCGGTGGTCGCGCGGCGGGTCAGATCGAACTCGCGGCGCCGGGCGAGATCAACGTGCTCGACGCCTTACCGGCCGTCGCGATCGGGCTCGAACTCGGCGTGCCGTTCGCCACGATCGCGCGGGCGTTGAGCGGCTTTCGCGGCGTGCGGCGGCGTTTCGAAATTCTCGCGCGCACGCCGCAGATGACGCTCGTCGACGATTACGCCCACCATCCGACCGCCGTGGCGGCCACGATCGCCGCGGCGCGCGCCGATTTCGCCGGACCCATCGTCGTCGCGTTTCAACCGCACCGCTACACGCGCACCCGCTATTTGGCCGGCGATTTCGCGCGCGCGCTGCGCGGTGCGGATCAGGTCGTCCTGACCGACGTGTACGCGGCGTCCGAAGCGCGCTTGCCGGGCGTCGATGCGACGACGATCGGCGCGCCGCTCGCGGCGCTCGGCGGCCACGTCTCATACGTGTCCTCCGTCGACGACTTGCCCGCGCACGTGCTCGCTCACGCGCCGCACGGTGCGCTGGTGCTGATGCTCGGCGCCGGCTCGATCACCGGCGCCGCCGCGACGCTGGCCCAAGAGCTCAGCGCTCCGCCCGTCGCCGCATCGTGACCGCCGAACGCACGGGCGCTCTCGCGAGCGCGCTCGACGACGCGGACCGGCTGGTCCTGGTCGGGGCGCTGGGCGCCCGCGTGCGTTTCGACGAACCGCTCGCGGCCCACACGTCGTGGAAGATCGGCGGCCCGGCCGACGCGTTCGCCACCGTTGAAACCAGCGCCGAACTCGCCGCCGTGTTGCGCCTGATCTTCAAGCGCAAACTGCCGTGGTTCGTGCTCGGCAGCGGCTCGAATCTGTTGGTCGGCGACGGCGGCATCCGCGGCATCGTCGTGCGGCTGGGCGGTGAGTTCGCCGCGATCGGCGTCGAGGCCGAAGCCGAGGCGATCGTGGTGCATGCGGGCGCCTCCGCGTCGATGCCCGCGCTCGTCGCGCAGGCGGCTTCCGCCGGTGCGCTCGGCGTCGGCTCGCTCGCCGGCATTCCCGGCAGCGCCGGCGGAGCGCTGCGGATGAACGCCGGCACCGATCGCGAGTTCGGCGAGTTCGTGCGCGACGTCTGGGTCCAGACGCCGGCCAAACCCGACCCGCACGCCGTCACGCCGCAGTACTTCTATCGCCACTCGACCTTGGCGCGCGATGCGGTCGTCGCGCGGGTGACGCTGGCCTTCGCGCGCGGCGAGCCGGCAGCCGTTCGCGAGTCGACGCAGATGCGACTCGTTAAGCGCAAGCATACGCAACCGTTGCAATTTCCCAATGCGGGGTCGTGCTTTCGCAATCCGCCGGGAGATCACGCCGGGCGTTTGATCGAAGCGGCCGGCGCCAAGGGCTGGCGAGAAGGCGACGCCGAAGTGTCCGACTTGCACGCGAATTTCATCGTCAACCGCGGCGCCGCGCGCGCGGCCGACGTGGCCGCGCTGCTCGCCCGCGTGCGCCGCACCGTGGTGGAGCGATTCGGCGTGGAACTGGAACTCGAAGTCCATTTCGTCGGGGTGTTCGTGTGAGCAAAGCGCGCGTTGCCGTCGTGATGGGCGGTCCGAGTTCCGAACGCGACGTCTCGCTCGCGACCGGCAACGAAGTTCGAAAGGCACTGGAGCGGCTCGGCTACGAGACCCGTTCGCTCGACTTCGACGACCGCTTCGTCGCCGCGCTCGCTGATTTCGAAGCCGACGTCGTGTTCAACGCGTTGCACGGGCCGGGCGGCGAAGACGGCACCTTGCAGGGCGTGCTCGACTGGCTACGCCTGCCCTACACGGGCAGCGGCTTGCGCGCCTGCGCGCTGGCGATCGACAAGCACCTTACCAAGAAGTTGCTGTCGGCCGAAGGTCTGCCGACGCCCGCCTGGGACACGTTCGATTTCGGCGGCGGAACGCTGCCGTTGCTGCCCGGATCGCTGAATCTGCCGCTCGTCGTCAAACCGCGAGACGAAGGTTCGAGTGCCGGCGTGTCGATCGTGCGCACGCACGAGGAGTGGTCGCGTGCGATGATCGCGATCTCCGAGCAACGGGCCACGATTCTGGCCGAGGAATTCGTGGAAGGTCGCGAGTTTTCGTGCGGCGTGTTATTCGAGGAGGCGTTGCCCGTGGCCGAGATCGTGCCGCTCGACCGCGAGTTCTACGACTACGAGGCGAAATATGCGCCGGGCGGGAGCCGGCACGATGTGCCCGCGCGCATCGATCACGACCTGACCCACCGCTTGCAGATGCTCGCCCTCTCGACTCACCGGCTACTCGGGCTACGCGATTATTCGCGGACCGACTTTATCGTGACGGCCGGCCGGCGCCCGTACATTCTGGAGATCAATGCTTTGCCGGGGTTGACGGCGACGAGCCTGCTGCCGGACCAGTGCGCGGCAGCCGGCATCCCCTTCGATACGTTCATCGAGCGCCTCGTTCAGGCCGCGCTCGAGCGGGGCCGCGCCTTCGTGGACGTGCGCTAGAACGCAGTTTTTTCGCTAACCTCGCGCGTGCGGCGTACCGATGCACTAGAGAGGTATGGGCAACGGTCGCCGGCTTGCTGATGGATAGCGTTCTCGCGGACGGCAAGGCGCTGACCCGCATGCAGCGCACCGCGATCTCCGCCGGACTCTTCGTGGCGATCGCGGCGCTCGCGGTCGGCCTGCCGGAACAGCGGATCGCGTACGCGGAGATCGTGCCGCTGATCCTGGTGGCACGCGCGTACGGCTTGCTGACGAGCATGATCACCGCGGCGATCCTCGCGCCCGCGTTGACCGCGCACGAGCGCCACGGACACGTCGCCCCGGGCGGTTGGCCGACGTTCGCGCTCGAGTGCTTCTTCCCGTTTGCCGTTTTTACGGCCGTGCTCGTCGTCGTGGAGCGCTACGAAGAAGTGCTCTTGCGCACGCATCAGAGCGAAGCCGAGCGGCTCTCGTGGGAGAGCGAACGGCAACTGCGGGAACTCGCCGCGGAACTGCCGGACGCCGTGCGACGCGAAGAGCAGGCCGCTCGCGAGCGCGATCTGGCGGCGATCGCCGAAGCGATTCCGCAACTGGTGTGGCGCGCGCGCGGCGACGGCCGCAGCGAGTATTTTAATTCGGCCTGGACCGAATTCACGGGGCTGAGCGTCGAGGATTTGGGCGTCTCCTTCGATGCGGCGATCCACCCGGACGACGCGCCGCAGGCCCGCCGGGCGTGGTCGGATGCGTTGGGCCAGGGCGTGGTGTTCGATGCGGAGTTCCGCCTGCGCGCGCGGGACGGTTCGTACCGGTGGTTTCTCGCGCGGGCGACGCCGCTACGCGACTGGACGGGCGCGATCGTGCGCTGGTTCGGCACGTGCACCGATATCGACTCACACAAGCGCGCCCAGGAACGGCTCGAGAAGCAGTTCGAAATCGCCCATCGCGTCTCCGAAGCGTTCCAGGAAGCCTCGCTGCCGCCGCAGATGCCGGTCGTCCCAGGCGTCTGCTTCTCGGCGCTCTATAAGGCGGGGCGGCGCGAAGCGGCGGTCGGCGGCGATTGGTACGATGCCCTGCGTCTGCTCGACGGCCGCGTGATCGTCTCGATCGGCGACGTCGCCGGCAGCGGCCTGGGCGCGGCGCTGACGATGGTCGCCATGCGCCAAGCGATTCGCGGCGCGGCGCAAATTCACGCCGAGCCGTTGTCCCTGCTCGAGGCCGCGGACCGCACGCTGCGTCCCGACGCACCCGATCGCATGGTCACGGCCTTCGTCGGCGTCTACGATCCGGTCACGCGGCTGTTGAACTACGCGTCGGCCGGCCATCCGCCGCCGCTCGTCCGCAGCCCCGATGGCACGATCGTCGAACTCAGCGCGCCCGGCTTACCGCTGGGCGTCCGGCGCAAAGGCGACTGCGAAGCGCGCGAGATCGTCCTGGACCCCGGCGCCCTGCTGGTGCTCTACACGGACGGTCTGGTCGAATCGACCCACGATTACGCGGCCGGCGAACGCCGCCTGCGGGCGGCGATCGGCCGCCTCGAACCGTTCGGCCCCGCGATCCTAGCGCAGAGCATCGCGCGTTCGTGTCTGGGCGGCGAGGCGCGCGACGACGTCGCGATCCTGACCTTGGCCTTCGAGTCCTCGATCGATTCGCATCAATACCGGCGCTGGACCTTCGATTCCAGCGACCGCTTCGCCGCGCGTGAGATCCGCGCCGCGTTCGAGGCGGCCGTCGTCGGCGCGGGCGCGAACGAAGAGCAGCTCGCCGACGCCGAGGTCGTCTTCGCCGAACTCTTGGGCAACGTCGTGCGCCACGCACGCGGTCCTTGCGACGTCGTCCTCGACGCGACCGGCACGCTGCCCGTGCTCAGCGTCCTCGATCGCGGCCGCGGTTTCACCCACGCCGCGCACTTGCCGGCCGACGCCTTCGCGGAATCCGGCCGCGGGCTCTACATCGTCCGCTCCCTCACGGCCGAGTTCAACGCCTCCCGTCGCCCTGGCGGCGGCACGCACGCCCGCGCCGTCCTGTACGTCGAACGCCTCGTCACCCCGCCCCGCAAACGCGTAGCCCTCGAAACTTCGCTCGTCTAAGCCTCTCGCGCGGTAGTCTCTCGCGCGCCGTTCCGCTTTTGGCCACGGCGGCGTTTGCGTCTCACGAGCACGGCGGGAGCTCGGACGAGGAGCGGAGCCCCGGAGGGGCGGGGCCGCTGCGACCGCCAACCATATCTGCAGCGGCAGGCTCGCATCCGGCTCGGGCAGCGACGCGCCGTGCAGCAGGAGCCGCCCATGGATGGGCGGCGACGAGCGGTCCCGCCGGGCCCGTGCGACCCAAGATCCCGCCGTCGCCAAAGTGGAACAGAGCGTCTCGGCGATGCCACGACCAGTTTAGTGCATGAAAATTGCACCTAGTATTCGAAAGTTCTGCGGCCTATGGGTTCCGTGGGTACCGTCGTGGATCGTGGGCTGGAGGGGGTCGTCGTCGGTGCGACCGGGCTCAGTCACGTCGATGGTGCGGCGGGGCGGCTGACGTATCGCGGGTTCGACATCGACGACTTAGCCCAGCATGCGACGTTCGAAGAAGTCTGCCACCTGCTGCTGTTCGGGACGCTGCCCACCGCGAGCCAGCTCGAGGATCTGACGGTTCGGATCGCGGCCAATCGGGCGCTACCGGCGCCGCTGCTGGAGTGGCTCGGGACGTTGCCGCGGGATGCGTGGCCGATGGACGTGTTGCGTACGGCCGTGTCGGCGTTGGCCGTGTTCAGTCCGCACGCGGGCGACGGGGCGCATGCCTCCAATCCGCGCGCGGCGATCCACCTGATCGCGAAGGCGCCGACCATCGTCGCGGCCTGGAATCGGATTCGGCGCGGGTTGCGGCCGCTCGAGCCGCTGCCGAACCTGTCGACGGCGGCGAATTCGCTCTACATGCGGACCGGCCGCGAGCCGTCGCCGGAGGCGGAGCGGGCGCTGGATGTGTACCTGGTGCTGTTGGCGGATCATTCGTATAACGCGTCGACCTTCGCGGCGCGGGTCACGGCTTCGACGCGGGCCGACATCTTCGCGGCCGCCACGTCGGCGCTGGCGGCGCTCGACGGCGATCTGCACGGCGGCGCACCGGCGAAAGTGATGCGGGCGCTCGACGAGATCGGGCAGCCGGAGGCGGCCGCAGCCTATGTGCGCGCGGCCCTGCAGCGCGGCGAGCGGATCATGGGGATGGGGCATCGCGAGTATCGCGTGCGCGATCCGCGCGCGCGGCATCTCGAGGCCTCGGCGCGGGCGCTCGGCGAGGTCGGGGATCGGCGCTGGTACGCGATCGCGCGCGCGTTCGAAGATGCGGCGAGCCAGGCACTGGACGCGCGCAAACCGGGAAAGCCGATCTGCGCGAACGTCGAGTTTTACACGGCGCCGACGCTCTTCGCCCTCGGGATCCCGGCCGATGAATTCACGTGCACGTTTGCCTGCGCGCGGATGGCCGGCTGGACGGCGCACATCCTCGAACAGTTGGCGGATAACCGTTTGATCCGGCCGCAGGCCTCATACGTGGGGACGGTTGCGGAGCCGTGGGTTCCGCTCTCGCGCCGCGGCCGCCCGGACGTCGCCGGTGCGCCGGCGGCGAGCCGCGCTTGATCGCGCCTCGTCACGCGACGGTGTCGCGGCAGACCAAAGAAACCAAGATCGAGCTCGAGCTCGAGCTCGACGGCGGCGCGATCGCCATCGCGACCGACGTGAAGTTTCTCGATCACATGCTCGAGGCGTTCGCCAAACACTCGGGGTGCGGCCTGATCCTGCGCGCCGAAGGCGACGGCATGGACAACCATCATCTGGTCGAGGACGTCGCGATCGCGCTCGGGGGCGCGATCCATGAGGCGCTCGGCGAGAAGCGCGGCATCGCGCGCTTCGGTTCGCTCGCGGTGCCGCTCGACGACGCGCTGGTCCTGGCCAGCGTCGATCTTTCCGGCCGAGCCTGGTTGAATTTCACCGTCACGTTCGGCGTCGAGAACCTCGGCGATCTCAAGACGGAGCTGATCTCCCACTTCTTCCACAGCTTGAGCGAGCACGGCCGCTTCAACCTGCACCTCGTGCAGTTAGCCGGAAAAAACTCGCACCACCTCTGTGAAGCGTCGTTCAAGGCCTTCGCGCGCGCGTTCGCGCAAGCCAAGACCGCGACCGGCGATGCATCGGTACCATCGACGAAAGGGTTGCTCGCGTAACGCTATGGCGGACTACAAGCTCGAAGACGGCGCCGGGCGGGACGTGGCGTCCTTGCCTTTGCTCAAAGCCACGCTAGGAACGGATGCGGTCGACGTGCGACACTTGCTCGACGTGGGCAAAGTCACGACCTACGATCCCGGATTCTCCAGCACGGCGAGCTGCAGCTCGTCGATCACGTTCGTCGACGGCGATGAAGGCGTTTTGCTCTATCGCGGCTACGCGATCGACGAACTCGTCGAGAAGAGCAACTTCATGGAGGTCGCGTACCTCCTGCTCTTCGGCGAATTGCCGTCGCCCGCCGAACACGCGAAGTTTTCCCGGGACATCACGCTGCATACGATGGTCCACGAGCAGATCTCGGCCTTTTACCGCGGGTTCCGCCGCGACGCGCACCCGATGGCCGTGTTGCTCGGCGTCGTCGGCGCGCTCTCCGCGTTCTATCCCGACTCGATCGACGTGTTCGACCCGCAGCAGCGCTTGATCTCGATCGAACGTCTGGTGGCCAAGATCCCGACGATCACCGCGATGGCGTACAAATACACCGTCGGGCAGCCGTTCGTGTATCCGCGCAACGACCTCGAGTACTGCGCGAATTTCCTGCAGATGATGTTCTCGGTGCCGGCCGAGCCGTACACGATCAACCCGATCTTCGCGCGCGCGATGAACGCGCTCTGCATCGTGCAGGCCGATCACGAGCAGAACGCCTCGACCTCGACCGTCCGCACCGTCGGCTCGAGCCGCGCCAACCCGTTCGCCTGCGTGGCGGCCGGCATCTCTTCGCTCTGGGGCCCGATCCACGGCGGCGCGAATGAAGCCGTCGTCACGATGCTGCAGGGTTTGGGTTCGAAAAAGAACTTGCCCGACGCGATCCGGCGAGCCAAGGACAAGAACGATCCGTTCCGGCTGATGGGCTTCGGCCACCGGATCTATAAGAGCTACGACCCGCGCGCCAAAGTGATGCGCCGCGTCTACGAGGAGCTCTTGTCGGAGACCAATTTCGACCAAGATCCGCTGTTCGAACTGGCCAAGGAACTCGAGCGTCTCGCGCTCGAGGACGACTATTTCGTCGAACGTAAACTGTACCCGAACGTCGACTTCTATTCGGGCTTGATCATGAAGGCGCTGGGCATTCCGATCAATATGTTCACCGCGATCTTCGCCCTGTCGCGGACGGTCGGCTGGCTCGCGCATTGGAAAGAGATGATCGAGGATCCCGATCAGCGCATCACGCGCCCGCGTCAACTCTACGTCGGCCCCGCCCAGCGTCCGTTCGTCGACATCTCGGCCCGCGCGCGCAACGGGTCGCATGCGAAGCTGCCGTCGGGTCCCGCCATGCCGAACGAACGAAGCATCGTCGGCAGTTGATCGCGGTCGTCGATTACGGCGGCGGCAATCTCGGATCGCTCGTGTCGGCGCTGGGCCGCCGCGGCGCCGAGTTCGCGGTGACGTCGGATCCCGCCGCGGTGCTGGCTGCCGAGGCCGCGATCTTACCGGGCGACGGCGCGTTCGGCGCCACGATGGCGGCCCTGCGCGCGCGCGGTCTCGACGCCGCGGTCCGCGCCACGATCGCCGCCGGCCGGCCGTTTCTGGGCATCTGCGTCGGGATGCAATTGTTGTACGAAACGAGTGACGAATACGGAACCCACGCGGGCCTCGGCATCTTTGCGGGGGCCGTCGCGCGGTTCACCCGCGCGCCGCGCGTCCCGCACATGGGGTGGAACGAACTCGAGCTGCTGCGCGACCACCCCTTCGTGCGCGGCTTGCCGGCCCATTCGTACGCTTATTTTCTGCATAGTTACCGGGCCGCGGTCGACCCCGCGACGACGCTGGCAGCCTGCGAGCACGGCGAACGTTTCGCCGCGATCGTCGCTCGCGACAACGTGATGGCTACCCAGTTCCATCCCGAGAAAAGCCAGGCGACGGGCGCGTTGCTGCTGGACAACTTCATCGCCCTGGCCTCGGCGCCCGCGGTCGGAGCGGCGGCTGCGCCGCCCGCGTGACCGTCGTTCCGGCGATCGATTTGCGCGGCGGTCGTTGCGTGCGGCTGCTGTACGGCGATCCCGCGCGCGAGACGCGTTACGACGGCGACCCGGTCGAGCGGGCGCGTGAATTCGCGGCGGCCGGCGCGAAACGGCTGCACGTCGTCGACCTGGATGGGGCGTTCGGGACGGGCGAGAATTTGGCGGCGCTGGGCGCGATCTGTCGCGGCGTCGACGTACCGGTCCAGACCGGCGGCGGCATCCGCAGCGGCGCCGACGCGCGCGCCCGGTTCGCCGCCGGCGCTTCGTTCGTCGTCCTGGGGACGATGCTGGTCGAAACGCCGCGCGAGGCGCGTTCCCTGGTCGAGGAACTCGGGTCGCGCGCGATCGCGGGCGTGGACGCCCGCGGCAGCGAGGTGGCGATCCGCGGCTGGCGGCAACCGGCTCCGCTCGGGCGCGACGCGTTTGTCCGGGAGCTCGCGAGCTGGGGCTTCGAACGCCTGATTTATACGGAGATCGCGCGCGACGGCGCCGGCACGGGGTACGACGTCGCGGCGCTCGCGCACGTCGCGGGCCTCGCGCCGCTGCGCATCACGGCGAGCGGGGGCGCCAAGACCGTGGCCGATCTCGAGGCGCTGACGCTTGGGACGCCCGCCTCCGTCGACGCAGCCATCGTCGGCCGGGCGCTCTATGAGGGGACGCTCGACCTCGCGGCCGCGCTCAGCGCCGTGTCCTCGGCTTCGCGATCCAGGCCTTCATAGAACCGCGGGATCTCCGCGGGCAGGCGCGCGACCAGTTCGTACCCGATCGTTCCGGCCGCGGCCGCCAGCTCGTTCGGGTCGATGCGCTCGGCCCCGTCGCGCCCGATCAACGTCACGCGCATGCCCGGGGCCGCTTCCGGCACGTCGGTCACGTCGACGAAGGCCATGTTCATGCAGACTCGCCCGACGATCGGCACGCGACGTCCGCCGGCGAGCACCTGACCAGCGTTGGAGAGCGCGCGGGGTAGGCCCTCTGCGTACCCGACCGGCAGCACGCCGATGCGCGAGGGCCGCTCGGTCCGGTACGTGCAGCCGTAGCCGACGGATCGCCCGGCTTCGACGGTGCGGACGGCCACGAGTTGCGTCGTCCACGTCAGCGCAGGCTCGAGTTCGACCCCGGGCGCGGCGCAGCGCGTTTCCTCCGACGGCCAAATTCCATAGAGCGCGATGCCGGGGCGCACGAGGTCAAGGCGCAGTTTGGGAAAGAGCATCGCGGCGGCCGAAGCCGCGGCGTGGCGAACGACGCCGCGTTCGGCGAGCAACGCGCCCAGCGGCTCGAGCGCGCGTTCGAAGCGTTCGAGTTGCGTGAGGGTGAACGCGGATTCCAATTCTTCGGCGGCGGCTAAATGGGTGAACGCGCCGCGGAGCGCGAGGTCCGGGTCGGCAAGATAGTTCGCGAGCGCGGCCGGCGCGCGGTCGCGGTCGAGTCCCAAACGGGTAACGCCCGTATCGATCTTGGCGTGAACCGCTAGCGCCGCCCCGCGGCGGCGGGCAACCCGAGCGGCGTCGCGCCGGAACGCGTCCTCGCTCCAAAGCGCGATTGCCGCCCGCGAGCTGTGCGCGAGGTCGAGTTCGCGTGCTTCGACCGGCCCCAGCACGAGCACGGGAAGCGTGATGCCGGCTTCCCTCAGGGCCGCTGCTTCGTCGACGCGATAGACGCAGAAGGCGTCAACGTCCTGCGCCAGGGCCAGCGCGACGGGCGCGAGGCCGTGCCCGTAGGCGTTGGCTTTGACGACCGCCGCGACGCGCGCCGGCGCGACCAGCCGGCGCAGGCACGCGGCGTTGCGGCGGATGGCGCCGAGGTCGACCGTCAGGCGCGCGATCACGCGCGCGCGCTCGCCGGCGCGAGCCGGCGCGTCACGATGTAGGCGACGGGGATGCCGAAGAAGACCGTGTGCGCGACGAAGTCGTTGCCGAGCGAGAGCGTCGTCGGCACCCGATAGATGCCGGCTGCGACTTCGACCAATTGCATGGCCACCATCACGACGAAGCCGAACGCGACGCCCGAGAGCAGTGGCCGCTGCAGCACTTGCGGCGTGCGCGCGGCGACGTAGGCGTATCCGATCGCCCACGTCAGACTAACGGCCACGTGCAGGGCGACGCCGAGGTACGGCGCGTTCGGGTTGGCGTACGCGGCCTGACCGATCGCGCCGGAGGCGACATAGTCGTAGAGAGCCGTGACGCTGGTCGAGTGGAGCGCGAACACCAAAACGACGATAAGATATGCATCGATAAAAATCGCGCCGGCGACCCCGGCGGCGACGCCCGCGACGACGAGTGCGGGGGCCGGGAGAATTCCAGATTGCATTCACATGACTAGTTCGACGGGTCCTAAGCGTCGGCCCGCGCAGAAGGCGCCTCGGCCGCGGCTTGCCACGCGCCCCCGGCCTAAGTCGCTCTTCGAGTCGCATCCGTCGCCGATCGTCAACATTCTGACCAGCATGGTGATGGTCGTCCTGGCCTACGCCGTGTCGATCTCGCTCTACATGCTGGTCGTTCGGGTCAGCAACATCCCGCAAGGCGATGCGTGGAACGACGGCTTCAAGGTCGGGTTCCAATTCGTGTCCCTGACGGTGCTCGTACTCGCGCTCCTGATACCGATCTTCCAAAAGGAGTTCGACCCGGGCCTGCGCCTCTTCTCGCTGTTCACCGCCACGATGCTCGTCGCGTATACGGTCTTTCGCGTGGCCGGACTCGATCCCGACGCGCCGCTGCAGCTGCTGATGACGTACGTGGTCCAGCCGCTCCTGCGTTGGGCCCAGACGATCCACACCTAAAGTTTTTGTCTCGGGTTAGCCTAATGTAGGAAAGCAAGCTGCCCCAAGGCGGCGAAGCCGGGCGCATGATGAGACGCCTTTCGCTTGTCGCGCTCGCGTTTTTGCTATTCCAAGGGGCTTGCGTCGCCGCGGCGCGGGCCGGCACGACGGGCTCGATCGTCGGCCGCGTGACCGATTCGGCCACGAAGGACCCGATCGCGAACGCGGCGGTCACGATCGTCTCGCCCTCGCAGTCCGCCTCGACCACGACCGACGCGTCGGGGTCGTTTCGCTTCCTCTCGCTGGCGCCCGACACGTACGTGCTCAGCGTGGAGCGCCCGGGCTTCGATCCCGTCTCGGTCTCCGGCGTCACGGTCCTGGCCGACCAGTCTCAAACCTTACCGGTGGGCATGAGCAAGGCGTTGCGAACGATCGGTCAGGTCCGGGCGCGTAGCGTGACCGACCTGGTCAAGCCGGGTACGACCAGCGACGTCTACTCGGTCAACGCTGCCGGGGCCGAGGCCGCGCACGCACTGGGCGGCCCCGGCGGTCTCGACAACGCCTATAGCGCGATCGCTTCGGTACCCGGCGTCAACGTGCAGCAGGGTCAGATGGGCTGGTTTCAGACGGTCAGCATCCGCGGCGGCGACATCGACCAAGTCGGCTACGAACTCGATGGCATCCCGGTCAACCGCGTCTACGACAACGCCCCGCAGACGATGCTCTCAAACATCGGTCAGCAAGAGCTTCAGGTCTACACGGGCGGCACGCCCGCGACCGCGGATGCCTCGGGCATCGCCGGGTACGTGAACCAGGTCGTCCGCAGCGGCACGTACCCGGGTTTCGTCGACATCAACTTCGGCCTCGGCGGCCCGACGTACTATCACAAGCTCTCGGCCGAGGCGGGCGGCGCTACCGAGAACCGGCTCTTCTCGTACTACGTCGGCGTGGCGGGCATCAACCAGGATTACCGCTACACCAATCAGTTCAACGGCGTCAGCGATCCGCTTCTGTTCTATCCGATCTATTTCCCAGAAGGTCATTACAACTTTTGGGACGGAACGCCGGGGCCGCCGGGCTCGCTCGAGTTCGCGCCGGGCGCCACGTACGCGATCGCGCACACGATGGATCGCGAGAACGTGCTCAACCTGCACTTCGGCATCCCGCACCACAACGATTCGGGCAAGGATGACATCCAAGCGCTCTATCTCACGAGCGAGATCGTGGCCAACTTCTATAGCTCGATCAACGATCAAGGCGGCCCGGCCAACGTGATCGACGCCGTCGGCGGCCCGTTCAACGGCAACGGCTATTACCACGACGGCTACGTATACACGGGCCCGCTCTACGGAACGCCGAACGTCGCCGACATCGTCACCTCGCCGTTTCCCAACGCCAACGGCCACACGCTCAACGGCCAACTCAACGACAACGCGGAGGATTACACCGATAACGGCGTATCGCTCGCGAAGATCCAGTACCAGCGGAATTTCGACTCGAAATCGTATCTGCGCCTCTACGGCTACACAGAGTACTCGAATTGGTTCATCGGCGGCCCGGCGAACCAGCAGTTCACCGGGTATTACGGTGCCGAACTAAATGACTACGAGCTGCCGAGTCACACGTTCGGCTTCAACGCCAACTACTCCAACCAACTCTCCAACAAGAACCTGCTCTCGGTGACGGGCTCGTATACGGCGGCGCAGGTGCAGCGACGCTTCGGCTACGGGTTCCCGGGGAACACGCTGGGCTACGATTTCGCCAATTACATCGGCAAGAACGGACTTTGCTATGCGTCGGCCGCGAATGCGAACGAGCCCGGCGTCAAAGCGGGCTCACAGGTTAGCTGTTTCGACTCGAACTTCGAGGCCGGCTTCCCCGGCGATCCGCCCGGAACCGCCAACGTTCCCGGCGATTTAGCTTCGATCGAACAGACGCTCCAGACGAACGCGCCGGCCGGCACGCCGGCCGCGCAGGCCGGCGCGCAGTGGCTCGCGACCGACAACGGCTACGCGAGTAACCGGCTCAACCGCGTGTCGCCCGCCTTCTCGGCGGTCGCCGCCACCGACCAGTGGCGTCCCAATGACCGGCTGACGATCACGCTCGGCGCGCGGTTGGAGAACTACGACGACCGGCTGGCCGACACGACGGCGTCGCCGGCCCGCCAGTTCTGGTTCAACGCATACAACAACGAGAATTGCTATAAGCCCGGCAGTTCGCCGCAGAGCATCAGCATAGGGAGTCCGAGCCCGCTTGCCGGCGGCGGCTTGATTACGGGAACCTCGCCCGCGCTCTGCGCGGCGCTCTTCGGGCCGGGTTGGATTCCGTCCAACCTCGTCAACGCGCTGGCCCCGCACGTCTCGGCCAACGTCTTCGAGCCGCGCTTCGGCTCGACGTATTCGATCGGTCCCGACACCGTGCTGCGTGCGTCGTTCGGCGTCTACGCGCGTCCCGTCAACACGTCGTGGGTGCAATACGACGCGGTCAACCAGGATCTGGCCAGCTTCATCGGCGGCAACTTCCTGGCCGAAGGCTACAACACGCCGATTCACGACTTGCACCCCGACACGTCGGACAATGCGGACTTCTCGCTCGAGCAGCACCTCAAGGGCACGGACCTCTCGTTCAAGCTCACGCCGTTCTATCGCGCGACCCACAACCAGCTGCAGCCGGTGCCCATCGGCGCGGGCGGCGTCGTTTCGGGCTTCAACGTGGGTCAGCAGACCTCGAGCGGCGTCGAGTTCGCGCTCAAGAAGGGCGACTTCGGCCGCGAAGGCGTTGCGGCGCAATTGGCCTACACATACACACGCAGCCGGATCAAGTACACGAACTTTCCCGGCGGCACCAACGTGATCGACAACATCAACTCGTACATCCAGAACTACAATCAGTACACGTCGGCGTGCGCCAAGATCACCGCCGCCAACGCCAACCTGTGCGGGCTCTCGCCGGGAGCGGCCAATCCCAACGCCGTCGCCAATTTCCCCGCGTCCTCGGGCGGGGCGCTGATCGCCAACCCGTACTTCAATAACGCCGCGCAGCCGCTCTTCGACCGCAACGGCGAGTACACGACGTACGACGAAATCCCCCAACCGTTCACCGGCGAAAACGGGTACGAGACGCCCGACGTCGCCTCGCTGATCGTGAGTTGGAAGCACAAGAAGGTCACGCTGACGCCTAGTTTGACGTACAGCTCCGGCGCGAAGTACGGCTCGCCGCTCGCCTATCCCGGGTACATGCCCAACGCGTGCCTGGCGAAAGCCGGAACGCAAGGCGCGGGCGGCGTGTTCGCGGCCGACCCGTACACCTGCGGTTCCGGCTACCTGTTGATTCCCGACGCGTTCACCGGACAGTATGATAATCTCGGCGCGTTTGACGAACCGCAACGGCTGACGCTCAACTTCGCCGCTTCGTATCAAGCGACCAGTAAGATAAAGTTCAGCTTCGCGGTCACGGGCCTAGTCGACTCGTGCTTCCAGCGCGGCTATGCGTGGGACGACGGCCACGTCTGCGTCTACTCGCAATTGCCCTCGGGCGGCGCGGGCCTCGGACCCTCGGGCAACTTCATCCCGATCTCGCAGACGCCGCCGCAGTTCCGCTTTCCGTATGGGGCGTTCAACAACAATCTGAACACCGGCTTCCTCGGCACGACCATCCCGATGGATTTCACGGCCAACATGGAGGTCAAGATCTAAGGTTAGCGCTCGCGTCGCACGCGGCGCTGTGAGGAGAGTCGTCGGGGAGCGTTAGCCCCCGACGCGGTCGGCTAGGGCGTGCAGCGAGCGGGAGATGGCCTTGCGCAGGCGCCCCGGGAGCGCGGCGCGGTTGACGCGGCGCGCGCCCAAGAGGCGGTGTGCCTCGGCGTCGCCGAGGATCGTCGCAATCCGTGCGTGGGCTTCGGCAGTGATGAAGTCTTCGTTCATGTCGTGATATTTTCGCTTTCCGTTTTCTGTTTGCCGGGAATTCCGGGCGTGCTTAGACTTTGGGACCCCAGCCGGGGAAGACTGAGCGGACGCCGGTCGGCGCCCCGCTGACGTGACGCGCGGCGATCTCGCCCGTGCGCGGAACGAAGGGCTGCTCTTTTGAAGCGGTGCTGATCATGGGGGACGTCTCATTTCTGTAACCAGTGAAAGCTGTAACTGATGAAATTTTAACATTGGTTACAGTAACTTGTCAAATGCTTTTGCTGGTGTTAATATTGCCACGATGACCAAAGCCCCGCGTGGACGTCCCCGGCTTGCCCCGGCCCCCGAACCGCTCGAAATCGAAGGCCAACTCGAACTCGTTCGACCGCCCGCGCCCGGCCGGCTGGAACTGGTTCGTGACTTCCTGAACACGCTGGACGTCGATCGCGGGACCGACGCGCTAGCGACTCCCCAGGGCCTTTCCGCGTGGCTCCGCGGGCAGGAGTTGCTGGGAAACGAGGGCTTCGCGGCGACCGCGGACGATGCGGCCCGGGCGCGCTCGATTCGCGAGGATCTGCGAGCTTTGGCCCGCCGCAACAACGGCGAGGCGTGCGCGTGCATGACCGAGACGCTCGAAGCCGCTAGCGCCGCTAGCCGGTTCGCCTTGTCGTTCGATCCCGACACCGGCACCTCGACGCTGCGCCCAACGGCTCCCGGCCTCGACGGCGCCCTCGGCCGGGTGCTGGCCGCGGTCCACGTGGCCATGCTGGACGGCACCTGGTGCCGGCTCAAAGCCTGCGCCGACGAGACCTGTCTGTGGTCGTATTACGACCGGTCCAAGAACGGCTGCAGCCGGTGGTGCGGCGATACGTGCCTCAACCGGAGCAAGGTCCGCCGCTTCCGCGAACGCCAGGCCAGCGCGACCCGCTGACATACCGGCTGAGCCCGTGCTCGCCCTCCCGGGTTAACCGATATCCTATCGATATATCGGACAAAGGGCATGGTTTGCCCCTTGCACTCGGCGGTAGGGTCTGCTAATATCTCCGGTGCTGGCAGTATTCTGCCACGAGTGCTAACTCAAGTTTCGTGTTTGCATGTTCAATGGAGGTAATCCGTGCACAAGCCTTTGGGCGATCGTCTGGTCGTCGAGCATGTCGAGCAAGCTGA
>Ga0116229_10006691_pt1 | contig 18466 bp, 12 predicted proteins | sample S1TSphgellanicum_3_FD_87313 | JGI IMG/M metagenome (GOLD analysis project Ga0116229, IMG submission 87313) | Host-associated microbial communities from peat moss isolated from Minnesota, USA - S1T2_Fc - Sphagnum magellanicum MG | ecosystem: Host-associated > Plants > Peat moss > Unclassified... | reverse complement strand
CCCTAAAAGACAATGTAAGATCACACGGACAAATCGACATCCTATCAAAATCACGTGGTGAATAAACAACCACACATCTCAAAGCAAAGCAAAATGATCGGAAACAATGTTGTGTTGACATAGTGTGGTGACTAAACAACTACCCATATTAAAGCTAAATGGTTGCCCATGATGCAATTTCCTTACAATCTTTTTAGGTTCACGACCCTAAGTAAATAGCCATGTGCAAGTGAATGTGGTCCTTTATGTACATATGGTTTTTGTGCACTTCTAGTGGAATTTAGAATTCATATGTGATTTGCAAGAACAAAAACCAAATTCAATTTGCACCCAAAAGTGATTTAAAACGTCCTTTGCAACTATTTTGTCAACTCTCCAATTGTGAAGGAGGTAAATGTTACTTTGAGCATTCTTTCAAAACAAATAATTGGAACTAAAAATGTGTGACTTTTGGGATAATTTCTATTCAGTTTTTTTGCATTAGAAACCAAAACCCAAGATTGTTGGCTAACCCTCGAACTATAAGTTAGAATAGAGACAAATTTAGCCCATGTGAATACAGAAAAACCTTGGGTTTATTGTCTCTAACAAAACAGAAATGGGAAGAGAACAAGAGGGTGTCATAGCTTTCCAATTGTTTCTTCCACCAAAGAAAACATGGATTTTCTCACAGTATTTCATGCTTTTGTGGACATGGTATAGTAGCTCAAAAAAAAAAAAACTCTCAATCCATAGTTTTGTCATTAGGGTTAAGTGGACGATTTATTTTCAATTTATGTGCTGCAAGAAATTGGAGATCATGTGACCAGATCAAAACTTGCAATATATAAACCAGACTGAAGTTGAATACTATACTCTCACCTTCACCTTTCCAAATCAACAGAAAAACAATTGTGAAAGGAGGTTAATTATCCAAATGTTAAGAAAACCCAAAAAATGGTGCGATTAATGGTTTAAAAACCCATGTGTAAATTTCATTTTTTAATGGAGTTTGCTAGGGTTTCATCATTTTTTATGACATTTAATTTATGCACCTTGGACAATCCTTGGATCACATCCTTGGACAATCATTGGATCGGCCCATGACTTCAACTGCACTCTGCAAATTCATTTTGTGTAAACATAAAGACCTTCTGAAAATTTTCAAGTGTATTTGGATGGCTTATTCTAAAGTGTAACTTGACCTCCAAGAGAGGCCAGTGCCTTCCATTTTCAAGAAGAGATCTTCCATCCCATGGAGGTATCTTGTATCTTCCATTCCAGTTATCCATAAAGTCACCCTCTCTTCACCCTGTCTTTGGGCCTGCTTTCACCCTTCTATCCTCTCTTTCAGTGGTATCCACAAAGTAAGGAAATTTTATTAAATGTCAGCATGAAATGCTGAAACTCAGCATTTAATGCACAAGGTTTCTGAGTAACTGTACAGGTAGGAGCAGTGAAAATATATGTAGGCTAGCAGCTGTGGAGGGCGTTCAGGAAAAAGGAAAACCAGGATGAAACTCAATTTTGGTGAAAAAACTACCTTAACCTAAGGTCAATTTCGTCATTAAATAATCCTCAAAATAGTGAAATGAAATTTTGTGAAAATATGACGTTGACATGTTGATAATCATTATAATTATCATAGGCCACATTTTGAATAATGTCACTATAAACAAACATGAACATGTTAAAAAAGAAACAACACATTCATGAAGAAAAACAAGAATAATCAAAATCAACAAAACAAAAAGAGAGAGAGAATGAAAGTTGGCTAGAATGTCACGTAGGAATCGACAAATGTTAGTAACACATGATGAAAAGTAAGAAATTAACACATGATGTTATTAACACATGATGAAAAGTAAGAAAGTAAGAGTGTTTTACGATTTGTGGGAGCAACAACAATGATGGTGTTGATTTATGAACGTGTGATACTTTTGGGATTAGTTTGGCATTTGTTTTGTTTTCTTTATGTGGATGTGGTTGGTGATGGAGTAGAACCTATGGACCACATGAATAAATAGCTACAACCTTGTGAAGCTAAATGCCATTTTATGTTTTGTGTTTTTAAAGAGGTTAATGTTTCTTTGTTCTTTTGTTGATGTCATAATCACATTGATGGGAGAACTGTTTGGATGTGAAATTTGGTTTACCTATGCATCAATTTCCAAAACTTCTGTTGTGTAGGAAAATCAACAATTAGGGAATTTGAGGTAGACAAGTCTTGAGAGGCATGGATAGAATTGAAGAGAGGTTCTAAGGGGTCAATATGGGCTGATATGTTTGTGATAAATTGTGCATGTATGGGGAGGTCGAATATTTATCAATGTGGGGGCTTCAAACACATGTTCTATCTTTTGGGAAACCATTTTGTTGTTAGAAGTTTAATTGATGGTGTTTCTGTATGTTTGGGATGTCTTGCTTGGTAATACCTTCCCAATTTGTGCTTGCAGAAGAATCAATGTGGGATGTTGTGATTTTGTTTGAGGTAGGATGGGATGTTATGAAAAAGTTTTAAGAACTATTTGTGTAGGATGCCACATTAGAAAATCATGAGAATCCAATGAAAGGAAATCTGGAATGTTCTGATCCATTTCACGTCAATATCTTTAAGGTTTTTAGTTTAGTTAAGGATGATGACCATGTAAAAAGAAATATAGATATGTGGTATTGTAATATTTGAATTATTTTTCTAAGTAGATGTCTTTGTGTTCTTGTCAAGTATTGATGAAAGTGTTAGGCCTGAATGTTATGCCCTCCTTTTTTATTACACAACCCTTTTCAAGGGAGGAACCTCTTGTTTTAAAAAGGTTTTCCAGACAAAACTTGTGATTTCTTCTTATTTTAGTTCATGGAAAAGAAGTGATTTACACATGATTAGGCCCTTGATCCAACACATAATCAAAATTCATGTACCAGCTTTAATTATTGCCTTGGGTTGTACACTGATTTTAGTAACACTTTGGACCTTGGACCTTACTTTGCATCTGTAAGTAACCAACAAGTGAGCACTTATGTGGGAGAATCTCAAACAAGTGGATCCTTGCATAATGGCTCCATCCCCTAATATCATAGTGCCTGAACGATTTCGGCAACAAACTATCAAATAATTAATTAAACTTTAAATCTTAATTTCAGCACTTGGTTTTTTAATTCTGATATTTTCAGTAGATAATGGGTATATAAAATAATAAACAATTTTTCTTCAAGGTTGTGGAACAATTTAGTGTGTCCAACCTGCCTCAGTCTTAAGTCTAAGTACTTGAAGGTTTGAACAAGTTAAACTTTTGATTTGATTCAAATTTCAATACAGATAATAAATAAAATTTGAAAATTTGGGAAAATAAAAAATAATTTAATTTATGTCGAATCCATTCACTTACTACATTAAGCCCTTATGGCAAGTTCAAACTAATGATTTTGTGTGGCGAATTTTGCCATATTGCAACAAATTTTTTCGAAAAAGAAAAATTCTGTCAAAATTCCTGACATTTTATTGATAACTTTCTCCAAAAATTTTGCCACTATGCAACCCAATTGCCTACGATATGAAAGGGTGCTTCAGATTTTCCACTTTCATATTTTTGAATATCATCAAATTTGGCTAAATACATTTATGGATGCTCACCACGATAGCAACATCACAATTTTTTTTAAAAAATTCCCTAGTTCAAACATTCAAACCAACAACAATTCCAATAAAAAATGTTCTTCGAAATTACTAAAATATTAACTCACAAGTCATAGTAACACCCGATGAATATTCCTCAAAATATGACACAAAACAAAAACTACATTGTTCACTAGACTCTACAATAATAATCCCTTGGTAGCTTCAACACTAATTGTATTACTCATTAAAAATTTGAAATATTTTTCACGCAAAATTATTTAAATAAAGAAAATAATTGTGAAAAAAAGTAAAGAATCTTTTGAAATATTTTATTTTTCAACATGAAATCTTCAAACAAAATTAATTAATTAATTAATTAATTGACAGACATGTGTTGAAGCTGCCTCTAGCTCTATACTGCAATGCCCAGAACCTCTCTCTATTAAATGGGTTTGCTGTGGCAGTAGCCTACTCTGGGAAGAAGTTGGCAAAGCCACAAAACCTCTTCAGCAGCACATATAATAATGTTTTTGGTCATGATCATTGCTATCATTAGCTCTGAAGACATGCATGGATATTATGGTGCATTCACACTTGATGTTAAGTCAGTGTTAAATGGAAATCCTAGGTGGCATCCTAGGTGGCATGCAATGTTAGATAGGTGATACCTTAATGTTAAGTGAATGTTAGCTTAACATAAATTTTTCATGGTAACTAGGTTTAAGTCCGAAATGACTAACACAAGATGTTAGGGGACTTAACACTAGAGTCTCTAGCTAACACCGAGTGTGAACGCACCTTTATTAGGGTTACCTGAGTTGCTCGGATTGTTGTGTAATAGCTACAAAGATGGTCATTGATTGGGTTTGAGTGTAAATTGTAAGTTACATGAAGAATGAATTTCATGCAATTTTTTCTTTTGCTCAAGTTATGGTCTACCCTCTTTCCACCTTCTGATTCCAAAGAAAGCTCCCTGCAATATTCAATGAGGTATTCTACAAGCAACTCCTATTTAAGACAAGCAGAGTGTTCATTCATTATATATGGTATTCCACTAGTGCCTACTACTGCCCAGCATTATTGGGCTGCCCTTCACTTAATTATGCAATTACTAGTAACCATCACACGGTGGATTTTTTTTTTGGAATAAAATTTCTTCTTTATTTGGGAAAATTTTGGGAAATTTCTGGATGAATTTTTTTTTGTAGTGAGAATTTTTTGACTAATTTTTCTAAATTTTCAGGAAAATTTTAACAAATTTCTGATATTGTAAAATCTAAAAATTGAAATATTCTTTGTTGTTTGTATGAGGTTTAATCCAAAGTTGGGCAGTTCTCTCTTTTTCAAAGAAAGAACTATGAGGTAAGGGTTGGGTATATGGATCCTTGAACAGTAGTTGTTCTCAAAAAAAATCAAAGAACTCAAGTAGTGGCTCTCAATTATTATAGAACCAGTTTGGACAAGGGGTTTTCATTTTTCAATTTTGTGGTTTTTTTGGAAGTTTGGTGAATTTTTTCAAATTTTCAACAATTTTTTTCTGATTAAAAAATTTGAAAATAAATTTCTTTTGTTGCCATAGTGAAAAAAATTTGCCCCAAAAAAAACACTAGTTTCAACCCATAATTGGGGTTCTAAACATTCAAAGAACCTACCCTAAATTGCCTGTTCTTTGTCAATTCTTCAATTATAACCTTGAACAATCAAAGAACTCAACAAGCCGCTCTCAAAAATATCATAGAACCAGTTTTGACCCATAACCATGGGTTCAAAAAATCAAGGAAATGGGCCCTAAATTTGGTAATTCTTCCATGAAAACCATTAGTTGTTTGAAAATTTTCAAAAACCAGAAACCAAAGGTTCTTTTTAGTTTTGAAATTTCTATAAGAAAATCCAAAACCAGAGGTTTTCTGATTCTAAAAGTTTTCAATTTTTTGGGAACTGGAGGTTCCATAATTTCTAAAACTTTAAATAATTAAAACAAGAGTTTATCCAAGAAAAAACATTAACAAACTGCACGACACTAATCTAATTATCTAATCCTTTAAAACTTATGGCAACAAAAAAAGTTTGTCCTTGAAACCTGAAGAGCAAAAAATCCAAATGAATCCTTCAATCTAAACACCATTTTTTGAAGAAGGTATGAAGAAATTTTGTTTATGAAATTTCTTTGTGGATTTTTTTGGTAAAGAGCAAAATCTGGTTCAAATCCTTCACACTGACAGAAGGGGTTTCACAGTAGGCTAAAACCCTGCCACTTCAAGGCAGGCCTGCGACCATATATTCTAAAGCCATCATCAAATCATGGTCTGAATGTCTTGTCTGATGCCATATCCTGGCATTAAGTTTACACAAGAGAAACTGCAACAAGTTTTGTCCCTTTAGTGTGTGAGATTCTGGCTAGTTGTGTGCTGTTTCTGAACACTCTCTGTCTTCTTGCAGAAATTGCAATCATCCTTCCCCAAAATGATACAACTTCTAGAATGGAGCTGCAACTTTGATGGCATGTTTGCTGAACAATGAAGTGGATTTGGATCCATTTTTCCATTGGATTCCATCTCTTGTGTTTTGGATTCCTCAGTTGCTTTTGTTTACTAGGTGCCCACCTACTAAGGAAAATGTGAAATGGGCCAAAGAAATTAAATGCAGTCAGTACAAAAATTATTGCTGGAATTTTTCCCCCAGTCTGCCCCTTGCCCCATTCAAATTTTCTCAAAAAAAAATTGGGTGATACCCAGGCGCAATTTGCGCTCATAACCTCCCATGTTATGAATGTCAAAGGGCACATAACATGCCCAGTAACATGTTACATACCCCTAATACCCATAATATGTCCAAAACATGCATAACATGGACTCGATTGTGATGAGAAGATAAAGGGTGAAACCCTAATTTGATGGAACAATATCATTAATCAATCACAAGTTGAATATAAAAGTGCTTTTAGCAATTGACAGTGATGGGAGAAAAAAGTGTGGTGTGTTGTTGCTATTTTTTTTCTTGTTTGTTTTCTTGTAGGTCATGAACACTAATGATTTTATTGTTTGACGACACTTGTTGTGTTGTTGGTTCTTTGTTGGGGGAATGTTTGGTGGTGGTGTTGGTTTTGTGCTTTGGTTTTGTTGGATTTCGATCAAGAGGAGATGCAAGCAAAAAATGTGGATGGACCAAACATTCAATAAAGTGGAGAAGTTATGTACTTGGAATTTGATAGTTGTGTGGGATTTCTTTTTTATTTTTGTTGTTTTGTGTATTAGAGTTTTGGGATGTTGTTTTTGATGTTAGGAACTACTTCAATCAATGGGGAAGAATGCCTTTCAATGGAGAACTTTTATGACCTAGTCAAGTTAATGAATCTTCGCTATGTCATGAGCTTTGATGTAGGGATTAGAAGTTTAAAATAGTTTATAGGGGTCAAAATCAAAGATGTGATGAAAAATCATAGGGGTTTCAGAAGCAGTCAAATGGAAATTCAAGTGTAATGTATGGGATGTTTTGTTGGTTCTAGGAATGTAATGTTGTTGTTAAGAAGAAAGTACCCATGAAAATGGGAGTTTTGAAGTGGGCTTATTAAAAATGTTTGGATTGAGAATTATGATGACAAACTATTTGGAATTTTGTTTTGTTTTTGTCAAACCTTTGGGTATAGATTGTTAAGCTTGTTCATATATTCATTATGTGAAGAAATTTTCAACTATGTTGGTGGTGTTTGTTCTATGGAGGAAATTTGTGGTCATGGGTGTTACCAGGTCTTCATGAACTTCTTTGCACAAATGTGAAAGACATGTTTATATTACTTCAATGGGAAGTTTTTCCATATGCATTTGGGTGTAAATTATGAATCAACTGCCATGAAAGACTAGGTGAGCTCCATAAGAAGAAATTGAAAGGATCTAATCCATAATGACCATTCAATTAAATGTTTTTGTATATGGAATTAGATGGAAAACCATTTTTTCTTAAGCTAAAATATTTGAAAAGTTTATTCATTTCAAATCAACAAAGTATGGTTGATGTTTGCCACATTCATGGGGGTGTGTGATTTTGTGATCCCTCTTCTTTTCTTTTCGTTACATCCAAATGTGTTTAAACTTTGCAAGGTAAAAACAAATGGGACAAAGGGTAGATTGAGGAAAAAATCATAACAATATTTTTTGTATGAAATTACATTTAATTTCTTTAGACAATTTAACATCTTCCACCTATTGATAACCATTCACCCTTACTTATGTATTTGCCATCTACCCACATTTATTTCCTTAGTGAAACTAGAGCTCAACTTAATTGGGGTTCATGCACAAGTTAGTCATAACTCATAACCAATGTTGGTTGGGTATTGAGAACATTAGGTCATCAATAAGGTTATTAATAACTTACTTAACGATTCTTGATTTTTTTTTAAATTGAAGAAAAGACCTACTTGCTTAATAGGTAGTATCCAAAAGAATGGGTTAAACTTTTAGGAGTCAAATATTGAATGTTCAAAATTTAATTTGGTTGAATGAATTGAAATTTCATCTAAGCAAGTTATCAATTCTAAAACTTATGATACTTGTCGTTTGACAAGGTGTGACAAAAAAGGAAGCAACCTAAAACCTCAAACATTCCATTCAAACAACTGTTATTTCTTCACAAGAGATTCATGGATCCATCCACTATAAACTTGCTTCCTCAATCTTACTGTTACTTCTAACACCTAAACTTTGCCCAAAACATAACATTTGTTGTGGTTCCTATCTGTTGACTAGCTATGAATCCTATTTCTTTATTAAACCTATAAAAACCTAATGATGTTTTGTAAAGATTGTTAGATTAGATCCTTCTAAACTCTTTCAATTGGCCATCTTGGTTTTACACATAATTAAATTTTCAACAACAACCTCACATATGCACTCGTCACAGTTCACTCAAAAATTTAATAGAGAAGAAACGATATTCCCAATTACATCAAATTCCTTGGAATTCCCAAGATAAGGGTTTCAACTTTTTGAACAACACCTTAATTGAAATTCCCACATATACTCTCCCTACATCAATAGTTCACTTAGAAATTAAACAAAAAAGAACAATAACTCATAACAACATAAATTTTTTTTGACAAGATTTCAAACATTGAATTCTGTGAAATTCCCAAGATAAGGCTCTCAACTTTTTAACAACACTCCAATTGAAATTCCCACAAATTAATGTCCTCTCATATTAGCCATCATTTTTCCTTATGGAATTTCATCAATTCCAACAACTCTATTTATTTGTTCATTCATGCCATTAGATATCATGCTTTAGACACTCTAACTCTAATAAATAGCGAAAAAACACTTAGAGTTAGAATATTTGCGAAAACAAATGTTGAGGGCATTCTTCCCATTGACATGTGTTTCATAAGCATTATGGATTTTATTCCTATTTACTTGTCTTTGCCATCGTCACACACAATGCATTAAAAACAAAAAGGAAAGAGAACTTAATTTCTAGAATCCCATCCTTTTTTATCTTGGCAAAACCCGCCATATCCAAAACCATTGAAAAACAATTAACAAAATTCATCATACTCGTTATATAGGATTCCCACAAAGCAAGTTCACACTATAAAACTTTTGATAGAAATAACCTACAATAGACAATATAAACACTCCCATATCCACAAAACCAAAAACAATTATATCAACTAACCCATCTTATATAATATTTTACACTTGATGGCCTTATCTACCAATTCATTAGGTCTTCATCCCAATGGATTTTTAGTTAACTTCCTTTCATCCCATAAAGGGTTATGGATTAGGGGGTTCACAATTAGTGTTTGCCGCATTGGGAACATTGAAGAAGATTTAACCAAATAGGGAAACTCAAAAAAGGTAAGATTAAATGTTCAAACACATTAAAATGTGCCTCCCAAATTTTTTTGCATCCCTCCTCCTTTCCAAACAAAGGGGGAGAAACATTGATTAGAATGAACCACTAGTCATGAGGTGTGAATAATGAGTTGCCAAATGCATATTTCCTTTGGATTCCAATTCTCTAGCTAACCACATTGTTTAATTCATTTGTTATGTTCTTAGCCTTATCATGGAAATAAGGCCACAAAAAAAATAAATTAAATTAAATTAAATCCTAAAACTTACCTTACATAGGTAGTTTAATAGGCGGATCTCAAGGCAAATATTTGAAAATCAATCCTTATGCATAATCAATGGTTATTACAAAAAAAAACCAAGAATTTGGTGATTAATGGTATCATTTTAAATATGAAATTGAAATAGGCATGTCTTGTTTTGAATTTTAAAAATATGGATACCATGTGTTGTCCCAAAAGAAAAAATAACCTACCTAATGGAAAAAAAAATCAAAATGTCCTTTTAAAAAAAAATCTTTAGGTGGGCCTTCAAAATGAGGGCATAACTAATCAAAATGGTGCATTGGTGGCTTGCTATTGGTTCACTTTGGATTATCACCCAATGTAGGTATATATCACCAACCCATAGGTGGTGAGATATTGTGGTTAAATTAATCATTGTTTTGAAGCGCATTCATTTTCAAGTGTGCCCCCATGCTAAGAACTTTAGGAGGCAGAGTTTTAACAACTCCTTGAATGAATATTTGAAATAAACTTTGCAGTTGAATATGGGAGTCCTTTAGTATGTTTAAAATTTGATTATACTTTAATTGTGTTTTCAAACATCCTATTGCATAAGGAGAAGCAAATTGAAAAAAAATTGAAAATCATCCAAACAAATAGGGTTGGACCTATTTTAACAATGTGACTTGTCATCCAACCATATTTGCCCTACGCATGTCCAAACCTATTACACATTATCCTAGCAAATAAGGTTGAACTTATCTTGACAACCCTATTTGCGCAACCTTTAAAAAAAAAACTATATTACATATTAATTGTGAAATATTTAAAAGGACAAAAATAAATGGATGATTTGGTTTTTACTTGTTAATGTATGGTTTCTTTGCTTCTACATTGATGACAAGAAGAGAATCATGAACATTGTTGATGAGTATGAAGTTTTTCCCATTTTGTTTCAATATGAACCTTTTGAAATATGGGACCGATATTTTTTGTTAATAATAAACAAGATAAAACCCACATTCATGTTTAAGTAGTTGATATTCAATACTGTAGGAATTCATAGACCTTAAGGTGAGTGTGATAATCAACCAATTAATATTTCATGAGAATAAATTTTCTCTAAATTGTATACTACTTGAATTCAATGATTTTGATGCATGTTTTAGAATTAGTATTTGCAAATTGAAGTCATGGTTTATGGTTCATAATTTTAAAAGCAAGAATTACAAAATTGTTAGAAATAAAATCATGGCACATTAGGTTAACAAGGTTCAATGTACACCAAGTTCTATATTTGGCCCAATGGTCAAAAAGATCACATTGAAAAAAGTTGATTTAACACGAGTTTGGAATTTATTTGACCAATAATGGTTGAAAATGGTTCACCATTCTATTACACCATTTGAACCTAATTCAATGTTCACCATAAGTTTATAATTATTCACAATTTGTTTCCAACTTGATTTTTTGTAAAATATTTGTTACAAAACCTTAGAATTCCATAAGGACTTATTTTAGGGTTTTTTTTGTTGACATTGCTTTTTCAAATGCAACAAAAATGTCTAGAATAAGACTGCTTATAAGGAGGTCAACACCAAATGGGATAACAATTGCCTTGCCTTTTCCTCAACATTATTGTGGGTGATATCCTTATGGATTTGAATGAAGATAATTTGCTTTCCATTGATCACCTTAGGGGTTTTACTTTCCCCAATCATCCTTTGGGGCTCTCAAAAAATTGGAAGGTCATAATGTCCTCAAAACATGCTTAGTTAGGACACATTAACACTATATCTTGTAGCTCTTGGAAAAATCTTTCCAAGATCATATCAAACTTTTCAAACCAACATTAGTTGGTTTCCCAAATCATGTTCTAAACAATCAAAAGTCAAATTTCCACTACCATTGTGATTTTTCAAATTCTTATAATTTCTAGCCATTAAGTTTATTTAACATTGCAAGTCACTACATTCTAACTCATAGTGAAACTTCTCCAAAGAATTTGAAAGATTATGCCATTTGGAATTGTTTTGATCCATCTTATAACATTTTGAACATTTGAGACTCCCTACAAGGGAATTTGAAATTCCAAAAGGCAAGTTTGCCTTAGGAGTCTTGCCATTGCTTGCCATTGATCTTTACACACTTCCCAAGGTGAACTTGTATTTTGACTTACAAGGTGCCTTCATGTTAATAATTACCAATGTGAAAATTCGCCTTGGGGGGTTTGAGATTATTGAGAAATTAGTGATGGTTACTAAATAATTAATGTTAGTTGATTATTGAGAAGACAATTGGTTATCAATAAGGTTAGTAATAACTTATTTGTTAATTATTGATTTAAAAAAAAATTGGTGAAAAGTCTACCCTACCTTTTAAGTAACATCTAAAGTACTAACAAGACCAAAATTGGTCTTTGGGAAATTACTTCCATCTTGCCTTTTTATCTCACAAGTTCTATAAAATATACAAATAATCGTTTCCATTAGCTTATGGTCAAGTGTTGAATTGTTAAATTTTAATAATTCCTACCAAAATGCTTGACTAAGCAATATACATGATTAAGAATACTCACATTGGAAACCACCTAGTATAGGTATTGCCCAAGTAACTTACTTTGAGTAAGTAAATTTTCATCCACATAAGTTGTTAATCTTTAAACCTCTAAACTTTTGTAGTGTACTTTGAACCTTCCCACTCTATTTTACTTTTGAATTGGAGATGTTAAAATCAGAGTCATTGAATACTTATTTAATTTAATTGTCAATAGAATTAAAATTGAACTTCTAACCCTATAGACTTCCATGCAATTGTTTTTAGTTTTTCAAAAGATTTGCATCTTTCTTGTCATAAACTTGGATTTTATGTTTCTTGTGTGGTACTCAATCTTTGGCCTATGGTTATCCTTTTAGGAAATATTTTTTCAACTTGTGCTTATGTTACGGGTAATGCTAGTGATGACATAATATAGTTTATAAGTTTAACGATGACAAACTTTCAGTAGAAAGCCAAAGTCAACATAATTGTCCCTTTCCAAAGGCCTCGATGGGACAATTGCATCGTCAAGCAAGGAGGGAAGAATACTAGGAACTTGTAACAAAATTATCATGCATGTCATTCAAAGAAGTTTGCGGCCAAATTGGAGAATCAAGTGTATCACGATCACAACGGGTTCATTGGCATAAGTCAATTTTGTCATAGTTGATCAAACTTGCATACACTTACTTCCCAAATCATGTTCTACATGAGGATTCATTGCATTAGAAGCAACATTGACAAATATTTAAAAAAAAAAAAATAAAAATTACTATGCCTAGCTTGATCCTTGAAGGAAGGAAGTTCTCCAATGTCTACACAAGCAAGTGAATGTTTGTACATAGCCACACACACACACACACACACACACAACTATGAACATGATTAAGATTTCCTTAGACTTCTCCATATGACTTGTAACAAATCAACTTGGACTTAGCTTCTCTCCTTTTGTACTTCCATTTCCTCTCGGGATTGGTGCTTTTATTAATAAAATTTAGCAAGGTTTATATTCAGAGTTTTTTTCCCCTCAATTTTGTGATATTGAAAAGTTCGCAAAAAATTTCCAACAAAATAGCAAAATGAGTTAAATTTACACTCTAAAAAATAAATCCCAATTTTTTTGTCCCTTGAAAAAAAGAAGGGAAAACGCTGGTTACATCACATCTTGTAAGAGGCATTTACATATTTTCCCCTTTTCTTTACCCTTCAATTTTCTTGGAAACCGAAAAGGAAAAGAAAAAGAAAAAGAAAAAAAGAGCCATGCCACGTGCATTCTGACCTAAATCCATCCATCCATCCATCCATCCTCTTTCCCCCTTGACTTGCCATCCAACAAAGCTCCCAACGCGTACGTTCAAGTTCGAACCCAGCCAGCGACCTCTCCGTCCTCACAAACCATCCTCCGTCTCTCTCCCCACCCCCACCTTCCTCTCTCTCACTTCGGTGCCGGATTCTGTTGCGACAAAATTGAGGCAACAATTTAATGTACGAAGGTTCTTCCCAGGCTCTTCTGTTGCGAGATAGGGACAGAGACAAACACACAAAGCGACAGGAGATGGCGTTGAAGTTGGAGAAGCTGCCAAACAATGTGTACCTCCTCACTCTGACAGGAGACGGGGAGCACAGGTATGGGAAATAAGCACTTTCGGTCTTCTTTGTATGCTGTGTTGCGTTTACTCATCTGCGATGTAATTTAGGGCCAAGAGTTTGAATCGTTTGGCAAACTTAGGCAGCTTCACAAGTTCTGAATGGGCAGTAATTGCACGATTCCTGTTCTAGTTCAATTTCCTTCCCCCCCTTTTTTTTGGGGATTTTTTTTGGTGTGCTTTGCTAGGATCTAGGGTTTGAATCTCATGTGGTCATGATCCAATTAGGTAGAATACTGATGTGTAAACTGCTGAAATCTTTCGTATTCTGGTTGTTTATTTCCTCAGATTAACTCCCAGCTCCATATCTGAGATTATGGCTGCCCTTGATGAGGTATTGTTGTTTCTCTTTAAGTTGTTATTTCCAAGTGTTTTCAAAACTCAATCTCTCTCCACATCAGTCTGAGACTTGTTGTCTGCTTATAATATCCTGAAGTGTCTCCAGTGCATTGGAAAAGCTGATTCTGTTGGTGATTTAGCTGCTTTGAAGTCATGCTGTTGCTCTCTGTGCATGGTAGTTTTTGTATAATTTTCTGACATTAAAAATAAATAAATCTCTTGCTTTTGTTTTGTGTCTGAGGATGAGATCTTCTTTGCCCCTCACTAATTCTACTGTATAGGGAATGGCATTATGTGACTCTCTTTGTTGTTTTTAAGGAAATCAGGTTGAGAAGGACCCACAAGCAGCAGCTCTTGTAACCACAGGTGAGGTAAGACACCAAAGCTTTCAGAACACCTTGTCAATTCCATAATTTGGAGTTTTTTGTTTTGGATGTAGCTGGAATTTGATCATGAGTAAGGTTTAATGTAGTCGCTTGGGTTAATGCACACCTGCAATATACTTGAAAATCTTAGTGTATACCAGTAACATTTATCTCTTCACTCTGAACTTGAAAGTCTTTAGCGTGCAATAATTAACCCAAGGATCTGATTAAGGTGCAATATAAGCAGTATTTGATGGGCTTTGTTTTTGGCAGGGCCGATTCTACTCAAATGGACTGTCTCTTTCTCTCATAAACAAAACTTCACCCGAGAACCTGGTAAGTAGTTTTCATGGGATTCACCACCCAACCCTGTTCTCAATTCTTGACAGGAATTTTTGCCTTTAGTTCAAATATTTGCAATTGAGACGGGTTTTGTGTCTTTCAATGTATGTGAAAGAGATGTCCTGGTTTACAAATGTGACTCATACTTTTTTATTTAGTACGTTAGCCCAGAGGAAGAGACTGCAGTGCATAATGATCTGTTTCTTGTGATATTTGGGCATGTTTCTTGGATCAGGAGTTGATTCAAACTTTTCATGATCTGCTGAAAAAGATGTTGACTTACCCTATACCTACAGTCGCAGCTGTTAGGTACTCTCATCTGTTTTTTTTCTCTCAATTTTATGCCTTCTGATACTTTGCAGTGTTCTAACAGGGGTCACAAAACTCCAAAGTGTGCATCTGAGTTTTCAGTGCCACCAAAAAGGATATGCTGCCCAGGACAAGTGCATGTTGTGTTTGTGATTCATTTATTACAGCATGAACTCAGTGCTGGCTGGGTGTGTAGTGGGCATGCAGTGGCAGGGGGTTGCATGTTTGCACTGGTCCATGACTATAGTGTTATGCGCTCTGACAAAGGCTACATGTTCTTGAGTGAGGTGTGTACTGCTGTTGTTTCTTTTTCCCTTTTGAGGGTGAGAGTTTCTCAGATTCTAGACTTTTTTTGTGAGTACAATTTCTGAGAGTTTAAAAAACTAATGTTTGTGATGAGGCAAGAGCAAACTTATGACTAAGAACCATTTCCTTCTTGAAGAGGAAACAAGACAAGAAAATAGCATCAAGGACCATGATATTGCAGCAAGAAACTTGAATAAGCAGCAAACATCTTACATACTACAAACAAATAAATCCATGGCAAAGGTGGGTCAAAAACTGCAAAAAAATTCTGGGAGAGAAGTTGTGACTTCTTTTGTTCAAGGGAAAGAATATGCCTTTTTTTGGTAGAAGTAAGGGGTTGGGGATCTATATAAATCCTGTCAGAATTGTGTCTGACCCTAAGGTTAGCCAAAGACAGGGTTCTGTAAGATGTGGGTCTTCCACACCAGGACAAAGACAATTGAAAAACTAGGTCTGTCTTGATATCATTTGAGATTTGTTGGTCAATACCTCCTTTTTAGTATTCTCATTTGTCCAGCTCATCATTTGATCATTGCTTGATGTTCTCAGGTGGACATAGGACTATCATTCACACCAGGAATGCTTGCTGTTATTGCTTGCAAGCTTCCAGTCAGGACCTACCACAAAGCAGTACTGAGTGCGTAAGTCACTTCACCCAGATGCACAAGTGAAACTTAATATGTGTATTGCACAATTGAACATTCTGACAGCCCTGTTCAAGCTTGCTTTAGAAGTTCATTTGCAAAGCCACATTGACCTAAAGGCACATTCTCTGCTCTGAGTTGATGTTGCATAACAAGAATGTTCCCCAACCTTTGTGATGAAGAGAGCTTGAGAACTATGTTTGCTGACTTTTTCATAGCAACACCTCATGGATGGATGGAGTTCAATTTGTGTGCCTTGTGCAAACTCTTGCTCCTGAAAAGACTGACCAAAGTGTTATTCACTTTCCTGCATCTGACTATTACTGTGATTGTTCACTGCAGGCATCGGTATACAGGCAAGACAGCTGAAGAGGCAGGCATGGTACATGCTGCCCGCCCAGATGCTCACTCCACACTACAAGAAGCTGTCAAAATAGGTATGAGAGTCCCCTGCATTTATTCTTTGGGTGAAAGAACAAAGGACCAAGAGAGGTAGAAAGCAGAGGCTTTGAGTCAGGATATTGCCTAAAAGGTTTCTAAACATGGCTTTCAGCTTTCACCCTACACCTTTGGACTTCCTAGTAAACTATATGTTCAAACCTTAGGTCCTGGTATACTTGCACCAGTGACTGGATATTACACTTCTGATTCTCAATCTGTTTAGTCTCAGTAATGGCATGTAGTATCTGCTATGAATCCAAAATGTTAGGATTAGTGTTCAACGCTTCATTTTGTTTGAGATAATAGATTTTTAGAGTTCCTTTGGATTGGTAGCTTTAAAGGCACAGTTAATGAATAGTTTTTGAACTCTAGTATATATATGTTTTCACTAATGTTCATGAAGCTTGAGTTGAACAGAGGGTCCCAAAGCCTAACATTCCCCAGGTGCTTGATGCTGAATATGGGTTTCTGGGATGCAGCAACAGCACTTGGTGGGAGGAACTATGATCGAACTGTTTATCAGCAGATCAAGGTATGACATCTAGGCATGCACTAGTACGCCTCTTTCTAGTGCAAGGTCATACTCTCTTGCTGTTCTCTTACAAACTAAAGATATCAATGGCTGCTAATTGTTGGCTCTTGGCTTTGCCTGTCATGTGGATTTGCAGTTGCAAATGTTCAAGACAGAGATTGAGAAATTGGAGATAAGACCTGCTGTTCCACAAGGGCCTCCTAACCTTTCCAAACTCTGATTTGATTGGGGTCTGGATTTTAAAGCATCATAAAATTAGATACATTGTGTATGATGGTCTTCTTTCTCAGGCACAGTACCTGGAAATATTCTGGAATGTTGAGTCTACAGATTAGTCTGATGTGTCTCAGTGGAGTGCTCAAGGACTTCTGTGTAGCAACTCTGCAGAGCTTGGCATGATGGAATTTCATACTCCAAATTAATATTTAAGATCTTTGTTCTTCTCTTTCTATGATAGGATGAAAATCCTGTACACATCATTGTTTCAGGGGTTGAAGAGGAGTTGTAAGATTGTGCTTGCACAATCACTTTTTTGGAAGTGTCATACTTCCTACCATCCTAGACTTTCCTCTTCCTCTCCATTCCTTTTTGTCTCTTGTTGCTTCTTTTTCCTTTGTTGGAATAAGTTCCTTCTTGGGATTACTTTCAAGCTACTAAGAACTTTTGGTTTAACAATTGTTGAATCCAGACGAGTCTACTGGTTTGATCTGTTAATACCTGTGGAATTGCAATTCCTGAGTTGATGTGTAGGTGGTAGTAAAATCAGCAATATTTGCAAACCAAGTTTCTCATGATCTTTGTAGCAACTCCAACTCTTTGGACTTCTCTAGTATATCTAGGTTGTAGCATTTGGTTTTTGGGGAAAGATTTGAGCATTTTGAGGTTGTGTCAAACATAATTTCAACCTCAAGGAAATCAAATCACAGGATTCACTTGATGACAATTGGCTGTTTGTGGAATGGGTGCCAGGTTTACCTGCAGGGCATTGCCATAAGAGTGGTTCCCCTGAGAACTGTAAGAAACTTCACATTGATCATTGTCAATCCCTTCACATATTCTGTCAAATGTGTTGTATTTCTGTCTATATTCCTGCTGACATTACTCACAACTTTAGCACAATATCTGCAAGAAGGAGACCTATCATCCTTCCACCTGTGCGATGTATGAAAATGTATGTGTATTCAAACAGATGTGTTTCATATTTCTCATATTTATTTATTATTGTGAAGAAAACTTCTTTAATATTCCAGGAGAAAGTTCATACCTGGACAGCCATGCACACAGCTCAGATGTAAGTGGGGCCCAAAATATTCCAAACATTTTCCATTCT
>Ga0116229_10006687_pt1 | contig 18469 bp, 13 predicted proteins | sample S1TSphgellanicum_3_FD_87313 | JGI IMG/M metagenome (GOLD analysis project Ga0116229, IMG submission 87313) | Host-associated microbial communities from peat moss isolated from Minnesota, USA - S1T2_Fc - Sphagnum magellanicum MG | ecosystem: Host-associated > Plants > Peat moss > Unclassified... | reverse complement strand
TCGGTTTTGCGCTCACTTTGCTGACCAGCTGTGGGCTGGCGACCTTGAATTGGAGTCCGTACGTCGTGCAGAAGTCGCCGCCGGTGCTGTTGACTGCCGGCGGCGTACTCGGCGAGTGGGTGGGCACCGGCGGGGGGAAGAATCTCGGTGGCATCCGCGCCAACCTGTTGCTGTTGGGGCTTTGGTTCGCCGGGGTTGCCCTATTTCTTGGCGTCTCGTGGTTCCAGGTCATGGACCGCCTGGGCGCGGCGGTGCTCAGGAGCATCGATTGGACGATCACGTACTTCGAACAACGGCGTGAACTCACCTCCGGGCAACAGCGCAAGCAGGCGCGACAAGGCGTGGTGCGCGAGGAGCAGAAAAAGGCGGCAGCCCGGCCGCCACCGCGCATCGAAGCATCGCCTCCGGCCATTCAGAAAAGCGAGCGAATCGAGCGCGAGCGACAGGTGCCGCTGTTCGATGCGCCGAGTTCCAACGAATTGCCCGCCTTGTCGTTGCTCGACGAGCCGGGCCCGCGCGAGCAGTCATATTCGGATGAGGCATTGGAGGCCATGTCGCGCTTGCTCGAGATCAAGTTGCGTGATTTTGGCGTGGAAGCGGAAGTGGTTGCCGTATTGCCGGGTCCCGTCATCACGCGCTTCGAGCTGCGCCCGGCGCCCGGTGTGAAAGTCAGCCAGATCAGCAATCTGTCGAAGGATTTGGCGCGGGCACTGTCCACGATCAGCGTGCGGGTGGTTGAAATCATCCCGGGCAAGTCGGTGATCGGGATGGAGATTCCGAACGAAAAACGCGAGATCGTCACGCTCGGCGAGATCATCAAGTCCAAGCCATATGACGATGTCGCATCGCCACTCGCCATCGCGTTGGGCAAGGACATCGGCGGTGTACCGGTGGTGGCGGATCTTGCCCGCATGCCTCATCTGCTGATTGCCGGCACGACCGGATCGGGCAAATCGGTAGGCATCAACGCCATGGTGGTGAGTCTTTTGTACAAGGCCACACCCGAACACGTGCGGATGATCATGATCGATCCTAAGATGCTAGAGCTCTCCGTGTACGAGGGCATTCCGCATCTTCTATCGCCGGTCGTGACCGATATGAAGCAGGCGGCGAACGCCCTGCGCTGGTGCGTCGCAGAAATGGAGCGGCGCTACCAATTGATGGCCATGCTCGGCGTTCGCAACATCGGCGGCTTCAATCGCAAGGTCAAGGATGCGGCAGATGCCGGCAATCCGATCAAGGACCCGATCCGCATGCAAAAAATCGCCCAAGGCGTGCCGGGCGTCGTCGCCGAGGATGTCCCGGATTTGACCGCGATCCCGTTCATCGTCGTCGTCATCGACGAACTCGCGGACCTGATGATGATCGTCGGCAAGAAGGTCGAGGAGCTGATCGCGCGACTGGCACAAAAGGCCCGGGCCGCCGGCATTCACCTGATCCTGGCGACGCAGCGTCCGTCGGTGGATGTCATCACGGGACTCATCAAGGCTAATATCCCGACTCGCATCGCTTTCCAGGTGTCGGCCAAGGTCGACTCTCGCACGATTTTGGATCAGAGCGGGGCCGAGTCGCTTCTGGGGAATGGCGACATGCTCTACCTTCCGCCGGGCACCTCCATCCCCACGCGCGTGCACGGCGCCTTCGTCTCCGATCAGGAAGTGCATCGCGTCGTGGCGGCTCTCAAGGCAGCCTCGCCCCCTGTGTACATCGATGAAATATTGGAAGGCCCGCGCACGGCGATCCCCGGATTTCCGTCCGACGATGAGGATACGGAGGGCGGAACCGTCGACGCGGAGGCCGACCCGCTTTATGACGAGGCGGTGCGTATCGTCACCGAAACCCGCAAGGCGTCCATCTCCGGCGTGCAGCGCCGGCTGAAGATCGGCTATAACCGCGCTGCTCGCCTGGTCGAGGCCATGGAGGCCGCCGGCTTGGTCGGTCCGTTGCAATCGAACGGCGGACGTGAAATTTTTGGCGCGGCGCCGCCGCAGGATTAGTGCGCGTGCTCAACCGCATATTGCGACTCTCATGTCTGGCATTGGTCGTTGGCTTTGCGAATGCCGAGCCGATCCATGCGGCGGCGACCGCAGCGGCGACCCGACCCACCGCGACCCAAGAGGTCGACAAGTATTTGGAAGGACTTTCCACCTGGTCCGCCGACTTCACTCAAACCATCGATGATGGGCATGGCAAGGTGCTGCGCAGCGCCGCCGGCAAGCTGTACCTGCAAAGACCCGGCAAGTTCCGCTGGGATTACATCGAGCCCTCGGAACAATTGGTGCTGGCAGACGGCAAGCAGATTTGGTTCTACGACAAGGATCTCGCTCAAGCCAACGTGCGCGACATGGATGCGACGCTCGCGAGCACGCCGGCGAGTTTGCTGTCCGGGGGTGGTTCGGTGGGAAACCAATTCGAGGTCAAGGCCATGCCGGCACGCGGCGGCTTGCAATGGTTTCAGCTGGTTCCGAAACGTGCGGATACCGATTTTCAGCTGGTGCGAATCGGCTTCGAGAACGGCGAGCTGGCATCCATGTTCCTCGCGGACAAGTTGGGGCAGGTGACCCAGCTCACCTTCACCCATCCGGCGCGAAATGCCCGTTTCGCTGAGGATCTGTTCTCGTTCACGCCGCCCGCCGGTGTTGACGTCATCGGGCGCGAGGTGAAGTGAACGCGGGCGGCGGCACTTACCGGCCGCTGGCGGATCGTTTGCGGCCTCAATCGCTCGACGAGTACGTGGGGCAGTCGCATTTGCTCGGCGCAGGTGCGCCGTTGCGCAGGGCGCTGGAATCGGGCCGCCCGCATTCAATGATTTTATGGGGACCCCCTGGAACCGGGAAGACGACTCTTGCCCGACTGGTGGCGCGGGGTGCCGCGGCCGAGTTCATCGCGTTGTCGGCCGTTTTGGCGGGCATCAAGGATATTCGCGCGGTGGTCGAACAGGCCCGATCCCTGCGCGGAACTCGCGATACCGTCTTGTTTCTCGACGAAGTGCATCGCTTCAATAAATCGCAACAAGATACCTTCTTGCCATACGTCGAGGATGGCACGTTGATATTCGTGGGAGCGACCACGGAAAATCCCTCATTCGAGGTGAACAATGCGCTGCTGTCGCGAGCGCGCGTCTATGTGCTCAAATCGCTGACTGCGGAGGACTTGAGCCGGCTGCTCGACCGCGCGCTCGGCGATGAGGAGCGCGGCTTGGGAAGGCTGCGATTGACCATCGATCCCGGAGCGCGCGAATTGTTGCTGGCCGCTGCCGACGGTGACGCGCGGCGCATGCTCAATCTGTTGGAGACCGCGGCGGATCTTGGTGTTCCGGACGAGGCCGGTGGCCGTCGCCTGGATGTGGATACCACCCGCGCCGTCATTGGCAGCACCCACGTGCGCTTCGACAAGGGCGGCGAGAACTTCTACGATCAGATCTCGGCGTTGCACAAGTCGGTGCGCGGCAGTGATCCCGACGCGTCGCTGTATTGGCTGTGCCGCATGCTGGCCGGCGGCTGCGATCCGCTCTATATCGCGCGGCGCGCCTTGCGCATGGCTAGCGAAGACGTCGGCAATGCCGACCCGCGAGCATTGACGCTGGCCTTGGAGGCTTGTGCCGTATACGAACGCCTGGGCAGTCCGGAAGGGGAACTCGCCATTGCCCAAGCCATCGTCTTCATGGCGTGCGCGGCCAAGAGCAATGCGGTCTACAGGGCGTACAACGCAGCGACGGCGGATGCGACCGGCCTGGGTTCCCTGGAAGTGCCGCTGCATCTGCGCAACGCGCCGACGAAATTGATGAAGGAGATAGGCTACGGCAAAGGCTATCGCTACGCGCACGACGAACCCGGCGGCTATGCAGCCGGAGAACGCTACTTTCCCGACGACCTGCCGGATCGGCGTTACTACGCGCCTGCCCCGCGGGGCCTGGAGATCAAAATTGGCGAGGCGCTGGAGGCGCGCCGGGAACGGGACCGTTCTGCCCGCGCGAAGGGCGGCGCGCGCGGCTCGTGATTGTCTTGGGATCGCCTACAATACCCGTCCTTTGAGCGGGAGAAATCGATCGTGCTCGATCCGAAGCTGCTGCGCAGCGACTTGGCCTTAGTGGCAGCCCAACTAGCCCGGCGCAATTTCGTGCTCGACGTCGGCGCCTTCTCTGCGCTCGAAGAGCGACGCAAAGCGCTGCAAATCGACGCCGATCGCCTGCGCGCGGAGCGCAATGCCGGTGCCAGGGCGGTCGGTGTCGCCAAGGCGAAGGGGCAGGACATCGCAGCGCTGTTGGTGCGTGGCGATGCGCTCGGTGCTGAACTTGCGGCCGTCGACAAGCAGTTGGAGGCCGTCCAGGCCGAACTGTCGGCCTTGCAGCTCGGCTTGCCAAATCTTCTGCACGAGAGCGTGCCGGCGGGGCTCGACGAATCGGCCAACGTAGAATTACGGCAATGGGGCACACCGCGCCCATTCGACTTCGAACCGAAGGATCATGTCGCGATCGGCGCGAGCCTCGGGATGGACTTCGAGGCGGCGGGCCGCATGTCCGGTGCTCGGTTCGTGGTGATGACCGGGCCGCTCGCGAGATTGCATCGCGCCCTCGTTCAATTCATGTTGGATTTGCATACGCGCGAGCATGGGTACCGCGAGGCCTATGTGCCTTACCTAGTGCACGCGGCCGCACTGGAGGGTACGGGCCAATTGCCAAAATTCGAGCAGGATTTGTTCGCGGTGCGTGGTGATCCGGGTTTTTACCTGATTCCGACCGCGGAAGTGCCTGTGACGAATCTCGTTCGCGACCAGATTCTCGCGCCCGATGACTTGCCGCGCAAATACGTCGCGCATTCGCCGTGCTTCAGATCGGAAGCCGGCGCCGCCGGCCGTGATACGCGTGGGATGATCCGCCAGCATCAATTCGACAAGGTGGAGCTCGTCCATATCGTGCGTCCGGAAGATTCGTATGCGGCACTCGAGGAACTGACCGGCCATGCGGAAGCCGTACTCAAAGCCCTGGAGCTACCGTACCGGGTTCTGGCGCTTTGCGGCGGGGACGTGGGTTTCCAGTCCGCCAAGACCTACGATCTCGAAGTGTGGCTGCCTTCGCAGAAGTGTCATCGTGAGATCTCGTCGTGCAGCAACTGCGAGTCGTTCCAAGCCCGTCGCCTGCAGGCGCGTTGGCGCAATCCGCTTACCGGTAAGCCCGAGCTATTGCACACATTGAATGGGTCGGGTGTCGCGGTGGGCAGAGCCCTTGTGGCCATTCTCGAGAATTATCAGCAGGCCGATGGTTCGGTCGAGGTTCCGGCGGTGTTGGTCCCCTACATGGGGGGAATCACAGTTTTGACAGCGTAAAATCTAAGGGATTAGTCGGGCGGCTGGGTGCCGTCCGACTTGGTCGGCTCGGAGGGCGCACCCCACACAGGTGCATGGGGTGCGCCGATGCGTCACTGGTTAGTTACGATTGCCCATCAGCAGCCGGAGGACGTACCAGAACATCAGCGCGATCGATGCAAAGAGTTGCATTGCCGCTGAGACGTAACGGTCTTCCGGGTAATAGTTGATGATGTTCGACGTGTCGTACAGCACCGCTGCGCCCGCGAAGCCAATCATCGCCACCGAGAACCAAGTTCCCAGCTGGAAGCCGAACACCGCGCCGCCGATCATCGCGATGATCGCCAAGATGCCGCCCCACATCAGGATCGACCGCAAGAAAGAGAAATCCTTGCGAGTCCGGTGAGCAACCACCATGAGGCCGCCGGCGCCCAACGCCGTAATGAGAACGGCGCTGTCGATGGTGCCGGGCGCTTTCGACTCGGCGAGGTACAGCAGGGGCACGAAAATCAGCGCTTCGACGACCACATACGCGCCATAGGCGAAGTACTGCATGCCGATCGACGTGCTGGTTTGGGCTGTACGCGTCGCGAGCCAACCGGTCAGCATGAATGCACCCAAGATCAGCATCCAAGGGACGCTGAACATGAAGCGCGCGACGTCACCGGCTAGCCCCGATTCGAACAGACCCAATTCCACCAGAATGAAACCCAATATGCCGGCAACCAAATGGGTATAGGTGCGGGTGATGAAAACCTCGCGCGACGACACCCTGCCTCGCGGGAAGGCAGCATTGCTGCTCGGGAAATTGGCCATGATCTAAAGTCCTCCGGTTCGGTAGCACGTATTTTAGCACTCCAAGGCGCCACGTGCGCTCACCTTGGGCCATAACGAAGAATTGGGGCGTATTTGCGCCAATCAATGGCCGACGGCCGCTGCGGGGCATGCCGCCGTTCAACCCGGCTTCGGAAGGATATATACTCTATCCCCGTGCGATCCCGTCCAAACGGCGCGGCTCGCGGCGTCGAACGCCGGAAGTGTGGCCGAGCGGTTTAAGGCTCCAGTCTTGAAAACTGGCGTAGGGGCAACCCTACCGTGAGTTCGAATCTCACCGCTTCCGCCAAAATCCGCACCGCATGCAGCCGCGTCGTGGCAAGCCGAAATCTCCCACGAAGGAACTCCTCTCGATTCGGCTGTCCCCTGACGTGCTCGCGTCTCGCGTCCGCTCATCGGTCGCCTGCTGCAACCAAGTTACATCGCACCGCACCAGCGCCAGTGTGTGAATGACGCACTAAAAATGCCGTGTCTTTCTTGGTGTCATGCAATCAGTAAAGGATGGATTTCGCAGGATTGATCGATCAATTCGTCGATCCGGGCCGATTTTGGCCAAAAACCGTCAGCACTTGCGCTTTTCCGGGTTTGGCGAGCCAGCGGCGCTCTGATGTTTGATGGTTTTGGCATCGGGATGGCGCTTTAACCATCAGAGACCTGGTATTCGAGCAGAGCGCGCGATGTGTGGTTTGTGTGCCGAGCTCATAACGTGGATTGGAGGATTCGAGTCATGGCAGTCAACTATTCTTGGAACTCTGCCCCTGGAGTGCACTCGAGACCAGCCGACACCAAACAGCAAGCACGCCGGATACTCATCATCGATGGGCATCCCATCGTGCGTCAGGGGCTGCAGCAAATCATCGAAGGACACACCGACCTCATGGTCTGCGGCGAGGCGGATACCGCCCTCGCGGCGCGGGCGGCGATCAAGGAGTGCAACCCGGATGCCATCGTCACCGACATCAGCTTGAAACAGGGCGACGGTATCGAGTTGGTCCGCCACGTGCGCGCCCATCACCCGCAGTTGCCCATGCTCGTGCTGTCCGATCATGACGAATCCATTTATGCGGAGCGGATGCTTTCCGTCGGCGCCAACGGCTACATCATGAAACAGGCCAGCAGCGACCAGATTTTGTTCGCGTTGCGGCGGGTCTTGGACGGCAGCACCTACGTGTCGGGAGCCGTCGGTGCCAATATGATCGAAAGATTTGCCGCCAGCGGCACTCAGGCATCAGTCAACCCCATCGACCGACTGAGTAATCGCGAGCTGCAAATTCTCCACATGGTCGGGAAGGGCATGAGCACACGAGAGACTGCACAATCGCTGAGTTTGAGCATCAAGACGGTCGAGTCGCACCGTCAAAGGCTCAAACGGAAGCTAAACCTCGGGACCGGCACGCAGCTGATTCAGTACGCGATCAACTGGTTCGCCGGACGAGAAGGTGGCTCGAACGACTATGCAGTGCGTTAGTCCAGTCGCTGACCGAAGAATGGGTTGAAACCGGTCGCAGTTGTTGACATAACCGGCGAGTGGATGCTTAATCATACCGGCGGTTCGTTCGATAGAGGCCAATGGAATGTGGCAGGGACATTCAGCTCACATGGAACACGGCTTTGGGCCTATGTCGACTTCCGTGATCGAAAATCGGACTCAAAATCCCTTCGCTCAGGACATCTTCCGTGCTGATCGAATTTACGGTTAGAAACTTTCGATCGATCTGCGGCGAGCAAAAGTTCAGTTTCTCGACGTCGTCTGACCGCCTCCTCTCCGGCTCTCATTGTATTCGTACCGGGCTCAAGTCCGTGCCGCGCGTGTCGAAATCCGCGGTAATTTTTGGTCCGAACGGCAGCGGGAAATCGAACTTATTGAGCGCCATGTCCGTCATGCGCGACCTCGTGCTGCATTCGACCACGTTCTCGGACGGCGATTATGCCGAGAGGTACTCTCCCTTCCTTCTCGACAAGTCGGCCGGCCGGCCGACCGAGTTCGAAGTGGACGTGCTGCTCGATTCCGTGCGCTATCAATACGCCTTTGCTTATGACGAGCATCGAATCCGCTTCGAACGGCTGCTGGTTTACCCGACCGGGAAGTCGCAACGCTGGTTCGAGCGCAGTTCTCTCAACGATTTTGGCATGGAAACGTGGGCGCCGTTTTCCACCAATTTCACCGGTCCGAGGGCCATGTGGCGTGATGCCACCCGTTCCCAAGCGCTATTTTTGACTACCGCGGCTCAATTGAATGCCCGGCAACTCAAACCGTTGTTCGATTGGTTCGCAGGGGGGCTGTCCCTGGTGTTCGCCTCGACCAAAATCGACGTGGCGCAGATGGCGAAGTATATCCAGGACGAGAAACGCAAGTCCGTCATGCTGCAATTTCTGCATTGTGCGGGCATCGATGTTCAGGATGTGCGGCTATCGGAGCCGAAGTCGGGCGGGGCTTCGGCGGATCGATGGCGCGGTCCAGGCAAGCCGAGCCGAAATGCCAGCGATCAAACCATCATCGAGTTCTCCCATCTGCGCGACGACGGCTCGGTGGTGTGGATGCAGTCCACGGACGAGTCCACCGGTGTGCAGCGGTTGGTCGGCCTGTTCGGGCCCTTGCTGACGGCGCTGCAGCAAGGCCAACTCTTGTTGGTGGATGAATTCGACTTGAGCTTGCATCCCTTGGTTGCACGCTACCTCATTCAGCTGTTCAACAATCCCAATATTTCCCAGCATGGGGCGCAGATGTTGCTGACCAGTCACAACACGACCTTGATGGACATGGATATTTTGCGGCGCGACGAAATCTGGTTGATGGAACTCGACGACAAGGCCGCCAGCACACTGCTGCGCATGTGGCGATCGGCGTCCCCGCCTAGGAAGAACGAGTTGATCGGTAAACGCTATTTGTACGGCCGCTATGGTGCCGTGCCCGAAATACAACCTCCCGACTTGATCGTTCAGTCTCTGCAAACCGCCATGCCACCGGCATCCGGGAAGCGGCAACTCGCCTGATGTTTCGGCGGGTCCGCTAACAACCGAGCGCCGTGGCCGGGCCCGCGTTGTCGGTTTGGCCGTGCGCCGCGATCTGAGGGTGCAGTCGCGTGTCCTTCCAGGCCGTTCGCACGGCTTCTACCGCGTCTGCGCTGACGTCTCCGCGGCGCGCTGAACTTTCCAGGGCTGCAGCGCACGCCGCCAAGTGGTGAGCATCGATGTTTGATGCTGCACCCTTGATCGCGTGGGCTTCCGCACTGACGGCGGCGGCTTCGCCGCGATTGGCCGCGGCCAGCAGCGCGATGATCCGCTCTTCCATGCTGGCAACGAATACTCCGATGAGTTCGCACAGAAATTCATCGTCGCCGCCGAGTCGATTGCGTAGCGCACCGAAGTCGAAAATGGCCGTCGGGTCCGTTTTGGAGTCGTCGACGACCGGCAAGGCTGCCTCGACCACGGTGGAGTCGCTGCCCGATTTCAGCAAGCGCTCGAGCAATGTGCGCAGGGCTCGAGGATCGATGGGCTTCGCCAAGTATTCGTTCATTCCGGCTTCGAGGCAACGCTCGCGATCTCCGCTCAGCGCGTTCGCCGTCAGTGCAATGATCGGCACGTTTCGTGCCGCCTCGCCGGCCAAGCCTGCGCGGATTTTGCCGGTGGCCTCATAGCCGTCGAGTATCGGCATTTGACAGTCCATCAAGACGACGTCGAAGCTGTTATTGGCAAGTTGCGCCAGGGCCGCTTCGCCTGTCTCGGCGAGCGTCACCAGCGCGCCCATATTCTCCAGAAGTTTGCGCGCGAGCAGCTGATTGACCGAATTGTCTTCCGCCACCAGCACTCGCCGGTTGCGCAATAGGTCGGTGCTGTCGGTCAATCGGATCGTGATCGCGCGGGCTGCGCCGAGTGCCTCCTGGATGCAGGTGATGAGCGCGGCGCGGCGGACGGGCTTCGTCAGGTTGCGATCGATCAATTCTTGCTGACCCGGTCCGAGCGTGCCGCTGCCGAGCGACGTCATCATGATGATCGAGACGCTTCTGCCTTCCGGCGTGTTGCGCAGCCGTTCGGCCAACCACGGTCCTGGATGATCCGGCAGGTCGTGATCAAGCAGGACCACGTCCGGTATACGCCCATTCGCCAGCATGGCATTCCAGGTGCTCTCGGCGGATGCAGCCGTCGATGCGCTGGTCACCCTGCAGCCCACGGACGCGAGTTGGCCGGTGACGATGCGTTGATTGACCTCATGGTCCTCGACCAGCAGGATTTCGCAACCGCCGAGTTCGGTGACTTCAAGCGATATGGGCTGCGATACCGCTATCGGCATCTCGATCTCGAACCAGAATCGGGACCCCCGCGAAGGCTCGCTGTCGACGCCGATCGTACCGCCCATGAGTTCGATGAGCCGGCGGCAGATCGACAGGCCAAGCCCGGTTCCGCCGAAACGGCGTGTCGTGGAGGCGTCGACCTGCGCGAAGGGAGTGAACAATTTTGATTGCTGTTCGATGCTGATGCCGATGCCAGAATCCTGAACCTCGACGCGCACCCGCACCGTGGTTTCGGTGAGGTGGGATGCGCGCGCGGTCAAACGGATCTCACCGCGCTCGGTGAATTTGACGGCATTGCTAAGAAGGTTCACGACGACCTGGCGTACCCGACCCGGGTCACCGCGCAGTCGTTGCGGAATCGAGGGGTCGATATCCATCACGATTTCCAGGCGCTTCTCCGCCGCGCGCAATGCGATCGACTCCGTCGATTGATCGAAGATCGCCGAGAGATCGAAATCAATGGACTCCAGGCTAAGATGGCCTGCCTCTATTTTCGAGAAATCAAGGATGTCGTTCAGCACCGAGAGCAGGGATTCGCCACTCGAGCGCGCGATCTCCGCGAATTCGCGCTGATCGGATCGCAGCGGTGTATCGAGCAGCAACCCTGTCATCCCGATGACTCCGTTGAGGGGCGTGCGGATTTCGTGGCTCATATTGGCAAGAAATGCGCTCTTGGCGCGATTCGCCGATTCGGCGGCTTCCTTTGCGGCCTTCAGGTGCTCCAACGCCGAAAATTCGGCAGATATGGCCCTTTGTCGACCGCGCTGCACGCGCAGTATCGCAAGCCCATTCAGCAAGGCGAGCAGCCCGGCGATGGCGATGCCGGAAAAGGCGGACGTATCGACCCGCCGCACCAGTTGTGCATAGCGATCTGCACGCATGGTGATGCCCACGTAGCCCGCCATGCGCCCATCCGCAAGAATCGGTGCCTGCGCCCGGATTCCCATCCCCCATGCGCTCGCCGTGGGCTCGCGTTCGATCGTCAAGCGGTGCGTACGCGCTAGTTCGACCTCGCCGGCGGTGGGCGTATCGGCCTCCATGGGTGGCGAATGCAGGAGTTGTCCGGTGGCCCCATCCCTTGCTCCGAGCGGCGTGCCATCGAGAATGAAATGCATGGTGCGCCCGTCGGTGACGCCGACGTACGCGAAGCGGATATCCGGATTATTTTCGAGCAGTGCGCGTAGGGGCTTCGCTGCGCGATTGTATGCCGGCGAACCGTCCTGATCGGCGCGCTGAAATTGCGCCAGACCCTCGCCGTCGATGAGTGACGCCGTCACCGCCGCGAGGCGTCCGAGGTTCGTACGCAGATCCTCCAGCAGGATGCCGCGGACTATGACGTCGACGACGCCGATGCCGGCAATTGCAGTACCCCAGGCGATCAGCCCCCCGAGGGCCGCCGACAACCATGGACGCCGGGCTCCCCCCATGGACGAGGCGGCGGCTGGCTGGGCTGTGTCCATCGAATGCAAACGAAGCTCCGATCCGGACCGCCGATTGCGGCGTCGCGATCCGTGCAATTTGTGACCTAATCGAACGTCAGGGGTCAGTGTAAAGAGGCCCGAGGGGCGAGTCCGCGACATAACGCAGGAAAAGCGCGCCCCAAAGTGTCGACCAGCGCACGAACATGGGATCGGCAGCGCGAAGCTGGGAATCAGTCGCGCGCAGAGTCGATCAGTGATGTGGCTCGCGGCTAGCGTAGAGGTACGTAACCGGGAGCCCCATCCGCAGACAGGATTGCGCCGCGGGACCGTCCTTGAGGACGATCCGATCGGCAAAGGATCCCGCTAATTCGACAATGGAGCGTTCGTGCCGCCGCAGCCCATGCTGTTCGGTGAGGTCTAGGCGCACGCGCGTCCGTTCGGGAATCATCTCCACCGCGGCGCGTACGAGCAATCTTTGCATCCATTTGAATGGTGACGGGAATGCCGGAGTTGCGCGCATGATCTCGAGGAAACGAAATACGATCGGTGAGTATTCCAGACGGTCGTCCATTGCGTCGAACAGAGCGTCGAGCGCAGCCCGGCACGCCGGTGCATCAACGGCGCCGTACAGCCTCGAGGTGGGTGCCCCCTCGCGGTAGAGCGAGTCGAATTCGCACGCAGTCAGCGGCTCGACGTAGCGGCTGTAGGCCTCGGCGAAACCAAACGCGGCGGTGGCGTGCACCCAAGTCAACAGGGCTGGGTCATTGGCGGAGTACGCCCGGCCGTGAGGCGTTTCTCCTGCGATACGGGAATGCATGCGCACGATGCGCTCGATCATGGGTTCGGCGATGCTGCGCGCGCCGTACACGGTCACCATGGCTGCCAAACCGGTTCGCCGCAGGCGACCGAGCGGGTCCGAGCGGAATGTGGAGTGGTCCCATACCCCGGTTCGCACCGACGGTTCCGCCAATTCGAGAATCACCGCGGCGATTCCACCGACGAACAGAGATATGGGGTTCTTGAATATGCGCCACGACACCGAGTCGGGTGCTACCAGCGCCTCTTCCCCATCCGGTCGGGAGAAATCGATGCGGCGGCCTTCCGCCGGATGCAGCAGACTGGTCGAGGCGGCCTCGAGGAGCCGCTGTAAACGCCATGGCAGGCGTATGGTCGCAGGCATCAGGTCGATCATCGGCGCAGTCCGGTTTGCTGCAGGCGTCTGCCCTCGAACCATTGCCAGGAGATCAGCACGGGAATCCCCCAGATGATCTCCCGGATCCGCTTGGTCATGGACACCGCCAGCGCCAACTCGCCGTCGATGCCGAGTGCATGACCGAAAAGAACGAGGCCCGCTTCCTGAACGCCGATGCCGGCCGGTACGAAGAATGCCACGTGCCGCACGGCCAACGTCATGCTCTCCAAGGCAACGGCAGTCCTGATAGCCACGGGGTGTTGGAAGAGACGCAAAGCAAACCATATTTCGAATGAAGCGGAAACCAAGGCGACGAGCTGTAGACACGCCGCGGTGATCAGAAGTGCGCGGCGACCGAGCGCCGTCCGCAATTCCCGGTCCAGCGATTCGGCACCGGTCGCGGACGGTGCGATGCCGACCAGCGGACCCACCAGCCTTTGTAACCTGGCAAACACCGCGCCGTAACGCAGTAGCAGCAACGTCGCCAGCGGCACGGGCAAGGTCAGCAGAAATAGGAAGGGCAATCGTCGGTATTCGTGGCTCGCGCTCAGTTCGACAAGGAAGATCAATCCGACGGCCGTGAATACATAGGAAACCGCCAGCGTCAGGATGATTTCGATGATGACGCTCGCGCCGACGGGCGACGCGGCAAGCCCGCGCCAGCGCATCAAGCGGATTCCGACGACGCTGCCGCCGATGCTCGCCACGGGCAATAGCCGGTCTATCGCTTCGCGCAGTGCCGTGACCCAGACTGTGTACGCTGTCCCGACCCGGTTATGCGGATCGTTGGGCCGGAGCAGAACCAGCCACCCCGCGGCATACAACCAATAAAAGCTCACTCGGTAAGGAACCAACCACAACAGATTGGCGCCCGCGGAGCCGAGCGTCTGCATCATGGCCGGCAGGTCGGCATGGATCGCCAGCGCGACGAGCATCGCCAGTCCGATCAGGCCACCGATGAAGGTTGCGAGCTTCAAGCTCCATGCGCGCGCAAGAACCGGAAGAACTCGACGCCTTCCCGCAACCGGCGCGTCATCATGTCCCAGCTCTTCAGCATCTCCTTGACGATTTCCCAAATCTTGCCCGGACGGAAATAGAAACGCCGGTAGAACACTTCCATGCTGTGGAAGATTTCCTCTTTCGACAGATGCGGGTAGCTGATTGCCGCAAGTTGCACGCCCTGATCGTTGACGAGATTGACCGCGTCGTTCTCCGTGAGCCAGCCGTTGTCGACGGCTTGTTTGTACAAGCTCGTGCCGGGGTAGGGTGCCGCGAGCGACACCTGGATGGTATGCGGATTGATTTCCTTCGCGAACTCGATGGTCTTCTGAATGGTTTCGACTGTCTCGCCGGGCAGTCCGAGGATGAAGGTGCCATGGATCACGATGCCGAGCTTGCGGCAGTCCTCGGTGAAACGCCGCGCGATGTCGGTACGCAGACCCTTCTTGATGTTGAGGAGTATCTGGTCATCGCCCGACTCATACCCGACGAGCAACAGGCGCAGACCGTTGGCCTTCATGATTTCGAGGGTCCGATACGGCACATTGGCTTTGGCGTTGCAGCTCCAGGTCATGCCGAGTTCGCCCATGCCGCGTGCAATGGCCTCCACGCGCGGCAGATTCGACGTGTCGGTGAACGTGTCGTCGTCGAACATGACCTCCTTGACCTCGGGCATGTTCTCCTTGATCCAGCGCACTTCCTCGAGCACGTTCGCGGCCGAGCGCACGCGGTAGCGATGACCGCCCACGGTCTGTGGCCACAGGCAGAAGGTGCATTTCGAGCGGCAGCCGCGACCCGTATAGAGGCTTACGTACGGATGCTTCAGATAGCCGATGAAATAGTTGGCGATCTTCAGATCGCGCTTGTAGATAGGTGCGACGAACGGCAGCTCGTCCATGTTTTCGAGAATGGGGCGCGCCGGGTTGCGCACGATTCGACCCTGGTCCCGATAGGACAACCCACGGACGTCCTTCAAGGCCATGCCCTCCGCGACTTCCCGGCAGGTATGGTCGAATTCCTCTCCACATACGAAATCGACGGCGTCGGTTGCCTTCAAAGAGCCGTCCGGATCCACCATGGTCTTCGCGCCGACCATGCCGACCATCACGGCCGGGTTGTCCCGTTTGAGCATCTCCGCGAAGCGGGCATCGGTCGGAAAGGACGGCGTGCTGGTATGCATGATGACCAGATCAAAGCCGCGGGCAATCTCCAGGCACTGCGTGGCGTTCAAACCGTCGGCGGGGGCATCCAGCACCCGCGAGTTCGGCACCAATGCCGCGGGTTGAGCGAGCCAGGTGGGGAACCAGAAGGACTTGACCTCGCGCTTGGCCTGGTAGCGGGAGCCGGCGCCGCCGTCGAAGCCGTCAAACGAGGGCGCTTGTAGAAACAGCGTCCGCAAGGGTTTGGCGGGACTGGAGACGATCGTCATTGCGGAACCTCCGAGCAAAGAATAACGCTTTGTATCACAAAGCATGAATACGAAAAGCAATGGAAATCGGCAGCATGGCTGCAACGGCAGAACCACGAGTTGGTTGCGATGCACCAACCATTACTATTACGGGTCAAGTCGCGTTCTCACCAATCTATACATGGAGTAGGCTAACTACGTCGATAGTGTAGCAGACACGGATGGCGCGCCGCGTGATGGGTCAAACGGCGGTCGACGTCGGATGCAATCATGCAGTGCGGATTTCGCTCAGCGATCGAGTACCGAGAATCCACGGCACGCGACGGCGCAGGAAACATCGTGGGCAAGGTGGTGTTCGCGCGCGATAATGTTCGGTGCCGAGGCGAGCGCATCGGTGTAGCCGACAGGCCTCGCATGCGCACGCTGCCGCGATACCGGCGCGACCAAATTACAATTGCAATCATAATCAGGATCACGACCGTCCTGAAAATGTCGCTAAATCTGCGTTGATTTGGGATACTCCCACCTTTCCAAGCATCGCCGCGAGAGCGGCGAAGACGGCAGATCCCAAGGCAAATATACGCCAATCCATGTTCCGGCAACCTAAGGAAACGCGGTGGGGAGGCTCCGCGCCATCAAAGTTTAGACGCAGAATCGACTGCGCTACCAGCATCAAGACGGGAGGCGCGTCCTTGCATGCGTGGCGGGAGGCCGTATACTTCGCGCCGCAAAGTACCGGCACGTCAGCGGAGATCGATTGATGCATCACGGCGCAGAGGTTCGGGACGAGCGATCGAGAACCGTTCTGCCGTTCGATTGCCATTGCTGACATGCCTTCGATCGGTCATATGATGATTGCCTGGCTGGGCATGGCCTTGGTGGCGGCTGCGACACTCTACAGCTGGATAGCCGTGTTCGCCGTGCGGGGCGGCCAGTCCCTGGAGACGTTCGTGCTGCGTCGCTCGCCGCCCGTCACGATCTTGAAGCCCTTGTGCGGAGCCGAACCCGACACCTACGAATGCCTTCGATCCTTTTGTGATCAGAGTTACCCGGATTTCGAGATCGTCTTCGGTGTCTCCAGCGAGTCCGATCCGGCCGTTGCGATCGTGCGGCGTCTGCAACGTGAGTTTCCACGGCGCGATTTGAAATTGGCAATCGATCGGCGGCGCCACGGCACCAGTTTGAAAGTCAGTAACCTCATCAACATGATGCCGCTGGCGCGCCACGAATTCTTGGTTCTCGCCGACAGCGATGTGCGGGTCTCGCCGGATTACGTGGCGCGGGTCGTCGCGCCGTTGCTCGACGGCGATGTCGGAATCGTCACTTGCTGCTATCGCGGCGACGCCCGCCGGGGTGTGTGGTCGATCTTGGGATGCTTGTTCATCAACGAATGGTTCATGCCGTCGGTGCGTGTTGCAGCCCTCGGCGGTTCGAGGGCATTCGCCTTTGGCGCGACCATTGCGATACGACGGGAGGTGCTCTCGAGCATCGGCGGGTTTTCCGCCATTGCCAATCAACTCGCCGATGACTATCGCTTGGGAGAATTGACCCGCGCATTGGGCTTGCGCACCGTACTGTCCGACGTCGTCGTCGATATCTGCGTATCGGAACAGGGTTTTTCGCACCTGATGCAGCATGAACTTCGCTGGCTGCGCACCATTCGGGCGCTGCGGCCCTGGGGATATGGATTTTCGTTCGTCACGTTTGGCGTGCCGGTTGCCGTCTTGGGAGTACTGGTGGCGGGCTGTACCGCGCCTGCGATTGCCATGCTGGGCGCGGCCATTTTCGCGCGCGTAGTGCTTCACTGGAGAACTCGCCAACCTGGAGCGGCGGCCACGCAATTGCTGTTGTTGGCGGTCAGGGATGTGTTGACGTTGACGTTGTGGAGCTGGAGCTTTTTCACCCGCCGCGTTCGCTGGCGCAACGACGATTACCTGGTTGCCCGGGATGGATCGGTACAAGCGGTCTAAATTCCTCATCATTACCGCCGACGATTTTGGACTGCACGAATCCGTCAATGAGGCGGTCGAGGCGGCAACCCGCGAGGGAGTGCTGACCGCGGCGAGTTTGATGATCGGGGCGCCGGCCGCGGCCGATGCGATCCGGCGCGCGCGCGCGCTGCCGCGGCTGCGTGTCGGCCTGCACCTGGTGCTCGCCGATGGGATCGCGATGCTGCCGCATACGTCGATTCCCATGCTCACGGACGAGCGGGGCTACATGGATAGCCGCATGCTGTCGAAGGGCGTGCGGTTCATCGCCAGTCGCCGAATCCGACGCGAGCTCGAGGTGGAAATACGCGCGCAGTTCGCTGCGTTCGCTGCGAGCGGCCTTGCTCTGGATCACGTCAACGTCCACAAGCATTTCCACATGCACCCCACGCTGCTGTCGATGATTTTGCGGATCGGCCGCGAATACGGCCTTTCGGCCGTGCGGGTGCCGGCCGAACCGTCGTGGTTCGCCGCACGACAGAGCGGCTGGTCCGCGCGAATCGGCGCCGCCGCTTGGAAGCCGATGACGGCTCTGATGAAGCGGCGCCTGGATGCACGCGATATCTTTCACAACGACACCATTTTCGGCATTGCCGCGAGCGGCGCCATGGATGAGCGAACTCTGCTGGAAATTGTCGCCCGGCTCCCGCCCGGAGTCACGGAGATCTACCTGCATCCGGCGGTCCAGCGGCAAGCCTTGACGGCCACGATGAGCCACTATCGGCATGCCGACGAACTGGCCGCATTGCAAAGCGCTCGGCTGCTGGCGGCCATATCGGCCGCGCACGTCGGGCGTGGCGGCTTCAGCGATGCGCGACAGGCCGCAGAGGCTACCCGTGGCCGGCGTTCCAACTACTGAACCGAGCCGCGAGAAAGTGGATGCAGATGAGCGCCGACAACCCGAGTGCAAAGTAGACTTGGAATCCTTCAACCCCGGGGTAGACGGCCGCTCCGTCCGTCCACATCACGACGGCTATGCCGGTGACTTCTTTGACGCCGAAGAGCACGTAGAGGAGCACGTATACCTGCCT